>Ga0160440_100130_pt1 | contig 74615 bp, 68 predicted proteins | sample HID1971I_E1MG_FD_108277 | JGI IMG/M metagenome (GOLD analysis project Ga0160440, IMG submission 108277) | Enriched millipede-associated microbial communities from UW Madison campus, WI, USA - HID1971I_E1 MG | ecosystem: Host-associated > Arthropoda: Insects > Digestive system > Unclassified ... | reverse complement strand
GTCAAGGCCTATATTGCCGATCGCAGTGGCAATCTGATTTTCCGCAAGACAGCGCGCAACTTCAACCCCAACGTGGCGATGGCCGGCAAAATCACCGTGGCCGAAGTGGAAAAGATCGTTGAAGTAGGCGAGCTGGACCCCGATCAGATTCATCTTCCCGGCATTTACGTGCAGCGCATCGTGCTGAACGAGAATCCTGAGAAACGGATTGAACAACGCACCACACGTCCGTCCAAAGGAGAATAAACATGGCATGGAATCGCGATCAAATGGCTGCGCGCGCAGCAAAAGAACTGCAGGATGGATTCTATGTGAATCTGGGTATTGGCCTGCCTACGCTGGTGGCTAACCACGTACCGCCAGGAGTGGAAGTATGGCTGCAATCGGAAAATGGCCTGCTGGGCATTGGCCCTTTTCCTACCGAAGAGGAAATTGATCCGGACATGATTAATGCCGGCAAGCAGACGGTCACAACGCTGCCCGGTTCGTCCATTTTTTCCTCCGCAGATTCATTTGCTATGATTCGCGGCGGCAAAATCAATCTGGCCATTCTGGGTGCAATGCAGGTATCGGAAAAGGGCGATCTGGCTAACTGGATGATTCCCGGCAAAATGGTTAAGGGTATGGGCGGCGCGATGGATCTGGTGGCCGGCGTGGGCCGTGTCATTGTGCTGATGGAGCATGTCGCTCGTAAGAAAGATGGAACGACCGACATCAAATTGTTGCCTGAATGCAACCTGCCTTTGACGGGCGTGGGGGTTGTTGATGTGATCATTACCGATCTGTGCGTCATGGAAGTGACGGACAATGGTTTGAAGGTCATCGAACTTGCCCCTGACGTTACTATCGAAGAAGTGCAGCAAAAAACCAAGGCAAAACTGGACATCTCTGCTCTTGCCTGATTGGCTTGTAGTCTGCCGAACAAGCGCCCCGCATTGTCTGACTCATTCACGGGCTTATTGCACATGTCTGGGTCTTCAATGCGAGGCGCTTTTTGTTTGCTGAAAAAAACATAACATATGTTTGAGTCCGCTGACGGCGAAGGCGTATACGGCACCGGACCAAAAAAAACGTACCCTGGCTCGCCCATCCATTGCCGACCTATCGCCTATGCGTCGTTATATATTTGGCGGGGTAAGACTCATGGCGCAACCTTGATGACACGTGTCGCATTTGCTGCAACAACGTGATCATCCTGAGTGAGCGGTTGCATCAAACGCAATGGTTCGCCCGACTGAATATCGATAAGTTGTGAGTGCGCCTCTTCGGGTGCGAACAAATGCTGTTCCCCCCACTGCCGCAGTGCCACCACGACCGGAAAAAGCGTCTCGCCCTTCGAGGTCAGAACGTATTCCTGATAGGCAGTGCCATCGGATGCCGGTCGCACCTCAAAAATGCCGGCTTCGACCAAGTTGCGCAGGCGATCGGCCAGAATACTACGAGCAATTCCCAGGCCACGTTGAAAATCGCTGAATCGACGTGTGCCATCGAAGGCGTCCCGCAGCAACAACAACGACCAGCGGTCCCCAACCAGATTGACTGAACGCGCCACGGGGCAGGTCTCGTCCTGTTGGTCTTGATGTTTGGCCATGCTGACTCCTTGTCTGTCACTTGAATGGTCGGAAAAAAATCAAATCAGTATCATTTTAATACCAGTTGCTCTACAATCATACTAGTCTTTATTTGAAACCAGTTTGATTGAGGAAATTTTATGCATGCATATCAAGAGGCAAACGGCCACCAGCCGCAGCATCGGATGCCGCGTGTGCTTGTCGTTCTGTTTGCAGGCGCCAGTGGCTTGAGTGTAGCCAACGTCTATTACGCCCAGCCACTGCTGGATGCATTGGCTGCGGACTTCTCCATTAGTCATGCGGCTGTCGGTGGCGTCATCACGTTTACTCAGATCGGCTGTGCGCTGGCCTTATTGCTGTTGGTGCCGTTGGGAGACCAAATGGATCGGCGCCGTCTGGTGCTGATCCAGTTGGTCGCGCTTTTTGCCGCGTTGTTTGGTGTTGGCCTGGCGAGATCTTCCACGGCTTTAATGTTTGGCATGTTGATGGTCGGATTGCTGGGCACGGCGATGACGCAGGGACTGATCGCATACGCCGCCACGGCAGCTGCGCCAGGCGAACGGGGGCGGGTGGTCGGCGCAACCCAGAGCGGTGTGGTTATCGGCTTGCTTTCTGCACGGGTGCTGGCCGGTGTGGTCGCTGATCTTGCAAGCTGGCGTGCGGTGTATTTTTTTTCGGCCCTGCTGATGCTCGTGCTGGGACTAATGTTGCTGCGCGCGTTGCCGGCACAAGCGGCGCCTGTACAGCGACTTTCCTATGGGCAACTGATGCTGTCGATGTTTGCGCTGCTGCGCCAGGAGCGGGTGTTGCAGATTCGCGGAGTGATCGCATTGCTGATGTTCGCCGCTTTCAGCGTTTTCTGGAGTGCGCTGGTTCTGCCATTGAGTGCGCCACCGTACTCCTTGTCGCATACCGCTATCGGCGCATTCGGGTTGGTGGGTGTGGTGGGTGCCTTGGGCGCAGCCCGTGCAGGGCACTGGGCGGACCAGGGGTTTGGCCAAAAGACCAGTGCTCTGGCGCTCATGCTGCTGCTCGTTTCCTGGTTGCCCCTGTCGATGTTATCTCATTCTCTTTGGTGGCTGATCGTCGGCATCATTGCGTTGGATCTGGGTGGCCAGGCCATTCATGTGACGAACCAAAGCATGCTTTTCAGCACACAAGTGCAAGCGCATAGTCGCCTGGTAGGGTGTTATATGCTTTTTTATTCAGTCGGCAGCGGTCTGGGCGCCATTGCCTCGACCGCCGTCTATGCGGCCTCTGGCTGGCAGGGTGTCTGTCTGTTGGGGGCAGGCATGAGTGGATTGGCTCTGGCATTCTGGGCGTTGACTTTGCGCTATATGCCGCATAGTGCGCCCGCTTGCGTTCGGCAGGCCCAGTCTTGTCGCGCAACAGGTTAACCGTATCGCGACCGTGGATCCGACGGCGCTTGTGTCGTGGCATTTGATCGTAATGTTAAGCCGACGCTTCACCCAGAATCCAGTCCCTGAATGCGGTTATTTTGGGATTGACCTCATGTATTTGCGGATAGACCAGATAATAGGCAAACGTTTCCATATGCGTCGGGTTTGCCAACTGAACAAGCCGGCCCTGGTCAATGTCAGGCGCTACCATCGCGGCGGGTAGCAAGCCGGCTCCATGACCTGCGATAACTGCGTTGAGCAGCAGGCCTGTATTGTCAACCGCAGTGCCTCGTGCCGGCTCGATATGTTCAACCCCTTGGGCCTGAAACCACAGACGCCAGCCCTGGCGATCGGCGTCGTTTACCTTGGGCCATGCCAGCAGCTCTATGGCCGACGCCGGCATACCTAGCCGTGCTACCAGGGACGGGGCGGCAACCGGCACCATTTGGACCGAGACAAGATGATGGCTTCGTAAGCCAGGGTATCGTCCGACGCCGTGGCGCACCGCGATATCAACATTGTCATGGGAAAAATCCACCAGCGCGTTGCCAGTGAGTACCTGTAGATCGATATCGGGGTGGGCCTGGCCAAATGAATTGAGTCGTGGAATCAACCAGGCCGAGGCAAAAAACGGCGTAACGCTCAACGTCAGGATGCCGGCGCTTGCGGACATGGTGGCGTGTCTTGATGCTTCGGCAATCAGACGAAAAGCATTGCGGATTGCTGGCAGATAGTCTTGTCCGGCCTGGGTCAGTAGAATGCGCCGGTTCATCCGCTTAAAAAGCTTTACGCCCAGATGTTCTTCCAGCAACTTGATCATTTGACTGACCGCGCCCGATGTGACGCACAGCTCTTCGGCAGCGATCTTTACCGAGAGATGGCGCGCAGCACATTCGAACGCACGCAGCGCATTCAAGGGTGGAAGTTGACGATAATTCATTTTAGATTATCTAAAGTAAATTGATAAATAATATGGTTTGTTTACGGCAGAACCTAAGGAGTATATTAGCAACAAATAGCATCAGCAGCTGATTATTCAGGGCTATTTTTGATATCTATAAACTTAACTATTTGTTAAGGCCTGCATGGGGACTTGAATTGACCGCCAAAACAACCGCTGTACATTATCTTGGGCTTGCGCAAACCGCAACGCTCATTCGCAACCGGGAGGTCTCGTCGCAGGAAGTAACGCAATTGCTCCTGGATCGCATTGCCGGGCTCGACGGCCAGTTGTGCAGCTATGCACTGGTCATGGCTGAGACTGCGCGAGAGCAGGCAGCGGCGGCAGACACAGAGATGTGCTCAGGATATGCACGCGGGCCGCTGCACGGAGTGCCGATCCTGGTCAAGGACTTGTTTCAGATTCAGGGCTTTCCTACGGGGGCGGGGATGAAGGCCGGCATGTACCCGGTGGCTGCCGAAGACGCGACGGTGGTGCAGCGTTTGAAAAAAGCCGGCGCAGTTTTGCTGGGCAAATCGCAACTGACTGAAGGTGCGTATTCGGACCATCATCCATCGATCACGCCACCTCGAAATCCCTGGAATGCCAGTTATTGGCCCGGTATTTCCTCCAGCGGCTCCGGTGTGGCAATAGCGGCCGGCCTGGGGTACGGCTCAGTCGCATCAGATACCGGCGGCTCTATTCGCTGGCCCGCGGCGGCCAACGGCGTTACCGGCCTGAAACCGACCTGGGGCCGGGTCAGTCGCCACGGCGTGATCGAACTGGCAGCCTCGCTGGATCACGTAGGGACGATGGCGCGCAGCGCGGTGGATGCAGGTATATTGCTTGGAGTAATTGCCGGTAGCGATCCGAAGGATCCCACGACCCTGCTGGCGCCGGTGCCGGATTATCTTGCGGCTATCGGAGGTAACCTGCGTGGCCTGCGCCTTGGCGTTGACCGTGCCTGGAACAGTGAGGGCGTGGACAGCGTTACCCAGGCTGCACTTGCCGAGGCAACCCGGACATTTGCAGGACTGGGCGCACAAATTATCCCGATCGACTTTCCTGATGTCGTTCAGATTGTTGCCGACTGGGTGCCCAATTGTGCGATCGAGGCTGCCGTTGCGCACAAAGCAATGTACTCGGCACACAAGCAAGCGTATGGCAGTATTCTGGCCTCGGTCATTGAAGCCGGGCGTGCACTGTCCGCATCAGAGTATCAGCAAATCCTGCTCAGGCGGATGGCATTTCGTGGTCGCGTCGCGCATCTGTTTGACTCGGTCGATGTACTTCTGACGCCAGTCCAGCCGTTCGCGCCCTTGACGCTTGCCCAGGTCAATACCCTGGGCGAACAACCCGGCCTGGTCGCGATGCTCCAGCGCTACACCTGTCCATTCGATATGTCCGGCCATCCGACGCTGGCCATGCCTGCGGGTTTTACGCAGGCGAGCATGCCGATAGGCATTCAGCTGGTTGCCGGACATCTGGATGAAACCATGCTGGTTCGTGCCGCTGCGGCGTTTCAAAGCATCACAGACTGGCATCTTCGACATCCGGTGGTATAAGATGAATCAGAAACCGATGAAATGTCAGTGGTTTTACGGCTGGGTGGTGGTCGCTGCTGCGTTTGCAGTCACCTTTGTAGGTTTTGGCAGCGCCTATACGTTCAGTGCATTTGTGCCGTCATTGCAGCATGATTTTGGTGCGTCACGTGGCGCTGTCTCGCTTGTCTTTTCGCTGGCCGGGTTTCTCTACTTTGCCCTGGGTGTTGTCAGTGGGCCACTTGCAGACCGCTGGGGCGCACGCAGCCTGGCCATACTTGGCATGGCGCTCGTGGGTGCGGGGCTTGCGCTGGCAAGCGTTGCGCGTACCATTGTCGAGGTTTATTTGGCTTATGGGCTGGGTATCGGTCTGGGCGTGGGATGCGCGTATGTGCCAGTCATCGGCGCCGTGCAGCGTTGGTTTCTGAAGCGCCGCGGCTTTGCTTCAGGCATTGCGGTCAGTGGCATTGGTGTGGGGACATTGGTGATGCCGCCGCTGGCGTCCTGGCTGATCGATATTCTGGGATGGCGTGGCGCTTATTTGGTGCTTGCTGCGATCGTCACTTCGTTAGGCATCGGGACGGCATGTTTTATTGTCAACGATCCCCGCAGCAAGGGAACCGGACCGGATGGGGCGGCGCCCGCAATCGCTGATCCCGTGGTCATTGTCGCTGGCGTTTCGGCAGGGCAGGCGATACGATCGCGGCAATTCATTGGACTGTACGCCGCATGCCTGATTTGTTCATTTGGTGTGTTCGTCCCGTTTGTTCATCTGGTCCCGTATGCCCTGGATCATCATATTGATTATTCTGCCGCTGTATTGCTTCTTGGCGCTATTGGGGTTGGCAGCACGCTCGGCAGGTTCTTTCTGGCCGATCTTGCGGATCGGATCGGTCGACAGTTTTTTTTACTGATGATATTTGCGGGTATGGCATTGGCGCTCGCCATCTGGGCTATGGCGACAAGCTTTTGGTCGCTTGCCGCTTTTGCATTGATATTCGGTATCTTTTACGGGGGATGGGTGGCGATATTGCCTGCGGTTGTCACGGATCACTTTGGCGGACGTCATGTGGGCAGCATTATCGGCATTCTTTATACCAGCGTTGCGGTTGGCACGCTCATTGGCCCAGTGGCGGCCGGCTTCATCTTCGATGTTAGCAACAGCTATACCATACCTATTCTGACCAGCGCCATCGCTAATCTTGTCGCAACCGGCATTGCGGCACTGGCTTTAAGAAGCCCCAAGCAAAGGGTCGTAGCTGGTTAATGCGAACAGAAAGCGCTGCATATGTCAACGGCTGGGCCAGGCAACCAGGGCAGTTGATCGCGGCCGTGCTGGCCGGTGGCAGACTTGTCCTGATACGGTCCGGACATGATCCTATTCGGACTCATCGCGGTGACTCCATCAGTCGCTTGGTCCCGGATATAAGCCCGGACGGTTATTTGCTGTCAGTTTTGCCGGCCGATAACACCAGGCATAGCCAGCCTGCCAGAAAGCATAGACCGCCGATCGGGGTGATGGCGCCCAGCCATTTCACATTGCTCAGTACCAGCACATACAGGCTGCCACTGAATATCACAATACCCGCTGTAAATAACCTGCTGGTCCAGCGCAGCGCATGCCGGTTGATATGAGCAGCCAGGCCCACCAGCATCAGCAGCGCCAGCGTATGGATGAGTTGGTAGAGTACGGCGGTATGCCAGATGGGCAGTAGCGCCGGGTCCACATGGTTTTTCAGGCCATGGGCACCGAATGCACCGGCAGCTACACCGATAAAACCGCTGATGGCGGCACCGCGAATTAAAGCAGAGAAGGTAGTCATAGGGCAACGTGTTGGAATGTATCTGGGCCGACCGCATGTTTTTTTTGCGGTGATGGTGTATTGTAAATGTTTGCGCACCACTGTGATGCCTGTTGCGGTGATGCATATATGATTGTTTCCCGGAGTTCCAGTTTACTATGTCAACCGCTTCTGAACGCCTGCAGCAATTGCGTATCGCGATGGCCGCCCAGCATATTGATGCCTACCTTATTCTGTCTGCAGATCCCCACCAGTCAGAATATCTTCCAGAGTACTGGCAGGGACGACGCTGGCTCAGCGGCTTCACCGGTTCTGTTGGAACCATCGTCGTTACCAGCGATTTTGCCGGGCTCTGGGTCGATTCGCGCTATTGGGAGCAGGCGGAAAAGCAGCTAAGTAAAAGTGGCCTGACGCTGATGAAACAGGGCCAGGCCGATGTGCCTGGTGTCAATGCATGGCTGGGGGCGCATCTTGCAAACCGGCAGGTCGTGGGCGTGGACGGCCATGTGCTCAGCCTGAAAGCGGCACAGGAATTGCGCCAGGCCCTGACACGCAGCGACAGCATATTGAAAACCGATAGCGACCTGTTGGCGGCAATCTGGCCGGACAGGCCGGGTTTACCGGCAGCACCTGTTGTTGAACATAGTGCACCCTTTGCCACACGCAGTCGTCAGCAGAATTTGCAGACGTTGCGCCAGTCCATGACCCAGGCCGGTGCACAATGGCATTTGATCAGCGCGCTGGACGACATTGCCTGGGCGTTGAATCTGCGTGGTTCAGACGTTTCCTACAATCCGGTATTTCTGTCGCATTTGTTGATCGGGCCAGACAGCGCTGTTCTTTTCGTCGATAAGACAAAAATGAGTCCCGAATTGATCGCCCGACTCGCAGCTGACGGCGTCACTGTAGAGGGATACGATGATATTCAAGGCGCATTAACGGCATTGCCCCACGAGGCGCTGCTGGTTGATCCGGCCCGCACAACGGTGGGGTTGCTTGCCCATGCCCGTTCGGTATCATTGATCGAAAAACTCAATCCCTCGCAACGCTTCAAATCCGTCAAAAACCAGGCCGAGATTGCGAACGTCAGGCAGGCCATGGAACAGGACGGCGCGGCACTGTGTGAATTTTTTGCCTGGTTCGAGGCGGCCATGGAAAACGGCGAGTCAGTAACCGAGCTCACTATTGACGAACAGATCACAGCAGCCCGTGCTCGCCAGCCTCATTTTGTTTCGCCCAGTTTTTCTACTATCGCTGGTTTCAATGCCAATGGCGCTATGCCACATTACATGGCAACGCCCGAGTCATTTTCTGCTATTGAAGGCGATGGCTTGCTGCTGATCGATTCAGGTGGGCAGTATCTGAACGGCACCACCGATATTACGCGGGTGGTGCCCGTCGGTACGATTGGCGCTGACCACCGTCGCGATTTTACGCTGGTACTCAAGGGCATGATTGGCCTGGCAGCAGCTGTTTTTCCAGAAGATTATCCGGCGCCTTTGCTCGATACGCTGGCGCGTGCGCCGTTATGGGCGCAGTTGCTGGATTTCGGTCACGGGACCGGGCATGGGGTCGGGTATTTTATGAATGTGCATGAAGGTCCGCAAATGATCTCGCATCGCGCCTACCGTTTTCCCGACACCGAGATGAAAGCCGGCATGATTACCTCGGATGAGCCCGGCCTGTATCGTCCGGGTCAGTGGGGTATTCGTATTGAAAATTTGATCTGCGCAGTGCCGGCAGGTCAGTCAGAATTTGGCAATTACCTTAAGTTTGAAACGTTGACGCTCTGTCCGATCGATACACGCTGTATTGAACAGCAATTGCTGAGCGAGCAGGAACTGTCTTGGTTGAACGCCTATCATGAAGAGGTTTATCGCCGGCTGGCGCCGCGTGTATCAGGCCCTGCATTGGCGTGGCTGCAGGCCAGAACCGCAGCGATCTGATGAGCGGTCAGCGGCAAGGTGCAATCAGCCTGCCGCTGAGGCCTGAGGCAGTGTGGGTTTATTGCTTGCGATAACCTCTTGCCTGGCCGCCCATCGCCAATGAGGCGCTGTTCAAAAAAACGGACCGCCTGGCCAATAAAATCGGGGCGGTCCATTCACGAGTTGCCAGACGTCAGCGCTTCTACATCTGCCCCATTGCATATTGCACAATCAGACTGCTGACCGATACTGCCATCCATACCAGAAAGCCCAGCAGGATAGGGCGCGGGCCGGTCGCAAAGATTTTGCGCATATCGGCAGATAGCCCCACTGCGACCAGTGCTACAACGATCAGGAACTTGGCGGCGACATTGATCCAGTCGAGCATGATCTCGGGCATAATACCGGTGCTGCGCGTCAGCGAAGCGAGTAGAAACCAGACGATGAACCACGGGAATATTTTTGCCAGGCTGACAGACTGATTGCCCTGCCGGCGATTGCGCATACCGACCAGAACGACCAGAAACAAACAGATCGGAATAATGAGCGTGGCGCGGGTCAGTTTGACAATCGTGGCAAAATCGCCGGCCGCATGACTATAGGCATAACCGGCAGCCACGACAGAAGAGGTATCGTTTATTGCTGTACCAGCCCACATGCCGAAACCGTAGTCACTCAACCCCAGCATATGTCCTAAAGCCGGAAAGGTCAGTACTGCGACAACATTGAACAGGAAAATGGTGGAGATGGCAAATGCCGTATCATGTTCCGAAGGCTTCAAAATAGGCGTGACAGCGGCAATGGCCGACCCGCCACAAATGGCAGTACCCACGCCGATCAGTGTTGTCAGGTCGGACGGCGTGCGCAGCAGGCGTCCGAGCAACCAGGCGCTCACAAATGCCACCGTCACGGTCACCAATGTGACCGCCAGTGATTCTCCACCTGTTGCCATGATCTGGGTAAAGCTCAGGCCGAAACCGAGCAGGATAATAGAGGCTTGCAAAATCTTCTTGGAAGAAAAGCTGATACCAGGCTGCAATGTGGCATGCAGGCCGAATGCGCTTCGGTACACTATTCCCAGCAGGATACCGAAAACGGGTCCGCCAATAATGGGCAGGGCACGTCCGGCAAACTCGGCTACCAGGGCAATAGCCACCGATAAAAACAGCCCAGGCCAAAGGGAGTTTTTGCGAGGTCTGGCCGCGCTGCTGCCTTTAGCTGGAGGCGCGCTGCTCGCAGCAGGTGTGACAGTCGCTGACAAAGCGTGGGAGGACGTGGCTGTGAGTGTCATAATATATCAAATATCCATTAGCTTATTACCGATTGGTATAGATCTTAGTCCTGGATATGGTATAAGTAAAGTTACAATAGTTTATAAGTAGAATAAGGAAAACTGATGGCTTCATTCAGTCCGAAACAGCTTGATGTTTTTATCAGCATCGCGCGTCTGGGCAGTGTCAAGGCTGCGGCCGATTCTTTGCATCTGACTCAGCCTGCTGCCAGCATGGCGCTGGCTGAACTGGAAAAGCAACTGAGTGGCCCGTTGTTTGATCGTGACAAAGGCAGGCTGTACCTGAATGAAAAGGGCAGACGATTGTTACCCCTGGCGCAGGAAATCATTGAAAGAATGATTGAGTTTCGCCAGCGTGCCGATGACCAGGCAGATGTCCTGACAGGAGAGTTTCGGATTGGCGCCAGCAACACTGTTGGCAATTATCGGGTCGGTGATCTGTTGAGCGGTTTTGTGCTCAACAATGACAGGGTTACAGTCTATCTGAATGTTGCAAACACAGATGAAATTGTCCGGCAGATCGTCGATCACAGCATAGATGTGGCTTGTGTCGAGGGGGCGGTGCATCACGAAGCTATCGAGTCGGTGCATTGGATGGACGACTCCCTGTGCGTATGTACACGGCCGGATCATCCGCTGGCGGCGATCGCCAATCTGCAGCCGGCCGATTTTATTGATGCGCGCTGGATTTTGCGTGAGCGAGGGTCAGCCACGCGGGCGGTCAGCGATGTGGAGTTGGATAAATTACCGCAGGCCAAGGTGGTGATGGAACTGGGGCAGATCGAGGCCATCAAGCAGGCGGTGATTGCCGGACTAGGTATTGCATTTTTGCCGCAAGTGGCCGTAACCCATGCAGTCAGTTCCGGCAGGCTGGCATTGCTTCACACACCTTTTTTGAACCTGACGCGGCAACTGTCGATTATTTATCATCGATCGCGCTATCAGGGTAGACTGATGCGCAGTTTTCTGGATTCAGTGAGATCGTCGGCCCGGCCTGAGCAGTAAAATCGACACATAAAAAAAGCCCCGCATTTGCGCCGCTTTTGTGAAAAGCGGGCGGCTGCGGGGCCTGGTGTTGGGTAACCAGCAGATTACTTCAGCTTTGTTTCTTTGTAATCTACGTGTTTGCGCGCAACAGGATCAAATTTTTTGATCAGCATTTTTTCTGGAGTGTTGCGTTTGTTTTTGGTCGTTGTGTAGAAGTGACCAGTACCAGCTGTGGATTCCAGCTTGATTTTTTCGCGAATGCCTTTTGCCATGATGGGCTCCTGGAGTTAATCGTTAGTAGGAATGAATTAAACGCTTTGGCCGTTGGCACGCATTTCAGCAAGAATGACATCAATGCCTTTCTTGTCGATTGTGCGCAGGGCGTTTGTAGAAACGCGCAGACGAACCCAGCGATTTTCGCTTTCAACCCAGAAACGACGGCTCTGCAGATTAGGCAGGAAACGGCGTTTTGTTCTATTGTTTGCGTGTGAAACATTATTACCGGACATTGGGCGTTTGCCGGTGACTTGGCATACTTTTGCCATGATCGTGACCTCGTTAAGTTTGAAGACCTGATTTTTGGCCCAGGCCAGCCTTCTGTGGGGCTTCTGGCCGCAGATGAGTTCTGAGGCAGAAACTGAAAAAATGTTACCCTGAAAACGTTGCGCCACAAGACTTGGTATTCATGTTGCTGATACTCGTCTCGTTACCTGGCGTTTGGTTAACGACGTTTTAGTTGACGGCGTTCGGTCAAGGTTAGCCATAGATTATAAGACGAAAAACGAAATAAATTCAAGCATTTATTGCCAAACCGTGGGATTGCACCCACGCCACGTACCGATTTTTGCAACTGCGATGCGATTTAGCCACCAAAATAGCGATCTGCCGGCTTAGCCAGTACCTTGCCACACAGCAGTGCCAGCAGGGTACAAATGGCCAGGCCGACAAAAAGCGGCACAGGGGAGTTTTCCAGGCTGCTGCTGACAATACTGCTGCTGAGGGTGCCGAACAGAAACTGCAGGCAGCCCATTAAAGCCGAGGCAACACCCAATCGATGTCCCTGGTCCCTAAGGGCCAATGCCGTTGCGTTGGGCAAAATAAAGCCCAGGCTGGTGGTAAAGCCCAGTAGTGTGAGCGTGAGCAGTGTGAGGTTGAGCATGCCGGCCAGCGCCAGTCCAAGGCCGATAAGAATGCTGAGGCACCCGCAGGTGAGGGCGGTGCGCAAAATGCCCAGGGGCGAGTGAACGCGCAGCAGGCGGGCACCGATCTGGGAGCCGACAATCAGACCGAATGCATTCAGGCCAAAAAACAGACCGAAATGCTGTTGCAGCACGCCATACATATTAATAAAAACAGTGGGCGAGACCGAAATATAGGCAAACAGGCCCGACATGCCGATGCCGCCGGCCAGTGAGAAGCCCATGTAATTGCGATCGCGCAGCAGGCCGGCATAGTTTTTTGCGATGGTGCGCAAATGCAGCGGCACTGCCTTCTCTGGTGGCATGGTTTCCTTTAGTCGGAAAATCGCCAGAAAGAACATGATGGCGCTATAGAACAGCATCACGGCAAACAGGCCGCGCCAGCCAGTGACCGGCGAGAGGTAGCCGCCCATCAACGGTGCCAGGATGGGCGCAACGCCCATGATCAGCATCATCATGGACATGGCCATGGCTGAATCCCGGGTATTGAGCTGGTCGCGAATGACGGCGCGCGGAATCACCATGGCAGCAGCAGCGCCGCAGGCCTGGATGCAGCGGAAAAACAGCAGATACTCGACGCTACTTGCCAGCGCACAGCCTATGGTGGCCAGCATGTAAATCATCAGGCCGCCCAGTAACGGCTTTTTCCGCCCGTAGCGGTCGGCGATCGGACCATAAAACAACTGTGATAGCGCCAATCCAAGCAGATACGTGGACACGGTCAGTTCGACCCGGTGTTGCGGAACCTGTAAATCAGCCGAAATTGCCGGAAAAGAGGGCAGATACATATCAATGGTGAGAGGGCCGATAGCGGTCATCAGACCCAACAGCCACAACCAGAGGGGTACCTTTTTATCGATTGATTTTGACTTCGTGTTGGGCACGTTATCGTTTTTGGGCATTTACTGACTTCCAGTACCAAATGGCAAGTGTGATGGCGCAGAGCAGCATGCTGAAACTGCACATGATCCAGAGAGAAGCTACGCCTGGCGGAGCGCCCGGTGTGAGCACGGCGGCAAGGCCGTCCAGCAGGCGGTAGCCTGGGCCGAAACCGAAATACCAGCCGCCCAGAAGGCCAATACCAAAAAGTGATCCGGTTTGAATCACAAATGGCATGGTCGCTATTTTGTGCGCCCGCAATATATAGGAGAGCATGCATTGTAACGCATCGCTGGTATGCAGCAGGGGAAGTATCGTCAGCAATGCGTAGGCCATGGCGGCGATCGCCGGATCGGATGTGTAGACCTGGATGATCTGCGGTCTGGCTGCCATGACCACCAACAGGCTCAGGGCGACGCCGGCCAGGCCCAGCCCGATGCCGATGCGTGCCAGACGCCTGGCCTGCTCGGGCTGCTGTGCCCCCAGGGACTGGGCAACCAGTGATGAGGTAGCAATGCCGATGGCCAGGGGAAACATATAAAGCAATGAAACCAGATTGGCCAGGATCTGGTGCCCCCCGGAGACAAAGGTGCCCTCGCGTGCTGCCAGCAAAGCCATAAAGGTAAAGGAGCTGACTTCAGCCAGATAAGAGCCGCCCATAGGCAGGCCAAGCTGCAAAATTTCTTTTTGCGCAGGCCAGGCCGGTTTGCCCAGCCTGAGCTGAAACTGCCTGTAGAACGGCTCGCGCAGGATCGCCGCGATACCCACCGTTAGCGCGAGCCAGGACACGATCGCAGTAGAGGTGGCAGCACCGGCGCTGCCCAGGGCGGGAAAGCCACCATATCCGAAAATAAGCAGCCAGTTAAAGAGTAGTTTGACCAGCACGGAAGCCAGGCTTACATACATCAGCAGGCGTGGGCGCTGTACCGCGGTCGCAAGGGCATAGACGCACCGGAACATCAACGCGGCCGGCAGCGCAATGCAACAAATGCGCAGGTAAACAGCTACTTCCTGCCGGACCTGCAGGGGCAAATCGCCAGAGAAGCTGAGCCATATGTCAGGAAACAGGAGCAGGGTGCCACCCAGCGCCGATAGAAACAGCGAGAGCCAGATGCCCTGGCCAATGAAGCGGCCGATTTCGGCGTGCCGCTGGGCGCCGAACAGTTGCGCGCAAATTGGCACCAGGGCGTGAACGACACCCATCAGCCCGATATGGATCGTCATGAATATCGATACCGAGAGCGCCATGGCCTGCAATGACACCGGATTGGTATGCCCAAGCATGGTGCTGTCCAGCACGGCGAAAGCGATTCCCGCCCACTGACTGATCAGCATTGGCCAGGCCAGGCGCACAATCTTGCGAACGGGTCCATGTCCGTCCGTCAGGTTGGGGCGTAATGACATGGTCGGTTATCGGGCAGGCAGCTGGATCAGGCGAAAGACTTCGTGTCGGTCAGGTCGACGTTTTCCCTGCCAGATCAGCGTCGCATTATCCGGGTAAGGCTCAGCCTCATCCTCTATTTTCTCAAAAGTCGTCTGCAGCAATACATACCGACACTGGGCGTCGAAGGCAAACTGCAGTCCGTCAAACACATAGAAGGCGGCGCGCTGCCCCAGACCCACGCCATGCTGGCGGATGCAGTCGGCCGGTATATTGTTTTCCTGAATGACCGTGGCCAGTTCTTCAGACACCGCTTTATAACTGCGGTTGTAGTTGATTGACGGCAGCCACAACAGCGCCAACAGCATCCAGGTGAGGGTCAGGCCGGTTGCCGATAAAACGATGCCGCGCCAGAGGACGGCAGGGTTGCTGCGCAGGCGCCAGGACACCGTCCAAATCCAGGCCGCGCACACGCCGATGGCCAGGATCAGCGTAATGACGGAAATTTGGGGCTCAAAGCCGGTCAACAGTCGGGTGATATTGTGATGGATTTTCGGGGGCCAGCCAAAATTGAGTGCGACCCACCCCAGCCAGGTGGCTACCATGGCCAGCGACATGATCATGATCGAGAACCAGTCGAGCGTGTTGACGAATGAACGGCGCAGCGTTGGCAATGACAGCGCGGCAAGAATCGCGCATGGCACGGCGAGCATGGCATATTCGGATTCGAATGCATCTTTCTGAAAAACGACCGTCAGCACGGCTGCGCCAAGCAATAGTGCGGGAATGAAGATATGGGGCGCATCCATCCATTTGCGCCAGTTCCACAGGGCAATAATCATAAACGGCCAGGTCGGCCACAGAAACCACGATAGATCGCGTAGCGTGGAAAAAATCTCGGCGGGCGAGGGCAGGCTGAACAGTGAGTCGTTCCAGAAAACGTAACTATTAGCCCAGTAACTGCTGGTGTTGTTGGCAGCGGCCAGCCAGATCAGGCAGCAGGCCGTTGCTAATGCGACGCTCCATAGTATCCATAGCTTCTGCTGCCGGCCGAAATTGCGGAAAAATAACAGGGCCAGCAAGGTAAGCAACACGGGGACGCCACCGATTGCGCCCCGCGTCAGGAAAGCGGCTCCCAACCCAAGGCCAGCCAGTGTGCTGCCTTGTATGGGGTGATCAAGCATGCGCGCCATGCCATAGAATGCCACTGCCTGGCACATCATGATCAAGGGAAAATTGGAGGTCTCGTGCATGCGGATGACGATGCCGATCGTAGCGATGATAAACAGCACCGCAGCGTCGGCAATCATCCTGCCATAGTCCTGGGGGTTGGGTTCTCCGCCAAATGGCAGCGCCAGCGGCTGGCACTCCTTGCGTCGTGCCAGAAGGTAGGTTCCGTACCACGTAGCCCAGATGATAACGAAAAAGTAAATGAAGATGGGCAGGCGGGCGGCGGTGATCTGCGCTTCCAGCGGCGCCTGGAACAGCATAAAGACTGGGCTGAATACCTCAATGAACAGTGTCCCTATCCAAGTCAGTAGCGGGCCTTCTTGGGCATAGGCGTAATTGCCGATTTGCGGCAGCAACCAGGCATGCTCCTGTCCGCGAAATGCGGTCAGCATGGTGGCAAGGCCGGTCAGGTCATCCGTTTTCCATGGATCGCGATAGAACAGCCCTGCAAAAATATACAGCACGCCGACCACCAGCAACGCTGTGCGGGAAAGTTTGCGGGTGGCGATTTCGGTCAGGCGGGAGGGCGTGGTGCGTTGCATGTATAAGTATTGGATGTACAACTAATGGATTCCCCGCATTTTAGCTGAAAAAGCCGGGCTAAAAACCCTGCTGCTGTTTTTGTTTCCCGCCAGGGCTACAAAAGTATGTCACGGTGCTTCCGTTAATGCGGCGATGCTGCGATGTCAGGGCGGACGTCGCTGACAGGCTGTGAACTCAATTCGGATTGGACTTGCCCATGTGTCGTAGCGCAAGGGAAGCGGGTGGGGCGCTATTGCGGCGAGCAATGCGAGGTTAGTTGGCTCGTGAAACACCCGTGTGATCTTGGTCGGGGCACTATATTGGCGTTATGGTTATGGCGGGGTGCCGGGCTGGCAGCAAGGCGAATGCGGATGGAGAAAAGCGAGAGCCTGCGTGGCTGGAGGGCCTGCTGGTGGGAGAAAGCTAAAACCTGATTATGTAGTTATTAATACTAAATAATTAATACTAAATAATATGGTACAAGCTAATTAAAGGCAGAAGCTTTATAGAGCAGTAGATAGAGCAGTAGAGGCAGGAAAGCAGTAAGGGAATAATAATGCTAAAAGCTAAAAACACATTGGGCATAAACTGAGCGGTATGCGCTGTTCAGTTTATGCCCAATGCAAGCTGGCTGACGGTTGTGGTTGTCGGGCCCGGATGTTACCGTGGGCCCGGCGCACTGAAAATCAGGAAGCTTTTTTGCGTGTGCCGGCAGTGGTAGCGAAACGGGCGCGGAATTTCTCAACGCGACCTGTTTCAACGATACGCGTTTGCGCACCAGTGTAAAAAGGATGGGACTCGGCAGTCACATCACATTTGAAAAGCGGGTAGGTTTTGCCATCCAGTTCGATGGTTTCGCGTGAGTTCAGCGTAGAGCGGCTGATGATTTTTGAACCAGTTTGCTGGTCCAGAAACACGACTTCGCGGTATTCTGGGTGAATACTATCTTTCATGATTAAGTCCTGAGGGTTTGACGGGTCGCCAGCCTTGTGCCACTGCCCAAATAACAGGTGCAAAAAGCAACGTATCCAAAAATTTAATCCAGTATTCTAGCACAGAAGTCATTGAATACATAGCATATTCGGTGAAAAAACGACAGGCAGGCGCCTTTTTTTCACGAACAGGCACGCCTCATGCGACCGTTTTCATTGGCGTGGGCGTTTTATCGGCCTATGGCCCACCCTGTTCCCAGGGTGTTTCTTGGGGGGATCCGCAGCGTGGTTTCAAGCGATTGACGCCGAGCTCTTGCCGGGCCGTAACATGCAGCGACAGGGCAGCTCGCCCGGCGCCCAGCTCAAGCATTGACTGTAAGCCCCGGCAAATCGATGGTAATACTGGGGGAGCCCAGTGCATTGATGCAGTGGCGCGCCAGCAATTCGCGTTGATCGGGGTGGTTCTGTAAAAAGTCGTAGCCCATGGCATCGGTGACGCCCAGAATCCGGTCAAGCACCAGCACTTTGCCACTGGGGCGCAGTGGCTCGCATTCGAGTTCTTCCCATTTTTCAACCAGCCATTGCTGCGATTGCGCCGCAAGTGCCGCGGTCGGTTCCATATTAAGCTGAACCTGTAGAGTCTGGGTCGTGGTAAAAATAAAGTTGACGTCGCAGCGCATGGGACCTCCGGGCGTGATGGCAAAAGCGCACAAACTGCACTGTAGAAAAAATGACGGGAAAATACTGTCACGATCATGACAATGTCTGGGCGATCCTGCACAGGTCGCCATTAACATGAAACTAATCACCAATTCGGGATGATACCGCCAGCGGATGCTGGATAACGATAGCGATGCCGGGGTTTGTACAGTCGGCGATTCCGCATCGACATGACCAGGGGTTTGACAGCACCGTTGGATACGATTATTGCATCCATCGTGCCGCAGGATCGTGCAGCCGCGCGTGGCGCAGCGCCCGTCCGAGCAGTGGTGCGGAACCGTCGGCGGCCGGCGTTGCGAATTACAGATGGGTGCGCAATGTCCAGATTTCGGGAAACAGAACGACATCCAGCATTTTGCGCAAATAGTTAACTCCAGATGTACCACCGGTGCCGCGCTTGAAGCCGATAATGCGCTCTACAGTAGTCACATGGCGAAAGCGCCACAAGCGGAAGGCGTCTTCGATATCGGTCAGTTTTTCGCCCAATTGGTAAAGATCCCAGTGCTGCTCGGGCTCTCGGTATACCTGTAGCCAGGCCTGCATGACGCCGTCACTGGCTGTATAAGGCTGGGTCCAGTCCCGTTCAAGATGATCCAGAGGGACCGCAATGCCGCGACGCGCCAGCAGTTGTAATGCCTCGTCATAGAGCGATGGCTGTTCATAGGCCTGCAATACCTGAGCGTAACGATCCGGATGATGCTCATGGGGCCTGAGCATGGCGGCGTTCTTGTTACCAAGTAAAAATTCGATTTGTCGATACTGAAAACTTTGAAAACCACTGGAGGCGGCCAGCCATGGCCGCAGTGCGGTATATTCCGGCGGTGTCATTGTGGCCAGCACGTCCCAGGCATGAACCAGTTGCTCCATGATGCGTCCGACCCGTGCCAGCATTTTGAATGCCGGATTCAACTGGTCATTGCGCAGGCTGCCAATGGCCGCATTCAGTTCGTGCAGCATCAGCTTGATCCACAGTTCGCTGGTCTGGTGCTGGATGATGAACAGCATTTCATTGTGTTCGGGGGACAGCGGATGCTGCGCGCCCAGCAGTTCATCCAGGTGCAGGTAATCGCCGTAGCTCATATCGCACGAGAAATCCAGTTTGGCGTTTTCACTGGCCATGGCATCTGCAGAGGTGGGGGGTGTTGGTTCTTTCATGCTTAAATTCCTTTGAACAGGCCGGCAAGCCAGGTCTGGGCCTGGCATCGTCCATAGGGGAGTGTGCAACGTTGCGGTTACCGGTTCAGGACTTTGCAGCTACCGTTTCAGTTTACCCAACCGGCCGGACTACACCAACCTGATCGCCGATCCGGGGGGCAAATAAATACCAGGCCTGCGGCAGGGTCAGGGAGACAGTACTGCTGCGCGCGAGACCGGCATTATGGTTGTGATAACGCCCGATATGCAAAGTGAGTCAGGTGACTGTCTGCTTTGCCGAAAATGTGTCGGACCGCCAGGCCTCGCTTTGTAATACCGATTTCAATTGCATGACAGCATCCCACACGTCGGTATAACGCAGATACAGTGGCGTGAAGCCGAAACGCAGCACACCGGGTTCGCGATAGTCGCCAACCACGCCCTGCGCAATCAATGCCTGAATGATGGCGTAGGCACCCTCGGGATGGGTCAGGCTGACCTGGCTGGCGCGTTTTTCGGGATCGCGTGGCGATACGAGCGACAGCCCATACCCGGCACATTCTTTTTCGACCAGTTGAATGAACAGGCTGGTCAGTGTTTGCGCTTTTTTGTAGATTGCCGGCATGCCGCCATATCCCTGCGCCTTCAGAAATACATCCAGGCTACTCTCGAGCACGGACATGGCCAGTATCGAGGGCGTGCCGCAAAGATAACTGCGTATGCCGGTAGCCGGCTGATACTCAGTCTGGAACGTAAAGGGTGTTGCGTGCCCCATCCAGCCGGTCAGCGGTTGAGTGATTTGATCGACATGTTGCGGATGGACCCAGACAAAGGCGGGCGAGCCCGGGCCGCCATTGAGAAACTTATAAGTGCATCCCACAGCGAAATCGGCCTGGCAGTCGCTCAGATTGACCGGAACGGAACCGGCAGAATGGCATAGATCCCAGATCACCAGCGCGTCGTGGGCGTGCGCCTGGCTCGTGATCTGCGCCATATCGTAAATCGCACCGCTGCGATAGTTCACGTGTGTGAGCAATAATACAGCCAGATCATCATTGATGATCGAGTCGATCGCCTCGCTGTCTACCAGTTCCAGCAACATGTCAAATTGCGCGCACAGACTTTGTGCGATATAAAGATCGGTCGGAAAATTGGTTTTTTCGCTGACAATTTTGCGCCGGGCGGGATGGCGCTTGCGGGCGATCTGAATGGCGCTATATAGCACTTTGTACAGATTCAGGGAAGTGGAGTCGCACACTACAATCTCGTCCTGCCCCGCGCCAATTAGCGGTGCAATTTTGTTGCCCAGTCGCATGGGCAGATTGATCCAGTCGGCCTTGTTCCAACTGGCAATCAGGTCATCGCCCCATTCCTGCAGCATGACCTGTTTGGCCCTGACTGGTGCGGCCAGGGGCATGACTCCCAATGAGTTGCCGTCCAGGTAAATCGTGTCCGGCGGCAGGTGAAACTCGCTGCGCAAAGGGTAGAGCGGATCGATAGTGTCAAGATTTTCGTAGAAAGAGCGGTTGGTCATTGTGGTTCCAGATAGATGGCAATCGCAATTATCGTTACGGTGTCTGCAATTATAGCGATCGCAATACCGCTCTTACCGGGCTGGCGTCGGCGCTGGTCCATTTGAGCGGCAGTGCGATCAGTTCATAGTCGCCCAGGGGCACGTGGTCCAGCACCAGATTTTCCAGTACGCGCATGTCGTACTGGCGTATGCGCTGATGGCTTTCGAGCGATTTGCTGGTGGCCGGGTCAATGCTGGGCGTGTCGATGCCAATCAGTACAATGCCATGCCGATGCAGCAAATCCAGCGTTTCAGGGGCAAAGCTGGCAAAGGTTTCCGACCAGTCGCTGGTGCACGCCCGCTGGCAACTGCGCACCAGCAGCCGGGGCGGACACCCGGCCATGGCACCTGCAATATCGTCGGGATAGATCAGGCCGTCGTCGCGCAAGATATGCAGCACACGGCATGGACCGATAAAGGGCGTGAGCGACAAATGACCTGCGGCAGCGCCGTCGCTGTCGTAATGCAGGGGGGCGTCGGCATGGGTGCCTACATGGGGGCTGAGCGTAATTTCACTGACATTGACTGGGCATTGGGCGGACAAAGTCCAGCTCCATTTCTGGGTGTAGGGCGTGTCTCCCGGAAATACGGGGGACTGCGCGTCCACGGCTGCGGAAATATCCCATATTTGTTCGTTACTCATGATGTGGGGCCTGCAGGGTCAACTAAGAAGGGCAATGTGCTGAAACAACCAGAACGCGCTGGCTTGATAGGCAGTATAGCAGTTGTCATTGCTTACAGCTTGCCCAGTTCGGCCAGCGATATGGCCGTGGCGCCAGCGACGATGATATGGTCTACCAGACGGATTTCCAGTAGCGCCAGGCCACGTCGCAATTGCTGGGTAAGCTGGATATCGGCCAGGCTGGGCTGGGCCAGTCCCGACGGATGATTATGCGCCAGAATGACGCCCCAGGCATTGTGGCGCAGCGCGGTGGCGGCAATTTCGCGGGGATAGACGGCCGTCTGGTTTAGTGTGCCGCGCGAGGCTTCTTCGTGGTGAATCAGCTGATGGCGCGTATTGACCAGCAGCAACAGGCATTTTTCCACTACTTCATGTGACAGCAGGCTGATGCAAAAATCGCGCACCACTGCAGGACGGTTCAGTTCCATATGAAATTGCAAGGTGTCCTGCATATGGCGCCGGGCAAACTCGACTGCGGCCAGAAACGAGCAGATTTTGGCGTCGCCCAGTCCTTTTATTTTTCTGAGGGAGTCATAGTTGCTTAGCAGCAGATTGCGCGGGCCGCCGGCCTGATCCAGCACATATTGGGAAAATTGCATGATATTCATCTGGGCCGAGCCGGTACGCAGCAAAATGGCCAGCAACTCGGTATTGGATAGCGTGGCGGCGCCCCGGGCCAGCAGTTTTTCCCGGGGGCGCAACTGGCTGTCAGGCATTGCTGGGGCAGAGTGAGCGGTGTCCTTGGCAGAATCAGGGTAAATGGCGGTGTACGTGTTCATTGTCAGTTAAAATGAGGTTTTACAAAAAACGCACTACGGTGACAGATTTTGACCGCGAATTCCCAGTCCATGAATCCAATTGTCCATGCCCAATCCTACCTGACCCTGCACTATCGCATTACGCTGACGTCCGGGCCAGGCGCCGGTTCGGTCTTTATTGATACCTTTACCGGCAAGCCAGGCACGCTGCAATTGAGCACCGGACAATGGTCTCCTTCCATGGAAGCACCACTGATCGGCCATGCCGAAGGCGAATCATTCAGTTACGATCTGACGGCTCAGCAGGCATACGGAGAGCGTAATCCGGAACTGTTGCAGCGGGTTACCCGCCAGATGCTGAATCGCGATGCCGGCCCCGATGCGCAATTTGAACCTGGCGATGTGGTCGAGTTTACGGCGCCCAACGGCGGGCGTTATTCCGGTATTTTCCGCGAGTGGGATAACGACACGGCGCGCTTTGATTTCAATCATCCACTGGCAGGCGTCGATTTACGTATCGACGTCAAATTGCTCGGAGTTCTGTAATGGCTCAAAACAGCGAAGTGATTCTGGCCGAACCGCGTGGCTTTTGCGCAGGGGTTGACCGCGCCATCGATATTGTGGAGCGTGCGCTGGAGCTGCACGGCGCTCCAATCTATGTGCGTCATGAAATCGTGCATAACAAATTTGTGGTTGAAAGCCTGCGCAACAAGGGCGCAATTTTTATTGACGAGCTGGATCAGGCACCGGCAGGCGCCATCGTGGTGTTTTCCGCCCATGGCGTCTCGCGTGCGGTACGCGCAGAAGCGCAATTGCGCGACCTGCGCATTTTCGACGCAACCTGTCCGCTGGTAACCAAGGTACACATTGAAGTGGCAAAAATGCACGCCGCAGGCCTTGAGATTGTGATGATCGGTCACAAGGGTCACCCCGAAGTGGAGGGTACGCTTGGGCAGGCTGTCGGCCGCATGCATCTGGTGGAAACCCCGGAAGATGTCGCTGCCTTGCAGGTCGACAATCCTGAAAATACGGCGTTTGTTACCCAGACAACGCTTTCGATTGATGACGCAAGGCGGGTGGCCGACGCGCTCCGGGCAAAATTTCCGAGCATTGTCGAACCCAAGAAAAGCGATATTTGCTATGCGACCCAGAACCGCCAGGATGCAGTCAAGGTGCTTGCGCCTGATTGCGATGTGTTTTTCGTGGTGGGCAGTATCAACAGTTCCAACTCGAACCGGCTGCGTGAAGTGGCCGAACGGCTCGATTGCGAGGCATATCTGATCGACAATGCCCAGGCTATTCGGCCTGAATGGGTGCAAGACGCCAAAAAAATAGGCATTACTGCCGGCGCCTCGGCGCCCGAAGTACTGGTTCAGGAGGTTGTTGAGCGCTTGAAGGAGCTGGGTGCCATTTCGGTTCGCAGAATGGATGGAACAAAAGAGAACGTGACGTTCCCCTTGCCAAAGGAACTGTCCCGCAAACAACAGGCAGGGAGATAATGCAGATGAAGCTATATGGGTATTTCAGAAGTTCGGCGGCCTATCGGGTCAGAATTGCGCTGAACGTCAAGCAGTTGGGATACGAGTCAGTGCCTGTGCACCTTATCCGTGATGGTGGCCAGCAACTGGCGCAAACCTACCGCGAACTCAATCCAACTGCCCTGGTGCCTACCTTCATCGACCAGAATGTGAGCATTGGGCAATCCATTGCCATCATGGAATATCTTGAAGAGGCGTATCCGCAGGTGCCCATTCTTCCTGCAACGCAGGCGGGCAGGGCGCGCGTGCGTTCACTGGCGCAGTTTATTGCATGTGACATTCATCCGCTGAACAACTTGCGGGTGCTCAAGTACCTTAAGCGCGAGCTGGGTGTAACCGAAGAAGTAAAAAACGAGTGGTATCTGCACTGGATCCGCCAGGGGTTTGATTCGCTCGAAAAAATGCTGGCCTCTTCAACCGATACCGGTGTTTACTGCCATGGCGATACGCCCACCATGGCTGATTTCTGTCTGGTGCCGCAGGTGGCTAATGCCCGCCGTTTCAATCTGGACCTGAATCCGTATCCTACGATTGTTCGCATCGATGGCGCCTGCAACAAGGAAGAGGCGTTTATTAATGCGGCGCCGGACAATCAGTCCGACGCTGAATAGGCACGCCCCAGCAGCCGGCAGGTTTCAAAGAGCGGCAGTCCCATGACGCCGCTATAGCTGCCGCTGATCGATTCCACAAAGGCCGAGGCCAGGCCCTGTATGCCATAGGCGCCGGCCTTGCCGATGCCCTCGCCCGAACGCACATACCAGTCTATCTCGTGGGCGGTAAGGGTCTTCATTATCACATTTGTAATAGATACGTCTTCGTACAGGCGCTCGCGCCAGGCCACTACGATGGCGGTATGCACCTGGTGCGTCCGCCCGGACAGGGCCGATAGCGCATCGCGCACGTCATTGTCGCTATGGGCTTTTCCCAAAAGTTGCGGACCCATCATTACGGTTGTATCGGCCGTCAGAATGGGGCGCGGCACAAGGCCGCTAGCATGCAGGTGCGCCACCGCGCGCTCGGCCTTCTCCCTGGCGGTGCGTTTCACATAGCTGGCAGGATGTTCGCCGGGCAGCAATGGCTCGTCCTCGCCTGGCGGCGCAGGCACCTGCAAAACGTCATGCACAATGTCCATTTGGGTGAGCAATTGGTGGCGACGCGGACTGGCCGACGCCAGGAAAATGGGTTGCGTTTGCACCTGCGTCATCAGCAGAGATTCTGTCGGGGCAGGGCCAGAGCCCGATACAGTGTTGTTCAATGCGGTCATGATCCAAGAGGTTGTGCCGGCACCAGCGCGTTCAGGCGCGATGGTACGGATGATTGGTCAGAATGGCCCAGGCGCGATACAGCTGTTCGGCCAGCACGATGCGCACCATCGGATGCGGCAATGTTAGCGATGACAGGCGGATAAGGCTGGCGCAACGCTTTTTGAGGTCGGCATCCAATCCGTCCGGGCCGCCGATCAGAAAGGTGACGTCCTGGCTATTGCCGCGCCAGCCTTCCAGTTGCCGCGACAGGTCCATGGTGGTCAGATCGCGACCATGTTCATCCAGTGCGATAACCAGGCTGTCGGCAGTGAGCGCGGCCTGAATGCGACGGCCTTCTGCCTCCATCATTTGGGATGGCGTTTTTCCGGAGGTTCTGGGTTCAGGCTTGATTTCCCGCAGCTCAATCGTGCAATCGGCGGGCATCCGCTTCGCATAGTCTTTCCATGCGGTAGTGACCCAATCGGGCATTCTGTTGCCGACAGCGATGACAATGAGCTTCATAGGACGTTTTATTCTTCCATGTTGTCGTCTTCTTCGTCGGCAAAACCCTGCATGGCATGGCCCTTGGATTGCTCCAGCAGCCGGACGCGTACCGGCTTATCGCCCCACACCGCTTCCAAATTGTAGTATTGACGAATGGTCGGTTGCATGCAATGGATGACAATATCGCCGATATCGACCAGTACCCATTCACCGGATTCCTGCCCTTCGAGGGCGATAATGGGTATTTTTTGCGCTCGGGCTGCATTGACAACGCTGCTTGCCAGGGCACGAGTCTGGCGGTTGGAAGTACCGCTGGCGATAACGACCCGGTCAAACAGACTGGTCAGATGGCTGGTGTTGAACACCCGGATATCCTGGGCTTTGACGTCCTCCAGCGCATTGATGACCAGACGTTGCAATTTTTGTATATTCATAGGTAATAAGGTTTTCCGGTTTTCGGGGTAAGGGGCAGCAAGACAATCTGCTATCGGTAAAGTCCGTGAGTATTAATGTAATCCAGAACGGGCGCGGGAACAAACGCCGAGGCATCCTGTCCCTGCTGGATGCGTGAGCGGATCTCGGTGGAGGACACATCCATGGCCTTGAAGGGAAGGGTAATCAGGCCCTTGCCATCACGACGCAACAGGGCATCCAGTTCCTGCGGGATATGCAAGGGATAACCGGTGCGCCAGGCCACAGTCAGCGTGACGTAGTCTGTAATTTCCTGCCAGTTCTGCCAGGTGCAGAAATTGTTGAGCTGGTCGGTGCCCAATAGCCAGTAGTATTTCGCATCGCGCGGCAGGTTGCGCAGCGTATCGATGGTATAGGTTGCCCCTTCCCGGTTGATTTCGATGTCGTTGATCACAATGCCGGGTTCATCGGCAATCGCCAGCGCCAGCATTTCGAGGCGTTGGGCGCCGCTGATCAGTAGCGGCTGTTTCTGCCAGGGGTTGCCGGCAGGAATCAGTTGCACCTCTTTCAGATTCAGCGCGCGCAATGCTGTCCTGGCCATGGCCAGGTGGGCCAGATGTACCGGATTGAAACTGCCGCCCAGGAGTCCGATTTTTTTCATGCGGACTTCAGGGCGCGCCAGCCGATATCCTTGCGGTACTGGCTGCCATCAAAGCGGATCTGCTCCAGGGCCGCATAGGCAATGTCGCGGGCAGTCGCAGGCGTGTCGCCTAGTGCTGTCACGCATAGCACCCGGCCGCCCGAGGTTTGCAGCACACCGTCTTGCAGGCTGGTGCCGGCATGAAAGGTAACGCAGTCGGGGCCGGCAGCGGGGATGCTGGTGATGGCGTCGCCGGTACGGGGTGTGCCTGGATAATTATGCGATGCCATGACCACGCCCAGGGCGGTGCGCGGATCCCAGTCAATCTGTGCCTGATCCAGCGTGCCGGCGATGGCGTGCTCCACGACTTCGGAAAAGTCGTTCCGGATGCGCATCATGATGGGCTGGGTTTCCGGGTCGCCCATGCGGCAGTTGAACTCCAGCACCTTGATGGGGCGGGTTGCGTCCGGGCCGTCGCCAATCATTACGCCTGCATAAAGAAAGCCGGTATATTCAATTCCGTCGCTGGCCATGCCGTTGATGGTCGGCCAGATGACTTCGTTCATAATGCGCTGGTGCAGCACTTCGCTGACAACCGGAGCGGGCGAGTAGGCACCCATGCCGCCGGTATTTGGGCCCTTGTCGCCGTCAAGCTGGCGCTTGTGGTCCTGGCTGCTGGCCATGGGCAGCACGTGTCTGCCGTCGCACATGACGATAAAACTGGCCTCTTCGCCTTCCAGGCAGGCCTCGATCACTACGCGAGCGCCGGCGCTACCCAGAGAGCCGTCGCCAAGCATGCTGTCGATGGCGGCATGCGCTTCGTCTTCAGTTTGCGCCACAACCACGCCTTTGCCGGCAGCCAGCCCATCGGCCTTGACCACAATGGGCGCGCCCTGCTCACGCACATAGCGATGCGCGGCTTGCGGATCGGTAAAGGTTGCGTAGGCAGCCGTGGGGATGTGATGCCGCAGCATGAAGGCTTTGGCAAAGTCCTTGGAACTTTCCAGTTGCGCGGCAGCCTGGGTGGGGCCGAAAACCGCCAGGCCCTTGCTGCGAAACAGGTCTACTGCACCGGCGGCCAGCGGCGCTTCGGGGCCGACTACGGTGAGTGCGATCTGTTCGTCCAGCGCAAATTGCGCCAGTTGCTGCAGATCGGAGATGGGCAGGCTGGTCAGGGCCGGGTCGGTGGCAGTGCCGCCATTGCCGGGGGCGACAAATACAGTGGAAATACGTGGCGACTGTGCAAGCCGCCAGGCGATGGCGTGTTCGCGTCCACCGTTACCAATAACAAGTGCCTTCATTGGGTATCTTATCCTTCTTCCGTTTCATTGAAGACAGCGGTGGTGTACACCTCCTGCACGTCATCCAGGCTTTCGAGCTGATCAAGAATTTTTTGCATTTTTTTTGCGTCCTCGCCGGTCAGTTCCGTTTCGTTCAGCGGCTTCATGATGACGCCTTCCATTTCCGGTTTCAGGCCGGCCTTTTCAAAAGCGGCGCGCACATCGGAAAAGAGCGGCGGCTCGCACAGCACTTCGATTAGTCCTTCTTCATCGGTTACCACATCTTCGGCGCCGGCTTCCAGCGCCACTTCAATGATCTGGTCTTCGGAATAGTCGGGACTGAAAATAAACTGTCCGCAATGCTTGAACATGAATGCCACTGAACCGTCCTGGCCCAGATTGCCGCCATGCTTGGTGAGCGCATGACGCACATCGGATACCGTGCGGGTGCGGTTATCTGTCATGCAGTCGATGATGACTGCAGCGCCGCTGATGCCATAGCCTTCATAGCGTATGGATTCGTAGTTTTCGCCATCAGCCCCGCCAGCGCCGCGCGTAATGGCGCGCTGGATGTTGTCTTTTGGCATATTGGCAGCAGTGGCTTTGTCCCAGGCCAGGCGCAAGGCCGGGTTGGTGTCCGGATCGGGGCCGCCGGCACGCGCGGCGACCGTGACCTCACGAATGATTTTTGTCCAGATTTTTCCACGCTTGGCATCCTGGCGACCTTTGCGGTGCTGGATATTTGCCCATTTACTGTGACCTGCCATGGTTTGATTAACTCTTGAAGTAGCAAAATAAAGAATTTTACCCTGAACAGTCATAAACTTTTATAGAATACGGCTTGTTTACGTCGTTTTACCGACATTCGGGCGGGATGGCTGCCCCAGGGGCAACATCGCATTTAGTCCAGGCTTCATCGTACACGCTTCTTCGCGCAGCCGGCACGGGTAGTGCATCCGGTACTGAACCGGGCTTGGAAAGCGTGATCAGCACGTTAATCGATACAAAGGGAAACTCATGGCAGATCCGGTACTTATTGCAAAAAGTGGTCAGACAGATGTCGTCATCCTGCCACAAATGGCCAATCGTCACGGTTGTATCACGGGGGCGACCGGCACCGGTAAAACGGTCACGCTTCAGGTGTTGGCCCAGTCGTTTTCCCGCTTGGGAACGCCGGTATTCATGGCAGACGTCAAGGGTGATCTTACCGGGATATCCCAGGCCGGTGCGGATAGCCCCAAATTGCAGGAACGCTTGCAGAAATACGGCCTGCCAACGCCGCAATGGGGGGCTGCGCCAACGGTTTTGTGGGATGTATTTGGCGAGCAGGGGCACCCGGTGCGGGCCACCATCTCAGACATGGGGCCTCTGTTGCTGTCCCGCATGCTGGACCTGAACGATACCCAGGCAGGCGTATTGAATCTGGTGTTCAAGGTTGCCGATGATGAAGGGCAATTGTTGCTTGATCTCAAGGATCTGCGGGCCATGCTGCAAAACGTGGCTGACCGCGCCAGCGAACTGCGGCAGAACTATGGCAACGTGTCAGCCGCTTCGGTGGGCGCCATCCAGCGTGCATTGCTGCAACTGGAGTCGCAGGGCGCCGATCATTTTTTCGGCGAGCCCATGCTCGATATTCAAGATCTGCTTCGCACCGATGCCAGCGGACAGGGCATTGTCAATATCCTGGCGGCCGACAAGCTGATGCAGTCGCCCAAGCTGTATGCGGTATTTTTGTTGTGGTTGCTGGCCGAGATATACGAGGCTCTGCCGGAAATTGGCGATCCCGAGAAACCACGCCTGGTGTTTTTCTTTGACGAAGCTCATTTGCTGTTTACCGATGCCCCCGAGGCGCTGCTGCAGAAAATCGAGCAGATTGTGCGGCTGGTGCGTTCCAAGGGTGTAGGCGTGTTTTTTGTGACCCAGAATCCGCTGGACATTCCCGATACGGTACTGGGACAACTGGGTAACCGGGTACAGCATGCGCTGCGCGCCTTTACGCCACGGGATCAGCGCGCGGTGAAAACAGCGGCTGAAACCATGCGTCCCAATCCGGATCTGGATATTACCCAGGCCATTGCGCAACTGGGCGTCGGTGAAGCCCTGCTGTCCTTTTTGGATGCTAAGGGTAGCCCGGGCATTACGCAGCGCGGCTGGGTTTTGCCACCAGCCAGTCGTATCGGCCCTGCGACCGACGCTGAGCGTCAGGCGTTACGCAGCCAGTCGCAATTTGGCAGCAAATACGATAAGCCGGTCGATCGGGAGTCTGCGTTCGAAGTGCTGGCCAAGCGAACCGAGGGGAAAAATACGGAACAGGCGTCAGGCAAACCGGCAGCAGGTGCAGAAGATGACGGGATCCTGGGTATGGTCAAGGATCTGATGATCGGCTCCACCGGTCCGCGCGGTGGTCGTCGCGACGGCGTGGTCCAGCAAGTGGCCAAAAGCTATGTGCGTGGCGCTGCACGGCAATTGATTCGCGGTGTGCTGGGGTCGCTGGTTGGTAAAAAACGGTAGGTCATCGGCAGCAGGCCGCCGCCGGTACTGCGCGGCGCTTGCTTTGGACACGCCTGCGCATCGTGTCCATCAAGATGGGCTCTTGTGTCAGCCCGACATGCGTTTGAACATGGCGTCAATGATCGGTTTGACAATTCTGAGCTTGAAATTATGGGCTTAAATTGACCGGCCACTATGCATGGGCAGGGTAGCCGCTCGCACAGTGCCTGCTTTTCTTCGAAGGCTGTAGGGCGCTATGCGCGAGCGCGCCTCGTGCCGGTGCGATCCGTGAGACTGTCTCCATTGCGCCTGCTGCCGGCCATGTGCAAATCAGGTCGCTGACGGCTTATTGTTACAGGACAGGACGCAGCCGTCATCGTTTTCAAGTTCCTTGAGCAGGTGCTCGTAGGTCTCGGTGTTGCCATTTTGCTGCATTCGTTGCAAAAAGCTGATCAATAGCGTGGTTTCTTCGTTGGTAAAGCCCTTGAGGTGGGCATTGAGCGCACGGGAAACCGCGGGCATCAGCTTTTCAGTGACCGTGTGGCCTTTTTCCGTTAGTTCCAGTTCAACGACGCGGCGATCATTCGTAGAGCGGCGGCGTTTGAGAAACCCTTTTTTCTCCAGGCGATCCAGGGTACGCGTCATGGCCCCGGTATCGACCTCTGCAGTGCGCGCGACACTGGCCGGGGTATTGGCTTTTTCCATCCCGATAATGGCAATTGGGTGCCATTGCGAGGCCGTCAGGCCAAGGGGTTCCATTTCAGCTTCAATCATTTGCGATATGGAATGAAAATTCAGTTTGATCAGATAGCCGATGTTCTTGAGCCCTTTATTGTTTGCCGCGTGGGTGTAAAAAGGACCGCAAGCCTCGCTGACCGCGTTGGATTCGAGCGCAGGATCCTGTTTGGCGACTTCAGAAGAGACGGGGTGCATGCCTTTGTTCATTTTAATTGCTGCCTAAGCAGATTTTGACTGTATCATAATAATTATTTTAACTGACTCCGTTGATTTAATACAGCGTATCGTCTTAAATACACTAATCTGTTTCATCCATTGTGGCTAATAGAAAACTCAGGAGGGTAGGGTGGCAATGTCTTCAAGAAAAGTAGAGATCAGCGAACACGGTGATGTCGGTGTCATGAAAGTGATTACCGAAGAGGTCGGCGCACCGGCGGATAATGAAGTACAGATCGTGCAAAAGGCGATTGGCCTTAATTTTATCGATATTTATTATCGAACAGGTCTTTATGCGCAGCCACTGCCGCACGGACTGGGTTTTGAAGCCGCCGGCATCATCGAGGCCGTCGGCAGCCGCGTCACGCATCTGAAAAAGGGCGATCGCGTCGCATACGGGCAAAGCCCTATCGGTGCGTATGCCGAGCTGCGCAATGTGCCTGCGGTCAACGTGCTCAAGATTCCGGACTTTCTGTCGTTCGATGAGGCGGCGGCCGTGATGCTCAAGGGACTGACCGTGCAATATCTGTTCCGGCAAACATACCGGCTGCAGGGACATGAAACGATTCTGTTTCATGCTGCGGCAGGGGGCGTCGGCCTGATTGCCTGCCAGTGGGCCCGGGCCCTTGGTGTCAAACTGATCGGCACGGTTTCCAGTCCCGAGAAATCGGATATTGCCCTAGCGCACGGCGCATGGGCAACCATTGACTACAGCAAGGAAGACGTGGTCGAACGCGTGCTGTCGCTGACCAATGGCAAGAAAGTGCCGGTGGTCTATGATGGCGTGGGCAAAGATACCTGGGAGCGTTCTCTGGACTGCCTGCAGCCGCGTGGCCTGATGGTCAGTTTCGGCAACGCATCCGGGGCTGTGACCGGGGTCAATCTGGGCATTCTGGCCAGCAAGGGGGCATTGTACGTGACCCGGCCGACTCTTGGTCCACACGTAGATACCGCTGAAAAACTCAAAGCCGCTTCCGATGAGTTGTTTGATATGATCCGCAGCAAGAAAATCAAGGTGCAGATCGATCAGCGCTACAGTCTGGAAGACGTGGGAGAAGCGCATCAAGCGCTGGCCTCGCGTAAAACGACGGGCGCAACAGTGATCACGCTGGACTAAGCGGGATCAAGACGGGGCGGGTTTCTGGCAGCGGGCCCTGGTAACAAGGCCTGCTTTCTCGCTTACTCGTCGCCCATCAGCGCCTGGCGGGTTTCTTCGCTCTCCAGTTCGGTCAGCCACCAATGCAGGCCTTTGCCGACGGCGCGGCCATGAGCAGGCTTGCGCCACGCATAATTGCTTTGCACGACCCGCGGGCAGGCGGCCACTTTTTTGATAATCAGTTCACCGGTTTCCAGGTAAGGCTTGGCGTGAGAATAAGGTAGAAAACCGCAGCCCAGGCCCATTCGATGGGCCAGCACCTTGGCATGCAGATTGGGTACGGTAAAAACTCTTTGCATCGCCTGCACACCATAGGAAATACGGCGCGCATATCTTGCCGAATCTGCGGCAGCCACAGACTGGTATTGGGCGATCAATTGCTCTTCCAGTGGTTCAGGCGCAGTGGCCAGCGGATGCTGGGGCGATACGACAAACACAAATGAAATTTTGCTGAGCGGCAGCGAATGAATGTCCGAGCTTTGCAAGGTACTGCTCACACCAATGGCCAGATCCGAATGGCCGGCGATCAAGGTTTCCCACGTGCCATCCAGTACCTCTTCGCGAATACGTAATTGCGTAGGCACATTGAGTGCGAAAAATTTCTCACACAGTTCAAACAGCACTTTGCGCGACACGATCGTGTCCGCGCTGATGGTCAGCAGCGGTTCCCAGCCGGTGGCAATGCGCTTGACGCGGTGGGCAATCTGTTCCACCGAATTGAGCAATTGCCGTCCCTCGTCAATCAGCTCCCTGCCAGCGGGCGTTAGCGTGGCATGTCGGGACTTGCGGTCAAACAGCAGGACGTCCAGTGCATCTTCAACCTGCCTGACGCGATAGGTCAGGGCGCTGGGCACCAGGTTCAATTCGCGTGCGGCTGCGGCAAAACTACCTTTTTCCGCGATCAGCACCAGCATCTGGATGGTTTCCGGCGTCAGAACCTGATGGATTTCTCTGGTGGGGGGCGTATTCATGTTGCTTTCGCTGGGAGATAGATATTCTGATTATAAGTTCAAAACTTTTGCTGCATCGAAGTCGCATTACAATCGGACAAGTTCTCTTAATTGCGAAGGATGGTTATGCAGAAAGTAAAGTTGGGGAAAAGTGATCTGGAAGTGACTGACATTTGCCTGGGCACGATGACGTTCGGCGAACAGGTTAGCGAGCCTATTGCATTTGAAATATTGGATCTGGCTGTCGAGCAGGGTGTCAATTTTCTGGATACGGCTGAAATGTACGCCGTGCCGACCCGTGAACAAACCTATGGCGCGACCGAGACAATCATTGGTAACTGGTTCAGCCGCCGCCCGCAAGCGCGCCAGTCAGTCGTGCTGGCCAGTAAGGTTGCCGGGCCGTCGCGCGGCATGCCCTGGGTGCGTGACGGTGAAGGCCTGACAGCGGCCGATATTATCCGCTCCTGCGAAGGCAGTCTGAAACGCCTGCAGACCGATTACATTGACCTGTATCAGATTCACTGGCCGGCCCGACCGGTGCCCGCATTTGGCAATCGCTATTTCGATCCGGATAAAACCAATCCTGACCAAAGCAGCATTGAAGAACAACTGCGGGCCATGGACAGGCTGGTGCGAGAGGGGAAAATCCGCTATGTTGGCTTGTCCAATGAAACCCCTTATGGGGTTAGCGAGTTCATCCGTATTGCCCAGGCTGAAAATTTGCCAAGAGTGGCTACCGTACAAAACCCGTTCTGCTTGCTGAATCGTTCCTACGAAAACGGACTGGACGAGACGTGTCATCATCTTGATGTGTCGCTGCTGGCCTATTCACCACTGGGTTATGGCTTGCTGACCGGAAAATATGACGAGTCCGGTACCACCGGAGAACAAGAGCCTGCTGACGCCAGGATCACTCTGTACGAGTCGGTGCGCAAGCAACGCTGGGGCCGCCCGGCTTCGCTGGAGGCAGCACGTGTATATAATGCACTGGCCCGCAAGCATCAGTTGACGCCGGTACAACTGGCGCTGGGGTTTTGTAATACAAAATGGCAGGTAGCCAGCACCATTATCGGGGTCAGGACAACGGACCAGCTTAAAGAAAATCTGGCTGCCAGCGGATTTAAGCTGGACAGCCAGATCATGCAGGAAATAGATGCAATCCGGTTAAATCACTTCGATCCGGCGCAGTAGTCCTTAACCCGAGCCACTTCGTTTTTGGAGCCCAGCACCACGCCTACGCGCTGGTGCAACTCGGTCGGCTGGATATCCATGATGCGGTTGACCGAGTCGGTGGCCATGCCGCCAGCCTGCTCGATGATAAAGCTCATCGGGTTGGCCTCATACATCAGGCGCAGCTTGCCCGGTTTTTTTGGATCACGTGCATCCCAGGGGTACATGAAAATACCGCCGCGCGTCATGATGCGGTGCACATCGGCCACCATCGAGGCGATCCAGCGCATGTTGTAGTCTTTGCCCAGCGGTCCGGTAGTGCCTGCCAGACAATCTTCGATGTACTGGCGCATCGGCGGCGCCCAGTGGCGCATATTGGACATATTTATGGAAAATTCCTTGGTGTCTTCCGGAACAAGCATATTCTCGTGCGTCAGTACCCAACTGCCCAGTTCGCGATCCAGCGTAAAGCCCATCACGCCATTGCCGATCGTGAGCACCAGCATGGTTTGCGGACCGTACACGGCATAGCCGGCCACGACTTGCCGGCTGCCCGGTTGCAGAAAATCCTTTTCGGTCACTTCGCGCCCTGAAATATCGGCCGGCGCCTTCAGGACAGAGAAAATCGTGCCGATGGACACATTCACATCAATATTGGATGAGCCATCCAGGGGGTCGAACAACAGCAGGTATTCGCCCTTGGGGTAGCGGTTGGGAATGTGATGGATGGTTTCCATCTCTTCGGACGCCATGCCCGCCAGATGGCCCCCCCATTCGTTGGCTTCCAGCAGAATTTCATTTGACATTACGTCAAGCTTTTTTTGCACTTCGCCCTGAACATTTTCGCTTTCCAGGCTTCCCAGTACGCCGCCCAGCGCACCTTTGCTGACAGCATGGCTAATGGCCTTGCAGGCGCGTGAGACTACTTCTACCAACAGGCGCACTTCTGCCTCGATGGCATTGTTGTTGCGCTGCTGCTCTACCAGATACTGGGTAAGGGTTTTTCGTGACATAAGGTCTCCGGAAAATAATTAAATACGCAATGCTTTTGAAACAATCTCGCTCACATTGCTGGACAGACCCTCGTGATCGCGGACCTGCTCAAGCGATGATTTCATTTGTGATTGCAGTGCTGGAGTATAGCGCGCCCAGTTATCCATGACACGCGCCAGACGCGAAGCGACTTCAGGATTGATGGCATCAAGCGCCAGCACGGCTTCGGTCCACAAGGCATAGCCGGAACCGTCCTGATTATGGAACCCTTGTGCATTGTTCATGCAGAACTGGAAGATCAGCGAGCGGGCGCGATTGGGGTTGCGCAATGCAAATGCCGGATGCGCCATCAGCCCGCGGATCGTTTCCGTGCGGGTGTCGGCGGCTGTGGCCTGCAGGGCAAACCATTTGTCGATCACCAGTGGATTGTGCTGCCATTTTTCGTAGAAATCAACGATGGCTTCCTGGCGTTTATCCCCGTGGTGGTAGTTGACGATGGCGCCGAGTGCACCCATGCAGTCGGTCATGTTCTGCGCTGCCTGGTACTGGATCAGCGCTTGCTGGCATGCTGCCTGATCGCCTGCCGCCATGAGGTACGTCAGGGCCAGATTTTTCAGGCTGCGACGGCCGGCGCTGATAGGATCGGGGCTATATGGCCCGGGCGTGTCGTTGCCCTGCAGGGTTGCGTTCCATTCGGATGCAGCCGCTTTGCCCAGGTTTTCCCGGACAGCGTGGCGGGCCTTGGCCAACCATATCGGTTCTATCGGATCCATTTGCTCTGCCAGGAATTTTTCCGAAGGCAGTGTCAGCAGGCGGGCGCGATAACCGGCGTCCAGGCCCGCATCCTGCAGGTTGTTCTTCCAAACCTGCACAAATGTCTCGGATAGGGCTGCTTGCAGGCCTTTTTGCAGTGCTTCGGCAAGACCCAGAATCTCGCGGGTTGCCAGTGCCTGGCCCGCTTCCCAGCGGGCAAATGGATTGGGGTCAGACTGGGCCAGGACCGCCAGTTCCTCCGCCGTCCACTCATAGTGCACAGTGACTGGCGCGGAAAAATCGCGCAACAGCGAAGGGACAGGCTTGGCAGCGATGCCGGTAAAGGTCCAGGACTGATTCTGCTCAGTGAGTTCCAGCAGGCGTGTGTGTTCGCCGGCAGGATCCGGGGCTGTGTCGTGGCTCGCGCTGTCGTTAATCTCGCTTAGCGCCAGCGGTTGTCCGTCAGCCGAGAGCAGACCGACAGCAAAGGGAATATGAAAAGGTTTTTTCACAAAATCCTTGCGGATTTTTTCAACTCCCACCAGCGGTGTTTGCTGCGATAGGGTCAAGGTCACCGTTTGCTGCCCGGCATCGTGGCTCATGGCCACCTTCACCCGTGGCGTGCCTGCCTGCGAATACCAGCGCCTGAAGACGGACAAATCGCGTTGCGGATGGGATTTCGTATATACGTATTCCATGGCGTTGACGAAATCGTCGCAAGTGACTGCCTGTCCGTCATGGCGGCGAAAGTATTCGTCCATGCCGTCGCGAAAGCCGGGCGCCCCCAGCAGCGTGTGCTGCATGCGGATCACTTCGGCGCCTTTTTCGTAGACGGTGGCGGTGTAGAAATTGCCAATGGATTCGTAGCTGTCGGGACGGATGGGATGCGCCATGGGACCTGCATCCTCAGGGAACTGGCCGGCGCGCAATACGCTCACGTCGTCAATTCGCTTGACCGCGCGGGCACTGGCGGCGGCCTGCTCATCCAGTCCTGCGGCCATCATGTCCGCCGTAAATTCCTGATCGCGAAAGACGGTCAGGCCTTCCTTGAGGCTGAGCTGAAACCAGTCGCGGCAGGTGACGCGATTGCCGGTCCAGTTGTGGAAATATTCGTGACCGATCACGGCTTCCACCGCAGAAAAATTGGCATCGGTGGCGGTATCAGGATCGGCCAGCACATAACCGGAATTGAAAATATTCAACCCCTTGTTTTCCATGGCGCCCATATTGAAGTCGCGTACAGCTACAATCATGAAGCGATCCAGATCCAGTTCCAGGCCAAAGCGCTTTTCGTCCCAGACCAGAGAGCGCTCAAGCGAAGCCAGTGCCCATTCGGTCTTGTCCCTGCTGCCCTTGTCGCTGTATATCTGCAACAGCACGTCGCGGCCATTATGGGTTTTAACGGTTTTTTCACGGACATCGAAGTCGCCGGCGACCAGTGCGAAAAGATAGCTGGGTTTATGAAAAGGGTCATGCCAGACCGCCTGATGGCGGCCATCGGGAAGGTCGGTGGACGACAGCAGATTGCCGTTTGACAGCAGATAGGGATATTTTTCCTTGTCGGCCGAAAGCGTGACGGTATAAATGCTCATCACGTCCGGGCGATCCGGGAAGTAAGTAATGCGGCGAAAGCCTTCTGCCTCGCACTGAGTGAAAAAGCCGCTCCCCGATTTATACAAACCCATAAACAGGGAGTTGGCTGCCGGATCCAGTGTGGTGCATACACGCAGTTCAAATGAACCGGATAGTTGCGCAATGACCAGTTGGTCCTGGTCCAATTCGTAGGCGTCTGCGCCCAGCGCCTGGTCATTCAGATACAGGGCATCCAGGCTGATGTCTTCGGCGTTGAGCACCAGATCGGCCGGCGCCTTGCCTTTGGCGGTGAATGTCAGGGTAGAGGTGACGACAGTGCGGTTTTCGTCCAGCTCGAAATTGAGCGCCACCGCATCAAGCGTAAACGGATAGGGTTGATAGTCGCTGCGATAGACGGTTGGACTGTTTTCTTCGATCAATTCTGTAGGCATGGTGGTCACTGTGGTGCTGGTGAACGGAAAGTGAAATTGCGGTACAAATGGCAGGGTTCACTTGAAAAAAAGCGATTCGTAGCTATTTGTCCTAATTATAGGGGCTTGCCCTGAATTGGAACCTTAAAAGACGTTTTGTGTCAAAATTGAAGTACAGTTTGCGGCGCGTGTCGGGCGCGGCAGGCTGTCTATGATATTGGCGCGTGATTGGCAGGAGAAAGAAGCATGCGACATCAGCAAGTGCCCCGTATGCGAAACCTCGTTTTGGCTGGATTGTTTCTGGCGGGATTGACCGCCTGCTCGACAACCAGTGAATTTACGACCCAGGTTACCTCGTTTCAGCAATGGCCTGCTGCCGTTGCAGGACAGCACTACCGTTTTGTCGACAGCAAACAGCAGAATCTGGAGCAGGCTGCCTATACCGGCTATATTCGCAATAACATGTTCCGCACCGGCCTGATCGAAGCGATGGGCCGCCAGAGTGCCCGTTTTGAAGTTGGCTTTACCACCGGCACCGAAGTGCGCCAGCAAATGGTCCAGCGGGAAACCGGCAATTATGATTTGTATCCGACGCTGGGGCTGGGCATGGGCTTTCCCTATGGTTATTATGGCAATCCGTTCTACAGCAGCTTCGGCTTTGCCATGACGCCACGCTATCAGTTGGTTCCGGTACCTTACCATCGCTATTCGCTTACTGTGTATATTCGTGACAGGCAGCAAAATGGCAATGAGGTATTTCGCGCCAGCGCCGTGGCAGATTCACGCGAGCGCGGCCTGCCCGAAGTCATGCCTTATCTGGCTGCGTCGGTGTTTGACCAGTTCCCCGGCCATAACGGTCAGGTGCGTACCGTTGAGTTTGAACGCAATAAGGCTGGCGTCGCAGGTACAGCGCCCCCCATTACAGTAAAGAAACCTTAGAAGACACCCTTACATGAAACCTATTGAATCCGATCTCCAGGCAGTCGCAACGGCAAAATCCCTGCTGCTGGATCCCTGGGACCTGAATGAAAACCACATGGCCGCCGCGCTGGCCGAGATTTTTACCCATAAGGTCGATTACGCCGACCTGTACTTTCAATATACGCGCAGCGAAAGCTGGAGTCTGGAAGAAGGTATTGTCAAGACCGGCAGTTTCTCCATCTCCCAGGGTGTAGGCGTGCGGGCGCTGGCGGGCGAGAAAACCGCCTTTGCCTATTCAGACAAACTCTCGCCCGAGGCTCTCATGGAATCGGCGACGACAGTCAAGGCGATTGCACGGCAGGGTGAAGGGCGCATGAAAGTGGTCGGCAATGGCAAAAACAAGGCGCACGATCTGTACGGGCAGGATGACCCGATTGCCGCAATGCCAGCGACTGAAAAAGTGGCGCTGCTTGGGCGGGTCGAAACCATTGCCCGCGCCAAAGACCCTCATGTGATTCAGGTCATGGCCGGGCTGGGTTCGGAATATGACGTGGTGATGATCGTAGGCAGCGATGGCCGCCTGGCCGCCGATATCCGACCGCTGGTGCGACTGTCTGTCACCGTGATTGTCGAGCGCAATGGCCGGCGTGAAATGGGGCATGGCGGCGGCGGTGGCCGTCTGGGTCTGAACTATTTCTCGGATGCGCTGCTGCACGAATATGTTGATAAGGCGGTGCACGAAGCGCTGACGAATCTGGATGCCAGGGACGCGCCGGCAGGAGAAATGACGGTTGTGCTGGGCTCCGGCTGGCCGGGCATTCTGCTGCACGAAGCCGTCGGCCACGGTCTGGAAGGCGATTTCAATCGCAAAGGCTCCAGCATTTTCTCGGATCGTATCGGTGAGCGCGTTGCTTCCAAGGGGGTTACCGTAATCGATGATGGCACGATCAAGGACCGCCGCGGTTCCCTGAATGTGGACGACGAGGGCAATCCGACACAGCGCAATGTGTTGATCGAAGATGGTATTTTGCGTGGTTACATGCAGGATTCACTGAATGCACGCCTGATGAAGACCAAGGTAACCGGCAACGGTCGCCGTGAATCTTATGCTCATCTGCCCATGCCTCGTATGACCAATACCTTTATGCTGGGCGGAGATCACAACCCGCAGGATATTGTTGCCTCGGTCAAGAAGGGCCTGTATGCCGTCAATTTTGGTGGCGGGCAGGTCGATATCACCAGCGGCAAATTCGTGTTTTCGGCCAGTGAAGCCTATATGATCGAAAATGGCCGCATCACCTATCCGGTCAAGGGTGCAACGCTGATCGGCAACGGTCCCGACGCCATGAACCGGGTGTCGATGATCGGCAACGATCTGTCGCTCGATTCGGGTGTGGGCACCTGCGGCAAGGAAGGTCAAAGTGTGCCGGTAGGGGTTGGCATGCCCACCATCCGCATGGATGGCCTGACGGTTGGCGGAACGGCCTGAGCTCTTTAATCGGCCCGACGTCCGTTTGCGGCGCCGGGCTTTGCAGGCTGCCTTGCCGGGCGTGGGCGTTGTGGAAGAACCTTGGGGTTATGTGATAATTATGGCCGGGCAAACCGGCTTTTTTTGCGATATCCGGTTGATCCATCCGAAAATGGCGCATTTTGTGGTCCGGCGGGTACAGTCCTGCTATATTTTTTGCCTGACGGCAGATTGATGTGCCAATGAGCGAAAACCTGTGCTAGGATTGCTGTTATGAAACAAGTTAGCCACGTCTTTTTCTTTTTTTATTTTACATTTTCGACGCGATAGGCGGAGGAAAGGACGTTGCGTACTTAGCGAAAGCAGAAACAAGCTACAAGACACCAAAAGGCCGCCAGAATATCTGGTGGCCTTTTTTGTTTTGGGCGATGCTCTGCCTGGCTGGGCAAACTTATAACCGATTCGATTGATTGATTAACGATATATCTGGAGTTTTCCGTGTCCTACAATACCGACGATTTACGTATCCGCGAAATTAAAGAGCTTAGCCCACCGTCTCATCTGATGCGCGAATTTACCTGTTCCGCTCAGGTGTCCGGCCTGGTGCACGATACGCGCGAGGCAATCCATCGCATTCTGCATGCCAAAGATGACCGGCTGGTTGTCATTATTGGCCCGTGTTCAATTCATGATCCGGCTGCGGCGCGCGAATATGTAAAGCGTCTGAAGGAACAGCGTGACCGCTTCGGCGACGATCTGGAAATCGTCATGCGCGTGTATTTCGAAAAGCCCCGCACGACCGTGGGCTGGAAAGGCCTGATCAACGATCCGGATCTGGACGGCAGTTTCAATATCAACAAGGGCGTGCGGCTGGCGCGGGAACTGCTGCTGGAAGTCAATGAAAGTGGCGTGCCTGCCGGCTGCGAATTCCTGGATATGATCACCCCGCAATATATTGCCGATCTGGTGTCCTGGGGCGCGATCGGTGCCCGGACGACAGAGAGCCAGGTGCACCGCGAACTGGCTTCGGGCCTGTCGTGCCCGGTCGGTTTCAAGAACGGGACCGACGGCAATATCAAAATTGCCATCGACGCCATCAATGCCGCCTCACAGCCTCATCATTTTCTGTCGGTAACCAAGGGCGGTCATTCGGCAATCGTCTCTACCGTTGGTAATGACGATTGTCATGTCATTCTGCGCGGTGGCAAGGCGCCCAATTATGACGCCGAAAACATCAACCTGATGTCCGAGCAGTTGTCCAAGGCGGGTCTGGCCAGCCGTATCATGATTGATGCCAGTCATGCCAACAGCAACAAGAAGTATGAGAATCAGCCGCAGGTGATCGACGATGTGGCCCAGCAGATCGAAACCGGCGACCATCGCATTTTCGGCGTCATGGTCGAGAGCCACCTGGTTGCTGGTCGTCAGGATCTGAAAGAGGGTGTCGAACTCACTTACGGGCAGAGCATTACGGACGGCTGCATCGGCTGGGACGCGTCGGTCCAGGTGCTGGAGCGCCTGGCCCAGGCAGTGCGTACACGCCGTGAGCAGAAAACAGATATCAATACCTGAATTTTGCTTGCTGAATGCAGCGGCAACAGTGTCAACTGACGCGTCGCTGCCGCTACTTGTTTCGGGGCATTATATGCCCCGAAGTCATTTTGCTTTGCCACGGGAGTGAACAATCATTAGGGTTAATCACGTTTTGGTTCGTGGCCGGGCAGGGTATACTTTGACGTTTATACCAGTTGTCATAAAAAAGGGTTGTCATGGATGTGAGTGCGCAGCTGCGACATGCGCCGCAGGCCGCTGAAAGCGGACCGGATTTTTCTGAATTGATCGCCGAATTGCATCGCGGTCTGCCGGCGCATTGTGTGCTATCCCGTGTTGAAGAAAAAAAACCGTTTGAATGTGACGGGCTGACGCTTTTCAAGGAAATGCCAGGCGTGGTTGTGCTTCCGGAAAACGAGGAGCAAATCATTCACGTTCTGAAAACCTGTAAAAAAATGGGTGTGCCCGTGGTACCGCGCGGGGCAGGCACAGGCCTGTCGGGCGGCGCGACGCCGCATTCGCAGGGGGTGTTGCTGGGCGTATCCAAGCTCAATAAAATCAAACATATCGATGCGCAGGCAGCGACCGCTATTGTTGAGCCTGGCGTGCGCAATCTGGCGGTGTCCGAGGCGGCCGCAGCATATGGTCTGTACTATGCGCCTGACCCGTCCAGTCAGATTGCCTGTTCAATCGGCGGCAACGTTGCCGAGAATGCTGGTGGTGTGCATTGCCTTAAATATGGGCTGACGGTCCATAATGTCATTCGCCTGCGGATTGTGACGATTGATGGTGACATTCTGGAACTGGGCGCCGATGCGCCCGACGCACCGGGTCTGAACCTGCTGCCGGTCTTTATTGGTTCGGAAGGCATGCTGGGCATTGTGACCGAAGTCAAGGTCAAACTCATTCCCAAGCCGCAACTGGCGCGCGTCATCATGGCAAGCTTCGCTTCTGTTGAGGCGGCGGGTGAGGCGGTCAAGAATATTATCGGATCGGGCATCATTCCCGCCGGTCTTGAAATGATGGACAAGCGCGCAACCCACATGGTCGAGCCCTTTGTAAAGGCCGGTTATGACCTGGATGCCGAGGCGATTCTGCTGTGTGAATCGGACGGCACCGAGGCCGAGGTTGAAGACGAAATCGTACGCATGGAAAAAGTATTTTCCGATTGCGGTGCGACGCGTTTGCAAACGTCCAGTTCCGAAGATGAACGCTTGCGTTTCTGGGCCGGCCGCAAAAATGCATTTCCTGCAGCCGGTCGCATATCACCTGATTACTATTGCATGGACGGCACGATTCCCAAAAGCCAGTTGGCCTATGTGCTCAATGAAATGGTGAAAATGGAAGCGAAATATCAATTGGGTTGCGCCAATGTGTTCCATGCGGGCGATGGCAATTTGCATCCACTGATTTTATTTGATGCGAACGATCCGGACTCTGTGCGGCGCGCTGAAGATTTCGGCGCCGATATCCTGGAGCTATGCATCAAGGTGGGCGGCACGGTCACCGGTGAGCATGGCGTGGGTCTGGAGAAAATCAACCAGATGTGTTCGCAGTTTACTCGTGAAGAGCTCGATGCCTTTACCGCGCTGAAAAAAGCGTTCGATCCCGATATGCTGCTCAATCCGACCAAGCAGATTCCGACACTGAATCGTTGCGCCGAGTATGGTCGCATGCATGTACATGGTGGTCAGATCGCTTTTCCTGATATCGAACGTTTCTAAGTATCTTATGAAATTCATTAAAGAAGATCTGGCAGAACAGGTTGCCGCCGCTGTGGCAGGCCGCAAGCAGATTGTCATTCGCGGTGGCGGCACCAAAGCCTTCTACGGCAATGCGATTGCCGAAACCGAACAACTGGTGGAACTGGACGTGACGCCCTATACCGGGATCAGCAGTTATGAACCGTCAGAGCTGGTCATGACTGCCCGTTGCGGTACGCTGCTGCGCGACATTGAAGCGGCATTGGACCAGGAGAATCAGCGCCTGGCATGGGAGCCGCCGCATTTTGGTCAACAGGCAACCATCGGCGGGGCCATTGCCACAGGGCTGGCCGGCCCGGGACGCATGGCCGCCGGTGGGGCCAGTGACTTTGTGCTGGGCACCGTATTGCTCAATGCAGAAGGGCAGGAATTACATTTTGGCGGCACGGTGATGAAGAATGTGGCCGGCTACGATATGTCGCGCCTGCTCACCGGATCCATGGGCGTGTTCGGCCCTATTCTGGAGGTCTCGTTCAAAGTGCTGCCCAAGCCGATTTGCGAAGTCACACTGCAGCGGCACTGCACCCTGAAGGAAGCATTCGAATGCTTTCGCCAATGGCAAGCCAAAGCGCTGGGTATCAGTGCCTCGGCCTGGGTCCCGGAGGGCGATACACAGCAAGGCGTGCTCTATCTACGCGTCTCCGGTGCGCAGCCTGCGGTCAAACAGGCATGCGGTGTCCTGGGCGGCGAGCGGGTGGACGAGCAGACGGCTAAAGATTTATGGCTGTCGCTCAGAGAGCATACCCACCCGTTTTTTGGCGATACAGTCTGGCGCGTATCTGTGCCGCCTTTGGCCGACACGGTAAACGAATCGGTTCCGCTACTGGAGTGGGGCGGCGCGCAGCGCTGGCTGCGACAGGTCAGCGATGTGACCAACATTCGTCACGCCGCGGCGCAACGCGGTGGACATGCGGCATTGTTTCGCGCCGGTGCAGGCGTCAGCCAGCCCGTCGATGGTGTGTTCCAGCCGGTCAGCGCCGGGATTGCCGCCATTACCCGCCGTCTCAAGAGCAATCTTGACCCGTTAGGCACATTTTACTCAGGCCGGTTACTCAGGAATATCTAACGTATCATGCAGACCAATCTTGCCGACTGGGCAAAAAACAGCAGCTATGGCGAAGAAGTGGATGCAATCTTGCGCAAATGCGTGCATTGCGGCTTCTGTTCTGCCACCTGTCCCAGCTATCAGATACTTGGCGATGAGCGCGACAGTCCGCGTGGGCGCATTTACCTGATCAAGGAAATCGTTGAGGGCAAGGAGCCCACCAGCATTACCCAGAAGCACCTGGACCAGTGCCTTACCTGCCATAATTGCGAAACTACCTGCCCCTCGGGCGTGCAGTACGGCCATCTGGTCGATATCGGCCGCGAACTTGTCGCAGAACGCGTTACCCGTACGCCGACAGACCGTTTTCGGCGCACCCTGCTGGCGGCCGGCCTGAACTCCCAGGCCTTTGCACCTGCGGTGAAACTGGGCCGCATGTTGCGCTCCTTCATGCCGGCCACACTGGCGGCTAAATTGCCAGAGGCCCGTCCGGCCGGGACACTGCCGGTCGGGCGCCACCAACGCCAAGTGCTGGTGCCGCTGGGGTGTGTTCAGCCTGCGCTGATGCCTTCGATCGATGCGGCGACCATAAGGGTGCTGGATGCTGCGGGAATTTCATCTGTGGATGTCAGTCGCAATACATGTTGCGGCGCCGTTAATTTTCACCTGGATAAGGTAAACAGCAGTATCGCCCAAATGAAAAGCAATATCGACGCCTGGGTGCCGTTGCTGGAGTCCGGCCAGGTGGAGGCCGTCATCATGAACGCGTCCGGTTGTGGTGCGTTTGTCAAAGAGTATCCGTTTTATCTTCGCAACGAACCGGGGTATGTTGAAAAGGCGCGCTATCTGGTGCAGCACGTCAAGGACATTGCTGAAGTGATTGCGCCCGAAGTGGCGACATTGAAGGCCAAATTCAAAAAGCCGCTCCCGGCGTCGGTCGCATTTCATCCGCCCTGTACGCTTCAGCACTGGCAGGGACTGCGTCCACTGACCGAGTCGTTACTGGCCGATCTGGGATTTGATCTCAAGGCGTTTGGCGAGGCCAATCTGTGTTGCGGTTCTGCCGGGACGTATTCGGTTCTTCAGCCGGAAATTGCCACGGGCCTGCGCGACCGCAAGCTGGAATCCATCGGCAAAACCTCGCCTGAAGTCATCATTACCTCCAATATGGGCTGTATGTCCCATTTGCAAACCGGAACCCAGACACCGGTACGTCATTGGGTCGAAGTGGTTGATGCTGCCTTAAGTGCCTAGAAGACGCTGATTTCCCCGTTTGGGCAGCCAGGACGGTAAAATATCGTCCATGACTGAACAATCCTCTGTAAAACCTCGTGTGGTGGTGGGCATGTCCGGCGGCGTAGATTCGTCGGTCAGCGCCTGGCTGCTCAAAGAGCAGGGTTATGAAGTCATCGGGCTTTTCATGAAAAACTGGGAAGATGACGATGATTCCGAATACTGCTCAACCCGTCAGGACTGGCTCGATGCGGCCAGCGTTGCCGATCTGGTCGGCGTAGACATTGAAGCGGTCAATTTTTCCGCCGACTATAAGGATCGCGTGTTTTCGGAGTTCCTAAGGGAATATTCCGCCGGCCGCACGCCCAATCCCGATGTCCTGTGCAATGCCGAGATCAAGTTCAAGGCGTTTCTGGATCACGCACTGACCCTGGGAGCTGATTACATCGCGACCGGGCATTATGCTCGCGTGCGGGCGGTGCAACGGGACGGCGCCACTGAATATGAATTGCTCAAGGGGCTGGACGCCAGCAAGGACCAGAGCTATTTCCTGCACCGGCTTAATCAGGCGCAATTGTCCAAGGCCTTGTTTCCCCTGGGTGAAATTGACAAAACCGAAGTGCGCCAGATTGCCCATAAGCTGGGTCTGCCCAATGCGGCGAAAAAGGATTCCACAGGTATCTGCTTTATCGGCGAGCGCCCCTTTCGCGAATTTCTGAATCGTTATCTGCCGACCAACCCAGGCCCCATTCTTACCGATGATGGACAGCAGGTAGGGCAGCATCACGGGCTTGCGTTCTATACCCTGGGTCAGCGCAAGGGATTGGGCATAGGCGGCATCAAAGGCCGTCAGAATGATGACGGCACCGCTGACGCCTGGTATGTTGCCCGCAAGGATTTGCAAAACAACACCCTGTATGTAGTGTCGGGTCATGATCATCCGTGGCTGCTGCGGCACGAGGTGCGTGCCGAAGATGTCAGTTGGGTGGCCGGACATGCGCCTGTAGCAGGACCGTACGGGGCCAAGACACGCTATCGGCAGGCAGACGCGTCGTGCGAACTGCTCCCAGACAGCGATCCGGGTCGATTACATTTGAAATTTTCCCAGGCGCAATGGGCTGTTACACCCGGCCAGTCCAGCGTTTTATACGACGGCGATATCTGCCTGGGTGGCGGCATTATCGCCTGAATTTCGTCCGGCAGGGCAACGACCGTCTGCCGGTAATTCTCACTTTTATTTTTTTATTTCATTATGAATATTTCAGATTCGATTACTCCGCTCAATGCGTTATCTCCGCTGGACGGTCGTTATGCCTCTCGTGCAGCCGCCTTGCGGCCCTTTCTGTCAGAGGCCGGCTTCATGGCGCATCGTGTGGAAGTCGAGGTGTCGTGGCTTATCGCGCTGTCGCAGGCCGGCCTGAGCGAGTTGCCGGCGTTCTCTGCCGAGGCCGAAAACGCCTTGCGCAACTGGGTACAGGATTTTAGCGAAGCCGATGCCCAGCGCATCAAGGATATCGAGAAAAAAACCAACCATGACGTCAAGGCCGTGGAGTACTGGCTCAAAGAGAAAGCGGCGGGTAATGAAGAGCTATCGGCCGCGGCGGAGTTCATCCATTTTGCCTGCACTTCGGAAGATATCAATAATACGTCGCACGCCCTGATGCTGACACGTGCACGTGACCAGGTTATTGTGCCCGCGTTGCAGAACCTGCTGTCGATGCTGAAGAATGACGCTCGTCAATTTGCGCAGCAACCCATGCTGGCCCGTACGCACGGTCAGCCAGCCAGTCCCACAACCATGGGCAAGGAGTTTGCCAATGTGGCTGCGCGCCTGGAGACAGCGATTGCCGCGATATGCGCGGTCAAACCCCTGGCCAAGCTCAACGGTGCAACCGGCAACTACAACGCGCACTACTCGGCCTATCCGGAACTGGACTGGCCTGCGCTGAGCAAAAAAGTGCTGGCCGATTTGTCCCTCACACAGAATCCCTATACCATCCAGATCGAACCACATGACTGGATGGCCGCGCTGTTTGATGCTATTGCACGCGCCAACACCATTTTGCTTGACCTGAACCGCGACATTTGGGGCTATATCGCGCTGGGCTATTTCAAACAGCGCCTGCGCGAAGGCGAAGTGGGATCGTCGACCATGCCGCACAAGGTCAACCCCATTGACTTTGAAAACTCCGAGGGCAATATCGGTCTTGCCAATGCAGTCCTGAAACACTTGTCCGAGAAACTACCGGTGTCCCGCTGGCAGCGTGACCTGACCGATTCCACCGTATTGCGCAATCTGGGCGTTGCCCTGGGTTATTGCATGGTTGCCTGGGACTCATGCAGCAAGGGGCTGGGTAAACTGGAACTCAATCCGCAGGCAATTGATCGCGATATAGACCAATGCTGGGAAGTGCTGGCTGAGCCGGTACAGACCGTGATGCGTCGTCATGGCCTGCCGGAACCCTACGAGCAATTGAAAGCACTGACGCGAGGTCGTGGGATTACCGAAGAAGCATTGCGCTCGTTTGTCCAGGGGCTGCAATTGCCCGAGGATGCAAAGCAGCGATTGCTGCAGATGACGCCGCGCAGCTACATCGGCCTGGCAGCAGAACTGGCCGCCAAAATCTGAACACCACTTCAGATAGCCACTTCAGTTGGCTGATATTGCACCGATACCGGTTACGATCTGGCGCAGCATGCTGTGACATGACAGTTGGATGACAGGCAGGGCGTCAGTATCACCCGGGCCAGTTAGGGGCAGTCGGACATTGTGTCTGCTGCCCCTTGTGCTTTTTCGCGATGGCAAATGATGAGATATTTGCGCTATCATAGACGAGTCATTTATCCGGGAGTCAATGTAATGAAAACATCGGTTGTGGTTGCTGCTGCCTGTTTGACCTTGCTGTCCTTGACGGCAAATGCGGAGTTTCTCAAGCCAAAAGAAGCGCAGGATTATCGTCATCACGGTATGGAATTTATAGGGGATAATTTCAAGCGCATGGGCCATATGGTCAAGGGCGAGCAGCCTTACGACAAGGAAGCGTTCATCAAATATGCGAATCTGCTCAAGACACTTGCGCCGCTGCCTTTTGAGGCTTTCTATAAAGGCACAGAGGGTGGAGATGCAAAAGATGAGGTGTTTTCAGACCCTGAGGGCTTTAACAAGGCCAAAGATAAAATGCTGGTTGCGGTAGACCGGCTTGCCGCCGAAGCGCCATCTGGCGATATGAAAAAAATCAAGGTGGCATTCGGCGGAGTTGGCCAAAGCTGCAAGGCTTGTCATGACAATTACCGCAAGGATGATTAAAGTGTAAAACAGTTGTGGCGGCCTCGTTGGCGATCCTGGCTACCAGCAGACTGCTTTGGGTAAATTGTTGCGTTGAAGGAACAGCCATCCTGCAGACGGGTCACTTCAGGCGTAAATGGATATTCCAGATGTAAAGGAACGTCACAGACAAACTGGCTGGCATCGTTAACGGCACACGCTGGCTGTGACGTGCGATCCGGCCAGTTCAGAATTGTGAGAGCCAGAACACGAAAGCGGCGCAGATCAGCAATACGATGGACGCCCGAACGGCGGTTGCGGCATTATCCTGGCTACGTACCGGTGCTTTTGCATCCACAGGCCGCTGGGCAGGGGCATCTCCAGTCACCATGGCGCGTATCAGGGGCTGGCGGCGAAACACACTGTAATAGGTAATTGCACACAGATGCAGCGCCACCAGTGCGACAAGTACCCATTCGCTGGCGTGGTGGACGCTGTTGAGAAACCCGCTGAGCACGGGGTCCAGCCCGCTTAGCGGGCCTTCGAAAAGGATGTCATCACTGGCAAAGAGCCCGCTGGCTGCCTGTACGCCAAAGGCCAGCAGCATGGCAACGACAGACCAGGCGCCCAATGGGTTGTGGCCAGCTGTCCAGTGTGTTGTACGTAAATAGGCGGCAATTTTCCGCGGGCCCACGACAAATTGCGTAAACCGCGCGTAATAGGGGCCAATGACGCCCCAGACGAGACGGAAAAGAATCAGGGTAAGCACGGCATAGCCGAAACGAGAATGCCAGGTCATCCAATCCAGGCCGGTTTCCGACAACCAGCCCTCGGTGACGCCGGCAGACTTGACGCAGAAATAAGCGCCGCCCACGCAGACAACCAATAGCCAGTGAAACAGTCGCAAAGGCAGATCCCAGACTCTGATATTATTCATTTGTCATTTTCCAGCAGGTTGCTTTCAGGCCGATTTTCGTTGCCCGACTTTACCGTTATTTTAACATTTGCAGTGTATTTGCCCCGGAGTTAGTCTATGATAAGCGAACTATTCAAATCAGCTTACAGGTACTCATGTCGCGTTCAACCAAAGTCATTCTTGCGATCATTGCAGCGGCCGTGCTGGCAGGGTGTTCCTCTACCAAAACAGGCAGGGACCGTTCGATCAGCCATTCTCCACGAGAACAAGTGGTGCGTATCGGGTATGACGAAAGCGCCTACGCTCTGCCGATAGGGCAGCCTACCATGCTGGTGGGGCGCGCGTTCATTTACGATGCCATAAATGGCGGAGAACGCAGCGGCGGAAACGTCGATGTCGTGCTCAATCCCGTGTCGGCCATGAGCGACCAATGGTTCAACGTGGTATGTCGCCGCGGCAATGTGCTGGCGGGCAAAGCAGATCCGCGCTACGCAGCAAGGGCCTATGCGTCCAAAACCAACTCTTTCGGTCAGTTTGTCTTCACCAACGTACCGTCTGGTGAATATTACCTTACCACACGACTTTACTGGATGGATACCAAACCTTTCTCGGGCGCCGTCCAGTATGGCGGATTGCTGGCCAAAAAAGTACGGCTTGTTCCGGGAACAAATACGATAAATCTGTCTGACAGCGACAAATGCCGGGGCTATTTCCATTGATCATGCGGTTACCGGCATGACCTGCTGCAACGGATTGAATCGTCCATGTTATCTGACTCTTCCCCGTTTTTTCTCCACATACAACTTGCTCCATTCACATTTTGCAATGAATTCACCCGGCTTTAATGATTAAATTTTAGGCAGGCAAAAGTTCTGCTTTGTGTTCTTGCAGCATTTTTTTCATTTTATTAGAAAGGCAAACTATGAAATTAATTACGCTTGTTACGGTCGTTGCAGTGACGACCGCTGTTGCGGGATGCAGTTTTTTTGAAAAAAAGGCCACATCCGCAACCGTAGCGCCAATGGGTCCTGGTACCTCAGCGACGGCCGTCCAGACGACCGGCGCCGGTAATCTGGAAGTTTACGTGGGTTCAACTGCCAAGCCTAAAGTGACCAAGGGCAAGTCATCCAAAACGTCAGCCAAAACGATTCCGCTGCAGGTTGGAGACCAGACTTACCAGGCAGTCGGCCCGATTCTCACCCGTGCCGATATCAAGAACGTCTTCGTGACCAAGGCCGGTGATCGCCCTGCGTTGGGGCTGCGTGTAACGCCCGAAGGCGCTCGCAAGCTGAATGCCGAGATTTCCGGCAAAACCATCCAGGGAAAAATGGTTTTGGCCAGCCTGAATAATTCCATTTTTTCGACGACAATTGCTTCACCTGGCGCTGTGGATGACGGCGTGCTGCTGATGCCCATGGCCACGCTGAACAATGCCAAGACAGCGGCAGACATTATTCGCGGTAAAAAGTAATATCGCCTGGGTCTTCGGTTTTGTCGTGCCGATTGCGTTGTGCGCTGTGTTCACTCTGAACATTGTTAACAATTGAGCGTTGTTTTTTCTCTAAATCTGTTGTAACGTAATCGGACGACTTTATGCGAAGTTGTTCTCAAATTAGTTTTAATTAGGAAATACTATGAAATTATCCAGAAAAGTTGCGTTGATTGTGCTTCCTCTGGCTGCAGTTCTGGCCGGATGTAACACAATGAAGACTGGTACCGAGAGCAATCCCGGCACCTCTGCACAGACCCCTGCTGCACAAGGTACTGCAGTAGACGTATTCCTGGCTTCTGACAAAGTCATCAAAAGTTATCGTCCTGTTAAGCTGAGTGAGAAACAGACCATTTATGTCAGCAAAACGCCGATCATTACTCGTGCCAATCTAACGAGTGTTGACCGTGTTCGCGACAGTCAGGGGCGCTCTTTTGTCAAATTGTCTCTGAATCCCGCCGGTGTAGCCGCTTTGAATGCAGCGCCCAAGGAACAGGGCTATGCGACAACAGTAGGTGGCCAGTTGGCTTCCCTCACAGGTATTCGCCAGAATAACGATTTCCTCTTCATGGTCAGGGATGATCAGGTTGCGGGATCCGTTGTCGAGGCCATCGCACCAAAAACAGCAGCCAAATAATATCGGCTGCGTGCATTGCCGCCTGCCTTGTAAGTGGCAATACAAGCCTCGCCCTGCGGCGAGGCTTTTTTACGACCTTTGATAGTGTCATGTATAAGTCGTATTCTATGCTACCCGATGTCCAATAAAAGGTGCACAATGCTGTCGTTTTTTCCAGTCCGCTTCCTGGCATTTTTCCTCGCCATTCTTGGCACGGTGGTGTGCCTGGTCCTTGGCATGACTGTCGCCGCAGCGTGGTATGTGGCCGCGCTTGTTTGTTTGCTCCTGACACTGATTGGCATTCATGATCTGGTTCAGTCTCGCCATTCGGTCAAACGCAATTATCCGGTCATCGGCAATCTACGGTTTCTGCTGGAATTTATTCGGCCGGAATTGCGCCAGTACTTCATCGAAAGCGATACCGATACGCTGCCTTTTTCGCGCGCCCAGCGCTCTATCGTTTACCAGCGGGCCAAACAGCAAATTGATAAGCGCCCGTTTGGCACGATCGAGAATGTTTACAGCGATGATTACGAATGGGTCAATCATTCCATGATGCCCAGCCATATTCCTGACCGTAATTTCCGGATTGCCGTGGGGCAAGGTCAGTGCAGTCAGCCTTTTGACATTTCGGTGTTTAATATTTCGGCAATGAGTTTCGGCGCGCTATCTGCCAACGCCATCCGCTCGCTCAACCGCGGGGCCAAGGCCGGTGGGTTCGCCCATGACACCGGGGAAGGTGGGATCAGCAGCTATCACCTTGAAGCAGGCGGTGATCTGATCTGGAACATTGGTTCCGGTTACTTTGGCTGCAGGGATGAAAACGGACATTTCTCCGATAGCGCATTTGCCCAGAAAGCGACCTTGCCCAATATAAAAATGATTGAAATCAAGTTGTCGCAGGGCGCCAAACCGGGGCATGGCGGCATCCTGCCGGGCGCCAAAGTCACAGCCGAAATAGCAGAGGTGCGCGGCGTCACGCCAGGCGTCGATTGCGACTCGCCGGCGGCGCATTCGGCGTTCAGCACGCCGGTCGAACTGTTGCTGTTCGTCCAGCGTCTGCGCAAGCTGTCCGGCGGCAAGCCCGTCGGCTTCAAGTTGTGTATCGGTCACCCATGGGAGTGGTTTGCCATAGTCAAGGCCATGCTGGAAACCGGTATTACGCCAGACTTTATTGTGGTCGACGGTTCTGAAGGCGGAACGGGGGCCGCGCCCGTGGAGTTCGTCGATCATATGGGCGTGCCGCTCAAAGAGGCTTTGCGGTTGGTACACAATGCTTTGGTGGGAGCCGGGTTGCGGGAACGCATTAAGATCGGCGCATCGGGAAAAATTATTTCCGCCTTTGATATACTCAGAACACTGGCACTGGGCGCCGATTGGTGTAACAGCGCACGTGGTTTTATGTTTGCTGTAGGCTGTATTCAGGCGCAGGCCTGTCATACCGGCAAGTGTCCTTCCGGCGTGGCGACCCAGGATCCATCGCGGCAGCGCGCCATTGTTGTGACGGACAAGGCGGACCGGGTGACCCATTTTCATCGCAACACGGTGCACGCCCTGGCTGAGTTGCTGCAGGCCGCCGGACTGACTCATCCCGAACAGTTGCGGGCACATCATGTGGTGCGGCGCATATCCAGCTCTGAGGTCAAAGTACTATCGGCGATCTATCCAGAACTGGAAAAGGGCGATTTGCTCAAAGGCAATTATCGTCTGAAAATTTTCGAGATCTGCTGGCCGCTGGCTCAGGCGCATTCTTTTCAGCCAGCCCGCTCCATTGATCTGGTTGCCAGCGAGGTCAATACGGGTTATCAGGCCGCTGACAAACCGGCAGAAAAGGACGCGCCGATCCATAAGGCGTTGCAACCGCTTTAAATTGATTGCCGCCAGGCACCCGGGGCATCCTGGTGCCTCGCGGTGCGAGGCGAACATATTACGTGTGCCGCCTTGCACGTGCAGGCCCCACAATGCACCCCGGGCTTTTAGTGCAGGCTACTGCTGCAGCTTACTGGGCAGCGGGCGTGGCAGGCTTGGCGGGTGTATTTGGCGCTGCAGGGGTTGCTGGCGCAGATGATGCTGCCTGTGCCAGTTTTTCGCAGTTTGCTGTGAAATCCTTGATGAAGCGATTTTTTTCTGCGATTTTCTCCTTGGGAGTAGACCATAGCAGCTCAACAAACTCAATAAATGAAGAGACACGTTCGTCTGGAATTGTCGTGTTGTTGCTGACGGCTTCATTGGCTTCGTCCTGCGTTTTGCCGTTTACGCGCATATCATAAAGCTGCGCAATGATCTTGCTGGCATCGATGCAGGTAAGCGTGACAGGCGTACCGTCATTGCTGGCGTCTTCACCTTGTGCATTCTGATAGGGATCGTCCTGCTTCGGTGGCGGCACCGGCGCTGGAGGGGGCTGACGCAGTTCGGACTGCTGGGGTAGTTCGACATCGTCGTCATTGAAAAGTGTTGTCTCAATAATTTTCCACGCACCAAATGCAATGGCTGCTGCAACCAGCAGCAAAATGAGCAACTTTATGAACGATTTCATGTATATCCTTACGCTTGTGTACGGGGTACGAACCGCCGTTCCTGACTATGACGAATCAATATACTATAACTTATTTGCGGCGGTCAGAAAATTCAGTAACCGATAAACATATTTACGAAATCATACGGCCATCCTGCAGCCTCGGGCAGGGTGTTGGAATTGTCACAATTTGCCTGTTTCGCAGGAAAATAGAAGGCTGACGGCATCGTGCCGAAGGTCGTGCGGTGGGTTTTGCATCCAATTGTGCGCCGGTTGTCTCATGGGATCTCGCAAGTTGCAGTTGCCGCAAGTCGATCACTGTCGTTGTGGGCCGCTCAGGGCTGGGCAGGCGCTCTTAATGTCAAGCGCCCCGATGCTGGCAAACGACACAAATGATACCAACTACAAGAGGAACGAGAGGGGGAGCAATTGCGCCGGATCGCCTAACGGCCTGCTAGTAATTGGGGGCAGCGATGGTCTTGAAAGTCGCCTTCAGCCGACGCCCCAGGGCGGTGGGTAGCAAACAGCACAAACTGCTGTTCAGACAGGGGGTACAGGGCCAAACTCACATTGGCCATGTCCTGCCGCGCGTGCGCAAGAGAGGCGATGGTCAATGCGATGGCGCCATGCTGCTCGAGCTCATTCAGCGACACGATTCGCGCCTGGTACGCATGGCCATTGATGCCTCCCGGCACCGGCTTCCACTGGGAATCGAACTGCGATTTGAAGCCGGTCAGGCGTTCGCGCAGGGCGGGGCGGATACACGAGATGTGGATATGCAGATGATTCTGGCTGCGGCCCGATTTTGAATTGACGGTAAAGGAATAGTCCTGCACTGCGATGGCTCTTCCCAGTAATCGGTCCATATAACGGCGGGCGTGCCATGCTTGTGCGAAATACGGAGTACGGCTTGCGCTCAGCAGCGCAGGATCTTCCAGACCGGTCACGTGCCGGGTAGGCATATGCAAATACTGCAAGGGTCCGTTTTTATCCTTGAAGATGACATAGCCATTGTCCATGTCAACCTTGATACACGGCAGTGGCGGATTCTTGCCAGCTAGTTGATTGGGGACGCATTGGTCATGCACAAAGTGCCAGAGTATGTCGCCGCGTGCCACCTGTTTGGTTGGTACTGCCGCCTTCGGCGCGGGAACCGAAGAGCTGTTACATGCTGCCAGCAGACCGACAGCAATAAGTAAAATAGCGGCAAGCCCGCAGCGGGACCGGACAGACATATTCAATCCTTGTTCAGTGAGCTTGCCGTTACTCCATGGGCTCGCGCATTTCAGTAATGTACGAATGGTCGGAGCGCATGACGACAAATACGAAAATGGCGTTGGCGATGCCAAGAAAAAGAACAATCAGCGGCACGCTACTGAAGGCAATAAGCAGGCCGGTAATAACCGAACTGGCCACCAGGAAAATGGCATTCATGATATTGTTGGCGGCAATCACACGTGAGGAATGGGTTTTCGGTGTCTTTTGCTGGATCAGCACATAAAGCGGTACGCTGTACAGCCCGGCCGACATGCTCAGCAGGAATAGCCCGGTAATCAACAGCCAGTTTGCGGGCAGTCTGACAAATTCGTGCAGCTCCAGCAGATGCGTGGCATTCAAATCATGGGCCAGAAAATACAGCGCAACGGAAAAGACGGTCATGCCGACGGCGCCCACGGGGACAAGCTTGAGTACGTTCAGCCCTTTCTTGCCGATCCAGCCGCAAAGCACAGAGCCGAACCCCACTCCAATTGAAAATACGCCCAGAAGCAGGGTGGCCACTTGTTCGTCGCCACGCAAGATTTCCTTGGCAAAAACCGGAAATATATTCAGATACACCGCGCCAAAAAACCACATCCAGCTGATCAGCAGAATGCTTTTGAACACATGTCGATCATGAAAGGCGTACTTGAGGTTTTCTATCGTGCCGCCGATCGGATTCCAGTCTAATTTCAGATCGGCAGAAGATACGGGAGTAGGAGGAATCAGCCCTGAGCAGAGCCGGCCTGCGATCGCGATCAATACGCAACTGGCCGCCACATAATGGTAGCCCAAGCCCTCTATGCCGGCCATGAATCCACCCGCCATATTGCCCAGCAGAATCGCGACAAAAGTGCCCATTTCGACCCAGCCATTACTGCTAACCAGCGTGGTGCCATGAAAGACCTGAGGCAGATAGGCAAACTTGACCGGCCCGAAAACGGTGGAATGGATGCCCATCAGCAGCACGCAGAGTAGCAGGATGTACACTTGCTGGTAAATAAGTGCAAAAGCGGCCAGTCCCATGATCCCGATTTCAGCCGTTTTGATCCAGCGCATGAATCGCGCTTTCTCGAATTTATCTGACATTTGCCCGCTCATTGCGGACAGCAGCAAAAACGGGATAATGAACATGCCATTGATCACGACGCCGGCCATTTCCGGCGGCAACCAGCTGACTGAAACATGATACGTAAGCATGAGCGTGACCGCGAACTTGAACAGATTGTCATTGGCCGCACCCGATATCTGTGTCCAGAAATACGGGGCAAACCGCCGTTGCAGCATGATATGGGTCGCATCGTCGGCTGCAGCGTCGTCTTTGGCAGTATCGTGGGAAGAGGGATTTTTCATGAAAATATATGTTACAGCAGCGGAACTCGCCGGACAGAAACAACAGTCGCAACATTAAACCAAATTGCAGGTTCGTGGTTAAGGATTAGCGGTTTAGTTAAAATGTATCATCGGATCTGTCAGAATTTCGTCATTCTGTCAACACAATCGGCTACACTCTGAGCACCGAAAACACGTTTGCGAGTAGCGATATGCAACGGTTACTGTCGACATTAATATTAGCAATCTGCGCGCCGGCGTATGCCATGGGCTGGGCTGCGCCCGGGTCGGCTCCTGTCAAGAGCGGCAACGCTTTGGCTGGTGGTGCCGATCGCTGTGAGGTCGTGCTGGACACGTTCAATAAGGCCGCGCTTGGCGGACAGATTGATACCGCGCAACTGACCGACATTGTGCGCTCGCTGACATCCCGACAACAGCTGCCCGCTTACTTTGTAACCAAGAAGCAGGCACGTCAAGCAGGGTGGTCGCCAGGGCAGTATTTTTCCGATATACCCGCATTGCGCGGTAAATCTATTGGCGGTGACCATTTTGGCAATTATGAGCATCGCCTGCCACGGGGCCAATGGAAAGAGGCCGATCTGGACTACCGTGGGAAAAAGCGCAACGCCAAGCGGTTGGTCTTTGCCCAGGCCGACCAGCAGTACGTGACCGTGGATCATTATGAGACATTTCACAAGGTGCCAGCATGTCGATGAGAACTTCGAAACGCAGGAGAATGAAGGCCGTACGCCGCACCCCCGCGCCGCTCAAGACCTGCGAACTAACGCATATTCATTCGATTGATGACGTTTACGACCAATTGCAAATCGCGCTGCATCTGCCCCAGTATTTCGGCCGCAATCTTGATGCACTATACGATAGCCTGAGCACGGATGTAAAAGGCCCTTACCGGATTGTCTGGCACGGCCATGCCAGAAGCGCGATCGAGCTGGGCGAACTGTATTATGAAGGATTGCTGGATATTTTCAGAGCGGTGGCCAGTGAACGTGACGACGTGCAGCTCGAACTGGAATGAGCGTGTAAGCGCAGCCAGGCAGGGTTGATGCGTCCAGGGTGGACCAGGTGCGATGCTGTTGCCAACAGCTATGTGACGTGCGGTTTGTCGGTCTGGGCTAGCGCAAAGACCGCAGCATGTTCAGCAAACGGGTTGATCAGCGCAAGGGGCATATCGCGCACAGAGCGCCTTGGCCGGTGTTCTTTTTAATCGAACGTACGAAAAACCGGCTCATGGGCAAGACCCATGGCCGGTTTGCTGTTTGTCAGCGCTACTCACACAGCACGCCGTTTCAGAGTGCGATTTCGCGTTCTGCTGCACCCGGGTTCTGCATGGCCTTGTCCGCTGCGGCTGTAAACAGCACATCGGTGGAGGAGTTGAGCGCAGTTTCACTGGAATCCTGCACCACACTGATGATGAAGCCAACCGTCACCACCTGTGCGGCCAGGTCATTATTGATGCCAAACAGGCTGCAGGCCATCGGGATCAACAGCAGCGAACCACCGGGCACGCCCGAAGCGCCGCAGGCACCGATTGTTGCCAGGACACTGAGCAATAGTGCAGTCGGAATATCAACCGGAATGTTCAATGTATGGACGGCAGCCAATGTCAGAACCGTGATGGTAACGGCTGCACCGGCCATATTGATGGTTGCACCCAGCGGGATCGATACCGAGTAGGTATCTTCGTGCAGGCCCAGTTTTTTGCAAAGAAGCAGATTCACCGGAATGTTGGCGGCTGAACTGCGCGTAAAAAAGGCGGTGACGCCGCTTTCAGCCAGGCAGCGAAATACCAGCGGATAGGGGTTGCGGCGAAGCTTGAAATACACGATGAGCGGATTGACCACCAGGGCGACAAACAGCATGCAACTGACCAGAACCAGCAACAGCCGGCCATAGGCTTTGAGCTCGCCCAGACCAGTTGTAGCCACAGTAACTGCAATCAGACTGAAAATGCCCAATGGTGCCAAGCGGATTACCCAGCGCACGACATTGGTCACTGCCTGTGCTGCGTCGTTAAGAATAGTCTTGGTGCCGGCGCTTGCGTGACGCAGGCTGATGCCCAATAAAATGGCCCAGCTCAGAATGCCGATATAATTGGCTGTCAGGATGGCATTGACGGGGTTATCGATCAGGTTGAGCACCAGCGATCGCAATACTTCCACAATCCCTGCCGGGGCACTTTGCGTTACCTGACTGGTCACAAGTGTAAGCGTCGTCGGAAAGGCAAAGCTGGCCACGACGGCAACCAACGCCGCCGCAAACGTACCTAGTACATAGAGTAATAAAATCGGCTTGATGTAGACTTCGGTGCCACTGCGATGCTGGGCAATCGCCGCCATGACCAGCACGAAGACCAGCACCGGTGCAACTGCCTTAAGGGCGCCGGTAAAAAAGGTGCCGATAATCTGACTCGATTGGGCAGCTTGTGGAAAAAATACGCCAAACAAAACTCCAAGAATCAAACCGATGATGATCTGGCGAACGAGATTGCCGCGGGCGATAGCGGCGAATAAATGCTGCAAAGTCATGACATTATTCCAAAATGCATGTGATCCTGCAGAACCGTGGGCAGCACCCATCACGGGTACCCAGCTCATACGCGCGGCGGCGCAGGGGGATCCATATCTGCAGAAAAACGAAAGAGGCGCTGCGATCGGGCAACGTAAAAAACGGGATGCACGGCTCAGGATTGCCCTAAGAAATCGTGCTGGGCGTCATGTTAGCTGCTTTTTTGCCGCTTGTGTTTCGAAATGGTGACATCAGGCCAAAACGGGGTTATGCGCAGGATGGCCGATTTTGCCGACTATTGGTCGCTATCGTCCCAGGTCCGGGTCGCCGCAATCATGGCATGCTGACCGGTTTCCGATTGCGTGCCGGCGCTGCCTGCACCGCCAGCGCTGTCATGCTTGTCCGCCTTGATGACGCTGATTTCGCCATTGGCTTCCAGAAACGCGCGTTTGACGTGCATCAACTCATCAATCCCGTTAATGCGTAGCTGCTCCAGCAATTCGGCGCGGGTGACATATTCGTGGCGCATATTTTTCAGTTGCAGGATACCGTCCTTGACGAGCAATAGTTGGTCAGGTGAAAGCACACGGCTTACTGCTGGAAAGAAATATCCCAGACGGTCAACCAAAAATGACCACAGAACAATACCGGCGGCCACTATCAGGCCATCCGTGACGGTATCGGAAGATCCCGATAGCCCATTGCCGACGGCTTCCGATACCAGCATCACGACGACAATATCGGCAAAACCCAATGAGCCGATGTTGCGCCGCCCGCCAAAGCGGAACAGCAGATAAATACCCCAGTAAATGGCCGTACTGCGCAAAAAGGCCTCGCCAAAGGTCTGCTGCATCTGAAATACGTCACTTAACATACTCATAGGGGAATTCCTGTGAAAGTAGGAGGAATACAGGGGCTGTCTTGCTGAGTATACCTTGCGATCCGCGACCATAAAAAAAAAGCCCCGTACCGGTAGCGGCACAGGGCGGTTGTTGGCTGCAGCCGGGCTGACCGCAAGACGCGGCCGACCCGGGACGGCGGTTTAATCCTCTTCGACGAACGTCTCTTCGCGCTTTTTGCGAATCGAGGGCAGCGCGACCAGCACCACCAGCGCCGCGGCCAGAATCAAGAGTGACAGAGACAGTGGACGGGTAACAAAGGTGCTGAACTCGCCCCGTGATAACAGCAGGGCACGACGGAAATTCTCTTCCATCATCGGTCCCAGAACCAGTCCAAGCAACAGCGGGGCGCCCTCACATTTGAGTTTGCTCCATACATAGCCGATTACACCGAAAATGGCCATGATGTAGATATCGAATACGTTGTAGTTCAATGAGTACACGCCGACGGTGCAGAACAGGACAATAGCTGGGAACAGGACACGATAGGGAACTTTGAGCAACTTGACCCACAGGCCGATCAGCGGCAGATTCAGAATCACCAGCATCACGTTACCAATCCACATGGAAGCAATCAGACCCCAGAACAGCTCAGGGTGGCTGGACATCACTTGGGGGCCTGGCTGAATATTGTGGATGGTCATCGCACCCACCATCAGCGCCATTACCGCGTTGCCAGGGATACCCAGTGTCAGCAGCGGGATAAATGACGTTTGTGCGGCGGCATTATTCGCTGATTCAGGACCTGCCAGACCGGCCGGGTGGCCCTTGCCGAAGCGTTCCGGATTCTTGGAGATTTTTTTCTCCAGCGTATAGGAAGCAAATGACGACAGCACGGCCCCGCCACCAGGCAGAATGCCCAGCGCAGAACCCAGCAACGTGCCCCGTATGCAGGCCGGTGCGGCTTCCTTGAATTCCTGCTTGTTCGGGTACAGGCTACCGATCTTGTCGGTAATATCGACGCGGTTTTCCTTTTGCGCCAGGTTGTTCATGATTTCGGCCAAGCCGAAAACACCCATGGCCACCACGGCAAAGTCAATGCCATCCTGCAGTTCGGGAATACCAAAGTCAAACCGGGCAACGCCAGAGTTCACGTCGGTGCCGACCATACCCAGCATCAGACCCAGCAGAATCATGCAGATGGCTTTAGGCAGGGAGCCCGAAGCCAATACAACCGCACCCACCAGGCCAAGCACCATCAGGGAGAAGTACTCTGCGGGCCCGAACTTGAAAGCGACCTCTGCCAATGGAGGCGCAAACGCAGCCAGCAAAACGGTTGCAAAACATCCGGCAAAGAACGAGCCGAGTGCGGCAATGGCAAGTGCCGCTCCCGCTCGCCCGTTCTTGGCCATCTGGTGCCCGTCCAGCACCGTGACCACCGCCGAAGTTTCCCCCGGCAGTGCCACCAGGATGGCAGTGGTTGAACCTCCGTATTGCGCTCCGTAATAAATACCGGCCAGCATAATCAGGCCCGCGGTGGGAGGCAGAATGTATGTCAGCGGCAGCAGCATGGCAATTGTGGGAACGGGCCCAATGCCAGGCAACACGCCAATCAGGGTGCCAAGAATACAGCCGAGTAGTGCGTACATCAGGTTTTCAGGCGTAAACGCCACCGAAAACCCCAGCGCCAAATGTTGAAGTAATTCCATAATGATTATTTTCCTTTAATCCGGCGGACCAGCATGACAACGGCAATAACAATACCTACGGGTATCAGAATCTGCGCAGCTATGCTCCATTCTGCAATGGGTTCAGGCCACAGCGGGAAGATCAGGCCCAGACCCTTGACAAACGCCAGCCAGGAGAAAACTGTCAGGAAGACGGCGTTGCCAATGGCGATCATTAAACTGAATTCGTGGCTGGCCAGACTGCAGAAAATCACCAGTAGTGGAGTGGCGATGTACAGACCCAGGTGGTCTAGCATCAGGCCGTAAAGACAGATACTGCCGATAATCATAAAAAGAATATCCCAGTCGAAATGACCGACTGCGCTATCTTCAGTTTTTTCGCCCCTGAGAGAGGTCAGCGTTACTACTGCGCCCAGCAAAGCCATGCAAATGGCCAGCCAGAATGGGAAATAGCCTGGACCCATGCGGCTTGGTGTGCCCATGTCATAGCTGTAGGAAAAAATGGCAAATCCCAATCCGACAGCCACGAACATCAGGCCGGACCAGAAGTCCTGTTGATTTTTTATGTGCATAATCTGTACCTTTTAAGTCTCCACTAAAATTGCAGGTGTATAGCCGAAAGATTGTATAGAGTCACCAGTCTTGCAGTGGATGACGAAAACATTACCGTTTTGTCATGATTGCATTCAAATAAAAATGTATATTGGAATTCGGGTCGGTACGGCACGCGTGCTGGCATGAAATTGTATGATGCTCAGGTGGCGGTGCAACGCCGACAAAATGCATAGGAACGGGGGACGCTCATGTGGCACTGCTTGGTCATTGAGGACGATTATGAAAACGCACGGTATATTGCCAATGGCCTGAATGAGTTGCGGCACGATGCTGTAGTCTGCGGCAATGGCGCAGACGGCATGCGACGCGCCAGTGAGCAGCAATGGGACATTATCATCCTGGATCGGATGCTGCCTGGCAATATTGATGGTCTGTCCATTCTTTCCACACTGCGCGCGCTGGGCAACAAGACGCCGGTACTGGTGCTTAGCGCCTTGTCGGGCGTGGATGAGCGCGTTCGTGGCCTGAAATCGGGCGGCGACGATTACCTGACCAAACCATTTGCCTTCTCCGAGTTGATCGCCCGGATTGAGGCGCTGATCCGGCGTGCCGGCAGCGACGATACCGTCAAGCAATTGCGGGTGGGCGATCTCAAGCTGGATCTGATCAGCCGCAAGGTGGAACGCAGCGGCAAGCTCATCAACCTGCAGCCCCGGGAATATCGTCTGCTTGTGCACATGATGCAAAACGCCGGCAATGTTGTGACTCGCACCATGCTGCTAGAATCGGTATGGGACTATCGTTTTGACCCGCAATCGAATGTGATTGATGTTCAGATCAGTCGCTTGCGACGCAAGATCGACACCGGCTTTCAAACCCAGCTGATTCATACAGTATGGGGCGAGGGGTATGTCCTCGCGGATCAAGGGCAGGCGGCTGGTCAGGATATCGCCCGGTCATGATTGGTCAATTTGTCCGTTTTCTGGACCGGACATGGAATTCGATTTCCTTTCGGCTGACATTCAATTACGGAATGCTGGCCATCTTTTCCATCCTGGTCCTGATGGCATTCATTTATTTGCAGGTAGTAGGCGCGTTACATTCCCAATTGCAGCGGCAAATCGCTTCGACGACTCATCGACTGGTGACCGATTTTGAAGCGGGCGGGTCAGATCGGTTGATCCGTTCACTGGCCTTTACCCTGTCGGATGATGTTGATTCTGACAAGGAGTTGTATCTTTTGCTCAATCAGACTGGTGAAAAGGTGATCGGCAACCTGGATGCTGCTCCGGTCTCGCGGCTGTCGGAGATCGCGGAAGCTGACGTGAGCAACGAGGGAGTCGCGCTTACCGGCAGGTTCAAGGTATCGATGCTGGACGACGGCAGTACGCTGGTCGTCGGTGTGGATCTGGCCGAGACCAACAGAACCATCGCACTGATCGGACAGGCCTGTCTGGTCACGCTGTTTGTTGCCCTGATGCTGGTGATCGTGGGTACATTTATCTTCAGGCGCGAGCTCGATTTTCGGGTCAGCAGCATTCACAAGACAGCCACGCAAATCAGCAGTGGTCAGCTGTCCTCGCGAATACCACTGTCTGAAATCCACGATGAGTTTTACCATCTGAGCTACGAAATCAATTCGATGCTGGACCGTATCGAGGCGCTCATGAAAGGCGTGCGCCATGTGTCCGATACGATCGCGCATAATTTGCGCACGCCCCTGACTCGCATTATCAGCAGGCTGCGCACGGTGCAGCGGCCGGGTCATTCTGCGCAGGAGGTGTTGCAGGCCACGCATTTCGCTGTTCAGGAAATTGAAAACCTGAATCAGCTGTTTGAGAAGCTATTGCAGATCTCCGAGATTGAAGCCGGTGTGCACCGGCAACGCTTTCGCATCTGTGATTTTTCCACGATCGCGGATGACGTCATTGACCTTTACAGCGCCTTCGCCGAAGACCGGCATTATCAGTTGTCATTGGACGTCCAGGGTGACTGCCATATCCAGGGGGATGCAGACCTGCTGGCCAGCATGCTGGCCAATCTGGTGGATAATGCACTGAAATACACCAGCAAACATGTCTGGGTCAGTGTACAGGGGGAGCGGGGGCAGTTATCGATTCGGATAGAAGATGACGGTCCGGGCATACCAACCAGCGAATACGGTAATGTGGGCAAACACTTCTATCAACTGGATCCCAATGCCACCGGCTTTGGGCTCGGGCTCAAAAGCGTGATGGCCATTGTGACCATGCACGAGGGAACTCTGACGTTTGAGAACCGCCAGCCCGGTCTCAGAATCACAATTGTGTTTCCGATCGAGCAGGGGTAGGTGTCGGACACAGATCGGGATACAGGCCGTCAACCGAAGTAGGGTGCTCGTCTGCCGACCTTGGTCACGCCGTCTTCATCAATTTGATAGAAATCCTTCGGACTGTTCCAGCACTCGTCAAACAGCGCATCCAGACGTTCCGGTCCGAATTTTTCGTACGCGTTTTCCTTGACCAGAACGAATCCGTCCCGGTGGCTGTTCATGTAATATTTCACAAGTGATAGCTGTTTGCCCACCCGGTAAGCTTCGTAGACCACGCCTAATGCATCGCCTTTACGTACAGCCCATTTTTCAAATGCCATCGCTGTCTCCCAGCTTAATTGCTCACTATACAGCAGATACGGCAACCATTAGCGTCCAGCGCGGTGAAACGGCGAGTTGGCCCTGGGATCAGGAGATGGTCGTCGCATGGTCATTATCCTGGTCCGGTTTCAGTTCAGCTCAGTTTCAAGGTCAGGCGCAGCATGTCATACAGCCGGATGCCGTCTTCGACGATGGGTTCATCGTAGTTGTCGATGAAAAAATTCCGTTCAATGCCGGTTACCCGAAAGCCCTGTTTTTGGTAAAAAGTGAGCTGGTAACCGAATGATCCGGTCCCCACCTCCAATTGTAAGGCGCCGGACCGGCGATAAAAATCGATGATCCACTTAAGCAGCAACGTGCCCGTGCCTGTTTTCTGGTGATCCGGGTGCACGGCGATACTCATGATTTCGCAGGATTTGGCCCCCAGTGGCTGTACCAGGCATGCGCCAATTATCATCCCGTCGCAGGAAGCGACAAAACAATCCGATTGGAGAAGATAAGAGCGAATCTTCTTCTCGGATGGGTCGGCGAGTAGCAAAAGGTCAATGGGTGCTTGCGTTGGTGGCACTCGTTGAATGAGGGGTGGCATATTTCAGGTGAGGTTTTCGTTCGCGGATAAGACCGGGCCGGATTGTTTCCTGGTCTTCGTCATACCCAATGACATTGGTGCAAGAGCCCATGGGTCAGCAGGTGGCCATCTATATAGAAAAGATGGCCACATAAGGTGGAACTTGGCTTTATTGTCTGATGGACAGTCGTAAATCGTTAATACGTTTTAATTGATCTGCTGGCAGGCCGTCAATGTTCTTCAGATTGAATCCTTTTGATACCAGAACGGTCCCAAGATTCTGGTGCAATGATGACAAAAAGCCCAAGATGAAACCATTGGACGGGCGCTTAGCATCGAAAGTGCCACTTAGTACAATTTTTTCGGCATTGAGTACTTTGACTAGATGAACCTTCTTATAGTATTTGAAGCCACCCTTTTTTATAAACTCCAAGCCTCGTTCCCACGACGTCTCAAAATTAAGATCCTTGTTTAGCGAACCGATTCGCAGTAATGCGTCATTACAAGCTCCGCTTAAGCCGCGATCTTCCTGGCTAATTGTAGATTGCATCGTCAATTCTGCCAGGGGAGAGATATTTACATCAAAGATACCCAATGACTCTAATAGTCGTTTCCGTTTTATCGCAGTACGGTGTTTATCTAATATTTCTTTTCTGGTTGGCGTCAGCCGTCTATTGAACGAAGCCAATTGGCGTTTGTAATACTGGTCGATATACCTTCTGGCTCGTGCATTAACATAAAAATCGTGCTCGTCTATGCTGTCATTCACAAAATCACGGTAGAGTTTTCCAAGCATGCCCATACTTTGTAAATGTCTGGCCATAGAATGGCCCACACCATATACACGTAGGTGCTTGATATTCTCACCATAGCGATGTGCATGGCGCTTGTCGAATTTATGCAACGGATCATAAACTACGTACCCTGTTGCCGTTACGTGCCTGCCGTCAAAACATCCCGAACCCCAATCATAACGAGCTGCTGCCGATGAAAAACGTCTCTCCCATGGGACTTGAATTTTATTTAGAGTGGATACTGGATTAATTAGCAATACTCGATCCAAACGTAATTTGTTTGAAAAAGCAGAAACGCCATAACCACCCATGCTGCCTCCATATCCCAACCTTGAAGGAAAGTCTGCTATATAGGCTGTGACATGCTCCAAGAATGATTCAAATTTGGCATTTCTATACCAATTGCTGACATCAATTGCTGCAAAGGAAATGACGTTCCCCCCATTTTTTTTTATAAATTCGAAACCCCAGGGCGAGACCCCCAGTTTTGTGCGTTGGGTTTTGATAAAGTCTCCCGCGCCAGCGAAGGAGACCACAATTGGCTTATGAATATCAGTGATATGAAATTTGCAATAGACGTCTTCAATTGAAAAATATCCTGACTGTTTTTGGAAATAAGATTCCATATTTCTCTCGTATTCTGATGTCTTGATTGATTATATTCAAACATGGTCAGCTATTGAGAGTTAACTCAATAAATCAGTAAAAATTCAGTTGCATTGTGATAGCAGATGATGGTTTGATCCAATTTTTATGGGAATCGTACTGAGTCGTTCAAAAATGATTAGCCAATTTGCTTGGCTGTGTGGGGCGCGATAAAAAAGCTGTGTTATTGGTTTCTATTCATAGTTTTATGCGAAAAGCTCCCACCGAAAGTGGTATTGGTCTGAAACAGGCTCTCTCTAATGCTAAGTTCATTGTCAGCCAGCATCGATACAATAGTAATTACAAAATGAATGTTTAACTGTAAATGCAAATCGATATATTTATGTCATGGTGTAAATAATTTGTATAAATTGTTTATAATGTTATTCTTGATGTAACAAAAAAGACATAAAAAAGGGACAAACTTAATGAAATTCAAGGTTGGCCAAAAGTGGATCTCCAGAAGCCATACTGTTGCGACCATCGTAAAGGTTCTTTCTGATGGTCGAGATTTCCCGGTACATGGCGTATTTGCCAATTCACACGATATACAAGAATTCACCGCTGACGGAAGGTTTTCTAATGATGGGGAAGATTTACCCGGGGACTTGATCGAGGTGGTTAAATCACCCACGGAGTTTGTTTCAGAAAACGATTACGACCTGGTTGAATACTATGAATTGCTCGAATATCAATTTCTAGTCGATGGGAACATTTCAATCCCTCAAGACATTCGCAACAAGACTGCTACGCTATCGCAAGCGCTGGCTTTGATGCTTGATATTCAGATTAATGGATACGATCCAACTGAATGACTTGGAATTTTGCCTCATATCGCCATTGAAAAAATTATCGCCCCGGATCGGTTGCTGCCTTGTACCCGTCTGTTCAATAATAAGTCCTTAAAATGGGCTGGAGCATCTTGACGATCAATGACCTAATCGTGCTCGTTCTTAGGGTGTAGGTAAGCAGCTCGCATTGCGGCTATTTAAATTCGACTTGACGGTATGCAGATCACGAAAAAAACATATGCAATCAGTCATGCGTTCTCACTCATTCAGCCTAGGTTAGGTTTAGGTCGAAAAAAAACAAGTTCAGTCGGGACAAAAAAATACCACCCGAAGGCGGTATGGTTATCATTTAAGGGTTAAAAGCTGAGCTATTGCCCCGGGATTTGATCTATATTGATGTTTGAAAGTCCTTCGCCAAGCTGAGCGACCAATTCGTCCTTGGTTAAAAACTTTGCCTCAATCATATCCTTCCACTGGCTACGATCTGTATCGTTGGTTTCATGAGCAGTTAAAATAAACATCGGTTTTTTGGAGTCGACAATCACCGGTGTGGCCGTATCGAGGAGCAGATGAACTACAGCGAAACTGAGAATGTAATGTACCGGAACCCTTCGATCGGACACGTATGCAAGACCTGCGGAACCGTTGACTTTCCGAGTGGGTACTAATTTAAATCGCTTATTGTCGCCAGATCCGTAAGTTCCCATATAAAACCCGCTTGCAAAAGTGATACCGTGGTTCTTAAATTGTGGATGCAGGTATCTCCTTAACTTCTCGATATAATCAACAGCTAAGGCGTCGTCGTCGTCAAGCCGGGCGGTAATTATGGTATCCGACTCTTCGCTCAATAGCTTTTCTCGCAATAAAGCCTTTTCAAAAGGAACAGGTCTTTCTGAGACCGACAAAAAAGCGGTATAGATGTTTTTCCGGTTTATAACCAGTTCGAACAATCTATCCTTCCATTTTTGTGGTAGTAAGTCGGAACAGCGTAGCACCACATTGAAATTTGTATCTGTCTGTGCATCCAGGGCCGGCAAGCAAACATTCTCGAAATAATCAAACCGGGATTTAAGTCTATCTTCATTGAGAACCATTTCAATCCGCTCGTCCAACTCCTTGCCTTTCCCTTTGCGAAAAGCGTGATGTGATTCGTGGACATGTGAAAATCGGATGAATATCACTATATCGGACTTTTGTATTCGGCCGTTGAGCTCGTCAAATCGTTGCATCTCTCTCACCTTTTGATATATTGTATTAAATAGGTAATATTTTGATACTTAATTTATGTCTAATATTAACATTAGTAACGCCACGCAACAGAAAAATATCAGGAAATCTACATATCTGTGTTTCTGCCGGAGAAGATAGTTTTGGGACCGCTAGAATAAATACTCATGCTGACAAATGGATAATTACCAAGGAGTAACTAATTAGAGGGATAGGGATATTGCTGTGAGATAAAGAATAAGTGTATTTTGTATTGTTACTAATTGGCATATAAGTGATAACAGGTGACGTGGAAGATGAGAAATACCGATTATCGGAGTGGCGACTCGCTGAAGGAGAATCTGTATACACGACTAATTTGGCTGATGAGCAGCGGCCACTGTGGAGAGTGAAGGGATATATGCGTTAGATAAAACAGCAGACGAATGGACTCAAACCATACTGAAATCACCATATGTTCTATCGTCTTATCGGGGCCTGAAGACAAGTGAATTTTTAAATAGCGAGGAGCCTGATGTTGATCAGACAGCACAGATCGGCGAGGCTATTGGAGAACAGAGTTCCAATAGTAATAAATATACAAGTCTTGATTTTGAAGGCAAGTTGGTTGCTGTCGGTGGGCACTATTGTCCAATAGAGCTACTCTCAATATCCGTGCTTCGGGAAGTGTCGAAAATGCTATCCATCGATTCCGGATGTGGACCTATATTCTTGTTTCTCCTAGCACTCGTAGAACGGAGTGATCACATCACCTAGTGCCAGAGCCACTGAATCATAAGCGGCATTCGTCGGTAGCTTCGGCTCTACGCACTCAGTGAGATTTCCCGATAGTGGTGGGCGAGTAGAGATCGAGGATTGACCGCAGCTAAAAAAGCCGCAATTTTCGCAGCTCTTGTCTAGTGTAAGGGAGTTATACTGCTTTGCGGACTTGCTCCCGCTCGGCTGATGACCAATAAATATGCGTACGTAAAACATTGAGCTCGAGCAAAACTGGAGTACTTGATTCAGGCAATAGTCTTGCAGGAATTACAGCTGCACCTGTTGTCCACCGCATGGTTACATCGTTCATCTCTTGCGCTTCGTGAAAGCCACTCAGCGTCGAAACACTCAGATCGATTTCGCACCGCCGGTCGTTGGTGATAAGCACAATGCCGGATAAACCAACGCCAATGACGCGCGTGTCAGTGCGATCAATCAGAGACGTTTCACGTACAACCGCGGCGTTGGATAGGATGCGGATATCACCTTTTAGGTCCGAAGGTAGTTCAAAGCGATAAAGGCCTCTTTTCGTGCATGGCATGCATGGCCTGATAATCTGGCCGTTGACCTCAATGCGCAAACCAGTGTCGGACGTGCGGACTGAGCCCGTCAGTATTTCCGCCTGCTTGAATAGATTGCGGCGTATCTGTTCGATAATTTCAGGCGTGATTTTCTGGACATATTGCGCAAGCATCACGTTCTTAGGCGCTGGTCCGAAATCAGGGTGGGCGGTAACGGTTTTTGCGTTCTGGAATGAGTTGCGATTGCTGCCCACTTCCAGATAGCTTTCGGCAGCAGCGCCTTCAGCCAACAGCATATCGAATCTCTCCAATTCGACATGATAGTACTCGAACTGTTGGACATCGAAGTCCTGGACGATGGTTATACCGTTGACTAGGGACAGGGCTGGGACCAGGGCTCCGTCGAAGTTGAAGCGGTGGCCAGGGGAAACGGTTAAGTCTCGGTGAGGGACGTTGTTGGCAAAGGCACCTTGACAGATACGGATCGGGGACGCACGCAAGGTGTGCTCGGCTGATAGTTGGCTGCGATTCAGTTTTCGGAAACCAATCCATTTGACTGTATTGACACTGCCTCTGGCGGTTCGTACTTTATCGCCGGTTTTAAGTTCTTCGACTTTGACCTCGCCATCGGGTGTAGCAATATGGGTGCCTTTGAGATAGCAAGCTACAGTAACCGTTCCATCCTCAAAAATTAGTTCTCTGTTGAAAGAGCCGCCTAGAGCAATTTTAGTCAAAATCTCGCCATTATCGTCTTTAAAAGTGAGAGTATTCCATTTGTTCACCTCTACATCAGTTGCATTAACAACTTTAATGACATTGCCTTCACCAAAACCCGATATTCTACGCGGTAGGTAATCGAAATCCAGGCCGGTGGTGTCATAAATCAATGTGCTCGGCCCATACGCACCGTAATTCATATTTACTTTCATATCGTACGGATTATCAACGTGCTCAGCAATGAATTCGGGCGTGAACTCGACGGTCGTGTTTCCCTCCATATAAATATTGAATCGAATACTATGGCCGGGTTCACTAGCCTGGAATTTTAGGTGTGCGTTTTCTAGTGCTTGCACCCAAACCAAACCACCCGATACGACGCTGTCACCTATACTAGCCGATATGTTAAGCACTTCTGATTGATCTGACTTGTTCTCGATCTTTAATTCACAGCTTTTTTTATGATACAGAGTGAGGTGCAGATCGTCCCCTAGATAGTCTTTTTGGTCTATGGTGACGAATTGATCTTCAACATTGTCATCATTTCCCAGGTCAATATTTGCCATTATCATTTCCCCAAGATAATATTTATGTAACGAATTGAATTATAAGTTCATTTATTTGTCGAACTGAAATTTTTGGTCCTCAATATTCGCTGCGTTTATATTTATCATAGTCTTACTGTTGTAGTGCGCAATTGGTATGTTGCCCGACCAAGTCAATAGGCACGACCCAAGTTGGCCCTATGACTCTCCGGCTGGAGTCACAACGTCAGGTACGGCGCGGCCAGATTTGCGCCAAGTTCTGTAGCGCATTCAGCTGCAGGATTGCCTGATCCGGTCAATCGCGATTCCGATACGATTTTGAGCAGTCTATCCTTCAACGATTGGCTCGTACCGTTCCATTATCATGGCTATCTATTTGTCGACCATAATTAATTTTCCAATGGATACCGTCCCCATCAATTTTGTGGAAGCATTTCCTACGTGGCACCGCCCTAAATATGGGTGATGTCTTCCGATTAGGGTGAAATATGGATTACCCCGGCAACCTTGCGCTTTGGATTCGAATCATTTATTGCGTGGTCGACAGTCATGATGAAAATGTACCGCATAAATAGCCAGTATTTATGTGTCAAGAAAACTGTCAAAATTGTGAAAACGGGAGGGCGGGTTACATGTGCGGACGGGTAAGACAGAGCCGTGATCTGAATCGCATATTTTCATGATGTCGGTATTTAGGAGAGCGCCGGCTGCCAGCCTTAGGTTTAGTGACACTACACTGACATGTTATTTCGATTACAGTAGTGATTCCAATCACAGGAGGATGGAATCATGGCATTCGAAGACCAGATTGTTAAATATACTCAAACAGTAGCTGAGCTAGACGCAGTAGACAAGACCAATTTATCTGATGGGCAGCAGGCTAGTGTGGAGAATGAGGGGATATATGCGCTAGATAAAACAGCAGATGAATGGACTCAGACCACATTGAAGGCACCCTACATTCTATCGTCCTATCGTGGATTGAAGATTTCTGAGTTTCTCAGTACAAACGAAATTAGCGTTGATCAGAAGTCTGCTTTGTCGACAGCCATGAATGAACTACATTCTCGCGGTCGATATTTCGAGCTTGATCTCGAAGGACGCCGTATAGGCATAGATGGCGTGATGGATTTTGGTTCAATATGGGAGGGGAAAAGCTCTCAAGGCATCAAGATCATTAAGAACGGGTGGGTAAGCGCATTAACTAGTACAGAGGCAAATCGTACAGAATTCACGCTTCTCGTATCAACGGAAATCGGCGAGAACGAAATTACTTTCCCTCCCGGTTCATCTGTCACTATGGGCATGTACATCACTGGACCTGGTGTTGCACGAGAATCATACGTTGTGAGGGTTGATACGGCAGCAGGGACCGCTGTGCTTAACACACGAGCATGGCGCACAGTGAATAAAATCACTCACCGATTCATCAATTTTCAATATATGTTCGATTTTAGGAATGTGGCGCAATTTTTGAATTTTCAATTCAAGGACATGGTTTTTGATGGATCAGGAAATATATCCATCTTCAATGGGCCCAAGGGTGCCGATGAAGGAGGTAGCGGAACAATATCGTTTAGTCGATGCATATTCTCCAGGCCTGTAGATCGAGGAATAACTTTCTGGACGACGGGCGGATCCAATCTACAAGTCGACAATTGTCAGGGCATATCAAACGAAGATAAAGTTGCTCCGATAGATCGCAAAAGCGTGTTTTGCACGGTAACTACCAACGACGCTAAGTTTCGGGGTAACTATGTTTGGCAATTTCGGCATACCTTGGTGCTCCACGGTTCGGGCAATGTAATAGTAGGAAATCATTTTTGGCAAGCCAGGCAAAAGCGACCCGAAGAGCCGGTGTCATTCGAAACTAGAACTGCAAGC
>Ga0160440_100125_pt1 | contig 76064 bp, 66 predicted proteins | sample HID1971I_E1MG_FD_108277 | JGI IMG/M metagenome (GOLD analysis project Ga0160440, IMG submission 108277) | Enriched millipede-associated microbial communities from UW Madison campus, WI, USA - HID1971I_E1 MG | ecosystem: Host-associated > Arthropoda: Insects > Digestive system > Unclassified ... | reverse complement strand
GAGGACGACGGCGACCGCGCCGGCCTCCTGCACCGCGAGGGCGTCCTCGCACAGCGCCTCGGCGGCCTCGTCGCCGCGGCCCTGCACCCGGGGCCCGCCGAGGATGTTCTCGGACTGGGGCGTGAAGCCGAGGTGGCCGACGACGGGGATGCCGGCGTCGGTGAGCGCGCGGATCTGGGCGGCCGAGCGGTGCCCGCCCTCGAGCTTGACCGCCGCGGCCCCGGTCTCCTTCATGACCCGCACGGCGGACGCGAGTGCCTGCTCCGGCCCGGCCTCGTAGGTGCCGAACGGCAGGTCGACGACGACGAGCGCGTGCTCGGCCGCGCGCGCCACGGCGCGGGCCGGCGGGATCATGTCGTCCAGGGTGACCGGCAGCGTCGTGGTGTGCCCGTGCATGGTGTTGCCGATCGAGTCGCCCACCAGCAGCAGGTCGAGGCCGGCGGCGTCGAAGAGCCGGGCAGTCACGGCGTCGTACGCGGTGAGCATGGTGAGCTTCTGCCCGCGCTCCTTGGCCTCGGCCAGGTGGTGGACCCGCACGCGCCGGCGGCGCGTCAGGTCTGCGGCGGGCGAGGGAGCGGCTGCGGGGGAGCCGGTGGGGGCGTCATGACCGGGGTTCGCCATGGCGGTCAGCCTATGCCAGCGGACCCGCGGTACCGGATACTCGTCCCGTGCCGGGCCTGGTTCCGATCCGCGGGCCGACCTGGTGGTCGGTCATGTCATCCGCTCTTAACACTTCTCGTGCAGGATGGACTCATGGACAGGCAGCAGGAGTTCGTGCTCCGCACGGTCGAGGAGCGCGACATCCGCTTCATCCGGCTCTGGTTCACCGACGTGCTCGGGGTCCTGAAGTCGGTGGCGGTCGCCCCGGCCGAGCTCGAGCAGGCGTTCACGGAGGGCATCGGCTTCGACGGCAGCTCCATCGAGGGGCTGACGCGGGTCTACGAGGCGGACATGATCGCCAAGCCGGACCCCACGACGTTCCAGGTGCTGCCGTGGCGCGGCGAGCGGCACGGCACGGGGCGGATGTTCTGCGACATCCTCACGCCCGACGGCGAGCCGTCGCTCGCGGACTCCCGCAACGTGCTCAAGCGCGCGCTGTCGAAGGCCAGCGACCAGGGGTTCACGTTCTACACGCACCCCGAGGTCGAGTTCTACCTGTTCGAGGCCCCGGCCGACCCGTCCCAGCCGCTCGTCCCGGTGGACCAGGGCGGGTACTTCGACCACGTGCCGCGCGGCACCGCGCACGACTTCCGGCGCGCCGCGATCACGATGCTCGAGTCGATGGGCATCTCGGTGGAGTTCTCCCACCACGAGGCCGGCCCCGGCCAGAACGAGATCGACCTGCGGTACGCCGACGCGCTGACCACCGCCGACAACATCATGACGTTCCGCACGGTCGTCAAGGAGGTCGCGCTCGAGCAGGGCGTGTTCGCGTCCTTCATGCCGAAGCCGCTGTTCGACCAGCCCGGGTCCGGCATGCACACGCACCTGTCCCTGTTCGAGGGCGACCGCAACGCGTTCCACGAGCCCGGCGGCCACCTGGAGCTGTCGAAGACGGCCCGCTCGTTCATCGCCGGCCTCCTGCGGCACGCCGCCGAGGTCACGGCCGTCACCAACCAGTTCGTGAACTCCTACAAGCGGCTGTGGGGCGGCGCCGAGGCGCCGAGCTACATCTGCTGGGGCCACAACAACCGCTCCGCGCTCGTCCGCGTGCCCATGTACAAGCCGGGCAAGGGGAACTCGAGCCGCATCGAGTACCGCGCCGTGGACTCCGCGACCAACCCGTACCTCGCGTTCGCGGTGATGCTGGCGGCCGGGCTCAAGGGCATCGAGGAGGGCTACGAGCTGCCCGAGGGCGCCGAGGACGACGTGTGGGAGCTCACCGACTCCGAGCGTCGCGCGCTCGGCATCGAGCCGCTGCCCACGTCGCTCGAGTCGGCGATCCACGTGATGGAGAAGTCCGAGCTCGTCGCCGAGACCCTCGGCGAGCACGTGTTCGACTACTTCCTGCGCAACAAGCGTCAGGAGTGGGACGAGTACCGCGCCCAGGTGACCCCGTACGAGCTGCGGCGGTTCCTCCCGGTGCTGTGAGCCGGGTCGTCGACGTGGGCCGGGGGGCGGCCCGATGAGCGCCACGACCGCCGACGGGCGCGGCGGCAGCCTGGCCGGACGGCTCACGCGAGCCGGGGTCACCGACGCCGCGCGCGCCGAGCGGATGCTCACGGACGCCGCGCTGCTCGACGTGCTGCCGGACGCGGCGGCGGTGCTGCCCGGGCCGCTCGCCGACGTGGCCGACCCCGACCAGGCGCTGCTCACGCTCGCCAAGCTCGCCGGGGCCGTCCAGGGCGCCCCGGCCGAGCGCGACCTGCTCCGGTCGATCCTGGAGCAGCCGGACGACCGCCGCGCCCGCCTGCTCGCCGTGGTCGGCGCGTCGGTGGCCCTCGGCGACACGCTCGTGGCGCACCCCGCGAACCTGCAGGTCCTCGCCGACGACGCACCCGCCCTGGGCGTGCCGGTCGACGACGTCCGGGCCGAGCTGCTCCGTGCGGTCGGCGCCGATCCCGCCGACCCGGTGCCGGTCGCGGCGCTCGCGGGCCGGGACGGCACGGACGCGATGCGCCGCGCCTACCGGACCCGCCTGCTGCGCATCGCCGCCGCCGACCTCACGGCCGCCGACCCGCTGTCCCGGCTGCCCGGTGTCGCGGCCGCCCTCGCCGACCTCGCCGGCGCCGCGCTCGAGGCCGCGCTCGCCGTGGCCCGGGCCGACCTCGACGACCACGGCAAGGACGTCCGGCTCGCCGTGATCGGCATGGGCAAGGGCGGCGGGCGCGAGCTCAACTACGTGAGCGACGTCGACGTCGTCTACGTCGCGGAGCCCGTGGACGGTGCCGACGAGTCCACCGCGCTGGCCGTGGGCGCGCGCCTGGCCGCCGGACTCGCCCGGGTGTGCTCGACGTCGTCGGGGGAGCCTGCCCTGTGGCCCGTCGACGCCGCGCTGCGCCCCGAGGGCAAGGACGGCCCGCTCGTCCGGACGCTCGCCAGCCACAAGGCGTACTACGAGCGGTGGGCCAAGACGTGGGAGTTCCAGGCGCTGCTCAAGGCGCGCCCGCTCGCCGGCGATGCCGCGCTGGGCGACGAGTACGTCGAGATGACCCAGCCGTTCGTCTGGTCGGCCGTGCAGCGCGATCACTTCGTCGAGGACTCGCAGGCCATGCGGCGCCGCGTGGAGCAGCACGTGCCGGCCGCGGAGGCGGACCGGCAGCTCAAGCTCGGCGTGGGCGGCCTGCGGGACGTCGAGTTCACCGTGCAGCTGCTCCAGCTGGTGCACGGCCGGGCGGACGACACGATCCGCAGCTCGAGCACCCTCACGGCACTGGCCGCGCTGGCGGCGGGCGGATACGTCGGTCGCGAGCACGCCGGGCAGCTCGCGGTCTGCTACCGGCTCCTGCGGGTCCTGGAGCACCGGATCCAGCTGTACCGGATGCGGCGCACGCACCTGATGCCCACCGCCGAGGCCGACCTGCGTCGGCTGGCGCGCTCGATCGGCATGCGCGCCGAGGGGCCGGAAGGGCTGACCGAGCGCTGGCGGACCGTGCGGCGCGACGTGCGGCGGCTCCACGAGGAGCTCTTCTACCGGCCGCTGCTGCCGGCGACGGCTCAGCTGTCGGCCGAGGAGGCCAGCCTGGCCCCGGACGCGGCCCGTGCCCGGCTCGCGGCCATCGGCTACCGCGACCCCGCCGGGTCGATGCGGCACATCGCGGCCCTGACCGAGGGCGTGTCCCGGCGAGCGGCCATCCAGCGCCAGCTGCTGCCGGTGATGCTCGGGTGGTTCGCCGACGGCCCCGACCCGGACGGTGGCCTGCTCGCCTTCCGGCGGCTGTCCGAGGAGCTCGGCACCACCCACTGGTACCTCAAGCTGCTGCGCGACTCGGGCACCGTCGCGCAACGGCTCGCTCGCGTCCTGTCGACGTCCCGGTACGTCGCCGACGCGCTCACCCGCTCGCCCGAGTCGGTCACCTGGCTCGCCGGGGACAGCGAGCTCGAGCCCCGGACCCACGCCCGGCTGTCCGCCGAGGCCGACGCGATCCTCACGCGCGCCCACGAGCGCGTGCCCGCCGTGACGGCGCTGCGCGGGCTGCGACGGCGCGAGCTCGCCCGCACGGCCGCCGCGGACGTGCTGGACGTCGTCACGGGCATCCGCGCGTCGCAGAGCCTCACCGTCGCCGCGGACGTGGTGCTCGCGGGCACCCTGCGTGTCGCGCTGTGGGAGGCGCGGCAGGCGCGCCTCCTCGGCGAGGACCCCACGCGGATGGTCATCGTCGCGATGGGTCGCCTCGGTGGCCGCGAGGTCGGCTACTCGTCCGACGCGGACGTGCTGTTCGTGCACGACCCGCTGCCGGGCGTCGACGCGGTGCTCGCGCAGGAGTTCGCCCTGTCCGTCGCGACCGAGGTGCGTGCGCTGCTCGGGGCCGTCGGTCCCGAGCCCGTGCTCGCCGTCGACGCCGACCTGCGGCCCGAGGGGCGCAACGGCCCGCTGGTGCGGACGTTCGACTCGTACGCCGAGTACTACGCGCGCTGGTCGTCGCCGTGGGAGAGCCAGGCCCTGCTGCGTGCCCGGCCCGTCGCGGGCGACGACGACCTCGCCGCCCGGTTCGTCGAGCTCGTCGCCCCGCTGCGCTACCCGGAGGGCGGCATCGACGCGGCGACGGTGCGCGAGGTCAGGCGGATCAAGGCACGCGTCGAGTCGGAGCGGCTGCCGCGCGGCGTCGACCCGGCCCGGCACCTCAAGCTCGGACGTGGTGGCATCTCCGACGTCGAGTGGACCGTCCAGCTTCTCCAGCTCCTGCACGCGCACGACGTCCCCGACCTGCGCACGACCGGCACGCTCGACGCACTGGCCGCGGCCGAGGCGGCCGGCCTCCTCGACGCGGACGACGCCAAGGTCCTCGCCGACGCCTGGCTGCTCGCGTCCAGAGTGCGGGACGCGAACGTGCTGTGGTCGGGCCGGCAGGAGGGGGCGCACGCCGACGTGCTGCCGCACGACCGGCAGGCCCTCGCAGGTGTCGCCCGCGTCATGGGGTACCCCGCCGGGTCGGCCGGCGAGCTCGAGGAGGACTACCTGCGGACCGCGCGGCGAGCCCGGGCCGTCGTCGAGCGCGTCTTCTACGGCTGAGGCTCGTCCCTCTCGCCGGCGTCGGGCGTGCCGTCCGGCTCCTCGTCCTCCAGGTCCACCCAGTGCCGCTGCCGGCGCAGGGCAGCCTCGTCCTCCTGCAGCAGCGGCGACTCGACGAGCTCGTGGCGCCGCACGTACGTCGAGGAGACGGCCTGGATCGTCGCGGCCACCGGGAGCGCCAGGAACGCGCCGATCGGACCGAACACCGCACCGAACGCGAGCACCGCGAGGAACGACATCGCGGGGTTGAGCTCGAGCGACCGGGCGGACACCTTGGGGGAGAAGATCAGGTTCTCCACCTGCTGGTACGCGATGATGAACGCCAGCACCAGGAGGCCCTTGACCGGGTCGACCGCCAGCGCCACCGCGACCGGCACCGCCCCGGCGATGTAGGTGCCGATCGTCGGCACGAACTGCGACACCACACCCGTGAACACGGCGAGCGGCAGCGCGTAGGGGATGTCCAGGATCTCGAGGAAGACGAACGTGAACACGCTCGACAGCGCCGCGAGCACGATGCGGGAGTTGATGAAGTCGGCGACCTTCTCCTGCGAGACCTCCCAGAGCCGCAGGAGCTCGCGCTGGCGGCGGGGCGCGAACAGCCGCAGCACCGCAGCCCGGAACCGGGGCCCGGCGCTGGCCATGTAGTAGACGACGAGCAGCACGGACGTGAGCGTGAAGAGCCCGCCGATGATCGAGGCGCCCGCGCCGATCAGGCCCGGGGCGAGCGACTGCCAGTTCCGCGCGAGGTTGTCCGTCGCCTCGTCGACCGTGGGCAGCGCGACGTCGAAGGTCACGTCCACCCACTCGACGAACTGCGCGTAGTAGGTGGGCAGGGAGTTCACGAGCTCGGCCAGCTGGGCGAAGAACAGCCCGCCGAACAGCCAGATGACGGCGATGATCACGATCCCGCCGGTGATCATGACGATGCCGGTCGAGCGGGTCCGCCGGATGCCGTGCGCGACGAGCCAGCGGATCAGCGGCTCCATCGCGAGCGACACGAACCACGAGATCACCACGATGGTCAGCACGTGCCCGAGCAGGGACAGCGCCCGCCAGGCGAAGGCCGCCAGGAACACGGCCGCCACGGCCATGGCCAGGGCCCGGGGGAGCCACGCCGGCGGCCGGCGCGGGTCGACGGCGCCCGGGGCGGTGCGCTCGGTGGCGGTGCGTCGCGGCATGCGCTCCCCTGCAGAGGGCTCGGGACCAGTCGGCTCGTTCGCACCGTACCGCGCCATCTCTCGCGCGCTGACCAGCAACGCTGCCATGCTCGGGGAATCGGACGTATCGGGCGTGTCGGGAGGCTCTCATGGCGGTGCCGCGCAAGCCGAGCGGGAACGACGAGCCGGAGGCGCCCGACCCGGGCGACACCCAGCCGCTCGCGGGGCCGGGCGACACCGTGCCGATCCCGGTACCCGCCGTCGACGAGGTCGCGCTGCTGCGATCGCGGCTCGAGGCCCTCGAGGCCGAGAACGCCCACCTGCGCGCGGTGACCACCGCGACGCCCGTCGCGGTCGCGCCGCCGCCGCGCCGCCGCCGCCCTGGGCGGGCGACCGCGGCCGTCGTCCTCATCGTCGTCGCGGCCCTGCTCGCCCCGGTGGCCGTCGTCGCGGTGTGGGCCCGTGGGCTCGTCGAGGACACCGACCGCTACGTCGCGACCGTCGCGCCGCTGTCCGAGGACCCGCAGATCCAGTCGGCCGTCACGAACCGGCTGACCACGGCCATCGTCGACGCCGTCAACCTCGACGAGCTCGCGTCGACGGCGACCGGCGCCGTGTCGGACCTCGGCCTGCCGCCACGCTTGTCGGCTGCCGTCCTCGCGCTGCAGGGTCCGCTCGTGGACGCCGCAACCAACTTCATCCGCAAGGGCGTGGACCGCGTCGTGACGTCGGACGCCTTCTCGACGGCGTGGGAGGAGGCGAACAAGGCCACCCACGAGCAGCTCGTGGCGGTGCTGCGCGGCGACCCCGACGCGATCGCGAGCATCGACTCGCAGGGCACGCTCACCGTGGACCTCACGGGCGTCATCGAGGAGGTGAAGGCCGCGCTGTCGAGCGCCGGGTTCACGATCGTCGACCGGATCCCGACGATCAACGCGAGCTTCCCGCTCATGCAGAGCGCGGACCTGGTGCGGCTGCAGAACGCCTACCGGCTGCTCGACGTCCTCGGGACCTGGCTGCCCTGGCTGGTGATCGCGCTGCTCGCCGGCGGCGTGATGCTGTCGCAGCACAAGGCACGCGCACTGGTGGTGGCCGGACTGACCCTCGCGGGCGCGATGCTCGTGCTCGGCCTGGCCCTGACCCTCGGCAGATCCCTGTACGCGAGCGCGCTGCCACCGGAGGTCCAGCGACCGGACGCGGCGGTCGTGGTGTACGACCAGGTGATCTCGCTCCTGCGGATCTCGCTGCGCTCGGCGTTCGTGCTGGGGATCGTCGTCGCGGCGGTCGCGTTCGTGTCCGGGAAGACGGCGTCGGCCGTCGCCCTGCGGTCGGCGGCGACACGGTCGGCGGCGTGGGCGCGCGGCGCGGGGGAGCGGCGCGGCGTCACCACCGGGCCGGTCGGCGAGTGGCTCGGCGAGCAGCGGGTGCTCCTGCGGGTGGTCGTCGGCGTCGGTGCGGCGCTCGCGCTCGTGCTGGGCACCCCGCTGACTCCCGGCTACGTGCTCGGCGTCGCGATCGTCGCGATCGTCGTGCTGCTCCTGCTCTCGCTCCTCGCCCGTCCGCCCCTGGCCGACGACGGTGTCTCGACGGCCTGACCTGGGCGTGGACCCCGGGCGGGCCGACCAGCAGGCGGCTCCCCGACTGCTGCGCCGGCGGGCGTGGTGGCTCGCCCGCGACTACGCCTTCGTGCTCCATTGGCAGGCCGCCGCCGTCGTCTCGCGCGTCGGCCCCGAGGACCTGCGGCGGCCCGGACGGCCCGTCGGCCCGCCGGTGGTGCTGGTGCCCGGGGTGTACGAGCCCTGGCAGTTCCTGCTGCCGCTGGCGACCGTGCTGCACGACCACGGCGTGCGCGTCCACGTGCTGCCCGAGCTGGGCATCAACCGCCGGCCGATCCCGGACCAGGCGACGCTGCTCGGGCGGTACCTGGCGGAGCAGGACCTGCGGGACGTGGTTCTCGTCGCGCACAGCAAGGGCGGGCTGATCGGCAAGCTCGCGATGCTCCGCGAGGACCCCGACCACCGGATCGCCTCGATGGTCGCCGTCAACACCCCGTTCGCCGGGTCCGTGTACGCACGGTGGTTCCCGGCGGCCGCGGTGCGCGCGTTCAAGCCGACCGACGCGACGATCGTCGCGCTGCAGGCCGAGCTCGCCGTGAACCGGCGGATCACGTCGGCATTCAGCTTCTGGGACCCGCACATCCCGGCGAGCAGCTCGCTCGACGACGGCGCCGACGTGGTCCTGGCCACACCGGGCCACTTCCGGCCGCTCGCCGACCCCGGCCTGCGCGCGCTCCTCCTCGACCTGCTCGGGGTCGCCTGACCGCCCGTCGACGCACTACCGGCACGGGTCGGCCACGCCAGGCTCGACGCCCTGCGCCTGCCGGCCTCCCCACGTCCAGCTCAGGGCGTCGTCGTGAGCCGGCACCTCGATGCCGTCGAGCAGGCAGGACCGCAGCGGCTCGTCGAGCGCGTCGATCGCCGGGACGGCGTCGGCCGACAGGCCCCGGAGGTAGAACACGTCGAACGCGGTGGCCGGCTCCGTCGCGGTGTTGTGCCGCAGGATGACGGCGTCGGGGTTCATGACCGCCAGGACCAGCACGGCCCCGGCCACGACCCCGACCGCCGCACGCGGGAACCAGCGACCCGACCCGCGCGCGCCCGCCACCAGCACGAGCGCGAGGATCGCGCCCATCGCGAGCTCGCCGACGGCGACGAGCAGCCGCAGCCGGGTCAGCCCGAACGCGTCGACGTACAGGTCGAGCCGGCGCAATGCCGACGCGACGACGCCGAGCGTCGCCCCGCAGAGCACCCCGAGCCCGACCCGGGACAGCAGCCGGTCCCGGGCGTCCGCCCGCGGGGCGCGCCGTGCGGCGACACCGACCACGACGAGCGTGAGGGCCGTCGCGACGACCAGCTGCGCGAACCCCTGGCGTGCGTACGACGCGTACGTCGCGCCGGACGGCAGCACGCGCTCCGGGTCGCCGAGCAGCGCGACCGCCTGCACCAGGACGAAACCCACCACCAGCACGTCCAGGGCGAGCACCGGGACGAGCCACTCCGCCCGGCGGGCCGCGGGCGCCTCCGGGAGCCGGGCGCGCGACCACACGGGTGGCGCGATCGTCAGGTGGGCGGCGGCCACCGCGGCCAGGGCGACGACCACCCCGACGACCACCTGCACCGGCAGCCGGTCGAGGTGGACGTGGGGGAGGTAGCTCGCGAACACGCGGTCCGCGCTCGCGAACAGCGCACCGAACACGACGACGAGCACCACCGTGACCGCGGCGCTGCGCAGGACGACGAGCGCCTCACGACGACGCCCGCCGAGCGCGGCCCCCGCACCGTGGCGGACCCAGGGCACGGCCCGCACGAGGCCGGCGACCGCCGTCAGCGGCCCCAGCAGGATCGACGGTGCCGTGCGGGCCGACGTCGTCGCGACGATCCCGACGCCCACCGCGGCCACGGTGGCGAGCGCCACGACCCAGCCGGCGGTGCGGACGGCCATGACGGCGAGCAGCGCGGCGCCCAGGGCGAGCAGCGCGAGGTCGCCGAACCGTCGCCGCCGGACCAGGACGGGGACCGCGGCGGCGCACACCAGCATCCCGACGACCGCGGCACCGAGCCCCGGTTCCCGTCCGACGAGCACGACCCCGCCGACCGCACCCACGACCGCGCAGGTGGCCAGCACCGGCACCGGTGCCGCGTGCCGTCCACCCGCCCAGAACGCGGCCAGCATCCGGTCCACGGGCGTGGACGGTCGCGTCGCCACGAGGGCCGCGGGACGGGTTCCGGCCACGACTGCTGCGGGACCGCCGGCGAGTGCGGGGACAGGGCCTGACCTGGCCGGGGACGGTGGCGACGGGCGTTCGTGATCGCTCATGGCGCCGACGGTAGGCATCGTCGCCGGGGCTCGTCGCCGACTTCGGAGGGGGTCGCGTGCACGTTGTGTGGGGCGCCGTGCAGGCCTCATGGAGACCGCACAGGGAGCGCCCAGGAGCCGGGTGGTATGTGCCCTTTCGGGCAGAGTCTCTCCTCGCCTTGCACGGACCACGGCCGGGGAGGAAGGTTCGGATCGACGGCGTCGGCGACGTGGCCCGCAGTGGTCCGCGTCCGGCGCGTCGACGTGAGACACCAGGAAGCGCGGAGCGTTCTTCGGAGGTCGCCTTGAGGTCGTCCCGGTCGGGTGTGGCGCGTCGGTGGGCATGGCCGGCGATCGCGGTCCTGGGTGTCTCGCTCCTCGCCGGTGGCTGCACCGACTCGGGCGGCGACGACGAGGACCCGGCCACCGATCTCGAACGTGCGCAGGCGGACGTCGCCGCGAAGGAGAAGGCGCTCGCCGAGGCTCAGGACGAGGCCCAGCAGGCGACCGAGGCGTTCTGCACGGGAAGCATCGACTACGTGAAGGCGCTCGACCGCTACGGCGACGTGATCACGTCCGAGGCGCCGACGGTCGGGGACGTCGTCGCCGGGGGTGCCGACCTGCGGGAGCCGCGCGAGGACGCGCTGGCCGCCGGACAGACCGCGCAGCGGGCGCGGCAGGACGTCGCGGACGCCGAGAACTCCCTCGCCGAGGCGAACGCCCAGCTCGCGGCCCTCGAGGCGTCCGCCTCGGGGGAGGCGGCAGAGCCGCAGGAGGAGACACCGAGCGCCGAGGCCACGCCCCTCGCGCCGGCCGACGCGGTCAACCGGGTGAAGCAGGCGGACGCCGACTTCACGGCGACCCAGCAGGGCATCTCCGACGACACGCCGCTCGACCAGGCGTCGCAGCAGTTCAACGCGGCGGTGGTCTCGCTCGAGATGGCGTGGATGCAGCTCGTCGTGCAGGCCGGGTGCCTCAACGACGACCAGCGCGTGGCTGCCCAGGAGGCCGCACGCGCCTACACGACGGCGCTGCAGCAGTCCCTCGCCGACGCCGGGTACTACACGCTCGCGGTCGACGGCATCTACGGGCCCGGCACGGTGCTGGCCGTCGAGGACCTCCAGTCCACGCACGGCCTGCCGGTCACCGGCACGGTGGACAAGGCCACCGACGCGGCGCTGCAGGCCGACCTCGCGGCGCAGGGGGCCGTCCAGGCGGAGGCCTCCCTCACCTCGACGGCGGCGCTGCAGCAGACCCTCAAGCTCGCCGGGTACTGGGACGGACCGGTCGACGGGCAGTGGACCGACGAGCTGACCGCCGCGCTCTCCCAGTTCCAGACGGATCTCGGGGTCGCGCCGACGGGGGCCGTGGACGCGGCGACCGTCGCCGCGTTCGAGGCCGCGATCGCTGCGGCGAAGGAGCCCGCGCCGACCGCGACCGAGGAGCCGCCGACGGACGAGGAGACCGCCGACTCGTAGGCGAGCCGGCGGCGGTCAGGCCGGGGCCATCACCGACGACGCCCCGCGCGCCACCAGGTCTGACCGGGCGGCGAGGTAGGCGGTGCGGAGGCGCTCGTCGGCCCCGAGGTCGCCGAACACCGCCGCGAGGTCCAGCAGCGCTCCGGGGTGCTCGGCCTCCCGCCCGACGGCCTCGAGGAGCGCCTCGCGCCGCGGGTCGGTGATCGTGCGGCCGTCCGGACCCAGCCCTTGCTCCAGGTACCGGCTCCACGCCGCAAGGACGAGTGCGCAGCACTCGATCGGGCCGCCGAGGCGCAGCTGCTCGCGAAGCACGGGCAGGAGGAACTTCGGGATGCGCTCGGAGGCGTCCACCACCTGACGCTCGAGCGTGTCCTGGACCGCCTCGCTCGCGAAGCGGGCGACGAGCTGGTCGCAGTACGCGTCGAGGTCGACGCCCGGGACCGGCCGCAGGGTCGGGATCGCCTCGGTGGCCATGTAGCGGCGCAGGAACGCGACGAGCGACGGGTCGCGGCACACCTCGTGGACCCAGGTGTGTCCGGCGAGCAGACCGAGGTAGCTCATGGCCTGGTGCGACGCGTTGAGCAGCCGTAGCTTCATGAGCTCGTACGGCTCGACGTCGTCGACGACCTGCACGCCGACCGCCGCCAGGTCGGGCCGGCCGAGCGGGAAGTCGTCCTCGAGGACCCACTGCAGGTAGCTCTCCGAGCGGACGGGCCACCGGTCCTCGACCCCGAGGTCGGCGGCCGCGGCACGACGGGTCTCGTCCGTGGTCACGGGGGTGATGCGGTCGACCATCGAGCAGGGGAACGCGACGTGCGCGCCGATCCAGTCGGCGAGCTCGGGGTCGGCCGCCCGGGCGAAGGACGTCAGGGCGAGGCGGGCGACGCGGCCGTTGCCCTGGATGTTGTCGCACGACACGACCGTGAACGGCGCGACCCCGCGGTCCCGCCGCCGACGGAGGCCCGCGGCGAGGTACCCCAGGACGCTGCGCGGCGGGCCCGACGACCCGAGGTCGGCGACGGTCGCCTCGTCGTGCGGGGCGAACCGCCCGGTGGCGTCGTCGACGCCGTAGCCCCCTTCGGTGACGGTGAGCGAGACGATCCGGGTGCGGGGGTCGGCGAGCACCTCCAGCACCGCCTCGGGGTCGTCGGGTGCGTAGAGGTACCGCACGATGCTGCCGACGACCCGGGTGCTGCGCGTGCCGTCGGGCGCCGTCGTGGCCAGCGAGTACAGGCCGTCCTGCGCGGTCAAGCCGTCCCGCGTGCGGGCGTCCTGGGGCATCACGCCGACGCCGCAGACGCCCCACGCGAGGTCGCCGGCGGCGAGCACGTCGTCCAGGAACACGGCCTCGTGCGAGCGGTGGAACCCGCCGACGCCGAAGTGGACGACGCCGACGGTGACCGCCGTCCGGTCGTACGCGGGGAGGGCGACGCCGGGGGCGAGCCGGGGGAGCGTCGTCGGGTCGAGACGGGTCACGAGGGTCTCCTGGGGCCGGCCGGGGGAGCGGGAGGGACGGGTCGGGGCGCGTCGGCGAGACGGACGACCAGGTCGGCGCGGTCACGACCGGCGAGCACCGTCGCCGCGTTGGCCTCGTCCACTCCGGTGACCCACGCGAGGGCGTCGGCGGGGCTGTCGCCGTAGGACGTGCGGCGTGCCACGAGCCGCCGGACGCGCTCCGGGGTGGGGACGTCGACGAACCACACCTCGTCGAGCAGCGGCCGCACGTCCTGCCAGCCGTCGGCGGTGTGCAGGAGGTAGTTGCCCTCGGTGACGACGAGCGGCACGGTCCGAGGCACCGGGACGGCTCCGGCGAGCGACGCCTCGATCCCGCGGTCGAACCGCGGTGCGTAGACGACCTCGTCGTGCGTGCCGCGCAGGCGGTGCAGGAGCGCCACGTAGCCGGCGACGTCGAACGTGTCGGGCGCACCCTTGCGGTCGCGCCGGCCGAGCGCCCGCAGGACGGTGTCGTCGAGGTGGAACCCGTCCATCCCCACGACGACGGTCCGGCGCCCGAGCGCGGCGCCCAGCGCGTCGCACACCGTCGACTTGCCGGCGCCGGGCGCGCCGACGATCCCGACGACGGTGCGGGCGTGCCGGGCGGCCAGCTGCCCGGCACGCGCGACGAGCTCCTCCACCGTCGCCGTGACGGCGGTGGGACCCATCGTCGAGGACCGGTCCATCGACGCCTCCTCGGGGTGGTGCGCACGGGGTGACGCTCCGGGGGTTCGCCACTGCGGGCAACGGGCCGACCGGCGTCGGGTCGAAACTAGGGCGGCGATGACACCGGTGTCAATCCATTGACTGACACCGGTGACATGACCCGCTCCGCTGTGCGAGCATGACGGCGTTGCACCGCCACGGCAGGGCCGTCGGGACCACTCGGCAGACCCGGCACCGACGAGAGGACGCGGCTGTCATGACCGACTTCAGCGGGAGGACCATCCTGGTCACCGGCGCGGCCGGCGGGATCGGCGCCGCGATCGTGCGGCACCTCGTCGCCGCGAACGCGGACGTCGTGGCGAGCAGCCGCGACACGTCGAGCCTCGACGGGATCGTCGCGGAGACCGGCTGCCGCAGCGTGCGGTTCGACCTGACGTCCGAGGACGAGATCGCGTCCGCCCTCGGCGACCTCGACCTGTGGGGCGTCGTCAACTGCGGCGGGTTCGGCGGCGAGATCGCGTCCCCGATGGACACCGACATCGACGTCTTCGACAAGGTCATGGCGGTCAACGCCCGCGGCACCCTGCTCGTCACCAAGTACGCCGCCCGGACGATGATCCGGCTCGGGGTGGGCGGGGCCATCGTCAACGTGTCCAGCCAGGCGTCGCTCGTCGCGCTCGAGAGCCACGTCTCCTACGGGTCGTCCAAGGCAGCGGTCGACAACATCACCCGCGTGAGCGCGCTCGAGCTCGGCAAGCACGGCATCCGCGTCAACAGCGTGCACCCCACGGTCGTCATGACCGAGATGTCGGCGTTCTACTGGGGTCGGCCCGAGATCGGTGGCCCGTTCCTCGACCAGATGCCGCTCGGGCGCTGGGCCACGCAGGACGAGGTGGCCGCGCCCGTCGTGTTCCTGCTGAGCGACGGCGCGTCGATGATCACCGGTGCCCACCTGCCGATCGACGGCGGGTACACCTGCAGGTAGCCCTCCGCGACGACCTGCGGGGTGCGCCACCGGCGCGAACGGCGCCGTGCCGACGGCGGTGCGCTCGTCCGCACGGCGCCGCGTCCGGCACGATGTCCTCCCGGGGCACTGACCGGCAGCACCCAGAACGGCGAACGGACGCGGAGGACACCACGTGGTGCGCATGCAGGACGTGGCCGCCGAGGCCGGGGTCTCGATCAAGACCGTCTCGCGGGTCTACAACAACGACCCGCACGTGGCACCCGAGACCCGGGAACGCGTCGAGGCGGCCATCGGGCGCCTCGGGTACCTGCCGAACTCGCTCGCCACGACGTTCCGCGACGGCCGCTCGCCGGTGATCGGTGTCGCGGTGCCGGACGTGGGTGACCCGTTCTTCGCCGCCATCGTCCGCCAGGTCGACCGCACGGCGGCGCAGCACCACATGCTGACGTTCGTCGCCGGCATCGGCGACGACGCCGCGCAGGAGCGCGCACGGGTGGAGGCGCTGCTCAGCCGCCGTCTGAGCGGGCTCATCATGGCCCCGGCGAGCGACGACCAGTCGTACCTGACGCCCTGGGCGGCCCAGACGCCCGTGGTGTTCGTCGACCGGCGCCCGTCCGGCCTCGCCGTCGACTCGTTCACCACGGACGACGTCGAGGGCGCCCGCGAGGGCACCGCCCACCTCCTGGCCCACGGGCACCGTGCGGTCGGGTTCCTCGGGGACACGACGGCGCTCCCGACGACGGCGGACCGGCTCGTCGGCTACCGGCGGGCGCTCGAGGACGCCGGGCTGCCGTGGCGGCCCGAGCTCGTGGTCATGGACGCCACGACGACCCGCGCGGGGACCGAGGCCGCGATGAGCGCGCTCACCGCGGTGCCGGACCCGCCGACGGCGCTGCTCAGCTCGAACGCGCGGTCCACGATCGCCCTCGCACCGCTCCTGCGCGGTCTCGACCTGGCCGTCGTGTCGTTCGGCGACTTCCCGATGTCGGACATCCTCGACCCGCCGGTCACGGTCCTCGACCAGGACCCGCGGCGCCTCGCGGAGCTGGCGGTCACCCGGCTGCTCGACCGGATCGCCCACCCCGACCGACGGTTCCGCCGGCGCCAGGCGCTCCCCGCGACGCTCGTCGAGCGGGAGTCCTGCCGGCGGCACGTGCCGGTCCCGGCCTGACGGGCAGTGCACGGCCGCCGACCCCGAGGGGCCGGCGGCCGGACCGGTTCAGGCCCTGCGTCAGGCCGCCGCGGTCCCGTCGACCGCCGCCGCCAGCTCGTGCAGCCGCGGCAGCGCACGGTCCGTGAGCAGTGCGCGCCGGTCCTCGTGGGACATCGCCAGGCTGTCCTTCCAGAGCGACCGGCCGGCCATCGCGCCGCTCGCACCGTTCGTGACCGCCGTCGTGACCTGCTCGATGAACGTCGCGTGGTCGACACCCGCGGACAGGACGGCCCACGGCACACCCTCGGCCGCCTTCGTGACCGCCGCGCACGCGTCCGCCGACCCGGGGTAGGGCAGCTTGAGCACCTTGGCGCCGCACGCGACGGCCAGTGCCGCAGCGTCGGCCACGAGCGTCGGGAAGGCGGCGGCGTACTGCTCGGGCGTCTCGTCGTCGAGCCGGTACGTGAGCAGCTCGACGATGAGGAGCAGACCCTCCTGCGCGCACGCCCCGATGAGGTCGCGCATCTCGTCGGCGACCCGCGAGCCGGGCCCCTGCCGGTCGGGGCGGACGTACCAGAGCATCTTCGCGACGTCGCCGCCGAGGTCGCGCACGGTGCGCGGCGTGACGCCGGGGACGAGCCGGGTGTACTGGAGCCCGTCGACCGACTCGAAGCCCGAGGCGTCCATGCCGACGACGAGTGCCGTGTCGCGCGTGAGGGTGCCGTCGTCGATGACCTGGGGGAGGGCGACCTCGGGGTCGAGCAGGATGGCCGGTGCGTGGTTCCCGAGGTAGCGCACGAGGTCGTCCTTCGCGTCCGCCAGCTCTCCCGTGCTGATGGCGCCCGGACCGTCGGGGCTGTGCATGACGGCCTTCATGCCGTTGCGCTGGTCGGCCGCCACGATGAGCATGTTGCCCGCGGGCGTGCAGATCGCCGCCATGCCGCGGCGCTCGAGGGTGCTGAGCTCGTTCATTGTCGTCTCCTGTCGTCGTGCGTGGTTCGGTCCGGGACGCCGGGCGGCGTCGTCGAGCAGGCGGGCCGCGAGGACCGCGGCGCCGTAGGCGGTGTCCTGGCTGCGCCGGGACACCGTGAGGTCGGGGAGCACGTTGGCCCGGGCCTGCCGGACGGACTCCATGCCGGCCCAGCCGCCGGTGAGCAACGTCGACCGCGCGGGCGGGACCTCGCGGTCCATCACCTCGACGAGGCGCCGGATCTCGTCGTTGCCGTGCCGCAGCACGGCGAGGAAGACCTCCGCGGGGCTGGCGCCGTCGGCCCGGACGGTGAGCTGCAGGACGCCGTCGTCGTTGCGCGCCCCTCGCACCTCGATGCCGCCGTCCGCGACGGACGGCCGCCCACCGAGGGCGACGACCTCCTCGTCCAGCCGGGTCCGGCCCGCGAGGTCGCCGATGCCGAACAGCCGCAGCGCCCGACGCATCAGCAGGCCGGTCTTCACGCCGGCGACGAGCACGTGCTGCCCGGGGACGACGTGCCGGACGCAGTTGATGAGCTCGGCGCCCAGCCGGTCCCGCGCCTCGAACGACAGCGGGGAGTCGACGACGCGCAGGAGCACCTCGGCCGTGCCCATCGACACGTGGTAGCGGTCGCCGGGGATCGCGCCGCCCGCGACGGCGGACACCAGGTGGTCGTGCCCGGCGACGGTCAGCGCGGCACCGTCGAACGCGGGCGGCAGCCAGGCCGCGGTGGCGAGGCCCAGCTGGCTGCCGGCCTCGACGAGACGGGGCACGAACGTCGTGTCGACGCCCAGGTGGTCGAGCACGTCCGGCCACGGCTGCCCGGTGTCCTGGTCGAGCAGGCCGGTGCGCGACGTGAGCGAGAGCTCGGCGACCAGCTCGCCGCCGAGCGACGCGACGACGAGCTCGGGCAGGTTGCACCACCGCAGACCGCGCAGGTCGAGCCCCGCGTCGCGGAGGTGGGCGATCTTCGCGACGGACACCTGCACGCCCCACGGGAGGCCGGTGCGCCCGGCGAACTCGGCGCGCAGACCGGCGGGCAGGGCGTCCACCTGGGCGGCGCCGCGCGGGTCGAACCAGGCGAAGGCGGGGGCGACCACGGTCCCGTGGGCGTCCACGAGGAACCCGCTCTCGCCCATCCCGGACACGGCGACCGCCGCGACCCGGGCGTCCGGGTGGCCGGTCGCCTCGGGCAGGCTCTGCGCGACGTCGTCGAGCAGGTCGCGGACGGTGGCCAGCAGGTCGGTGGCCAGCATGTCCGTGGTGCCCGACGGTCCGTCGCGCCACGGGGTCGGCCGCTGCCGGATGAGCAGCTCCACGCCCTGCTCGTCGGCCACGAGGACCTTGACGCCGGTGCTGCCCAGGTCGATCCCCGCGACGAGTCGGTTGTGCACGGTGTCTCCTTTCGAGGGCACGGCTCCGCCCGCCGCCGGCGTGCCGGCGTCGTTCGAAGGACGGTGCGGATGGTGGACGACAGCCCCGCCCGGGTCTCCCCAGGGGTGCCCGCAAGGGCGGGGCTGCCGCCGTCTCAGGGTTCGGCTCGGGGGACGGTCAGCACTCCGACGCGTACAGCGCCGCCTGGCCTTCCTCGGAGTCGAGGGTGTCGGGCGTGATGATCGAGAACCCGGTCTGGATCTTGGTCTCGGTCGGCTCGCCCTTGATGGCGGCCACCGCCTGCTCGACGCCCTGGTACCCGATGTCGTAGGGCTGCTGGGCGATGAGCGCCTGCACGGTCCCGTCCTTGAGCGCGTCGACCTGGGCCGGACCGGCGTCGAACCCGACGACCTGGACCTCGCCGGCCACGTCGGCCTGCTCGATGCCGGTCGCGGCGCCCTCGGCGCTGAAGATGTTCGTCGCGAAGACGGCCTTCAGGTCGGGGTACTTCTGCAGCGTGGAGGTGAGGATGTCGGCCGCCTTGGCCGGCTGGTTCTGCGCGTACTGCACGCCGACGTACTCGAAGTCCGAGTCCGCCTCGATGGCGTCCTCGAAGCCCTTGACGCGAGCGTCCGACGTCGAGATGCCGGGCTGGTTGTCGATGACGAGCACCTGCCCGCCGTCGGGCACGAGCTTCTTGATCGCGTCGAACGCCGCAGCGCCGCCGCCCTCGTTGTCGGACGCGATCTCCGAGACGGCGATCGACGGGTCCTCGATCGTGGTGTCGACGAGCACGACCTTGCTCTCCTTGGCCGCCTCCTCGAGCGGGCGCTGCAGGGCGCTCACGTCGTTCGGGGCGATGAGGATCGCGTCGGGCGACGTCGCGACGACGGACGAGACGATGGGCTGCTGCAGCGACGGGTCCCACTTCTGCGGACCCTGGACGCTGACCTTGACGTCCCCGAGCTCCTCCGCGGCCGCGCGGACGCCGCACTCCATCGAGATGTAGAAGTTGTCGCCGATGACGCCCTGGATGAAGGCGAGGTCGATCTCACCGCTGCCGCCGGACACGGCGGCGTCGGAGGAGCCGGAGTCCGCGGAGCCTCCGGACGAGCAGGCAGCCATGCCGCTCGCCAGGACGATCGCGGCTCCTGCCGTCAGAACTCGGGTGCGGCGCATGTCAGACGTCCTTCCGGTTGCGGTGGGTGAGGCGTGAGAGTGCGGAGCGTCGGGTGGTGCCGCGGTTGGCGGCCGCCCGACGGACCTGGTCGAAGTAGACGGCGGTGATGAGGAAGGCCCCGACGACCACCTGCTGCCAGTACGGCTCGACCCCGAGGATCACGAAGCCGTTGCGGAGGGTGGCGGGGATGAGCAGGCCGACGACCGTGCCGAACACCGTGCCGACGCCGCCGAAGAGGCTGGTGCCGCCAATGACCACACCCGCGATGACGTCGAGGTTCGTCAGGCTGTTGCCGGCGATCGTCGTCGACCGGAAGAACGCCAGGTTCAGCACGCCCGCGAGCCCCGCGAGCAGCCCCGCCATGGCGTAGACCTTGATGAGCTGGCGGTCGACGTTGATGCCGACGCGGCGGCAGGCCTCCGCGTTGGAGCCGATGGCGGCGGTGTGCAGCCCGAACCGCGACCGGTGCAGCGCCACGATCCCGATGACGACGACGACGGTCGCGATGATGACGAGGCTCGGGACGCCGACGACGTCGCCGAAGCCGACCGAGTCGACGAGCACGTCCGGCGCGGCCCGCAGGTCGATGCCGCCGGTGAGCACGAGGGCGAGCCCGAGCGCGGCGCCGAACGTCCCCAGGGTGACGATCATCGGGGGGACCTTCGCCTTCGCGACCAGGAACCCGTTGATCAGCCCCCACATGAGGCCGGACGCCAGCGCGACCAGGATGCCGACGATCGCGACGCCCCAGCCCTGCCCGTCGCCGAGCCGCTGCATGACCATCGACGAGACGACGCCGCTGAACACCAGCACCGATCCCATGGACAGGTCGATGCCACCGGTGATGATGATGAACGTCGTCCCGACGCCGAGGACGGCGAGGATCGAGACGCTGATCGCGATGTTCCGGAAGTTGGCCGCGTCGAGGAACGCGTCGGGGCTCATCGCGCTGAACACGATGACGATGACGAGCCACACGAGGACGATCTGCATGGCCTGGGCCCGCAGCCCTGCCATGACCCGTGCGCTGACGGGTGTCCTGGCCTCGCGCTCCACCTCGGCGGCTGTCGGTTCCTGCGTCTGGACGCTCATGCTGCTTCCTTCCCGTCCAGCGCGCCGGTCATGGCACCGACGAGCTCCTCGACGTTGGTCTGCTTCGCCTGGTAGACGGCGACGCGCCTGCCCTGCCGGAGCACGTGCACCCGGTCGGAGACCTGCAGCACCTCCGGCATCGAGTGGCTGATGAGCACGACCGCGATGCCCTTGTCGCGGATGCGCCGGATGAGGTCGAGCACGCCCTTGGTCTGCACGACACCGAGGGCGGCCGTCGGCTCGTCGAGGAAGATGACCTTGCTCGCCCAGGCCGCGGCACGGGCGACGGCGATGGCCTGGCGCTGACCGCCCGACATCCCGCCGACGGGCCCGCTGAAGTTGCGCACGGTGGCCCCGAGGCTCGCGAACGCCTCCTTGCCGTGGTCGCGCATCGCCGAGCGCTCCATGAACCCGAGCCGGCCGAGCACGCCGGGCTTCATGAGCTCGCGCCCGAGGTACATGTTCTGGATGGGGTCGAGGTGGTTGGCCAGGGCGAGGTCCTGGAACACGGTCTCGATGCCGCGGGACCGGGCGTCGGTGGGCGTCGAGAGCTCGAGCGGCCGGCCCTCGAAGAGGATCTCGCCGCCGTCCGGCTGCTCGGCGCCCGACAGGATCCGGACGAGCGTGGACTTGCCGGCGCCGTTGTCGCCGATCAGCGCGCAGACCTCACCGGGCTGCACGTCGAAGTGCGCACCCTGCAGGGCGCTCACCGAGCCGTAGGAGCGGACGATGCCGCGGGCCTCGTAGACGGGGGTGCTCATGCCGGCACCTCCTGCTCGCACAGGTCCGACCGCCGGCTCTGTCGAGCGGTGGCGCACCCCTTCGTTGCGGTCGTCATGGCTTCCTCCTTGGTGGGTCCGCAGCGGTGTCCGACGCTCGTCGGGCCGCCGTCCTACGGGGTGAGCTCGCCGGATCCCCGGGCGATGAGCCGGGCGGGGACGAGCGTGATCAGGTCGTGGTCGGCGGTGTCCCCGCCGGGTCGCAGGCGGCGCAGCAGCGCCTCGGCGGCGGCGGTGCCGACGGCCTCGGGCGAGTGGTCGACCACGGTGACGGCGGGCGACAGGCTCTCCGCCATCGCGAAGTCGCCGTAGGCCACCAGGGCGATGTCCGTGCGCCCGTGCTGGTGCAGCGCGGGGACGACGCCGAGGGACAGCCGCGTGTTGGTGGAGATGAGGGCCGTCGGGGGCTCGTCGAGCGCGAGCAGCCCGGAGATCACCCGGACGACGTCGGACGGGCCGGGGCAGTCGGAGCGGACGAGGTCCTCGTCGACCGGCAGCCCCGCCTCGGCCATCGCGGCGCGGAACCCCTCGTGGCGGTGCCGGGTCGTCTCGATGACGGGCAGGTCGCTGAGCAGCGCGATGCGCCGGTGCCCGTGCGCGATCAGGTGGGAGGTCGCCGTGCGGGACAGCGCGAAGTCGTCGGCGACGACGGACTGCGCGCCGGGCAGGTCGCCGACGCGGTCGACGAACACGACGGGGACGTCGCGCATCCGGAGCCCGGCGAGGGACTGGCGGCTGCTCGGCGTGAGGATCACCCCGGCGCAGCGGCGCTGCACGAAGTGCTGCACGGTGTCCCGCTCGCGCTGGGCGTCGCGGTTGCTCGACGCGATGAGCACGCGGTACCCGGCGTCGTCGAGGGTGGCCTCGACGCGGGCGACGAGCTGGGCGAAGAAGATGTCGCCGACGCTGTCGACGACCACCCCGACGAGCCGGTCGGTGCCGGCCCGCAGCGACCGCGCCGTCGGGTCCGGCTGGTAGTCGAGGGTCTGCATCGCCTCGACGACGGAGGCGCGCGTGGCGGGGGAGACCCGCGGGTCGTCGTTCAGCACGCGCGACGCGGTCTTGGTGCTCACGGAGGCGAGCTGGGCCACGTCGCGGAGGGTGGGGGCTCCGCCGGGCGTGCTCACGAGAGGCCTCCGGCGACGGTCCGACCACGTCCGAGCGCCGCGCGAGCGGTGTTCGTGAGCCGGTCGGTCGTCATGGAACTGCCTCTCCGTGGTGCCCATGTCATCGATGTCATGGGGCGTGGAGACGACTATCGCGCGCCATGACACCGGTGTCAACGGTCAATTCGACCGGACGGCGGCACCGAGGTGGGGGAGTGCTACGCCAGGGCTGAGCGGATCCTCGCGGCCTGCTCGACGGGGGTGAGAGCCGCGTCCACCTCGAGCGCGGGCGACACGGGGGCCCCCAGATCCAGGCCCGAGACGAAAGCCCGCAGGTCACGCAGCTTGTCGGCGTCGCGCGCCGCGCCCCGGCCCTGCAGCCGCACCATCAGCTCCTCGGGCTCGATCCGGAGCCACACGAGCCGCGCCCGACCGCCGAACGCAGCCACCTCGCCCTCGAGCCGGCGCCACGCGTCCAGGTCTCGCCGTTCGGACGTGAACGGGGCGACGAGCACCACCGGGAGCCCCGCGGCGACGCAGTCCGCCGCCACCCGCAGCAGCGCGGCGTAGCGCGGCGCACGGACGAGACCGGCCAGCCGCGGGTCGTCGTAGTGCTCCGCACCGACGAGCTCCGCGACCACGTCGACGAGCGGGTTCGTCATCGCGTCCTGGTCGAGCACCGCAGCACCCCACTGCCGCGCGAGCTCGCGTGCGGTCGACGACTTGCCCGAACCGGGCGCACCGGTCAGGACCACGACCCAGGGTGCCGGCTCCACGAGGGGAGCCTAGTTCGACCGACGGCCGGTCCGTTCCCCTGCCCCGCACCCGGTCACCGGTCAGGAGGTCGGTGCGGCGCACACCACGCCGACGCACTGCGGCTCGTTGCCGTTGCGTCGCGCCGTGTTCCCGCCGAGATCGACCGCGCCCGGGGCGTAGATGCCCCAGCCCGAGCTGCGTCGAACGGTGTTGCCCCCCAGCTGGAGATCCGGGTCGCCGGCGTCGGAGAGGATCCCGTCCCCGTTCAGCCGGAACACGTTGTCCCGGAGGACCGTGTACCCGTCGGGGCTCGCCTGGCGGAAGCCGACGCCGTTGGACGTGAACGTGTTCTGGTCGAACGTCCCGCTGCCGTGGTCCATCAGCACGCCCGTCCCGCTCGCGACGAACGCGGTCCCGCTCACGTCGAGCGACGCCTCCCACGCTCCCGTGAGCGCGACGTCGCCGCCGCTGAACCGGCTGTCCGTGATCGTCACGCCGCTGACCGCGGTGACCGTGACGCCGAGCGTGTTGTCGACGAACCTGCTGCGAGAAACCGTCGCCCCGCCCTCGTAGACCTTCATCCCCTCGTCGTTCCGTTCGAACCTGGAGCGGTCAACCGTCGCGTCGGCGTTCGACCAGAGTCCGATCGTGTTGTCGGTGAACGTCGACCGGTCGATCACCGGGGCCGAGAACCACGCCGAGACCAGGCCCGCGTTGTTGTGGTCGAACGTCGACCGGACGACCGTGGTCGGCTTCACGAACGCGCCCGTGCCGCTCTCCCCGGACGTGTCGAGGCCCCACCGGTTGTCCCGGAAGGTCACCTTCCTGACCGTCAGCGGACCCCCGACGCCCTCCCACTCACCGTCGAGAGAGGTCGCGACGCCCGTGCTCCAGCCCGTGATCGTGCCGTTGGTCACCGTCGTCGCTCCGAAGGCCGAGACCGACACACCCGTCCCCGTTCCCGAGCCCGACAGCGTGTGCCCGCGCAGGTTCAGCGTGACACCGGGTGCGAGCGTCAGGCCCGGGCCCGTGCAGGTGAGATCGCTCCTGAGCGAGGTGCTCACGCTGAGCGTCGTCCCACACACCGGTTGAGGGGGCGCGGCGCCCGCAGGTGCCGCGAGCACGGCGACCAAGGCGGCCGAGGCCAGGACGGCGGGAACGGCGAGGACGGACAGACGCATGGCTTCCCCCTTGGAGCGCACGTCGGCCCGCGCTCGCGGGTCGTGATGACCACGGTGGAGCATCTGGCGTCCGATAACAACCGATACGTACTGATATGCACGAAACGGGTGGTCGGTGCCGACGCTCGTCGTGGTCCGTCGCCAGGTCAGCAGTCGTCGGGCTGGGGGATGTCGGTGCACAGGTTCGAGACCAGGTGGGAGCGCCGTTCCTGGACCTCGAACGGAGCCGAGGTGGTGGAGGTCTGCGCGGTCCCGTCCACGTCCCGCCAGACCGGTGAGCCGTCGACCCGGTACCTGCCCTTCCAGGTGGTCGTGAGCGTGATCTCGCGGGTCCCCGGCCGCATGTAGATGTGGAACGTGTCGTGGTCGGGCCAGGGGTGACCGGGGCTGGTGGTGATCAGCGGGTCGAGGTCGTCGCCGAAGTCGTAGCGGTACCTGGTCGGTGTGGCCACCACGTCGATGCCGTGCCCGAGCAGCTCGGTGCGCAGGTTCTGCTCGGCGGGATCGGTCATCACGATCGTCTCGATGTTCACCAGCACCCAGCCACGATCGGGCTGCATGGTCAGTGCCGGGGCTGTCAGGGGGAGCCGGCGGAACTCCTCTGCCGTGAGGACCGGCAGGAGGTCCGCAGCGCAGCCGCCCCGATCCACCTGCCACCATGGGCTCCAGTCGACTGACGTGGGCGTTGAGCGCTCACGCTTCCACAACGGGTCGACGACGGCGTCCTCGCCACAGTCGTTCGGCCCAGCGTCGCCGCTCGCCGGAGGGCACTGTCCGTTCAGCGGGGTCGTTGGCACGGCGCTGTTGACGTTGCAGAGCGGCGCGCGCTGGTACTCGAAGCGGCTTGCTTCCGGATCTGTCGACGCCTCATGCGCCAGGCGTTCTGCTTCTCCCACCTGAACGTTGACATCGACAGCTGACTGGTCCTCGGACACCAGTGCGCCGACGAGGTGCTCGCGCTTGGCCTGTGCCGCCGTCGGGAGGGTGGCGATGAGAACCGCTGCGAACACCAGAGCCATGGTCCGCGCCAGCGCGACCGACAGTCGCGTCATCCTTGGGGAGTCGCTTCATGCACGTCGACCTGACGGACTAGCCATGAGTCGCCTTGCCAGAGGAGCGCAAAGTACATGTCCGCTGAAACTGCGGGGCCCGTGTCGACGACGCCTCCCGACGAGTCGAGTTCGGTCCACGGGCCTTGGTCGACTCTGAGCGAGGCGCTGAATGACGTACCTGGCGCGATCTCTGTGCCGCTCACCGACGGAAATTCCAGCGAGTCCGTCGTGACAGTGTGCTGCTCGGCAACGAGTTGTTCGACCTCGGCGATGACCTTGTTGCACATCTTGCAGTCGTCCGCCGACATGGCACGCCACTCGTCGAGGTCGCCTGTTGCAACCGCGTACATGTAGAGCTCGATGAAGTACTGGGAAACCGCGGCCGCACCGTCAGCGCCGGGCTGGGCCATCTCCGGCGGCGGAGTCGGCGTCGCTGCGGTTGGCACGGGTGTCGCGCTGGGCACGGAGACCTCGCCCGGGTCGGACGGCGCCTGCGTGACGGACGGCAATCCCTCGTTCGACTTTCCTCCCGTGCAGCCTCCCGTCGCGAGCACGACAGCGCACGCGAGTCCCCACACCCATGCCCCCTGGCGAGTCCGCATGCCGGGGAACCTACCGAAACCGGACAGGCCTGGTGGCGGGGATCTCACGATCTGTGGACAACCGCGCACGGCTGACTGCACAGGTTGCTCATGGGTGCTGTCCCGAGTTCTTCCGGGTTCGGGGCGTGTCCTGTTCTCCAGACGGCCCAGGTGGTGGGTCGACCGAGGAGGGCAGTGCCATGGACGAGCAGCAGACGACGGGTCAGGGGCCGGTGGAGCCGACGCCGGGTGCGCCGGTGGGCGCCACCCACGGTGTTCCGGCGGCTGCGGTCGCGTCGCGGTGGCCCGCGCAGCGGGGGCTGGCGTTCGGGGTGGTCGGTGCGGCAGTCGTCGCGGGGATGGTCGTCGGGGGAGTGATCGGGGCGAGGACCTCGACGGATGCGGCCGACGAGACGTCGACGACCGGCACCACGCAGGCGCAGGGTGCGGCATGGGACCCGTACGGCCAGTGGACGCCGCCGTCGTCTGAAGGCTGGGACACGCTGCCCTCGCTGCCGGGCTCCGGGTCGGACGGCTCCGGGTCGGACGGCTCCGGCTCGAACGGCTCCGGCTCGGACGGCTCAGGGGCGACGAGCTCGCAGGCCGCCGCCGTGGCGGCGAGCGCCGCGCAGCAGACCGGGGTCGTGACGATCACGAGCACGCTCGGGTACGAGAACGCCGAGTCGGCCGGGACGGGGATGATCCTCACGTCCGACGGGCTGGTGCTCACCAACAACCACGTGATCGACGGGGCGACGGCGATCACGGTGACCGACGAGTCGACCGGTCAGTCGTACGACGCGACCGTGGTCGGCACGTCGGCGACGTCGGACGTCGCGCTGCTGCAGCTCACGGGTGCATCGGGGTTGAGCACGGTGACGCTCGATGACGACGGCGGGGTGTCGTCGGGCGACGCCGTGACCGCCGTGGGCAACGCCGAGGGGACCGGGAACCTGGTGGCTGCAGCGGGCGCCGTGACGGCGACGGAGCAGACGATGACGACGTCGAGCTCGGGGTACGAGGAAGGGGAGACCCTGTCCGGGCTGATCGAGTTCTCTGCGGCGGTGGTGTCCGGGGACTCCGGTGGGCCGCTGGTGGATGCCGAGGGCGAGGTCGTCGGGATCACGACTGCGGCGTCGGTCGGCGGTACGTCGACCGTCGCGTACGCGATCGACATCGCCGACGCGATGGCCGTCGTTCAGCAGATCGAGAGCGGTGTGTCGACCGACACCGTGCAGGTCGGGCTGCCGGCGTTCCTCGGGGTGGCGTTCTCTGCGTCGTCGGGCACCGGGACCGGAGCGACGATCGCGGGGGTGCTGGACGGGACGCCCGCCGCCTCGGCGGGTCTGGTGGCCGGGGACACGATCACGGCCGTGGACGGGGTCGCGGTGTCGTCGGCCGACGACCTCTCTGCGGCGCTCGACGCCCACGCACCGGGAGACAGCGTGGCGCTGACCTGGGTGACGGCCACCGGGGCAGCCCGATCGGCGTCCGTGACGCTGATCGCGGGCCCGGCCGCCTGACCAGGGTCCGGGTCGCCCGCCCGGACGAGGGAATGTGGGCGACCCGGTGCCGGTTGGACGGTAGGCTTGACTCTGCTGCTCGTGCCCTCCGTGGTGCTGGCGGTGGTTGACAACTGAACATGGGGGTGATCGGTTTCGACGGTGATCGTCGAGCCAGGAGAAGCGGGTCGAGGACGCACGGTTATCTCGTCAACGCTCCGTGCAAACTTATAGGTGCCGATTCCAACCGCACCGACTTCGCCCTCGCCGCCTGAGCGAGCCCCGAAGTCCGTTGGCCTGAGTACGCTCTCGACTCAGTAACCAGCGTCATCTAGAGAGCCACTGCTGTTGTCCCTCGTCAGTGGGGACAGCGGGACTTTTAGCTGACTGAGCCCGTCCACGATCTTGTCTGCGTGAATCGTGGGGGCCGAGAAACTCCTAGCAGACTGCACCCGGAGAATCCCTGGTTCCGCGTCATCGGACGCGGGTTCGATTCCCGCCACCTCCACCATCTCAGCGGCCCTGACCTGCGTACATGCGCGAGTCGGGGCCGTTGTTGGTTGATGCGCTCGTCGCCGCGAGGACACGCGCCGGGCAGTACCCCGGATCCTTGCAGTCCTTCTTGGCTGGCTCAGGTACGGTGGTGTCTGGCAGATACCAGGGCGGCAGGCGACGAGGAGCTCCACGATGGCGATGACCCTGCGTCTCGACGCAGCCGACGAAGCGGTGCTCCGTGAGGTTGCGGAGCGCACTCACCACAGCCTGACCGACGCCATCGCCCTGTCGGTCCGGCACTACCGGGACGCCCTCGTCCTGCAGGACGAGCAGGCCGATCTGGCGCGGCGTGCCGAGCGTCGTGCGGCACACCGCCGGGCAATCGACGAGTCGATGGAGCGCAACGCGGAGCTGCTGGAGCGCTTGGCTCGGTGAGCTCCGTGGAGTACCCCACGATGGAGGACGCGCTCTACGTCTGCGAGAAGCTCGGGCTCTACATCCGGGACGCGGGCGCGCTCGACTCGGCGCTGGTTCGGCCGGCCTCGGTCGTGTGGGGGACAGAGGCATACGAAGGCCTCCATCTGAAGGGTGCGGCTCTGCTCGACGCGATCAACCGATCCCCTCCGCTGGTGGACGGGAACAAGAGGCTGTCGTGGACGATGGTCGACCTCTTCTACGACCTGAACGGGTTCCGGCTCGCCGTTGACCCGGACCAGGGCGACGTGTTCATCCGCTCTGTCGGTGGTGACGACCACCTGCCGCTCGAGGACGTCGCGCACTGGCTCGAGGAGCGGAGCTCGCGCTTGCCGTAGCGCTCGCTGACCCTGACCGGGCCGCGCTCGACGGCAGGTCCTAGCTGCCCGTCAGGGCGCTCAGGATCGCCCCGGCAAGAGCGAAGACCGCGGCGACGGCAGCGACGACCGTCGCCCGCTTCGCGTTGAGAGCCGCTCTCGTCGCGGTGGCCTCGGTCGATGCCAGCTCGGCCGCGAAGCGCGCGGACTCGCGTTCCTCCCGCGCCTGCTGGGTCACGAAGGTCAGGAGGACCTCGAGGACGTTCGGCCTCACCTCGGGCATCTCGTCGTCCTGGGCGTTGTCGTACGGGCGCAGCGCGAAGCGCGCGTGCAGGGTGTAGAAGGCCTTTCCGGTCGAGTCCTCGCGGCGGCGGAAGATCGCACGGCACTGGTCGAACGTCTCCTGGATCTCGTCCTCAGGCAGGCCGAGCGCCACCGACAGACCCCGCGCGGTGCGGCTCTGGTGGTGCGTGAGCGCGAGGTAGGTGATGAGTGCCGTCAACGTGTCCAGGTGTGCGGAGTAGGTCTGCCTGGCGGACGTCTGCTCGGCCTGCGCTGGCTCAGCCATGCTCGCTCCTCGGCGACGACGGTGAGTGGCCACACTTCCGGCGCCTGCACGCCCCGTCAAGGACCGTGCCTGACGAGACATTTCCCGCCGATCCGCTCGGGGTGCAACCGGCTCGACCGGGCTTACGCTCGACCGGATGATGCGTCCCACTGCCGCAACGGTCGGCGAGCTCCGGGCCTCCGGCCATGTCCTCATCTCGGTCCGTGACGAGATCCGCGCCAACCTCCTCGCAGCCGTGCGCGCGGGCCAGGACCCCTGGCCGGGCATCCACGGCTTCGACGACACCGTCGTCCCGCAGCTCGAACGTGCGCTGATCGCCGGGCACGACGTGGTGCTGCTCGGCGAGCGCGGCCAGGGCAAGACGCGCCTGCTGCGCACCCTGGTCGGGCTGCTCGACGAGTGGTCGCCGGTGATCGAGGGGTCGGAGCTCGGCGAGCACCCGTTCGAGCCGATCACGGCGGTCAGCCGGCGGCGCGCGGCGGACGAGGGCGACGACCTCCCGATCGTGTGGCGGCACCGTGACGAGCGGTACGTCGAGAAGCTCGCGACGCCGGACACGAGCGTCGCGGACCTGATCGGCGACGTGGACCCGATGAAGGTCGCGGAGGGGCGCGCCCTGGGGGACCCGGAGACGATCCACTTCGGCCTCGTCCCGCGTGGTCACCGGGGCATCGTCGCGATCAACGAGCTGCCGGACCTCGCGGAGCGCATCCAGGTCGCGATGCTCAACGTGATGGAGGAGCGGGACATCCAGATCCGCGGCTACGTGCTGCGGCTGCCGCTCGACGTGCTCGTGGTGGCGACCGCGAACCCGGAGGACTACACGAACCGCGGGCGGATCATCACGCCGCTCAAGGACCGGTTCGGGGCGGAGATCCGGACGCACTACCCGACGGAGCTGGCCGACGAGGTCGCGGTGGTCCGGCAGGAGGCGGCGCTCGTCGCGGAGGTGCCGGACGCGGTCGTCGAGATCCTCGCGCGCTTCACGAGGGCGTTGCGGGAGTCGAGCGCGGTCGACCAGCGCAGCGGGGTGAGCGCCCGGTTCGCCATCGCGGGCGCGGAGACCGTCGCCGCCTCGGCCCTGCACCGGGCGGCACGTCAGGGGGAGGACCGCGCCGTGGCGAGGCCCGTGGACCTGGAGACGGCGGTCGACGTCCTTGCGGGGAAGATCGAGTTCGAGTCGGGTGAGGAGGGGCGCGAGGACGAGATCCTCGACCACCTGCTGCGCACCGCGACGGCGGAGACCGTCCGGGCGCACCTCCGCGGCGTCGACCTCGGTTTGCTGGTGGAGGCGATCCAGGGCGGGGCGATCGTCTCGACCGGGGAGCAGGTCACGGCCCGCGACGTGCTGGCCGGTCTGCCGGCGCTGGGCGAGTCCGAGCTGTACGACGAGATCTGTGCACGGCTCGGCGCGACGAACGACGGAGAGCGGGCAGCCGCGATCGAGCTCGCGCTCGAGGGCCTGTACCTGGCGCGCCGGATCAGCAAGGAGTCTGGGGGCGGCGAGACGATCTATGGCTAGGCCGAACCGGAGGCTGGCGCGGTACACCCACTACGTGGACGGGCCGGACCCGCTCGCGCCGCCGGTCGACCTCGCGGAAGCGCTGGACGCGATCGGCGAGGACGTGATGGCGGGCGCGTCGCCGGAGCGGGCGATGCGGGAGTTCCTGCGGCGCGGCGGCGGCAGCCAGGCCGGGCTCGACGACCTGGCGCGGCGGGTCGCCGAGCGGCGCCGGGCGTTGACGAGGACGAACAACCTCGACGGCACGCTCCAGGAGGTCAAGGAGCTCCTCGACCGGGCCGTCCTGGCCGAGCGCAAGCAGCTCGCGCGTGACGTCGAGATGGACGAGGGCGCCCGTGCCCTGGCGCAGATGCAGCTCGACAACCTCCCGGCCTCGCCCGCCGCGGCGGTCGACGAGCTCAACGGCTACGACTGGCGCAGCAGCGAGGCCCGGCAGGAGTTCGAGAAGATCAAGGACCTCCTGGGCAGGGAGGTCCTCGACCAGCGCTTCGCCGGCATGAAGCAGGCGCTGGAGAACGCGAGCGACGACGACCGGGCCGCCCTGAGCGAGATGCTCGCCGACCTGAACGGCCTGCTCGAGGCCCGGAAGCACGGGAGCGACACCCAGGAGCAGTTCGACGACTTCATGGCGAAGCACGGTGACCACTTCCCGGAGCATCCCCGCACGCTCGACGACCTCCTCGACGCCCTCGCCGACCGGGCCGCCGCCGCCCAGCGCATGCTCAACTCGATGAGTCGCGAGCAGCGCGCCGAGCTCGAGGCGCTGGCGCAGCAGGCGTTCGGCTCGCCCGACCTCATGAACGAACTCGGACGCCTGGACGACAGCCTGCGCTCCCTGCGGCCCGGCGAGGACTGGGGCGGCGCAGAACGAATGAGGGGCGAGAACGGGCTCGGACTCGGCGACGGCACCGGGGTCTTCCAGGACATCGCCGACCTCGACGCGCTCGCCGAGCAGCTCGCGCAGTCCTACGACGGGTCCCAGCTCGACGACCTCGACCTGGAGAAGCTGGCACGCCAGCTCGGGGCCGACGCGGCGGTGGACGCCCGCACCCTGCAGCGGCTGGAGAAGGCGCTGCGGGAGTCCGGCACGATGCGACGCGCCTCGGACGGCCAGCTGATGCTGACGCCGAAGGCCATGCGGCAGCTGGGCAAGGCGGTGCTCCGCGCCGTGGCCGACACGATGTCCGGGCGGCAGGGCGGCCACGAGGTGCGTCGCTCCGGTGCCGCGGGAGAGCCGTCGGGTGCGACGCGGGAGTGGGCGTTCGGCGACACCGAGCCGTGGGACGTGACGCGGACGATCACCAACGCCCTCGTCCGTGGCGCCGCCGAAGGTCGCGCAGGCGTCCAGATCCTCGTCGACGACGTCGAGGTCCAGGAGACCGAGGCGCGCACCCAGGCGTGCGTGGCGCTGCTCGTCGACACGTCGTTCTCGATGGCGATGGAGGGTCGCTGGGTGCCGATGAAGCGGACCGCGCTGGCGCTGCACACGCTGGTCACGAGCCGGTTCCGGGGTGACGACCTGCAGCTCGTCGGCTTCGGGCGCAGCGCGTCGGTCATGCAGATCGAGCAGCTCGTGGGGCTCGAGGAGAAGTGGGACAAGGGCACGAACCTGCACCACGCGCTGCTGCTCGCCAACCGGCACTTCCGCAGGCACCCGAGCGCGCAGCCCGTGCTGCTGATCGTCACCGACGGCGAGCCGACGTCCCACCTGGAGTCGAGCGGCGAGGTGTTCTTCGACTACCCGCCGCACCCGACGACCGTCGCGCTCGCCGTGCGGGAGCTCGACGTCTCGACCCGCCTGGGCGCGCGCACGACGTTCTTCCGCCTCGGCGACGACCCCGGCCTCGCGAGGTTCGTCGACGCCATGGCGAGGCGGGCGGGCGGCACGGTCGTCGCGCCCGAGACCGGCGACCTGGGCGCCGCGGTCATCGGCTCCTACCTCAGCTCGCGCCGCAACGGTGCGTTCGGCGGGTGGGGACGCGACGAGGAGTGGTGACGCTCAGAAGAACGGCCAGGGGAAGGCCGGCATCTCGCCGGTCGGGTGGGGGAACGTGCCGCGCCGGAGCAGCCGGTCGCAGCGGGCGGCCAGCGCCGTGAGCTCGTCGACGCTGAGCAGCGCGGACAGGCGCTGACCGAGGTCGTCGTCCAGAAGCGTGCGCACCCGCGCCACGCCGGCCACCTCCTCGGGGTCCAGCTCGTCGCCCCGCCACCCCCACAGGACCGTCCGCAGCTTGTGCTCGACGTGGAACGTGACGCCGTGGTCGACGCCGAAGCGGTGGCCGTCGTCGGTCGGCAGGACGTGGCCGCCCTTGCGGTCGGCGTTGTTCACGACGACGTCGAACACGGCCATCCGGCGCAGCGCCGGGGAGTCCTCGTGGATCAGCGCCACGGGCTCGTCGTGCTCGTCGACGCCGCGGAACACGGCGCGCCAGCCCTCCTGCGGCACGGCGCGGCCCGGGACGACGTCGACCGGGTCCTGCTGCGCGTCGGGCTCCTGCCAGAGCTGCACCATGCCCGGACCCAGCGGACCGTCGCGCAGGAGGGTGGGCGGCACGACGTCCCACCCGAACGCCTCCGAGACCAGGTAGGCCGCCGCCTCGCGGTTCGCGAGGGTCCCGTCCGGGAAGTCCCACAGGGGCCGCTCACCGGTGACGGGCTTGTAGACGACCTGGACGCCGTCGATCGTCGCGAGGAAGGTCGCGTTCGAGGCGACCGTGATGCGCCCGACGAGCTCGAGCTCACCGGCGACGAGGTCGACCTCGTCGCCCGTCACGCGTCGGCTGCGCCGCACACGTGGCCGTCGTCGTCGACCGGCCTGCCGCAGAGCGGGCACAGGGGCCGGCCCGACCGGACGACGAGGCGGGTGCGCTGGACGAACGCCCGGGCGGTCCCGACCGGCATCCGGACGAGGAGCATCTCGGCGGGCTCGGTCTCGGCCGTCTCGCCGTCCGTGTCGTCGTCCGTGTCGTCGTCCGCCTCGACGAACGGGAACACCTCGACGACCACCTGCACGGTCGACGGGTCCCAGCCGAGCCGGATCAGCCCCGCGCGGAACTGCTCCTCGACGGGCTGGTCGAGCGGGTCGTCGTCGACGAGCTCCGCGGCCGTGGTCGCGGGGACGTTGAACCGGTTGCCCTCGTCGGCCATGAGCGCGTCGAGGACCTCGTCGATCTTGTCGGCGAGGACGGCGGACTGCTCCTTCTCCAGCGCGACGCTCGCGCTCCGGGCGCCGTCGCGGACCTGCAGGTAGAACGTGCGGGAGCCTGGGCGTCCGACGGTGCCGACCACGACACGGTCGGGCCAGTCGAACTGGTGAACAAGCGTCGGCATGCCGCCCACTTTACGAGTGCGCCGCGACCGGCCCGGCGCCACCCCCGACGGGCGCGTCACCGACCGGGCCGGAGCCGCGGAGCCACCCCAGGTCGCCCTCGTCGGTGTTCGTGGCGACGACGTCGGGGCGCGTGGTGCCGTACCGGACGATCGACACGGAGCCGGGGTTGACGTTGATGCGCTGGAAGAGGTCGAGGTGCATGCCGAGCGCGTCGGCGAGGACGGACTTGATGATGTCGCCGTGCGTCACCGCGACCCACACCGCGCCGGCGCCGTGCTCCGCCTCCAGGGCGGCGTCGTGCCGGCGGACCGCGTCGACCGACCTCGCCTGCATGACGGTCATGGACTCGCCCCCGGGGAACACCGCGGCGGACGGCTGGGTCTGCACCACCGACCACAGCGGCTCCTCGGCGAGCTCACGCAGGGGGCGTCCCTGCCACTGCCCGTAGTCGCACTCGACGATGCCCGCGTCGAGCTCCGGGTGCAGGTCGCTGCTCTGGTGGTCCGCGATGATCCGCGCCGTCTGCCGGCACCGGGCGAGCGGGCTGGACACCACCGCGACGAGCGGCACGTCGGCCAGCCGTTGCGCCGTCTTCGTGGCCTGCGCGCGGCCGACGTCGTCGAGCCTGACCCCCGCCGCCCGCCCGCTGAGGATCCCGGCCGTGTTCGCGGTGCTGCGGCCGTGCCGGACGAGGATGACGGTGGCCACGTCCTAGTGCTCGCCCTTGATCACGAAGAACGAGCCGCGGATGGTGCCGGCGAGCTTCGACTTCTGCCGCGCGAACTTGAAGCCCGCGTCCGCGAGCTCGTCGGGCACCTCCATGCCGTCGGACAGCTTGAACCCGACCGCACGCTTCCCGCCGTCCGCGAGGCCGTACATCACGTTGATCGAGAGGCCCGACTCGTAGAACACGTACGCCATCCGGATCCCTTCGACCTCGAACTGCGTCGCCTCCAGCGGTGCTGCCTGGATCGTCAGGTCGCGCTCGTCCTTGAGGATGCCGTGCACCCAGTCGACGGTCTCCGTCGCCTCGCTCGCGGGCGTGACGGCGAAGGTGTGGTCGTACTTGTTCTTGAAGTAGCGCGCCTCGTTGGCCCTCAGGCCGGCGAGGGCGTCCGCCACCGGCGAGGACTCCAGTCCGACGGTGGACACCTCTGTGAAGTCGACGGCGTACGGCACGTGAAAGCCCTCCTCGGCGCGAGTGTGACCTCCGGAGAGTATCCGCCGGGTTCCTCGTCCGCTTCGGACAAACGGGGACTCTTGACGCGCATCGGATAGCGGGCCATAGGGTGGGGGTATCGCAATTAGGTAGGACTGTTTACTAATCCGGTCCGAGCGTCAGGGAGTGCCTCATGCGCCGTTCCCGTGGGTTGTCCGTCGCCACCGCCGTCGGGGTGGCTGTCGCGCTCGGTGCGGCCCCCGCCGCCGCGCACGGCCCGTCCGCTCCGCCGTCGTCCGACGTGCCGAGCAAGGTCGTGTCGGCCTACTTCGCCGACTGGGACGTCTACGGCCGCGGCTACTACGTCAAGGACATCCCGGTGACGCAGCTCAACGTCATCCAGTACGCGTTCGGCGTCCCGGGGTACGACCCGGCGACGGGCGCCGCGAGCTGCGACGTGCTGGACCCGTGGGCCGACTACCAGCAGGTCTACTGGACGGGCGACAACACCGTCGACGGCGTCGCGGACGACCCGGCCGACCCTGACCAGCACCTGTTCGGCAACTTCAACCAGCTCCGCAAGCTCAAGGCCGCGAACCCGCACCTCAAGGTCGAGATCTCCCTTGGCGGCTGGACGAAGTCGACCTGGTTCTCCACGCTCGCGTCCACCCCGGAGCTGCGGCAGGCGTTCGTGTCGTCGTGCATCGACACCTTCATCAAGGGCAACCTGCCCGGTGGCGGTTGGCCCGAGAGCGCCGGGGGAGCCGGCGCGGCGGCCGGGCTGTTCGACGGCATCGACATCGACTGGGAGTACCCGACGCAGGTCGCCGGCGGGAACGTGGGCGTCGGCCCGGCCGACCGGCACAACGCGACGCTGCTCGCCGCGGAGTTCCGCCGCCAGCTCGACGCCGCCGGTGCTGCTTCCGGCAAGCACTACCTGCTCACCGCGGCGCTCCCCGCGGCCACCAGCTCGACGAAGTACTACGAGCTGAAGGAGATCACGAAGTACCTCGACTGGGACAACGTGATGACCTACGACTTCAACGTGCCCAGCGGCCCGAAGGCGTCGCCCAACACCCTGTTCACCCCCGACCCCCGGGACCCCAACGCCCGCGACCTCACCTGGAACACCACCGGCACCGTCGCGTACTACCTGCTCAAGGGCGTGCCGGCGAACAAGATCGTGGTCGGGGTGCCGTTCTACGGGCAGCAGTACCTGCGCACGGGGTCTGCCAACCACGGCCTCTACACGGCGTTCGACAACACCGGGACGGACCCGAACTCGCTGGTCGTCGACGTCACGCCGCAGCCGAGCTACCACGCGCTGGTCGACGAGGGCGGGTACGTGGACGCCGCCGGGGTCACGGGCGGCGCCGGGTACACCGCGTACTGGAACTACCTCGCCGGCGAGCCGTACCTGTTCAACCCCGCAGCGCCGCACCCCGGCCTGACCACCGGGCCGGCGACCGTTCCCACCGTGATCGCCTACTCCAGCCCGCGGTCGATCGGGGAGCGGACGAAGCTCATCAAGACGCTGCACCTGCGCGGGGCGATGGCGTGGGAGATCAGCCAGGACTCGGACAGCCACGCGCTGATCGGGGCGCTGGCGCCGCTTTTGAGGTAGCGGATCGAGCGGTGCGGCCGACGAGGCCTCCGTCGGCCGGCGCGGCCGGACTTCGTGTTCCCGCTCGCGGAGGGGCGCGGGATCATCGCGGAGGTCGAGCGGGGCGGCACGACGACGAACAACCACGACCTGAAGGACTTCTGGAAGGTCCACATCGCGCAGGACGCGCAGCACCTGTTCCTCGTCGTTCCGGCCGCCAACTGGAACGAGGCCGGGCTGCCCCGAGAACGGCCTTTCGCACGTGTCGCGCATCGGTTGGCCGCGTTCTTCGGTGACCCGCGGCGGGAGGTCGATGTCCTGAGCGCGCACGTGTTCGGGTACGGCAGCGACGTTCCCGTCGTCGTGGAATCGCCGATCGAGATCCCCGCTGGCCCCTAGCCCCGGGCGGCCAACTGTCGTCGCTGCCTGGCCCTGACCTGCGAAAAGGCTCTGGCGCCACGCACCGCACCCCGGTTAGCGTGCAGCATCGAACCTCAGCCGCTCCTCGGTCGCGCACGCGAGCTCGAGCACCTCAGTGCGGTGGTCGGCCACGCGCGCAACGGCCGTGGCAGCGCGCTGCTGATCCGCGGGGACCCGGGCATCGGGAAGTCGGCGCTCCTCGACGCGAGCACCCACGGGCTGCGCGGGGTGCGTGTGGTGCGGGCGGACGGGTACGAGGCGGAGGCGGCGATGCCGTACGCGGCGCTGCAGCGGATCGGGCGGCCGTTCGCGGAGCACCTCGACGGCCTGCCGGACAGGCAGGTCAGTGCGCTGCGGATCGCGGCGGGGCTCGACGACGGCCCGCCGCCGGACCGGTTCCTCGTCGGCCTCGGGATGCTCTCGCTGCTCGCCGCGGCGGCGGAGGTCGAGCCGGTGGTGTGCGTGGTCGACGACGCGCACCTGCTCGATGCCGAGTCGCTCGAGGTGCTCGCGTTCGTCGGGCGGCGGTTGAAGGCGGAGGCGGTGGCGTTGCTGCTGGCCACGCGGCCGGACGAGCGTGTGGACGGCGCGGCGGCCGGGGTGCCGGGCATCGACCTCGACGGTCTGGACGTCCGGGCGGCGGTGCACCTGCTCAACCGGTCGACGAGCGAGCCCGTCGACCCGTTGCTCGCTCGGCAGATCGTCGAGGAGTCGGTCGGCAACCCGCTGGTCCTGATCGACCTGGGGCGGGAGTTCACCGCGGAGCAGCTGACGAGCTCGTCGATCGCCCCGGTGCCGGTGCCCGTCGGGACGAGGCTCGAGGCGCACTACCTCCGGGCGGTCGACGCGCTCCCGCCCGGTGCGCGGACGTGGCTGCGGGTCGCGGCGGCCGAGTCCAGCGGTGACGGGGTGCTGATCCACCGGGCGGCGCAGCAGCTGGGGCTGGACGACGACGCGGCGGGCGAGGCGGAGCGGGCGGGGCTCGCGGCGGTGCGGGACCGGGTGGTGTTCCGTCATCCGCTCGTGCGGGCGGCCGTCTACAACGGGATGCCGGAGGCGGAGCGCCGGCGGCTGCACGGCGCGCTCCGGGACGTGGCCGACGACGAGGGGTACGCGGACCTTGCCGCGTGGCATGCGGCGGCCGCGACCGTCGGCACCGACGACGCCGTGGCCGAGCGGCTGGAACGGGCGGCCGACGACGCGGGCGGGCGTGGTGCGTCGGCGTCGCGGGCACGGCTGCTGACGAGGGCGGCCGATCTGACGTCTCCCGGTCCGACGCGGGACGGCCGGCTGCTGGCCGCCGCCGAGGCGGCCACCGCTGCGGGGGCGGCGCAGCTGGCGCTCGGGCTGCTCGACCGTGTCGACCCCGCGCGGCTCGACCCGGTGGGGCAGGGCCGGGAGCTGACGCTGCGGGCGGTGCTCGCGTTGTTCCTCGGGGACGCGGCCGGCATCACCGGGGGATCGGCGACGATGCTGCGTGCGGCGGACCGGCTGCACGGCGTCGCGCCCCGGCTGGAGCAGCGCACGCTGCTGCGGGCGTTCGAGCTGGCGCTCGCCGCCGAGTGGGCGATGGACGGCGTCGACCTCCCTGAGCTCGGGCGTCGGCTCGACGAGGGCACCGGCGACGGGCCGCTCGCGCCGGTGCTCCAGGCGGTCGCCGCGCACGTCCTGCTCCCGTACGACGAGGCCGTGCCCGTGATGCGTCGGGCGGTGGAGGCGATCCGCGGGGCCGACGACGCCGATCTCGTCGACCTCAGCGTCCTGGGGGTCGCGCTGACCATGGCGCTGTGGGACGAGCGCACGTGCGTCGAGATCCTCGAGCGGACCGCCCGGGTGGCGCGGGATGCCGGGCTGGTGCGCGTGCTCGACTCCACGCTGTGGCAGCTGAGCCTCGTCGAGCTGGTGCGCGGCGACCCGACGGCGGCCGGTCGGTACGTCGAGCAGGTGCGGGACCTGCGGCACGCCATCGGGTACGACGCGGAGCAGGTCGTGAACGCGTCGTACCTCGCGTGGACTGGGGCGCCGCGCGAGGTCGTCGAGCAGGTCGCGGACGCGGCGAAGGCGACGGGTTTCGGTGGCGCGTGGACGGTGGCCATGACCGGGCTGGGGATCCGCGAGATCGCCGAAGGGCACTACCGCGACGCGTTCGCGCGGTTCCGGCCCATGGTCCGGCGACCGTTCCTGCAGGTCACGTACCAGCAGCTCCCCGACTACGTCGAGGCGGGGGTGCGCAGCGGACACGCCGACGACGTGCGCGCGGCGGCCGACAGGCTCACGACGTTCGCGGCGGTGAGCGGGACGCCGTGGGTCCGCGGGCTCGCCGCACGGAGCGCCGCCCTCCTGGCGGCCGACGACGAGGCGGAGACGCGGTACACGGCGGCGATCGAGCATCTCCGAGCGTCGACCGCGCGCGGTGAGCTCGGCCGTGCCCACCTGGTCTACGGGGAGTGGTTGCGGCGTGCGAAGCGTCGGCGGGACGCGCGTGAGCAGCTGCGGCTAGCGCTCGCCCTGTTCGAGGACGTCGGGGCGCCCGCGTTCGTCGACCGGGCTCGTCGTGAGCTCGAGGCGACGGGCGAGCACGTGGTCCGGCCGGCACCGGGTGACGTGGACGTGCTGACCCCGCAGGAGGCGACGATCGCGCGCCTCGCCGCCGACGGCCGGACGAACGCCGAGATCGGCGCGGCACTGTTCGTCAGCGTCAACACGGTCGACTACCACCTGCGCAAGGTGTTCCGGAAGCTCGCGGTCACGTCCCGACGCCAGCTCGCCGAGCGGCTGCGCGCGCGCTGAGCAGGTCCCGACCACGTGCCGCACGTGGTTCGAGGGCCGCCGGGACCGGCGAAGCATGAGCAGCACCCGGAGCACAGGGGGGCTCATGCCATACGTCATCGCCGAGGACGGCGCGCAGATCTTCTACAAGGACTGGGGCGTCACCGGCACACCGGTGATCCTCAGCCACGGCTGGCCGCTCAACGCCGACGCCTGGGACGCCGCGGCGCTGTTCCTCGCCGAGCACGGTCACCGGGCGATCGCCCACGACCGGCGCGGCCACGGTCGATCCAGCCAGACGTGGCACGGCAACGAGATGGACACGTACGCCGACGACCTCGCCTGCCTGATCAACCACCTCGACCTCACCGGGGTCACGCTCGTCGGGCACTCGACGGGAGGCGGGGAGGCCGTGCACTACATCGGCCGGCACGGCACCGACCGCGTGGCCGGGCTCGTGCTCGTGTCGGCGGTGCCGCCCCTCATGCTGGCGACCGACGACAACCCCGAAGGGCTGCCGATCGCGGTGTTCGACGGGATCCGTGCCGGTGAGGTCGACGACCGGGCGCAGCTCTACCGCGACCTGGCGGACGGGCCGTTCTTCGGGCACAACCGCAACAACGACGTCTCGCAGGGCGTCCGCGACGCGTTCTGGCTGCAGAGCATGGCCTGCGGGCACCGCGCCGCGTACGAGTGCATCGCCGCGTTCTCGGCGACCGACTTCCGGCCCGACCTGGCCAAGGTCGACGTCCCGACGCTCGTGATCCACGGCTCCGACGACCAGATCGTGCCGTTCGAGGTCGGCGGCAAGCGCTCGGCCGCGGCCGTCGCGGGCGCGACGCTGACCGTCTACGAGGACGGCGCCCACGGTCTGCCCGACACCGCGCGGAACCGCCTGCACGCCGACCTGCTCGAGTTCGTCGACTCCCTGCACTGAGGGCTGCACCGACGCCCGCACCGACGCCCGCACCGACGCCTGTACCGACGCCCGCACCCACGACCCGAGAGGACCGCACCATGACCGACGCGACCGCCCCCGACACCATCGTGCTCGTGCACGGACTCTGGATGACCCCGCGCAGCTGGCGCGGCTGGAAGGAGCGCTTCGAGGCGAAGGGCTTCACCGTGCTGACACCCGGCTACCCGGGGTTCGAGATCGAGGTCGAGGCGCTGCGGGAGAACCCCGACCTCATCGCCAAGCTGACCGTGCCCGAGACCGTCGACCACATCGCCGCGCAGATCGAGGCGCTGCCGAGGCCGCCGATCATCATGGGCCACTCGTTCGGTGGCACCCTGACGCAGCTGCTGCTCGCCCGTGGGCTCGGTGCGGCCGCCGTCGTCGTCGACTCCGCGCCGACCGAGGGCGTGCACGTCAGCCCGCTGTCGCAGGTCAAGTCGTTGTTCCCGGCCCTGAAGAACCCCGCGAACATCCACCGGGCCGTCGGGTTCACCGCCGAGGAGTTCCACTACGCGTTCGCGAACACGCTGTCGCGGGAGGAGTCCGACGCCGTGTGGGAGGAGTTCGCCATCCCGGCGCCCGGCAACTGGGTGTGGGCCTACGGCCTGATCGCCAACTTCAAGCCCGGCAAGCAGGAGACGTGGGTCGACTACGACGCCGACCGGGCGCCGCTGCTGTTCATCGGCGGGGAGAAGGACCACATCATGCCGCCGTCGGTGAACAGGTCGAACGCGAAGCACTACGCCAAGTCGCCCGCCGTCACCGAGTACCACGAGTTCCCGGGACGCTCGCACTGGATCTGCGCCGAGCCGGGGTGGGAAGAGGTCGCGGACCACGCGCTCGAGTGGGCGCTCGCGCACGCGACGTCGGCGTCGGTGCCGTCCGCGTAGACCCGGGCACCTGCGGTCTGGCGACGGTCGAGCGACCGCGCTACAGGTCCTCGGTCGCGACGTGCGTGACCGGCACGTGGAACCGGTGCGCCAGCCGGTCGGGCAGGTCGGTGTGCAGCCAGTGGGAGAACCGCGACGGGAGCGTCACGACGATGATCTCGTCGTACGTCCCGTCGGCCATCGCGGCCTCCACCGCGTGCATCGGGTCGGGGTCGCTCACCGCGCCCGACGCCGCGACCCCGGCCGCCGTGAGCTTCTTCAGGGCGGCATCCAGCTTGGCCTGCGCGAGCTTGACCGCCTCGGCCGGCGGGTGCGGCAGGTTGAGGGTGCCGCCCATGACGGGCATCGGGACGGCGACGGCGTTCGAGGCCAGGTCCTTGACGGGCGTGGCCGGGACGACCAGCCGGAACTCGGCGGGATCTTCGCTGCCGGTCCGGTCAGCGATGACGTGCATCAGCTGGTCGCTGTCCAGCGTCTGGTTCGCCACGATCAGGTACCGCCGCATGATGACCTCCGGTCACAGCCCCTTGGGCGCACGGTACCGCGCATCGGCGAGGCGTGGACGGGTGCCGTCCGGCGACCGGGTGTAGGAACGGGGTATGAGCGAACCGGACGAAGGGGACCGACCGCTTTTCCTCGTGGTGACCATCAAGCCGCGTCTGGACCGTCTCGAGGAGGCCGAGGCGCAGCTGCAGTCGATGCGCCGGAACACCCTCACCGAGCCGGGGTGCGTGTTCATGCACCTGACGCAGCCGCAGGACGACCCGGACTCGTGGGTGATGCTGGAGATGTTCCGGTCGCGGGCCGCGTGGGACGAGCACATGCTGCAGCCGTACAACACGGAGGGGAACCTCCTCCTCGAGGACCTGCTCCGCGCACCGTCGGACCTACGGCTTCTCGACGAGAAATGACCTGATCGACCCGACGCGCGGCCGTCGATAAATGCCGCACGACGCACAGGTGCAGGGCACCTGTGGGCGGGGGGTGCCGCATGGACCGACCGACCGTGATCAAGCCCGAGCCGACGACCGACGGCGCGGGGAAGAAGAAGAGCGGCCTGGTCTACCCGGGCCTGACGGTCCCCTTCATCATGATCGTCGCGTGCTTCGCGGCGTGGGGGTCGGCGGCCAACCTCACGGACGTGCTCGTCGGGGTGTTCCGGCACATCTTCCTGATGTCGAACTTCCAGTCGGCGCTCGTGCAGTTCGCGTACTACGGGGCGTACTTCGCGCTGGCCATTCCCGCGGCCCTCATCAACAAGCGGTTCGGGTACAAGGTCGGTGTGCTCACCGGCCTGGGGCTGGCGACCGTCGGCGGGTTCCTGTTCATCCCGGCGGGGCGGCTGCTGGAGTACGGGTTCTTCCTCATCGCGCTGTTCGTGCTGGCGGCGGGTCTGTCGATCCTGGAGACGTCGGCCAACCCGTTCGTGATCTCCATGGGGCCGGACCGGTCGGCGACGCAGCGGCTCAACCTCGCGCAGGCCTTCAACCCGGTCGGGGCGAACATCGGGGTGCTGCTCGGGGCCGTGCTGATCCTGCCGAACATCACGCCGGAGGCCGAGAAGGCCGACATGACGGCGCAACAGCTCGAGCAGACGCAGGAGCAGGACCTGTCGCTCGTGCTCGGGCCGTACACCGGCATCGCGCTGGCCCTGCTGCTGATCTGGCTGCTCATCGCGTTCCGCAAGATCAACGTGCCGGACGAGCACGCCCACTTCGGGGTCGAGGAGAGGTCCGGGGGAGCGTTCAGCCGGCTGTGGCACAACCGCCACTACCGGTTCGGGGTGCTCGCCCAGTTCCTCAACGTCGGCGCGCAGGTCTGCGCGTGGAGCTTCACCATCCAGTACGCGCAGGACGTGGTGGGGGTGCCGGCCTCGCAGGCCGGGTGGTACCTGCAGGCCAGCCTGATCCTGTTCCTCATCTCGCGGTTCGTCATGACGTACCTGCTCGGGATCATCCGGCCGACGAAGCTGCTGTTCGCCATGGGGCTGCTCGGTGTGGTGCTCGCGCTCGTCGCGGTGGTGTCGCCGAACATGGTCGGCCTCATCGCGGTCGTGGGGATCTCCGTGTCGTTGTCGCTGATGTTCCCGACGATCTACGGCGTCGCGCTGCACGGCCTCGGCCCGGACACGAAGTTCGGTGCCGCCGGTCTCGTGATGGCGATCCTCGGCGGCGCGCTCCTGCCGCCGGTCCAGGGCCTGATCATGGACCGGGCCAACACCAACTGGGGCTTCATCGTGCCGGCCGTCTGCCTCGCGTTCGTCGCCGGGTACGCCCTGTTCGACCTCCGGTCCGACCGGGCCGTCGGGCCGCTCGTCGCCGAGGGCGCGGCGCACTGAGCGTCACCGCACCGCGGCGGCGAGCGTGCTCGGGAGCTCGTTCCGTGAGGTGATGCCGAGCTTCCGGTAGACGTGGCCAAGGTGGTACTCGACCGTCTTGATGCTGACGAACAGCTGCTCCGCCGCCCCCCGGTTGCTCGCACCGTGCGAGACGGCGAGGGCCACCTGCAGCTCCTGGGGCGTGAGGAGGTCCGCGGGTGTCCGCGCCCGCGCCGGCGTGGAGACGCCGGTTGCCGACAGCTCCGCACCGGCGCGCGCCGCCCAGCCGTCGGCACCCAGCCTGCTGAACGTCTCCCAGGCGGCGCGCAGCTGCTCGCGGGCGGCGCCCCGGCGGCGGAGGCGACGCAACCGCTGGCCGAAGCACAGCTGCGTGCGTGCGGTCTCGAACGGCCACGCGGACGCCGCGTGGTGGTCCAGGGCGGCGGCGAAGGACGCCTCGACGCCGGCGTCTGCGGTCACGAGCCCGGCGGCCCGGCCGGCGAGGGCGTGCACGATCGCACGGTCGGCGCTCGCGGCCTGCCGCGCCATCGAGCCCGCCAGCGTGCGCGCGTCGTCGTCCCGGTCGCAGTGGACGTACGCCTCGACGAGCTCGACGGCCCACGGGAAGTGGGACAGGTCGAGGAAGCCCGTCTGGTCGGCGAGGTCACGCGCCCGCTCGAGGTACGGGATCGCCTTCGTCGGCTGGCCGAGCCCGAGCTCGAGCTGGCCCGGGGCGATGACGACGAGCAGCTCGAGCACCGTGGAGCCGGACCGGCGCACGTGGTCGAGGACGAGCTCGACGTACCGGCGGCACTCGTCGGCGTGACCGCGTGCGGCCGTGATCGTGGCCAGGAGCTGACGGTTGTTCGCGGTCTCGATGTCCATCCCGGCGTCCGTGGCCAGGCGTTCGGCCTCCAGCGCCCCCGCGTACGCCTGCCGCCACCGGCCGGTGCGGAAGTCCACCATCGCCTGCTCGCCGACGGGCCACACCCGCAGCCCGGCCGCCGCACGCGTCGTGGCGATGTCGAGGAGCGTCGCGTGCAGGGCGGCGGCCTCGTCGAACCGGTCCAGGATGCTGTAGCCGAACGCGATGTCGCCGATGAGCGGCAGGAGCTGGTCCGGGAGGCTGGCGTCGAGGGCGAACCCGGCGAGGGCCTCGTCCAGGAGCCTGCTCGTCCCGCCCTCGCCGAGCATGGTGCGGATGATCGCGACTGCGGACCCGATGAGGGGGACGTACGGCCCGCCGGCCGAGCGGGCGAGCTCCTGGCCGTGGAGCGCGGCCTCCAGCGCCTCCCGGCCACGGCCGGCGAACACCGCCGCCGCATAGGAGTGCATGAGCAGCTGTGCCGCCAGCCCGGGCGCCCGGTCCTGGAGCCGTCGCGCCTCGGCGGTCAGCCTGTCGTGCGCGCCGGCCGGGTCGCCGGTCCGCGCCATGACCCGTCCGAGCAGGCCCTCGATCTCGACCGCGAGCTCGTCGCTGTCCGCGTCCTCGCGTGCGGCCGTGAGGAGCTCGATGGCGTGGGCGGCCTGCCCGCCGTTGAACGCGGCCGCGCCGGCGGCGAACGACCGGGAGCACCGCAGACGAGGTGAGGCCGTCAGCTGGGCCGCACGCTCGTACGCCGCGGCTGCCGATGCGTACCCGGACCGGTCGGCGGCCGAGTCCGCGCACTGCTGGAGGAGCGCGGCCACGCGCTCGTCGGGGCCGTACGCCGCGGCGGCCAGGTGCCACGCGCGACGGGATCGGTCGTCGGCCGACGTCGCGTCCGCGAACGCGTCAGCGAGGCGACGATGGGCACTCCGCCGTTCGCTCGGAGGTGCCGCCTGGACCGCGGCGGACCGGGTCAGCGGGTGCCGGAACACGACGGAGGAGCCGGTCAGCGACACGAGGCGCAGGTCCTCGGCGGGCCCCAGGTCCGCCATCGTGCCGCCGTCGCGGGCGAGCGCGTCGTGGAGGAGGCGCACGTCGCCGCCGTCGGTGAGCGCGGCCACCACGAGCGCCCGACGCGTCGCCGCAGGCAGCCGGGCGATCTGCTCGCCGTAGGCGTCCTGGAGCACCGCGCCGATGGGCAGCGGCTCGGCGGCGGAGCTGAGCTCGTGCAGGCGCCCGGCGTCGACGAGCCGCGGCAGGTCGAGCAGGGCCAGCGGGTTGCCGCCGCTGCGGCCGACCAGGCCGGCGACCTGCGTCGCGTCGAGGTCCGCCCCCTCGGCGGCCATGAGCTGCCGCGCCGACTCGTCGTCGAGCCCTTCCAGGTGGAGCTCCGCGTCGGACGGGCCGACGAGACGCGGGTCCCGGGTGGCGAGCAGGAACGCCACAGGGTCGCGCTCCACACGGCGCAGCGCGAACCGGAACGCGTCGGTCGAGGGCCGGTCGACCCACTGGAGGTCGTCGACCACGACGAGCACGGGGCGCTCGACGGCGAGGTGAGCGAGCACCGTGAGCAGCGCCGCCCCGACCGCCAGCCGGTCGACGCCACCGGCGGGGGCGTCGCCCATCGCCAGCGCTGCGAGCAGCGCGGTCAGCTGAGGGGTGGACAGCCCGCACCGGTCGAGCGGGACGACGCCGAGGAGCGTCGCGAGGGCCGCGAACGGGGCGGTCTCCTCGTCGCGGAAGCCTCGCGTCACCAGCACCTGGTGACCCTCGGCCACCGCGAGTTCCTGCCCGTAGGCGAGCAGGGCCGACTTCCCGATACCCGGGTCACCGGAGACGAACAGCGCACGACCGCCCGCGGAGCGAGAGCCGTCGAGCAGCTCCCTCACCGCCCCGCACGCGTCCGCGCGACCGAACAGCTCCCTGCCCGTCACCGTCACCACCCGCGGCAGGACGGCATGGCAGGGATCACCCGAGCCATGCCGTCCAGGCTAGGTCTGACCACCAGGGTGCGCCCCTGATGTGGTGGCCGCGCGGCCCGCCGCACGCTGGGGACGGACGCTCCACGACCTGGACTCGCCAGGACAGCGCCGGGCGCCGGGCAGGAGTCGCCGATCCCGCCCGCCGCCGACCACGACGAAGGGAACCCTCATGTCCACGATCACTGCCCGTGCCCGACGATGGCTGGCCGTCGGCGCAGTCGTGCCGCTCACGCTCGCCCTGAGCGTCGTGCCACGACCGATGACCGGACCCGCCGGCGCCAGCGAGCTCGGCACCCACCCCGTGGCCGCGGCCCTGCCGCCGCTGATCAGCAACCGGCTCGTCGGCGTCACGTCCGACGACGGGCTGTGGATCCGCGACCCGGTGCTGGCGGACGTCAGCTGGACCCGCATCGACGACGGGAACACGGCCACCGGCGTGGCGTACCTCTACGGCTTCCTGTGGTCGACGACCGCGGACGACCGGCTCTGGTACCGCGACATCGCCACCGCCGCAGAGGTCGTCTGGGCCCCGTGGGGCACGACCGACCATCGCGTCGTCGCCCTCACCGCCACGAGCTCGGAGCTGTGGGCCGTGACCGCCGAGGGCCGGCTCCAGGTGATCGACCCGACCCACCAGACGTCGTGGACCGACGTCGGCCCCGCTGCACCCGGGACCACCGCCATCACGGCCCTCGGCTCGCGGATCTGGGCGACCACGTCCAGCAACACGCTGCGGTACCGCTCTACGGCGCTCCAGGCGTCGTCGTGGCAGACCGCCGGGCACGCCAACGGGGTCGTCGCGCTCACCGACATCGGCGGGCGGCTGTGGGCCCGCACCAGCGACGACCTGCTCTGGGTGCGCAGCAGCTCCACGTCCGACGTGCTCTGGAGCCACGTCGGGCACGCCATCGGCGTCACCGAGATGACGGCCGTGCCCTAGACCTCCGGCGAAGGCCGGTGCGTCAGTCGATGAACGGCGGGAGCAGGTCGGCCTCGGGCTCGTCCTGGGTCGTCCTGGTCCCGTCGGTACGGGTGCTGATCGAGGTGTACTGCGGGGTCGGTGCCGGGCGCCACCAGGGTGCGTTCATGACCACGATCCTTCCGACCGGACCGCCGCAGGTCCTGGGACGTAGGGCCTGCACCGGCGCGGGTCAGCCCGCCCGGTGCAGGACCTGCCGGGCGTGCCGGAGGATCGGCCCGTCGACCATGCGGCCCTCCCACCGGAACACCCCGTGCCGGCCCTCGGCGGCCTGGAGGACGGCACGCGCCCAGTCCACCTCGGAGGCCGACGGCCGGTAGGCGTCGCGGACGACGTCCACCTGCGACGGGTGGATGCACGCGGTCGCGGTGAACCCGCAGGCGGCCGCGTCGGCGGCCTCGGCGGTGAGCCCGTCGACGTCCGCGATGTCGAGGTGCACGGCGTCGACGGCGGCCCGGCCGTGGGCACCGGCGGCCACGAGGACCGTGGAGCGGGCGTGCACGGCGACGTCCCGGTACCGGCCGTCGGGCCACCGGCTGGACGTCCCGCCGAGCGAGGCGACGAGGTCGTCGGCCCCCCACATGAGCCCGACGACGTTGGGGCACGCGGCGATCGCCGCGGCGTTGACCAGGCCGACGGCGGTCTCGACGAGGGCGACGACGTCGTACTCGGCGAGGGCCCGCACGTCGGAGGCGGAGGCGGTCTTGGCGAGCATGACGGTCCGGTAGGGCGTCGAACGCAGCGCGACGAGGTCGGCGCCGAAGTCCGGGGTGTCGGCGGGGTTGACGCGGACGATCGTCGACGCCGGGTCCAGGGGCACCGAGGCCAGCGACGACCGGGCCGCCGGCTTGGCGGTGGGGGCGACCGCGTCCTCCAGGTCGAGGATCACGCCGTCGGCTCGTGCGGCGGCCTTGGCGTACCGGTCGGGACGGTCGGCCGGGCAGAACAGGAGCGCCGGCCCCAGGAGGAACGTCATCGGGCCGCGTCCTGGCACCACCACAGCACCGTCCGTGACGCCGTGGCCACGACGACCCCGTCCTGGTTCTCCCCGGTGTGCGCGAGCGTCACGACCCCCTGCCCGGGCCGCGACGAGGACAGCCGCTTGGACGTCACGACCGTGGAGCACGAGAGCGTGTCGCCGTGGAACAGCGGGTGCGGGAACGCCACGTCGGTGAATCCGAGGTTCGCGACGATCGTCCCCTGGGTGAGCTGCGCGACCGACGACCCCACCAGCACGGACAGCGTCAGCAGCGAGTTCACCAGCCGCTGTCCGAAGGGCTGGGCCGCGGCGAACGACGCGTCGAGGTGCAGCGCCTGCGGGTTCATCGTCAACGTCGAGAACAGCACGTTGTCCGCCTCGGTGAGCGTCCGGCCGGGGCGGTGCACGTACCGGACGTCCAGCGCGAGCTCCTCGTAGAAGAGCCCGCGCTGGACCACGTCCGACGACGTCATCGAGGTGCCCCGGCGAAGCCGAGCTCGCGGGCGATGACCATGAGCTGCACCTCCGTGGTCCCCTCGCCGATCTCGAGGATCTTCGAGTCCCGGTAGTGCCGGGCGACGGGGTTCTCGTTCATGACGCCGTACCCGCCGAAGATCTGCGTCGCGTCGTGCGCGTTGGCGACGGCGGCCTCGCTGCCGACGAGCTTGGCGAGGCTGGCCTCGAGCTTGAACGGCTGACCCACGACGAGCCGGTGGGCGGCGTCGAGCCAGGCGAGCCGGGCCGAGTGCACGCGGGACTCCATGCGGGCGATGGTGAACGCGATGTGCTGGTTCTCGCCGATGGGGTGGCCGAACACGTTGCGGCTGTGCGCGTACCGCATGGCCTCCTCGAGGCAGCCCTGGGCGGCACCGGTGCAGAGCGCCGCGAAGGCGACGCGGCCCTCGTCGAGCGTCTGGATGAACTGCGCGAAGCCACGGCCGCGTTCGCCGAGGAGGTTGGCGGCGGGGACGCAGACGTTCTCGAACAGCAGCGGGTGGGTGTCGGAGGTGTGCCAGCCGACCTTGTCGTAGGCGGGCAGGACGGTGAAGCCGGGGGTCCCGGACGGGACGAGGATCGCGGTGAGCTCCTTCTTCACCGAGCCGTCCGGCCGGACCGACTCCCCGGTCACCGCGGTGATCGTCACCAGCCTGGTGATCGCGGAGCCCGAGTTGGTGATGAACTGCTTGGTGCCGTTGATGACCCACTCGCCGCCGTCGAGGACGGCCGTGGTCCGGGTCCCGCCCGCGTCCGAGCCCGCCTCCGCCTCGGTCAGGCCGAACGCCGCCAGTGCCCGTCCGGAGGCGAGCATCGGGATCCATTCCTCCTTCTGCGCGTCGGTCCCGGACCGCCACACGGGCATCGCGCCGAGACCGACCCCGGCCTCGAGCGTCACGGCGATCGACTGGTCCACGCGCGCGAGCTGCTCGACCGCCAGGCACAGGTCGACGTAGTCCCGGCCCTGGCCACCGTGCGACGTGGGGAACGGCAGGCCGAACAGCCCGAGGTCGCCCATCTGGGCGAGGATCTCGTACGGCAGCTCCCGCTTGGTGTCGTACTCGTACGCGGCGGGGGCGACCACGGTGTCGGCGAAGTCGCGCACCTCGTCGCGGAGCTTGTGCTGCTCGGGGGTGAGGTCGTAGCTCATGCCGGGGTCCCTTCGTGGGGGTGGCCGGTGATGGTGGCCACCACGTGGTCGAGAGCCACCCGGTCGGTCGGTCGGACCGTGAGGGTGACGATGCCGTCGCCGGTGGCGACGACCCGGTGCTCCATCTTCATCGCCTCGATCGTGAGGAGGGTCTGGCCGGCGACGACGGTGTCGCCGGACTCCACGTCGACCGAGACGACGATGCCGGGCATGGGGGAGCGGACCACCGGGTCCGCGGGGCGGTCGCCGCGGACGAGCGCGGCCAGCTGGTCGGCGAGGCGGTCCGCACGGGTGCGGAAGCGCACCTGGGACGACGAGCCGCCCGCGGCGACCCACGTGCTCGCGCCGTCGGCCGCGAGGTGGACCGGGTGGACGACGTCGCCCAGCTCCAGCGCGGCGGAGCCGGGTCCGAGCACGACGAGCGACGCGCGGACCGGTGCGTCGGCGCCGACGGTGACGGTCGCGGCGGACGACGGACCCAGGACGTCGACGTCGACGACCGTCCCGGTGCCGGCGACGACCTCGTAGCGCACCGGTCTCGGGTCGCCGAGCCGCCAGCCGTCGGGGGCCCACGCGGTGGAGCGCCCGGCGGACAGCGCCTCGTGCCGCCGCAGCACGGCCGCGACGAGGGTGACCCGGTCGACGCGTTCGTCGGTGGTGACGGACGGGATCAGGCGGGCGAGCAGCCCGGTGTCGAGGCGGCCGGCGCGCACGTCGGGGTCGGCCAGCACCGAGCGCAGGAACGCGACGTTCGTCCGGACGCCGAGGATCGTCGTGGTGGCCAGCGCACCGTCGAGCCGCGCGAGCGCCTCCGCCCGGGTGGGGGCCCAGGCGACGACCTTCGCCAGCATCGGGTCGTACGTCGTGCCGATCTCCAGCCCGGGGTGCAGCGAGGAGTCGACGCGGACACCGTCGCCGCCCGGCTCGTCGAGCAGCAGCACGGTCCCCGTGGTGGGCAGGAAGTCGCGCGACGGGTCCTCGGCGTACACGCGGGCCTCGATGGCGTGCCCGGTCAGCCGCACGTCGTCCTGGGCGAGCGTCAGCGGCTGCCCGGCGGCGATGCGGAGCTGCCACTCGACGAGGTCGAGGCCCGTGACGAGCTCGGTCACGGGGTGCTCGACCTGCAGGCGGGTGTTCATCTCCATGAAGAAGAACTCCGTCGGGGCGTCGTCGGACACCAGGAACTCCACGGTCCCGGCGCCGACGTACCCGACGCTGCGGGCGACGTCGCAGGCCGCGGCGCCGATCCGCGCACGGGTCGCCTCGTCGAGCAGCGGCGACGGTGCCTCCTCGACGACCTTCTGGTGCCGCCGCTGCAGCGAGCACTCCCGCTCGCCGAGGTGGACGACCGCGCCGTGCTGGTCGGCGAGGAGCTGCACCTCGATGTGCCGCGGCGTGGCGACGTACCGCTCCAGGAGCAGGGTGTCGTCGCCGAACGCCGCGCCGGCCACGCGGCGCGACGCCGCCAGCGCCTCCGGCAGGTCGGCCGGGGCGGAGACGACCGTCATGCCCTTGCCGCCGCCTCCGGCCGACGGCTTCACGAGCAGCGGGTAGCCGACGGACGCCGCGGCGGCGGCGACCTCGGACGGCGAGAGGCCCGGCAGGGCGACGCCCGGGATCACCGGGACCCCGGCTGCCGACACGTGCTTCTTCGCCCGGATCTTGTCGCCCATGACGACGAGCGCGTCGATCCCCGGGCCGACGAACACGAGGCCCGCGGCCTCGCACGCCTTCGCCAGATCGGGGTTCTCGGACAGGAACCCGTAGCCGGGGTGGATCGCCTCGGCACCGGACGCCCTCGCGGCGTCGATCACCGCGTCGACCGACAGGTAGCTGGACCGCGGCTCGGCCGGACCGAGGCGCACGGCGACATCGGCGAGCGTCACGTGCAGGGCGTCCCGGTCGGCGTCGGAGTAGACGGCCACCGACCGGACGCCCAGCCGGCGCAGCGTGCGGATCACCCGGCAGGCGATCTCGCCCCGGTTCGCCACGAGCACCGTCCCGAACACCGCGCTCACATCCGGAACATTCCGAGGTGCGGCGAGCCGAGGGGCACGGTCGCGCACACGTCGAGGGCCATCCCGAGCACGCGGCGGGTGTCGAGCGGGTCGATGATCCCGTCGTCCCAGAGCCGTGCCGTCGCGTAGTAGGGACTGCCCTGCGTCTTGTACTGCGCGCGGAGCGGGGCCTTGAACGCCTCCTCCTCGTCGTCGGACCACGCCTCGCCACGGCTCTCGAGCTGCTCGCGCCGGACGGTGGCGAGCACCGACGACGCCTGCGGGCCGCCCATCACCGAGATGCGGCTCGCGGGCCACGTCCACAGGAACCGCGGTGAGTACGCGCGGCCGCACATCGAGTAGTTGCCGGCGCCGAACGAGCCGCCGATGACGACCGTGAGCTTCGGCACCCGGGTGGTCGCGACGGCGGTGACCATCTTGGCGCCGTGCTTCGCGATGCCGCCCGCCTCGTAGTCCCGGCCGACCATGAACCCGGAGATGTTCTGCAGGAACACCAGGGGGATGCCGCGCTGGTCGCACAGCTCGACGAAGTGGGCCCCCTTCAGCGCGGACTCGCTGAACAGCACGCCGTTGTTCGCGACGATCCCGACCGGGTGGCCGTGCAGGCGGGCGAACCCGGTGACGAGGGTGGGGCCGTACTCGCGCTTGAACTCGTGCAGCTCGCTGCCGTCGACGAGCCGCGCGATCACCTCGCGCACGTCGTAGGCGGTCTGGAGGTCGGTGGGGACGACGCCGTACAGCTGGGCCTCGTCGACCTTCGGCGGCCGGCTCTCGACGACCTCCCACGCGGTGGTCCGCGGCGCGGGCAGGGTCGCGACGACGTCCCGGACGATCTGCAGCGCGTGCGCGTCGTTCTCCGCCAGGTGGTCGGTGACGCCCGACGTGCGCGAGTGCAGCTCGCCGCCGCCCAGGTCCTCGGCCGTGACGACCTCGCCGGTCGCGGCCTTCACCAGCGGCGGGCCGCCGAGGAAGATCGTCCCCTGCCCGCGCACGATCACCGTCTCGTCGCTCATCGCCGGCACGTACGCACCGCCGGCCGTGCAGGACCCCATGACGCAGGCGACCTGCGGGATGCCGTCGGCGGACATCCGGGCCTGGTGGAAGAAGATCCGGCCGAAGTGGTCGCGGTCCGGGAACACCTCGTCCTGCATCGGCAGGAAGGCCCCGCCCGAGTCGACGAGGTAGAGGCAGGGGAGACGGTTCTCGAGCGCGATCTCCTGCGCCCGCAGGTGCTTCTTCACCGTGAGCGGGTAGTACGTGCCGCCCTTCACGGTCGCGTCGTTGGACAGGACCATGACGTGCCGGCCGTGGACCAGCCCGATGCCCGCGATCACCCCGGCGCCGGGGGCCTCGCCGTCGTACAGGTCGTGCGCGGCCAGCGGGGCGATCTCGAGGAACGGGCTGCCGTCGTCGAGCAGGGCGTCGATGCGCTCGCGGGGGAGCAGCTTGCCGCGGGCGACGTGGCGTGCGCGGGATCGCTCGGGGCCACCGAGGGCTGTGGTCCGGAGGCGGGCGTGCAGCTCGCCCACGAGGGCGCGCTGGGACTCGTCGTTCGCTCGGAAGGTCGGCCCCGTGGGGTCGGCCGTGGTGCGGAGCATCTCCATCGACGTGGTCTCCACAGGGGTGGCGGGAGCAACACTTCAGTTAACGATCGCTAACTGAAATCAGGCTAGTGTTCGATCACCTGGTTGTCCATGGAGGAGCGCGAGCCCGTGACCGTCGACACCCCACCGACAGCGCGCGGTCGCGCCAAGACCGAGCGGCGCAACGCCCTGCTGTCCGCGGCCGCGGGCCTGTTCGCCCGGCACGGGTTCGAGGGGGTGTCGATCGAGGACCTCGGCTCGTCGGTCGGGATCAGCGGACCCGCCGTGTACCGCCACTTCCCGAGCAAGCAGGCGGTCCTCGCGTCGCTGCTGGTCGGCGTGAGCGAAGGGCTGCTCGTCGGGGGCCGCACCGTCGTGGACGACGCGGGGGACGACGACGCCGAGGCCCTGCGCGGCTTGATCCGGTTCCACGCCGACTTCGCCCTGGCCGACCCCGACGTCATCCGGGTGCAGGAGCGCGACCTCGCCGCCCTGTCCCCTGAGGACCGCGGGTCGGTCCGCGACCTGCAGCGCCGGTACGTCGACCTGTGGGTCGACGTGCTGGCCGCGCTCAGCCCGGGGACCGATCGCGCAGAGCTGCGACTGCGGGCCCAGGCCACGTTCGGGCTGCTCAACTCGACCCCGTTCAGCGTCCGGTCCGTGACCCCGGCCCGCACCCGCGCCCTCCTCGAGGAGATGGCGCTGGCCGCGCTGCGGCCACCTCAGCGGCGACCGCCTCGACCGTCCTAGGGTCGGTCGCGTGAGCGTGAACGACACGGACAGGTCGGTCGACGTCTTCGAGGCGTTGCGGCCTCGCCTCGGCGCCATCGCCTACCGCCTCCTGGGCTCCGCGTCGGAGGCGGAGGACGCCGTCCAGGAGGCCTACCTGCGGTGGCAGGGCGCCGACCGCGAGCAGGTCCGGGTGCCGGCGGCGTGGCTGACCCGGGTGCTGACCAACGTCTGCCTGACCCAGCTGCAGTCCGCGCGGGCGCGCCGGGAGGTGTACGTCGGCGAGTGGCTCCCGGAGCCGCTGCTCGGGGGCGACCCTATGCTCGGCCCGGAGGACACGGCCGAGCAGCGCGAGTCGGTCTCGACGGCCGTCCTGGTGCTGATGGAGCGGCTCACCCCGACCGAGCGGGCGGTGTACGTGCTCCGGGAGGCGTTCTCCTACTCGCACGCGGAGATCGCCGAGGTCCTGGACCTCACCGAGGCGGGCAGCCAGCAGGTCCTGCACCGGGCCAAGGAGCACCTCGCCACGCAGAGGGCCCGCACCACGGTGGACCAGCGGGCAGCCCGGGAGGTGGTGCAGGAGTTCCTGGCGGCTGCGACGAGCGGGCGGACCGAGCCGCTGCTGCGGCTGCTCACCGCCGACGCCATGGGCGTGGGCGACGGCGGCGGCCACGTGCCGGCGCGCGCCAAGCCGTTCTTCGGTGCGCCGGCGGTCGCCCAGTTCCTGCGCGGCCTGTTCCGGCCGGCCGACGCCAAGCGGGCGCTCATCGGCGGGAGCCCCGACTTCTACGCCGGGACGGCCAACGGCAGCCCGGCTCTGCTGGCGGCGGTCGGCGACCGGCTGGTCGGCGTCATGACGCTCGAGGTGGCCGACGGCGGGATCGTCGCGGTCCTCTCGCAGGTCAACCCGGACAAGCTGGGCCGCGCCGCGGACCGGTGGGCTTCCTCGGACCACGGGGAGCCGCTGCTCGCCGGCTGGTGAGTGACCGAGGTCACACCGTGGGGGTGTCAGGGATCAGGGAGCCGTCCAGTTCAGGAGGCACCACCGATCCACGACAGGAGCGAGCCATGAAGCACCGCATCGTCATCCTCGGAGCCGGGTACGCCGGCGCCTCCGCCGCCGGCCGGCTGGCGCGACGCCTGCACGCCGACGACGTCGAGATCACCCTGGTCAACGCCGAGCCCGACTTCGTCGAGCGGGTCCGGATGCACCAGCTCGCGACCGGGCAGGACCTCCGGTCACGGCCGCTGCGGGAGATGCTCGACGGGACGGGGGTCGCCGTGCGGGTGGCGCGCGTCGAGTCGGTCGACGTCGACCGCAGGACGGTCGCGCTCGCGGACGGCGACGAGCTGCCGTACGACACGCTCGTCTACGCCCTGGGCAGTGCACGGGACGAGCACGGAGTCCCCGGCGTGCGCGAGCACGCGGACGAGGTCGCGAGCCGTCCGGGCGCCCTGCGCCTGCGTGACCGGCTCCACGCGCTCGGTCCGGGTGGGCGCGTGCTCGTGGTCGGCGGTGGGCTGACCGGCATCGAGGCGGCCAGCGAGATCGCCGAGCGCCTCCCGCACCTCGACGTCGCGATCGTCGTGCGCGGCGGGCTCGGCGACTGGCTGTCCCCGGCCGGTCGGCGGCACCTGCGCGGCACGTTCGACCGCCTCCGCGTCACCGTCCACGACCACACCGCCGTCGTGGGGGTCGACGCCACCGGGGTGCGCACGGACGCCGACGCCACCCTCCAGGCCGAGGTGACCGTGTGGGCCGCCGGCTTCTCCGTCCACCCGGTCGCGGCGGCGACCTCCCTCGCGGTCTCCGACCGCGGGCGGATCCTCGTCGACGAGACGATGCGGTCCGTCTCGCACTCCGACGTCTACGCGATCGGCGACGCCGCGCTGGCCCACGGCCCGGTCGGCAACACCCTGCGCATGTCGTGCGCGTCCGGGATGCCGATGGCCTGGCAGGCCGCCGACTCCGTCGTCGCCCGGCTGACCGGCGGCCGCCTCCCGCACACGCCGCTGGGCTACGTGCACCAGTGCATCAGCCTCGGGCGCCGCGACGGCCTGATCCAGCTGGTCACCACCGACGACCGGTCGCGGTCCGTCGCCCCCCGCGGGCGGCTGGCCGCGCGGTACAAGGAGCTCGTCTGCGCGGGCGCGGCGTTCATGGTCGCCCACCCGGTGCCGTACCCGGCGCGGCAGCGGCGCACGCGCGCCGACCTGCCGGTCACCGAGACGCGGACGCCCGCCTGAGCGTCACACCATCCGCAGCACCGACCCGGGGTCGGCCAGGATCGCGCCGAGGTCCGTGAGGAGGTGCGCGGCCTCGGCGCCGTCGACCACGCGGTGGTCGAACGACAGGCTGAGCGTCATCACGTGCCGCAGCGCGATCTCGTCGTGGTGCTCCCACGGCCGACGGCGGACCGCGCCCACGGCCACGATCGCCGCCTGCCCCGGCACGAGGATCGGCGTCCCGGTGTCGACCCCGAACACGCCGATGTTCGTGATCGTGATCGTCCCGCCGGAGAGGTCCGCGGGCGTCGTGGTGCCGGCGCGGGCGGCCTCCGTGAGGGCGGTGACCGCGTCGGCCAGGTCGGCCAGGCGCAGGTGGCCGGCGTCCTTGATCGTCGGCACCAGGAGCCCGCGCGGGGTCGCCGCCGCGATGCCGAGGTTCACGAAGCCGAGCTGGACGATCTCGCCGGCAGCCTCGTCCCAGCGGGCGTTGAGGGACGGGTTGTGGGCCAGCGCGATCGTCAGCGCCTTCGCGACCATCGTGAGGAGCGTGATCCGGTGGCCGGCCAAGGTGCGGTCCGCGCGGAACGTCTCCAGGAGCTCCATCGTCGGAGTGACGTCGACCGTCAGCGACGTCGACGCGTGCGGGGCGGTGAACGCGCTGGCCACCATCGCGGCGGCCGTCTGCTTGCGGACGCCGGACACGGGGATGTGGACCTCGTCGACCGGGCCGGTCGGCGCGGCCGTCGACGGTGCCGGGGCGACGGCGTCCGGCTGGTGCACGGGCGGTGTGATCCCGAGCCCCCGCCGCGGGACGCGCGGTGCCACCGTCGGTCGGTGCGCACCGGGTGCGGGCGCCGAGCTGGAGACGACGTGCAGCACGTCCTCCCGGGTGATCGTGCCGTCGTGCCCCGTGCCCTCGACGCGGTTGAGGTCCACGCCCAGGTCGTGCGCGAGCTTGCGGACGGGGGGCAGCACCTTGGGGCCGATGCGGTGGCCCGCGAGCGCCAGGCCCGCCGCGTGCTCGGCGACGGTGTGCGCCGCCAGCCACTCCGGGGACCGCGACCGTCGGTGCGGCCGGTCCGATGCCTCCACGAGCGGCCCGTAGCCGACGAGCACCGCGGTGCGCTCGGGGGCCGCACCGGTGTCGGCCGCGGGCTCGGCCTCCTCGACGACGGGAGCCGGTGCCGGTGCGTCGACCGTGGCCGCCGCGTGCTCCGCGACCGCGATCGTCATGATCGGCGCCCCGACGGCCACGGTCGTCCCGGGCTCGACGGCGAGGGACCGGACGACCCCCGCGTAGGGACAGGGCAGCTGGACGAGGGCCTTCGCCGTCTCGACCTCCGCCACCACCTGGTTGAGCGCGACGGTGTCGCCCACGGCGACGGTCCACTCGACGAGGTCGGACTCCGTGAGCCCCTCGCCGAGGTCGGGCATCGTGACCTGCTTGTCGGTGGTCATCACGCGCTCCATCCGGTCAGGGAGTGCTGGCGGCCCATGACCTGGTCGACGGCGTCGAGCAGCCGGTCGAGGTCGGGCAGGAAGTGCTCCTCGAGCTTCGAGGGCGGGTACGGCACGTCGAAGCCGGTGACCCGCACGGGGGCGGCGTGCAGCAGGGGGAAGCAGCGCTCGGTGATGCTCGCGGCGATCTCGGCGCCGAGCCCGCCACTGCGCTGCGCCTCGTGCGTGACGACGAGCCGGCCCGTCTTGCGGACGGACGCCTCGACGGTGTCGAGGTCGAGCGGGGACAGGGAGCGCAGGTCGACGACCTCGACGGACAGCCCGTCGTCGGCGGCGGCGAGCGCGGCGTCCCGGGCGGTGACCACGAGCGGCCCGTACGCGACGAGCGTGACGTCGGTGCCCTCGACGACGACGCGGGCCCGGTCGAGCGGGAGCGCGCCGTCGAGGGTCTCGTCGACCTCGCCCTTGGTCCAGTACCGCCGCTTCGGCTCGAAGAACACGACGGGGTCGTCGCACGCGATCGCCTGACGGAGCATCGTGTGCGCGTCCTGCGGGCTCGCGCACGTCACGACCCGCAGCCCAGGGGTGTGGGCGAAGTACGCCTCGGGCGACTCCGAGTGGTGCTCGACGGCGCCGATGCCGCCGCCGTACGGGATGCGGATCGTGACCGGCATCCGCACCGCCCCGCCGGTCCGGTAGTGCAGCCGTCCGACCTGCGTGACCATCTGGTCGAGGGCCGGGTAGACGAAGCCGTCGAACTGGATCTCCACGACGGGCCGGTAGCCCCGGTACGCGAGCCCGACGGCGACGCCCATGATCCCGGCCTCGGCGAGCGGGGTGTCCATCACGCGGTCCGCGCCGAAGTCGCGCTGGAGCCCGTCGGTCACCCGGAACACGCCGCCGAGCCGGCCGATGTCCTCGCCGAGCAGCACCACGGTCGGGTCGTCGTCGAGCGCGTGCCGCAGCCCGGAGCCGAGGGCGGCCGCGAGCGTCGTCGTCCCGGCCATCACTCCTCACCGCCGAACATCGCGAGGTACGCGGCGTACTGGCTGCACTGCCGTTCGACCTCGGCCGGCGGCTCGACGAGCACGTGGTCGAACAGGCTCAGCGGCTCGGGCGGCGTCAGGCCGTAGGTGGCGTCGCGCATCTGCATCGCGAACCCCTCGGCCTTCTCCTTCACCGCCTGGACACGGTCCTCGGACAGGGCGCCGTTCGTGTGCAGGTGCCGCTCGACGCGCGCGATCGGGTCCTTCGCCGCCCACTGCGCCCGGACCTCGGGGTCGGCGTACCGGGTCGGGTCATCGGACGTCGTGTGCGGGCCCATCCGGTACGTGACGGCCTCGACGAACGTCGGACCCTCGCCCCGTCGGGCCCGGTCGAGCGCGACGCGCGTCGCGGCCATGACGGCCAGCACGTCGTTCCCGTCGACCCGGATGCTGGGGATGCCGTACCCGGGGGCGCGGTCCGCGATCGGGCGGTGGGCCTGCAGGCCGACCGGCTCGGAGATGGCCCACTGGTTGTTCTGGCAGAAGAACACGACGGGCGCGGCGTAGGTCGCGGCGAACACCATCGCCTCGTGAACGTCGCCCTTGCTGGTCGCCCCGTCGCCGAAGTACGCGACGGCCACCGAGTCGACGCCGTCCTTCGCGCAGCCCAGGGCGTACCCGGTGGCGTGCAGGGTCTGCGCACCGATCATCACCTGTGGCGTCGCCATGCCGACCGCACGCGGGTCCCACCCGGCGAGCGCCGTGCCGCGCCACACCCGGACGAGTCCGGTCGGCGTCACGCCGCGGCAGTACGCCACGCCGTTCTCGCGGTAGCTGGTGAACGCGAAGTCGTCGGGTCGCAGCGACCGGGCCGAGCCGATCTGCGCGGCCTCCTGGCCGAGCAGCGGCGGCCACAGGCCGAGCTGGCCCTGACGCTGCAGCGCGACGGCCTCGACGTCGAACCGGCGCACCACGACCATGTCCTCGTAGAGGCGCAGGAGGGTCTCGTCGTCGACGTCCTCGACCCACGGGTCGTAGACGGGGTCCGGGTGGCGCGAGCCCTCGGGGGAGAGCAGCTGGACCATCTCGCCCCAGTCGGGGGCCGGGAGGTCGTCGCCATCGGACGGTGCGCGCCGGGCGCGCACGTCTGACACATCTGAACGCAACATGTTTCGCTCCGTCGGTCGGCGGAGCCCGGCGCTCTTGTGAAGCTGAGGCTCCATTGCCTGATGTCCCGCCAATGTAAGTCCGCAAGGGACGTTGTGCCCATGCCTCGGGGGGTGAGAGGGGGGCGGGTGCCCACCGGACGGCGCACAATGACGTCGTCGACAGGAGGCAGACGATGGACAAGGTTGTCCGTTCCGCCGTCGAGGCGGTCTCCGACATCCCCGACGGGGCGACCCTCGCGGTCGGTGGATTCGGTCTGTGCGGTATCCCGAGCGTGCTGATCCGCGCTCTGCTCGACTCCGGCGTCAAGGACCTGGAGGTCGTGAGCAACAACTGCGGGGTGGACGACTGGGGGCTCGGCCTGCTGCTGCAGGAGCACCGGGTCCGGCGCGTCGTCGCCTCCTACGTGGGCGAGAACAAGGAGTTCGCCCGGCAGTACCTGGCCGGTGAGCTCGAGGTCGAGCTCACGCCGCAGGGCACGCTCGCCGAACGTCTTCGCGCAGGTGGGAGCGGCATCGCCGCGTTCTACACGCGGACCGGCGTGGGCACCCAGGTCGCCGAGGGCGGTCTGCCGTGGCGGTACGACGCCGACGGGGGAGTCGCGGTCGCGTCACCGCCGAAGCCGGTCGAGACGTTCCTGGTCCGCGGTGTCGAGCGGGAGTTCGTCCGCGAGGAGGCGATCACCGCCGACTACTCGCTCGTCCGCGCAGCGGTCGGTGACCGGGCCGGGAACCTCGTGTTCCGCTCGTCGGCCCGGAACTTCAACCCGCTGTGCGCCGCCGCGGGACGGGTCGCGGTCGCCGAGGTCGAGCGGCTGGTCCCGGTCGGTGAGCTCGACCCCGACGCGATCCACCTGCCCGGCATCTTCGTCGACCGGGTCGTCGAGCTGACGCCCGAGCAGGCGGCCGAGAAGCGCATCGAGCGTCGGACGCTGCGTGTGGGGAGCCCGTCATGAGCCTCACCCGCGAGCAGATGGCCGCCCGCGCGGCGCAGGAGCTGCCCGACGGCAGCTACGTGAACCTCGGCATCGGCCTGCCGACCCTCGTCCCGAACTACCTGCCGCCCGGCGTGGAGCTCGTGCTCCAGTCCGAGAACGGCGTGCTCGGCGTCGGTCGGTACCCGGAGGAGCACGAGGTCGACGCCGACCTCATCAACGCGGGCAAGGAGACGATCACGGTCGATCCCGGCGCGAGCTACTTCGACTCGGCGACGAGCTTCGCGATGATCCGCGGCGGGAAGGTCGACGTCGCCGTCCTCGGGGCCATGCAGGTCTCCGCCGGCGGGGACATCGCCAACTGGATGATCCCCGGGAAGATGGTCAAGGGCATGGGCGGTGCGATGGACCTCGTGCACGGCGCCCGCCGGATCGTCGTCCTCATGGAGCACGTGGCCCGTGACGGCTCCGCGAAGGTGCTGCCCGAGTGCACGCTGCCGCTCACCGGCAAGGGCGTCGTCGACCGGATCATCACCGACCTCGCCGTCATCGACGTCACGCCGGCGGGTCTCGTGCTGCGGGAGCGGGCGCCGGGAGTCTCGGTCGACGACATCGTGGCGGCGACCTCGTCGGTGCCGCTGGTCGTCGGTGACGTGGAGGAGATGGTGCTGTCATGACCGAGCGTGAGGTGGTCCTCCTGGCGTTCGCGCGGACGCCGATGACGCGGCTCAACGGCGCCCTGTCCGCGCTGTCCGCCGCCGAGCTCGGGGCCGCCGCGATCCGCGGCGCCCTGGCCCGTGCCGACGTCCCGGCGTCGCTCGTCGACCAGGTGGTCATGGGGCAGGTCGTGCAGGCCGGCGCCGGCCAGAACCCCGCCCGCCAGGCCGCGCACCTCGCCGGGCTGCCGTGGACGGTGCCGGCGACGACGCTCAACAAGGTGTGCCTCAGCGGCCTCACGGCGATCATCGACGCCGCCCGGCTGATCCGCGCGGGCGAGGCCGACGTCGTCGTGGCCGGCGGCCAGGAGTCCATGAGCCAGGCACCGCACCTGCTGCCCGGGTCACGCCGTGGCTGGACGTACGGCGACCTGAAGGCCGTCGACTCCCTGGCGCACGACGGGCTGACCGACGCGTTCGACCACGAGTCGATGGGAGCCTCGACGGAGCGCGGGAACGCGTCGCTGGGGATCTCGCGGGAGGCGCAGGACGAGGTGGCCGTGGCCAGCCACCGTCGCGCTGCCGAGGCCGTCACGTCCGGGGTGTTCGCGGCGGAGATCGTCGGCGTGGACGTGACGCAGCGCCGCGGTTCGACACTTCACGTGGACGCCGACGAGGGCATCCGGCCCGACACCTCGCTGTCGTCGCTCGCGGCCCTGCGGCCGGCGTTCGCGGCCGACGGGACGATCACGGCCGGGAACGCCTCGCCGCTCACGGACGGGGCCGCGGCCGTCGTCGTCGCAGCCCGGGACGTCGCGGAGGCGCGTGGGCTGCGGTGGCTCGCGTCCGTCGGGGCGTCCGGCCAGGTCGCCGGTCCCGACACGTCTCTGCACTCTCAGCCGTCGGCCGCGGTCGGCGCGGCGCTGAAACGCTCGGGCTGGTCGCTGTCGGACGTCGACCTCGTCGAGATCAACGAGGCCTTCGGGTCCGTCGTGGTCCAGTCGCTCGCCGACCTCGACTACCCGCTCGCGCAGACCAACATCCACGGCGGCGCCATCGCGCTCGGCCACCCGATCGGTGCGTCCGGCGCCCGGCTCGCCGGGCACGCCGCCACGGAGCTGGCCCGACGGGGGTCCGGTCGTGCGGCCGTCGCGCTGTGCGGCGGTGGCGGGCAGGGCGAGGCGCTGCTGCTCTGGCGCGAGAATGGCTGAATGACGGGGACGCCGCAGCTGCCCGAGCACGTTCACCGCGCTCGGCAAGGACGTCGGCGACGACGTGACGAGCGGCTGTCCTGACGTCCCGCCGGGCGTGTCGGGCCCCCGGTCTACGCTCGACGACCATGAGCTTCCTCTATGAGGAGCGCACGTCGTCGTCCCCGTTCGTGGACGTCGTCTGGCGGACGCGCGACGTCGGCGACGGCACGTACGTCGCGTCCGCGGACGCCTGCTGGGACATGATCTTCACGACCGGCACGCCCGGCGCCCGGGTGCTGCTGTGCGGCCCGGCCTCCCGCCCCACGCGGGTTCCCTACGCGGCGGGCAACCTCAACGTCGGCGTCCGGTTCGCGGCAGGGGCGTACTTCACGCACGTGCCCGTCCGGACGGTCTGCGACCGCACAGTCCCGCTCCCGATGCCCGACCCCGGCCGCTTCGAGCTTGCGGGGGCCGTGTGGCCGTTCCCGGGCTACGCCGAGGTCGACGAGCTCGCGGACGCCTTCGCACGGGCCGGTCTCCTGCGGCTCGACGAGGTCGTCGGCGCCGCGCTCGACGGCGGCACGCCGCACGTGTCCGCCCGCACCGTCGAACGCCACTTCACGCACACCACCGGCCTCAGCCCACGGCACGTCCGCCGGATCACCCGGGCGCGGGCGGCTGTCGCGAGGCTCCAGCAGGGCTGCGCCATCGCGGAGGTCGCGCACGACCTCGGGTACGCCGATCAGTCGCACCTCACGCGCGACCTCAAGCGCCTCACCGGGTACACGCCGCGGCAGTCGCAGGAGCGGTCAGAACCGGTCTGACGACGTGTCGCTCCGGTTCAAGACGGCACGCACCGGGTCCGGTTCGCTGGTGGGCACGACGCCACCGCGAGCGAGAGGACCGAGCCGATGGACATCCGACCGTACAAGATCGCGGTCCCGCAGGACGACGTCGACGACCTGGTCGACCGGCTCGCCCGGACCCGCTGGCCCGCCGCCCTGACCAGCTCCTGGGAGCGCGGCACACCGGTCCCGTACGCCCGTGACCTGGCCGAACGGTGGCGCACCCGGTACGACTGGCGCGCTCACGAGGCACGGCTCAACGCGATGCCGCAGTTCGTCGCCGACGTGGACGGCCAGCCCGTGCACGGCCTGCACGTGCGGTCCGCGCGCGACGACGCCACGCCGCTCCTGCTCTGCCACGGCTACCCGACGAGCTTCGCCGAGTTCGCCCGTCTGGCGCCCGCCCTCGCCGACCCCGCCGACGACGCGCCGGCGTTCCACGTCGTCGTCCCGTCGATCCCCGGCTTCGGCCTGTCCACCCCGCTCACCGGGCACGGCTGGGACATCGCCCGCACCGCCGGCGCGTTCGACGGGATCATGCGCGAGCTCGGCTACGAGCGTTACACGGTGTTCGGTGAGGACGTCGGCGCGGGGATCGTCGACCAGCTCTGCCTCGACGCCGGTGAACGCGTCCTCGCCGCGCTCGTCGCGACGGACCCGGGCGCGATCGCGACCCAGTACACGCCGCCCACCGACCACCTCACCGACGACGAGCGCGCCGAGCACGACAGGCTCAAGGCTGCCCGCTCGGAGGACTTCGGGTACCTGGCGCTCCAGACGACGAGACCGCTGAGCGTCGCCTACGGGCTCACCGACTCCCCGGCGATGCAGCTCACGTGGATCGTCGAGAAGTTCCAGGAGTGGACCGACCCCACGCTCACGCTGCCCGACGACGCCGTCGACGTGGACGACCTGCTCACCCTCGTGAGCGTGTCCTGGTTCGGCCGCGCCGGCGACGGTGCCGCGAACCTGCTGTGGGAGGCCGCGCACGCCGCTGCCGCCTGGGGGCGGGTGCACGACCGGCCGCTCGGCATGGCCGCGTTCGGCGAGCAGCCGCTGATGCGGCGGATCCTCGACGCAGGCGGTCGCCTCGCCTACTGGGGCGAGCACGCGCGCGGCGGGCACTTCCCGGCGATGGAGGTCGGCGACGACCTCGCGGGGGACATCCGCGCGTTCCTCGGGCAGTACCGGCTGGCCCACGCGTGACGCGCCGGCAGCGCGTGCCGGCAGCACGTGCCCTTCAGCGCAGAGCGGCCGCCCGGCGCTCGAACATCGCCCGCTCGCCCGCGTTCCTCGTCAGGCCGGCCGCCGACCGGAACTCCGCGCGGGCCTCGTCGGCTCGCCCGAGCCGTTCGAGCAGGTGCCCGCGAGCGGCGGGCAGCTGGGCGTAGCCCCGCAGCCCGGGGGAGTCGCGCAGGTCGTCGAGGATCGCGATCCCCGCGGCCGGGTCGCCGGCCATCCCGACGGCCAGGGCGCGGTTGAGCTCGACGACCGGGGACGGTGAGACGCCGGCGAGCGCCGCGTAGAGGTGCACGATCTGCGCCCAGTCCGTCTCGCCGGCCGTCGGCGCCATCGCGTGGCACGCCGCGATACCGGCCTGCAGCGCGTAGGGCCCCGGTCCGGCCGGCCCGCCGAGCGCGACGGCCGAGCCGAGGGCCGCGGTGCCCCGCCGGACCAGGAGGTGGTCCCAGCGGGTGCGGTCCTGGTCGAGGAGACCGATCGGGGTGCCGGAGGAGTCGACCCGAGCGGCCAGCCGGGAGGCCTGGAGCTCGAGGAGCGCGTCGAGGGCCAGCACCTCGGGCTCGTCGGGCAGAAGCGACACGAGCAGGCGCGCGAGGCGCAGGGCCTCGTGGCACAGCTCGGGGCGTGTCCAGTCGTCGCCGGACGTCGCGCTGTAGCCCTCGTTGAACACCAGGTAGACGACCTCGAGCACGGACGGCAGGCGGTCGGGCATGTCCTGCGGCCGGGGGAGGTCGAGCGGCACGCCCCGCTCGGCGAGCGTGCGCTTCGCTCGCGAGATGCGCTGCGCGGCGGTCGGCTCGGGGATCAGCAGGCCGCGGGCGACCTCCGCCGTCGTCAGGCCGCCGAGGAGCCGCAGCGTCAGGGCGACGCGCGACTCGGTGGTGAGGACCGGGTGGCACGTGGTGAACACGAGGCGCAGCAGGTCGTCGCCGATGTGGTCGTCGAGGTCGGAGACGTCGTCCGGACCAGGGGCGTCGCTCAGGTCCCGGCCGACCTCGGCGAGCTTGCGCGCGTACGTCGAGCGGCGTCGCACCAGGTCGACCGCCAGGTGGCGGGCGGTCGTGACGAGCCACCCGGCCGGGTTCGGCGGGACGCCCTGGACGGGCCACTTCTCCAGCGCGACGACGAACGCGTCCTGCGCGATCTCCTCGCCGAGCCCCACGTCGCCGACGACACGGCTCGCGACGGCGACGACGTTCGCCGACTCGATCCGCCACACGACCTCCGCGGCATGGCGAGGATCGGGAGCCGTCACAGCTCCCGATCCTCGTCGGTGCGGCGGTCCGCCGTCGAGGGGCGGTCAGGGCACGGGCGGCGCCTCGAAGACCGGCTGCACGTCGGCCTCGCCCTCCCAGCCCTCCCAGTGCTCGAGGTGCAGGCGGACGAACCTGGTGGTCCACTCGACGGCCTCGTCGCGCGACCGCACGTCGTACAGCGCGTAGCTGACGAGCTCCTTGGACTCGGCGAACGGGCCGTCGGTGACCGACAGTGCGCCGCCGACGAGGGAGATGCGCGCGCCCCCCGCTGCGACGGGAGCGAGGCCACGGGTGTCGACCAGGACGCCGGCGCGGGTCGCCTCGGCGCCCAGGGCCATGACCGCCTCCATGAGGGACGCCGGGACGGGGGTGGACGGCTGACGGGTGACCTTGAGGGTCGTCATGTAGAGCATGGTCGGTTCCTCCGTGTCGGTGCAGGTCGTCGTGGGAGTCACGCGTGGGCGTACGTGGCGCGGGAGTACGCGTCCACGCCGAGCGTGGTGAGCCAGGTCAGGACGGTGAGGATGCCGACGGTGAAGACGACGACGCCGGCGGACGATCCCGACGCCGCCGTCCCGAACCCTGCCAGCAGCGCGACGGCGGCGACAACGCTCCACAGGGCCCGGCCTCGCCGGCCCTCCTGCCGGTAGCGGCGCGCCATGACGAACGCGGTCGAGGCGAGCGCGACGAACGCCAGCCCCGACGTCACCAGGTGCAGCGTGCCGTGCAGCGTGGGGACCGCGGGCTCGGGCATGCCGACGGGGAACCCGGCGCCGGCGTCGGCCCGGAAGATCCCGGCGAGGACGATGCCCGCTCCCGCGACCCGGACGAGCAGCGGGACCGCACGCCGGCCCGTGCCGGACGTCAGCGTGCGGCCCAGCCCGAGCGAGAACGCGATCACCATCGCGCCCGTGAGCAGGAAGTTCGCCACCTGGACCCACCCGAGGTCCCCCAGGGCGAGCTGGCTCCAGGCGTTCCGGCCCAGGTCGAAGCCCTGGCGGGTCACGGCCTGCGCGAGCGAGACAACCACGAAGAACGGGCCGGCCACGATCCCGTAGCCGTCGAGCGAGCGAGTGATGCGGGTCGCAGGGTCGGCGCAGGCCCGGTCGTGGGCGGCGGCGCGCTGCGTCTGGGTGAGGTCCTGCGGTCGGACGAAGGTGGCGGACATGTCGATCTCCCGGTTCGGGGGAGCACCCGGTGTGCGTCCCTGCTGTCTCTCCGAACGGGGACGACGGTTCTCGACACCTCTCGACCGACGACTTTCAGCGGTCGTCGAGGACGGCGCGGAGCCGAGCGGCGAAGGCCTCGGGCTGGCCCGGGTAGCCGAACTCGTCGCCCGCGAACCCGCTGTGGTGGCTGGGGAACACGGCCAGCTCCTGGCCGAGAGCGTCCGCGAGCGCCGCCGACGTCCGCCACGTCACCGAGCCCCTGCTCTCGATGCCGGCGACGACGACCACACGGGTCGACGCACCCGCGAGCGCCGCCACGTCCGGCTGGTACGCCGTCACGGCGTTGGACACCCCCGACAGCAGCGGGTCGCCCCGGGACCCGTCGTCGTCCGTCGGGAGACCGAACGCGGCCGGGTCCACGGGCTCGCTGCCGAACCCGTCCGGGAACTCGCCCTGCCAGGACGTCAGCGCGATGAACTGCGCCATGCCGGCACCCCATCCCCGCAGCTGGTACGCCTCTTGGACGTTCCGCTCGGCGGCGAGCGCCTGCTCGGCGTCGGGCAGGAACGCGAGCAGCGGCGGCTCGTGCGCCACGAGCGTGCGGACGTCGTCGGGGTGGGTCGACACCCACTGCAGCGCGGTGACGGCACCCCCGCTCGTCGCGAACAGGTCCACCGGCCCGGCGCCGAGCGCGGCGACGAGCGCGTGCAGGTCCTCCGCCTGCTGCTGGGGGCTGTTCGTGGAGCTCCCGTCGGTGCGCACGCTGCGGCCCAGGCCCCGCGGGTCGTACGTGACGACCGTGCGGTCCGGCAGGAGCGAGGCGAGCGTGGTGAAGCCGGACGCGGTCATGGGCTGCCCGATGACGAGCAGCGGCGGGCGCCCGTCCGGTGTCGGCACGGGGCCCCAGACGTCGTACGCGATGCTGGCGCCGGGGACGTCGAGCGTGAGGGTGGTCGTCGTGGTCGTCATGTCTGCTCCCGCGGGCTGTGGGTGGTCCGGTCGTGGGGGTGTCGCGCCGGGCGGCGCCCTTTCGACAGGAATGACCCACCGGGCTCGGCGAACTCATCGGCGTGGTGCTCCCCGTGGTCTGCGGGGTCCTCGTCCACCGCGGCAGGGCTGCTCCGGCGACGTGACGTCGCTCTCATCCGGCGATCCCGGTGCCGGGCGGGAAGAATCCCCGACCTACCCTGTGTTGCGATGTGCGGCCGCCACGACCGGCCGCGCCGACCGACCCTGGGAGCTGCACCACGTGAGCACGTGGAACCTGACCGAGCGCCGTGCCGTCGACCTCCGCCGGGTCGCCAGCGCGCTCTGTCGCCCTTCCCTGGGTCGCTGACCCGCCGGACACCCTCCGGACCTGGCCGTCGTCTCCCGGCCCATCCGCCCCCACCCCACGAGGTGAGCCGGGCACCCCTGCGTCACCTCGTGGCGTGTCCCCCCTTGCACCAGACCTCCGGCGCGCCCCCGCGTGCCCCCGAAAGGCCTCTCCGTGTCTGACACCACCACGAAGCCCCAGCGTCGGCTGCGGCTTCCCTCCTTCACCGTCCAGGTCCTGCTGGGCCTCGGGCTCGGCGTGCTGCTCGGCTGGGTCGCCCTCCAGATGGGCACCAACGCCGACGGCGACGCCAACTGGCTCGCCACGACGCTCGACACCATCGGCTCGTCCTTCGTGACGCTGCTCAAGGCGATCGTCCCGCCGCTCGTGTTCCTCGCGATCGTCACGTCGATCGCGAACCTGCAGCAGGTCACCAACGCCGCGCGGCTCGCCTGGCAGACGCTCCTGTGGTTCGCCATCACCGCCGCGATCTCCGTCGCGGTCGGCATCGGGCTCGGGCTCGTCTTCAACCCGGGCGCGAACTCGACCCTCAGCACCGAGGGCGCGGAGGCGGTCGGCACCACCGGGTCGTGGCTCGACTTCCTCAACGGCCTCATCCCCGGCAACTTCCTGGGACTCGGCGCCGGTACGCAGGTCTCGGCGGACGCGGGCGGCGCGCTCGCCGCGAAGACGTCGATCTCGTTCAACGTGCTGCAGATCGTCGTCATCGCGATCGTCATCGGAATCGCGGCCCTGCGCTCCGGCAAGGCCGCGGAGCCGTTCCTCGCCGTCACGCGCTCGGCGCTCGCGATCGTCCAGAAGGTCCTGTGGTGGGTCATCCGCCTCGCGCCCCTCGGCACCCTGGGCCTCATCGGGCACGCCGTCGCGACCTACGGGTGGGACCTCCTCGAGCCGCTCGGGTCGTTCGCCGTCGCGATCTACACGGGCCTCGCGATCGTCCTGTTCGTCGTGTACCCCGTGATCCTGCGGACCAACGGGCTGCGCATCGGCAGCTTCTTCCGCGGCGCCTGGCCCGCGATCCAGCTCGCGTTCGTGTCCCGGTCCTCCGTCGGCACCCTGCCCCTCACCGAGCGGGTCGTCGAGCGCAACCTCGGCGTGCCGCGGTCCTACGCGTCGTTCGCCGTGCCGCTCGCCGCGACGACGAAGATGGACGGCTGCGCCTCGATCTACCCGGCGATCTCGGCGATCTTCGTCGCGCAGATCTTCGGCATCGACCTGTCGTTCACCGACTACCTGCTCATCGCGTTCGTGTCCGTCGTCGGCTCCGCCGCGACGGCCGGCCTGACCGGTGCGGTCGTCATGCTCACCCTCACGCTGTCGACGCTCGGCCTGCCGCTCGCGGGTGTCGGGCTGCTCCTCGCGATCGACCCGATCCTCGACATGGGCCGCACCGCCGTGAACGTCGCCGGTCAGGCGCTCGTGCCGACGGTCGTCGCGAAGCGTGAGGGGATCCTCGACCAGCGGCAGTACGACTCGGCCTCCGCCGAGGACCTGTTCACGGACGACGACATCGACCTCGACGCACCGGCGCCGGACGCCGTCGACACCGAGGCCTCGACCGCCGAGCGGCGGGAGCCCGTGCCCGTGTCGTGACAGCGCCCTCGAACGTCCGGCGCCCCGGTTGCTGCTCCCTCTGAGCGGCGACCGGGGCGCCGTGTCGTCCCGGGTCGATCCTGCGGCGCTCACGGGGCCGTCGTCGACGCCCACGCGCCGAGGACGGTCGGTGGACCGTCGTCCGGGAGCATCACGGCGACCATGAGGACTCCGAACGCGGTGACGTCCTCGAGGTCGCCCTGCTGTCCGATGACCTCGGCGAGTGCCTCGTCCTCCAGGTGGAGCGTCTTGCCGGGGCTCGCGGTCACCGTCTTCTCGTAGTCGAAGCTGATCGAGGCGAGCGCTCCTCCGTCGACGGCCGCGACCCGGACCGCCCCGCGGGGACCCGTGGGATCGGCGCTGTCACCGAGCAGACGGACGTCGAAGTGCGTGAGGGTCGCGATGTCGCCGGGCACGGCCGTGACGTCCGAGCGGAACGCTGGCAGATCCTCGCCCAGCACCAACGTGCCGGCGTCGCCCGTCTCGGCGTACGTCTGGACGGCCGTCATCGCGTCGACCGCGGCGGCCTGCTGCGACGGCGTCGCGATGCTGGGTCGTCCGCCCGTGAGGGGCCGCGGTGCGGCGTCCTGCGGGATGCCGGTCGCGGCCGCCACACGCCACGGATCGAGCACCGAGCCTCGTTCCAGCACCCGGAGATCCACTGTGTCGTCGGGGTCGTCGCCCGTCCCCGACGACGCCGTCGTGGTGGCCATGAACCACATCGGGTACGTGTCGAACGCGGGGGCGTAGACCTGCAGCGGCGCCGTCGTGAGGACGACGGGCTCTTCTGTCTCGCCCCTCGCGCCCGCGAGCAGCGTGGAGAAGACGTCCGCGCGCAACACGGCGCCGCTGTCGGCGGACTCCCAGCCGGAGGGGTCGTGGGCCTGGTCGCTCAGCGCGATCGCTGCGTTGTTCCTCTCGTCGTAGGACGCGAACGCGGGCAGGACCTCGTCGTCGGTGACGGCCGTCCGCACCGGGGTGGCGCTCGCGGTGCCGACACGCTCAGGCAGCGAGGCGCACCCGGCGACGGCGGTGGCGACGACCAGCCCGAGGGCGGCCAGCCGGGTTCGGTCGCGGGCGGGCGATCGTCCGGTCGTCGACCAGGCGGTGCGGGCCGGGACCGAACGGCTCAGGCCGACACTCGTGGGGCCGGCACCGGTCGGCGCCGACGCGGTCGCGGCCGTGGTGTCGGGCTGCCCGGGGGCCACGGACCCGGCGGGCCTGCGGGGCCCTCGACGGCGCAGCACGACGGCTGCGACGACGACCGCCAGGCCGACCGCAGCCGTGGTGACCGCAGCTACGAAGCCGTGCGGGACGACGACACCGAGCGACATCGTGAGGGTGCCGCCGGTCGGCCCCGCTACGACGGCGACGGTGGCGGGGTCGCCGGTGAGCCGGACGTCGAGCCGCCGCGTGCCGGTTCCCGACTCGCTGTCGTCCCAGAACGTCGTCGTCTCCGGCGCGACGCTCGGCTCGGTGCGGGAGCCCTCCTTCGTCTCTCCGGACAGCTCGCCCCCTGTGCCCACCTCGGTGACGCGCAGGCGGGTCACGTCGCGGAGGTAGCTGCCGACGTCCACGGGGTTGGCGACCCCGACGAAGACCGTGCCGCCGGCGTTCCGGGCCGACACCTGCACGGTCACGTTCCGGTACGGGAAGAGGTCCGGCGCAGTGAGTGCCGTGCGGGCGCCGCTCGACGAGACGGTCGTGGGCGGGAGGGTGCCGACGTCGTCCGGTCCGATCGCGACGGCTGCGGCGAGGCCGAGCAGTGCGAGCGCACCGCCCACGACGATCGAGAGCACCGAGAAGGTGTGACGCATGAGGTTCCCCTTGTGGTCGAGTCCGGGGAACCTAGCAACGCCGCTCGGCCCGGATCCGCCGTCATCCACAGGCCTCCTCGGCGTTGGTGTCAGTCGGGCAGCTGCGGGACGGAGAAGCCCTCGCCGGTGCGCAGCAGGCTGCCGCGCACGAGGGCCCCCTTGCCGAACCTCGTCGACACCGCGTCGACGGCGACGTCGAGGAGCCCGAGGTCGGGGCCGTCGAGCGGCAGGACGGGCTGCACGACCGCGTCCGACTCGAGCCGGGTGAGCGCGACGCCGACGAGCGTGATCCCACGCTCGGTGATCAGGGGTGCGGCCGCGTCGAGCAGGGAGACGGCGGCGGTGGCGACGTCGGCGCCGGACGAGGTGTTGTGCAGGAACGACCGTGACCTCGTGGCGCGCGTGTAGTCCTCGAACCGCAGGCGCAGCACGACGGTGCCCGTCGTGCGGTGGGCCTTGCGCATCCGACGGCACACCCGGTCGACAAGACCCAGGAGCGCGGCGCGGACGAACTCGGGGGAGTGCGGCCCGTGGCCGATGGCCCGCTGGGCTCCGATGGAGCCGCGCGCGCGACCGGTGACCACCCGCTCCGGGGTCCGGCCGTGCACCACCGCGAACAGGTGCCGCCCCGCCGCGCGCCCCAGGGCACCCGTCAGCACCGACTCGGGCAGCGACGCCACGTCGCCGGCGGTGACGAGGCCGTACCCGTGCAGCTTGCGGGCGGTGACGTCGCCGACGCCCCAGAGCTGCTCGAGCGGCAGCGGGTGGAGGAACGCCTCCTCGCCGTCGGGCGGCACGAGCAGGAGGCCGTCGGGCTTGGCGACGCGGCTGGCGACCTTGGCGAGGAAGGGTGTGCGGGCGACGCCGACGGTGATCGGCAGCCCGACCTCGTCGCGCACCTGCGCCCGCAGCCGTGCGGCGATCTCAACCGGCGGCACGTCGATGCGGTGCAGGCCGGCGACGTCGAGGAACGCCTCGTCGATGGACACGCCCTGCACCTGCGGCGTGGTGCGGTGGAACAGGTCGAACACCGCCCGGCTGGCCTCGACGTACGCGTCGAACCGAGGCCGGACCTCGATGAGGTCCGGGCACAGCATGCGTGCCTCGCGGCCGCTCATCGCGGTCTTCACGCCCTGGCGCTTGGCCTCGTACGACGCGGCGAGCACCACACCGCCGCCGACGGCGATCGGGCGGCCGCGCAGGCGAGGGTCGTCGCGCTGCTCCACGGCCGCGTAGAACGCGTCGAGGTCGGCGTGCAGGATCGCGGCGGCGCGCGGGGTGTCGGACACGAACACATGTTCGACCCGACCACTGACATCGCGGCGATCCAGGGCCAGGCGCTCAGCCCCAGCAGAGGCAGAACGGATGACCGGCCGGGTCGGCGTACACCTGGAAGCCCTCGGGGCTCGTCCGGTCCTCGGCGGCCTGGAGCAGCCGGGCGCCGAGCGCGATGGCCTGCTCGTGGGCCGAGTCGAGGTCCTCGACGTACAGGTCCAGGTGGATCTGCTGCTGCTCGCCGTGCGGCCAGTCGGGCTGCACGTGGTTCGGCGCGAGCTGGAACCCGAGCCGGGGCCCGCCCTCGACCGACACCGAGTGCCAGTCGTCCTCCGCGTCGACCGTCCCGCCCAGCAGGCCGGCCCAGAACGTGCTCTCCGCGGCGAGGTCCGCGGCGTCGAAGACGATGGTGGGAGTTCGTGTGAATCTCATGCCGGGATGCTTCCAGCGACCACCGACATCCGCCCGTCAGCCCTGACAGGTCGAAGAGCGCCTCGGTGGGACGTGCCGTCGGCCGTCGTGCAGTGGGGTCGCCGACGAGGCGTGACCGTGCAGGTCAACGACGGGTTCGTCGTCCAGAGTTGGTTGCCTCTGCCCGAGTTGTCCGATAGGCCTGGGGGGTCCGTGCGTCCGTCCCACACACCCTGAGGACCCCCATGAGCGACAAGCCCACCATCGTGCTCGTCCACGGCGCCTTCGCCGACGCCTCCGGCTGGGGCGGTGTGATCAGCCGCCTGCAGGCGCAGGGCTTCCCGGTGTACGCACCGTCCAACCCGCTGCGCGGCGTCGCGGCCGACGCCGCGTACGTCCACGCGTTCCTCGGCACGATCGAGGGACCGGTCGTCCTCGTCGGCCACTCCTACGGCGGCGCCGTGATCACCAACGCGGCGGTCGGCGCCGAGAACGTCCGGGCGCTCGTGTACGTCGCGGCGTTCGCGCTCGACGAGGGCGAGTCCACCGGCGCAGCGCTCGCGCTCACCGGGGACCCGGTGGACCTGACGACCGTGGTCACCGTCCGGCCCTTCCCCGGTGCGGCAGAGGGCGACCTGGACGGGTACATCAACCCGGCGATCTTCTCGCAGGTGTTCTGCCAGGACCTGCCGGAGGACGTGGCCGCGGTCATGTCGGTGTCGCAGCGCCCCGCGACGCTCTCCAGCCTGGGAGAGCCGTCGGGGCCGCCCGCGTGGAAGACGCTGCCGAGCTGGTCGCTCGTCGCGACGCAGGACCGGCTGATCCCGGTTGCGGTGCACCGGGCGATGGCCGCGCGCGCGGGTGCCACGGTGGTCGAGGTGGACAGCTCGCACGTCGCGATGATCAGCCACCCGGACGAGACGACGGCGCTGATCCTCGCCGCGGTCGACGGCACCGCCTGACGAGCTCGGACGCCGCCGCCCTCCGAGGACGACCTGGGGGTGGCGGCGTTCGTCATGTCACCCCGGCAACGGTCGCGGCATCGCACGCCGGGCGGGGGGCGGGGGTGAACGTGGAGGCCCGAACGGCTGAGGGCTGTGGACAAATCGCCGTCGGGGTCCGAGCCGAGCGTTAGCGTGCCACCTCGCGGCGCGGGTCCGCACCCGGGTCGCCGGGGTCAGCGTGGAGGTTTCGATGGCCAACCTGAACGTGTCGTACCAGGAGATGCGGGACGCGGCGACGCGCCTGACCAACAGGCAGGACGAGATCACCACGAAGCTCAACGAGCTCAAGGCGTTCATCGAGTCGCTGATCTCCTCCGGCTTCGTCACCGACCAGGCCTCCGTCGCGTTCGGCGAGTCCTACCGCCAGT
>Ga0160440_100104_pt1 | contig 93073 bp, 80 predicted proteins | sample HID1971I_E1MG_FD_108277 | JGI IMG/M metagenome (GOLD analysis project Ga0160440, IMG submission 108277) | Enriched millipede-associated microbial communities from UW Madison campus, WI, USA - HID1971I_E1 MG | ecosystem: Host-associated > Arthropoda: Insects > Digestive system > Unclassified ... | reverse complement strand
CTGTCGTTTCCGATGGAAGGCACCTCGCTCGCGCTCGACTTTCCGCAGCACGAAATGCGCAACTCGTCACTCTTCGGCGCGCTCGATACGATCGTGCGCGAAGCCGGTGGACGCATCTATCCGGCCAAGGACGCGCACATGTCGGGCGCCGATTTTCGCGCCGCCTATCCTCGATGGCAGCAACTCGAATCGCTCCGCGATCCGGCGATGCTGTCGCATTTCTGGAAACGAATGACCGGCCTATGAAGAACATCGTCATCGTGGGCGCCACGTCCGCCATTGCCATCGCCTGCGCGCGCGAATGGGCGACCAAAGGCGCGCGCTTCTTTCTCGTCGCGCGCAATCAGGAGCGCATGGAGCAGGTCGCCGCCGATCTGAGCGCGCGCGGCGCTGCTGCGGCGGCTGTGCATCGGCTCGATATCGACAAGCTCGACGATCACGCCGCGATGCTCGCCGACTGTGCCGCACAGATGGATTCGATCGATATCGTGCTGGTCGCGTCGGGTACGCTGCCGGATCAGGCGGTCTGCCAGAACGATCCTGCCGTCGCGGTGCGCGAGTTTCATACCAATGCGCTCTCGCTGATCGCGCTGCTCACGCCGATCGCCAATCGGCTCGAGGCGCAGCGGCATGGCACGCTCGCGGTGATTTCGTCGGTGGCGGGCGATCGCGGGCGGCCGTCGAATTATCTTTATGGCAGCGCGAAGGCCGCGTTGCAGGCGTTTCTCGAAGGCTTGCGCGCGCGGCTTTTCAAAGTGGGCGTGCATGTGGTCGATATCAAGCCCGGCTTCGTCGCCACGCCGATGACCGCGGGTCTGCCGCTGCCGGGGCCGCTCGTCGCGACGCCGGAGAAGGTCGCGAAGGATATCGTGCGCGGGATCGAGAGGAAGAAGGACGTGCTTTATACGCCGTGGTTCTGGTGGGGCATCATGCTGATCATTCGCAATGTGCCTCGTTTTGTGTTTAAGCGGGCTTCGCTTTAGGTCAGGCGAAGGTGCGGAAGACGTAGCGCTTGTCGAGGCGGTACTTGATCACGTAGCCGATCGCCAGGCCGATGCACGCACCGATGTAGCGCGCCTCCGCCGTTCCGAAGATGTGGTTGAAGCCGAATTCCACGCCCCAGAAGATCGCCGTCGTGACGAGGCCCATCGTCACGTAAAGCGTGAACATGGTCGCGTCGTGACGCGCGTTCTCCGCCTTGAAGCGGAAGATCCATTTCTTGTCGAGCACGTATTTCACGACGAGACCGACGCCGGTGCCGATGAATACCGAGAGCAGGATGTGCCACGGGCCGGTGTAGAGGCGCGTGGCGAGGTCCTGCGCGCCGATGTTGGCGGCAGTGGCGATGGCGGCGAAGAAGGTGTAGAGAAGGGCGGTTGCATTTATCTAGAACCGGGATAGCTATTTGACACTCGAGTGCCTCTTCGGCATGTCGGAATTCGAACGCGTTCACTTCTCGCACAATGGCCCGAACCGAAGTGAAAGGAACTCAATGTCGGAACCGGAGCAATATACATTGTTGCCGAGTCCACGTCCTTCGCGACGGCCAATACACTACCGTCACGACACCGGGTCATTGGAGTTGCGGCCATCGTTCCCGCACACGCAGCAGCGGAGAGGGCGGAAGTCGAGCGCATGGATGACACCATTTGAGCAGATGAATAACATATATCGAAGCCGCCGTTTGACGTCGTAAAAGCGTACGACTTCCTTGAGATGCCTCGCGAAGCCGATTAATCGAACCGATCAGCAAAGGTCCACGAAATAAATCAATCTAACTACCTCGTGTATGCGTACGCATGTAAGCTAAAGCCACGAGGCCAATCAGAATATTCTGTACTCTTCTCGTCTCCCGCGATAAGGCTAATGCGGGTCGCCCATGCCATCGCGTTTTCGACAGACGTTCTGCGTCGACGCTCACAACTCGCCGCCCCATTTATCTACTCTGCCAAATTTGCAAATGACTGATGCGGCAACTGTTAGATATTGATAAAGCTACAATTCGTTGACTTGGAAGCTGTTGAATAAATTGGCCCACTCACATTTGGCTACTCATTTATCGCTGTAATGCACAACCCAAGACTCGGGGAATAAACTGTTCGGGAAATTGAGTGTCCCTGGACTACTGGCTCATTTGCCGTGCAAACACCGATGGAAACAACGATGGATTGAGAACATGCTCGGGCGGACACTTAGGCCAAGCGGTACACCCTTGTCTCACGGCCGAGGCATTTCGCACACGTACATACTAGATTAATGGCAATGCTTAGGGATGTTGATCGCTAGCTTTCCTGCCTAATGCATATTTGCAGAGCGTCGCACTCGCAAGACGGCGATCTCCACTTTAATCGCCGGGGTTAATCTAATAGACGGGGCTAAAAAATGTAGATAAAGTTTCGAGCTTTTTCCGATTTATAACTCCAGCAGCTCGAATATATCTAAAAGGCATTGCGAGTTTCGACTCGAATGGCAAACAATCCACGACGCATTGATAAGTTAAGGCGCAAGGGCGTCAGGGTCGTTTGCCATGATTTCCCAGCAATTCGAGCGGCCAATCGCTTCCTTCCCGTTTCCGTTGCGATGATTGCCAGCCACGCCTTGATCTACTTCGCTCTCCGATTGGTGAGACAGTTCCGCCGCGAGCATGCGCTCGCCAGTTGCTTCTTCAATTGCCCGGCCAAACCCGATTCGCCGAGAATCGACTCCGCATCCCTTGCTTTGCAACTGCGCTAGCAGTTGGTCGATCAACTCATCGGGGAAAAGCTTCGGCGCTTTCTGGATCTTGCGCTTCTTGGTCACGGTTGCTTCGGTCATAGGGCATTATTCCCTTTATCGTCTCATGACCTCGGCACACTAAAAATCTGAAAGGCTCGGAGCACTGGCGACCCCGTGCTTCTCGACAAAACCCAGCCGTACGTCGCTCCGTTTTAAGGCAATTGACTTCCACTCTTGGAATTACCTGTTGATCGTTTTACCCCTTAGCCCGTGTTTTCCGTTCCTGTAGCCAGGTTTCGAACACGCCTGTTCAGCGCTTCCTGCTGTGCCTTGCACACAGCATCCGCCACGAGTGTATCCGCGGAGCGGTCCGGACGACGAGTCTCTAACGGCTTCTTCGGCATGCATCATGCGGTACCACGCTTGTCGGAATTTTGTTCCCGCGGCAATCATCCGATAGTAGCCCTACCGTAATACGCCAGTTTCCTTTAAGTCAAACTCGTCTTCGCGCCCGGGCTTCAAGTGCGGCCTGCGGGTATTGTCCAACTCGGGGCTCCTACGCGATGCTTTGCGGCTGCTCACAGAACGACGTTGCCGTGCTCGCTTTTCGACATCAAGGCCAAAGAGTGTTCAGGCGAGGTCGACGATCCCACGTTCGCGTAGTCCATTTCGTCTAACGTTCTTTACGTGCTAATGGATACTGCTCAACAGCTTGGGTGGGATCGCAAAATTGCCGCACGATGGATTCGAGCCCGCCCGGTCGCGGACGTCGAAGAGAAAGTGCTGCAGGTGTAGCGCGAGTTCTGGTCGAAACGCTGACACGCTAGATCAGCTTGCCGGGGTTCAAGATGCCGTTCGGGTCGAGCGCGCGTTTGATCGCGGTCATGGCCGCGATCTCCTCGGGCGAACGCGAGAGCGGCAGGAACTCGCGCTTGAGCAACCCGATGCCATGCTCCGCCGAAACCGATCCGCGATATGGCACGACCATGTCGTAGACGAACGCGTAGAGCTCATGATGCGGCACGCCCGGCACCGAATGACCGTCCACGGTCACGTGCAGGTTCGAATCACCGATATGGCCGAAGTAGTACGAGCGGTTCGACGGCCAGCGCGCATCCAGCGCGGCGCGGCATTCGTCGACGAATTGGCCGATTGAGCCGACCGGCAAGCTGACGTCAAAATTGATCGGATCGAGCCGTGCCGGAAATTCCGCGGTGCACTCGCGAACTTGCCACAGCGCGCGCGCATCCGCCACCGATTGCGCGACGATCGCATCGCGCACCGCGCCGGCGTCGAAGGCGTCGGCGAGCGCGGCAGCGAAGCGCTCGCCGTCGTGGTCGGCATCGAAGCCCGCATGTTCGATCAGCGCGTAAAGCGAATGCGCCGCGACAAACGGCGAGCGCGCCGAGGATGTGAGCGAAACGCCGAAGTCGAAGAAGTCCGGCCACATGATTTCGAAAGCGCCGATATCGTTACCGAAGCGTGCCGAGAGCGCACGCAACAGCGCGACGACCTGATCGTAGCCATCGAGCGCGACGAGTGCCGTGTGACGCCTCGCGCGCGGCGGATGCAGCCGCAACACTGCGCGCGTGATAACGCCGAGCGTGCCCTCCGAGCCGACGAAAAGCTGTTTCAGGTCATAGCCCGTGTTGTTCTTCATCATCTTGTTCATCGAACTGAGCACGGCGCCGTTGGCGAGCACGGCTTCGAGGCCGAGCACCTGTTCGCGCGCGGTGCCCGACTGGATGACACGATTGCCGCCCGCGTTTGTCGCGAGGTTGCCGCCGATCTGGCACGAGCCGCGCGCGCCGAGGTCAAGTCCGAGTTCGAAGCCCGCCGCCGCCGCGGCTTCCTGCGCGCTCTGCAAGGTGGTGCCGGCGAGCACGGTCATCGTCGCCGATGCCGCGTCGATTTCCTCGATTCCAACGAGCCGTTCGAGCGAAATCGCGATGTCAGCCGGGCGCGCGATTGCGCCGCCCGCGAGCCCCGTCATGCCGCCTTGAGGTACGACGCTCTGGCGCGCTTCGTTGCAGATCGCGAGCGCGCGCGACACCTCTTCGGTCGAGCGCGGCAGTATGAGCGCTGCGGGTCGCGCGGGTGCATGGCCGGTACAGTCGGTCATCGAGCGTTGCCTGATGGCTTCGCCCACGCGCACGCGGTCGTTGCCCAGGGCCTCGCGCAACGCGGCGATGGTGGCGTCGAGCGGCGCGCTCATGCGGCTGTGCCCTGCTGCTCAGCTGCGCGTTTCTTGCGATAGCCCATTGAATCGTTGATGCGCCCGAGGATGTAATCGCCTGCCGCCACCCGCGCATCACGCACCTCGCTCGCCGGTGTGCCAAGCTCGGCCGGATCGACGATGGCGCCGTAGGTCGGATCGTAGAAAGTCGCGATCGAGTAGCGCTGCTGGCCCGACGCATTGATCACGCGATGCAACGTCGAGCGGAACCGGTCGTTGGTCCAGCGCGCGAGCAGATCGCCGACATTGACGACGAAGCTGCCCGGAATTGGCGGCGCGTCGATCCAGGTGTCGTTCGCGATTTCACGCACTTGCAGACCGCCCACCTGGTCCTGCCAAAGCAGCGTGATGCACCCGTAGTCCGTATGAGGCGCGACGCCGAATTGATCCTCGTCGGATTGGGGCGGCTGCGGTGGGTAATAGACCATTTGCGTGCGCTGCATGCGCTTCATGTAGCGCGAGGCGAAAAAATGCTCGTCGATGTCGAGACTTGACGCCACGGCGCGCAGCAGATGACTGCCGCACTCGCCGATCGCCTCGTAATACCCATAGAGCGCCGGCCGCAGCTCGGGCATGAAGTCAGGCCAGTTGTTCGGGCCGCGCAGCGCCTGGCCCGCGCGCACGTCGGGATCGTCCTCGGGCAGCTCGAGGCCGATGCTGTAGAACTCCTTATAGTCAGGGCGCTTGGCCTGATACATGGTCGCGTCACCGAGCGAATTGAAGCCGCGATGCCGATGATTCACCGCCGCGCGCCGCTTCATTTCGACGGGAAACGCAAAGAACTTGCGCGCGGCGGCTTCGGCTGCGGCGATCACATCCTGCGGCACACCATGATTAACGATGTAGAAGAAGCCAAGGGTCGTGCAGGCTTCGCGAATTTCGTGGCCCACGCGCACGAGAGCGGCAGCGTCGCCTTCGCGCACGCCGCTGAAATCAATGAGGGGAATTCGGGTGACTGACGGCATCGGCTGGCTCCTGGAGCGGCGTGGCGACGGGGATGTTCGGCTCGCCGTCCCGCGAAAAAACTCGCGCACGGCATCACGCATCTCCGGTTGTATATACCGCCAATTCCAACGCCGCAAGTTGCAACGCAGCGAACCAGACCGCCACTTGTCGGCATGCTCATGCACCTAGGAAGCTGCAAAGAATTTCTTTTTGGCCATCGAAATTTCGCGGTATATACTGCCCCGCATACCGCGCTGACCAATGTCTGCCGCACGCGCGACGACCGCTTTGCTACCTGAGACTCTAATGAATATCCTTGCAGGCTGGAGAAGTCGAGTGCTGATATTGACCCTGTGCGCCGCGAGCGTGTGCGCGCATGCCGAAGATCAGCTCGCGAAGGTGAAGAAGGCGGGCGAACTCGTGGTCGGCACGGAGATGCAGTTCGCGCCGTTCGACTTTCTCGAAAACGGCCAGCAAGCAGGTTTCAACAAGGATCTTTTCGCGGAGATCGGCAAGGAGATCGGCGTGAAGGTGCGCTTCATCGACTTGCCCTGGCCGAGCGTGCTGCCTGGTCTTGAAGCGGGCAAGTTCGACATGGTCGGCGGCCCGATCACGGTGACGAAAGCGCGTATGGAACGCTATGCGTACACGCTGCCCGTCGCCGATGCCACCGACGCCTTCCTCAAGCGTGCCAACGATTCGAACCTCAAGCAATCGTCCGATGTCGCGGGCAAGACCGTCGGCGCGGGTAAGGGTTCGGCGCAGCTCGATCAGTTGAAGGTCTACTCGGCCACGCTGCCGAAGCCGCCGGAAATCCGCGAATACGTTGATAACAACCAGGCCTACGCGGACCTCGCGGCGGGCCGGATCGTCGCGGTGGCAAATTCGATGACCAACATCGCGTACGTCGCAAAGCAGCGACCGGAGACGTTCGCGGTCGTCCAGCCGCCGTTCGGCGCGAAGGTGTACTTCGCGTATTGCCTGCGCAAGGACGCGGACAGCAAGCCGCTGGCCGACGCGTTCAACAACGCGCTCCTTAAGCTCGACAAGGACGGACGCCTCGCCACGCTGCAGAAGAAGTGGTTCGGCGTCGCGATGCAGGTCCCGCCGACGCTGCCCACGCCGAACTACTGAGTCAGCGCATCACGCGTCCGAACACGGAGGCCCCATGTTCAGCATGACTGTTTTCGTGCAAGGCATCCCGCTGCTGCTGCAGGCGGCGGTCGCGACCATCGGCATTTCGCTTGCCGGGCTCGTGATCGGATTTTTCGTGGCGATCGGCGTGTGCTCGGCGCGGCTCTCGCCGAGCCGGGCCTGGCGCGCGGCGGGCGGCGCGTACGTATTCTTCTTTCGCGGCGTGCCGATGCTTGTGCAGTTGCTGCTCGTCTACTACCTGCTGCCGTTCGTCGGCATCAACGTGCCGCCGCTCGTCGCCGCAATCAGTACGGTGTCGCTGTGTTCGGCGTCGTATATCGCAGAGATCTTACGCGGAGGCTTTATGAGCATTCCGCCGGGCCAGATTGAAGCCGCGCGCATGCTCGGCCTGCCGCCGCTTGACACGCTGCGCCGCATCCTCGTGCCGCAGGCGTTCCGGCTGACGCTGCCGTCGCTCGTGAACGAGATGGTGCTGCTCATCAAGGCGTCGTCGCTGATCTCGGTGGTCGGCATCGCCGAAGTCACGCGCACCGCGCAGAACATCGCGGCCAGCACGTACCGGCCGCTGGAGGCGTATGTCGCGGCGGGGCTCATCTATTTCGTGATCTGCGGCGCGCTGTCGCTCCTCGCGCACGCCGCCGAAGTGCGGCTGCAACACGCCTAAGGACGACGCCATGCAGCAGTTCGACCCCGCCGTCATCACGCACAACTTTGCCGCCATCGGCGCGGGACTTGCGACGACGCTCGGCACGTGGATCGCCGGTGTCGTGCTCGGCCTCGCAATCGGCTTCGCCATCGCGCTGCTGCAACTCTTTTGCGGACGCTGGGTGCGTGCCGTGCTGCGCGCCTACATCGACCTCTTTCGCGGCACGCCGTTTCTCGTGCAGCTCTTTTTGCTGTACTACGGCGGCCCGTCGTTCGGGCTGACGCTCGAACCGCTGACTGCGGGCATCCTCGGGCTCGGACTCTACGGCAGCGCGTACTTCGCCGAAGCGTTCCGCTCGGGCTTTCGCGCGGTGCCGCCGGGACATCTCGAAGCGGCGTCGTGTCTTGGCATGTCGCGCTGGCAAATCGTCTTGCGCATCCAGATTCCTCAGATGTTCGTACTGATCGTGCCCGCCATCGTCAACTTGATCATCGTGCTTAGTAAGGAAACCGCGGTGCTGTCGATCGTGACCGTTCCCGAACTCACGTTCGTCTTGACCGGCATCGGCTCGGCGACGTTCGCCTTCGTCGAGACGCTGCTTGCGCTATGCGTGTGCTATCTGTTGCTCGTCGAACTCGCATCGCGCGCGGGACTCTGGGCGGAGGCACGGCTCACGCGCTTTCTCGTCTGACATGCGGACCATGTGGATTGTTATGCCTCGTCACCAGGTGAACCGATGAATGCCATGATCGACCTTCCCGCTTCCGCTTCCGCGTCCGCGTCCTCCGTCATCGAGCCGCCCGCGCCGTCCTCGCCGCTGATCGAAGTGCGCAATCTCGGCAAGCGCTTTGGCGACGTCGAAGTCCTGCGCGGCGTCGATCTCGACATTGAACGCTCGGAGGTGGTCTGCATCATAGGGCCGTCTGGCTCGGGCAAGAGCACGCTCTTGCGTTGTCTCGCCGCGCTCGAAACGTATGACACGGGGGAAGTGCGCATCGAAGGCGAACTGCTCGGCTACGGCGAGAAGAACGGCCGGCGCGTGCGCGCGTCACAGGGCGAGATTAATCGCGTGCGGCGCAACATCGGCATGGTGTTCCAGCAGTTCAACCTGTGGCCGCATATGACCGCGCTCGAAAACGTGATGGAGGCGCTCTTGCGCGTGCAGCGCCTGCCGCGCGCGCACGCACAGCGGCGCGCCAATGCGATGCTCGAGACAGTGGGCCTTGCGAACAAGGGTGACGCCTATCCGGCGAAGCTCTCGGGCGGGCAGCAGCAGCGCGTGGCGATCGCGCGCGCGCTCGCGATGGAACCGCACATCATGCTCTTTGACGAACCGACCTCCGCGCTCGATCCTGAACTCGTTGGCGAAGTGCTGCAGGTGATGAAGCAGCTCGCGCGCGACGGCATGACGATGGCCGTCGTCACGCACGAGATGGGTTTCGCCGCGCAAGTTGCGGACAAGGTGATGTTCATCGATCAGGGACGCATCGCCGTGCAAGGCAAGCCCCGCGAAGTCTTTCACGACGCCCGAGATCCGCGTCTGCGCCAGTTCCTACAAAACTATTTCGACCGCAACGCGTTCTGGTCGCGCGGCGGCGAAGGAGAAACGGCATGAGCGCGACCGATGCGTTCATCGCGGCGCTGCGTCCCGATGTGCGCGATCTGCCTGCCTACAATGCCGGCGCATCAGCAGAGCGCGTGCGCGAACAGTTCGGCGTGTCGCGCGTCGTCAAGCTCGCGAGCAACGAGAATCCCTGCGGCGCGAGCCCGCTCGTGCGAGAGGCGTTGCAGCGTGCGGTCGAGGAAAGCGTCGCGCGCTATCCGGACTCGTCGAGCAGTGCATTGCGCAACGCGATCGGCGCGACGCTCGACGTCGAGCCCGCGCGCATACTGTTCGGCAATGGATCAGAAGATCTGCTGGCGGTGGCGGCGCAGACGTTTCTCTCGCCCGGCGATGAAGTCGTCACTGTCACGCCCTCGTTTGGCTTGCATGTGATCTATCCGCAACTCGCGGGCGCGCGCGTGCGCGCCGTGCCGATGCGCAAGCTGCGCTTCGATGTCGATGCGCTTTGCGAAGCGCTCACGCCGCGCACGCGCATGCTGCTCGTGAGCAATCCGTCGAACCCTGTGGGCGCGGCGCTTTCGGGCGACGAATTCGCGCGACTGCTCTCGGCGGTCGCGCCGGGCACGCTGATCGTCTGGGACGAGGCGTATTTCGAGTACGCGCGCGTCGATCCGTCCTACGCGGCAAGCTTGCCGGCCCTTGAGCACTCGCATTCGCCGTGGCTCGTGCTGCGCACGTTCTCGAAGGCCTACGGGCTGGCGGGTTTGCGCATCGGTTACGCCGTCGCGTCAGATGCGCGTCTCGCCGATCTCATGAACCGCGTGCGCACGCCGTTCAACATCAACCGTCTGGCGCAGTGCGCAGCGCTCGCGGCATGGTCGGACACGGCGTATGTCGCCGACGTCGTGCAGCACACGATCCGCGAGCGCGAACGCATGCGCGACGCGCTCACGGCGATGGGCTACGCCTGCGCGCCGTCGCTCGCCAACTTCCTGTTCTTCGACGCGCGCGAAGACGCGGACGCGCTTGCCCAACGCCTGATGCGCGCGGGCGTGATCGTGAAACCGTGGCGCGAGCCGGACTTCACGCGATGCGTGCGTGTCTCGACAGGCAGCCGCGACGACAACGATTTCTTCATCGAAACGCTCGGGCGCGTGCGCTCGGCGCGGCACTGAGGAGGCGGCGCGATGTCGGGGACCCCGCATGCGAAGCCGGCCGAGCGGGCGCACCAGACCCTCGAAACCGCCGATATCGGTGCTGAGACGGACGCGCCGCTCGCCCGCTACGCGCAGGTGAAGACTTACATCCGCGGCAAGATCGAGGCGGGCACGTGGCGGCCGGGCGATCGCGTCCCTTCGGAACTAAGCCTTGTCGACTCGCTCGGCGTGTCGCGCATGACCATCAACCGCGCGCTGCGCGAACTGACGGCCGAGGGCTGGATCACACGGCTGTCGGGCGTCGGCACGTTCGTCGCCGAGGCCAAGCCGCAGTCCACACTGCTGATGATCGCCCACATCGGCGACGAAATCCGTGCGCGCGGCCACGAGTACACTTCCGAGACGATTCTCGTGCAGCGCGAGAGCGCGCCCGCCGCCGTGGCGAACGCACTGAGCCTGCCGCCGAGTTCGTCGGTGTTTCACCTGATCTGCGTGCATCGTGAGAACGGCGTGCCGGTGCGTCTTGAAGACCGCTATGTGAATCCTGCCGTCGCGCCTGAGTTTCTCGAGCAGGACTTCACGATCCTGCGCCCCTCCGAATACCTCGCGGCGACGGTGCCGGCCCATGAGATCGAACACGTCGTCGATGCATGCCTGCCCACGCGTTCCGAAGCCGAATTGCTTGAAATGGCACCCGACGAGCCGTGTCTCACGCTCGTGCGCCGCACATGGTCGGGCGATGCCGCGGTCACGTTCGTACGCTTCGTCCATCCCGGTTCGCGTTATCGGCTGGGATGCCGCTTCAAGCCCGACGACTCGCGTTACCAGAGCTAATTAGCTGCGACCCCATAACGCTTGCCGGTTCCTCGCGTCATGGGGCACCGCGCTTCTCAGCCAGCACTGCGCTGAGAATGACCCGCTTCCCCAAGTTCTTTTTCGCATTGTGTCGCTGCTAGGTAGCGCCCTCCCGCGAATCGCAGCTAGTACATGTTGTCGCGACGCAATTTTTGCGTGCAGTTGCTGTGAGCACGAACACGCGCGTTCTAGGCACCACGTCGCGGCTTGCCGCTTAAATTAAATAGCTTCGGAGAACGGTTGCTCACACAAGCCAGGCAGGGTTTGTGAACACGTGGCACTGGCTCATCGACGGATGCGCGTGATAACCGGCAGGGTTGTGGTGCTGATAGCTAAACGCGGTTGCTTCCTTCGACCTCTTTCTTTTTAACGTCCTGCTTCGGGTACGAGGCGAACATTGGACGGTCAGTCGGCAAGAAGGGACGAAACTCGAAAGCTACCCCTTTTTCGAGAGCTTTCGCTTGCTCGCATGTGCCTGCACCTCGATACAGTGGGATCTGACCTGTCGAGCCTGGACCGCCTATCAGCCACGGCAAGCCGAAGAGCCTTGTGCTCGCAGGCGCGAAGCCCGCCCTTGGAGTGCAACATCGGCCTTCAGGGTCCCGACCCACAAATCCATGCTATGGCAAATCTGTGCTCCTTCGATTCGGGCGTTTTCTTTGCTGCGGCGGGCAAGGCAACTTTGATGCAAGAGAAGAACCCCAACGATGGAATGACCACATGACGACTTCATTGGAAATAAAGTTAACGATCAACGAGTTTGTCACGCCAGACTTGTTTCGCGCCGTGTCTGCCGTCTCGAATCCAAGGCAACGAGCCGCGCTACTTAAGCGCCTCGCCGAGGACGCGCTGCGCAACAGCGGTCCGATCAGTCAGATAGCGCCGACTGCGACCTCCGGTGCGGCAGGCACCAATGTCGCGACGCGGATGATTCAATCCGGAGCTGAGCCAAGTTCATCGTCGATTAACCCTGCGTGCCTCTTCTCCGAGACAGGCGTTTCCGACGACGACCGAAGGCAGTTCGAATGCACGGCCGACGTGGGAGCCCGCTCACAGCGTGAGACCGTCGCGTCTTTGGTAGCGATCGTCCCTGACTGCAAGGCAAGCGCGATGAGTTCGACAAAAGAACCGACGATGCCTGGACAACCTGTTGAATATGGTGGGACGCCCTATGCGGGCACTATCGCTCAATCGAGCGACAGGCGTGGCTTTCTCACGCAGGCGTTGGTAACGGCGGCGTTCGCTATTGAGAGAAGCGCATACTGGCTCCGTTGCGCCGTCATCGGCCGAGAAACAAGGGCGAAGAAGATAAGTGGTAAATGATGGAGCAGCCTTGCACTGCCCGCTGCTCCTTACGTGCGACCGATCCGACTCATGCATGATTCCGTTCTTCGTTAGCGGTAATTCCTCCGCATCTGGCGAACCCAACTGAGTAGGGTCAAGCTTGAGTCCGCAGGATGATCTTGATGCCCTCCCTTTCAAAGTCACGCATATCGATGAAGGCGGCCGGCGCTGCTTTGATCCAGAGGGCAAGCGCCGGTTGGTCGAGGCATGCCAAAGACCGGTAACGTCGGTGTCCGAGCTGGCCCTCAAGGCTGGCGTGAACGCCAACCAGTTGCGAAAATGGGTTCAGCGCGAGCGCCGACTAGAGTGCCACTGCGCGCAGAGGCCTCTTGACGTCCGGGTGCCGGCGTTCGTGCCGGTCGTAGAACTCGCACCTTCCGTGGCAGCGAGGTCCGAAGCCTTGCCAGCCTCCACGCAACGTGAAGCAATGCGGCCCTCGCACCGCCCGCCGTTGCCCTCACGCCTGGTGGCGCAGTTGCCCAACGGAGTGAGTCTTGAACTCGAATGTGGCCAACCAGATACGGCGCTGCTCAACGCGATGATCGGCGCGTTGAGGAGTCGCTGATGCTGCGCTTCGCCGATGACCTGAGGGCCTGTCTCTACCGCGAGCCCATCGACTTCGGTTGTGGCATTAATACCCTTGCCGCCCTGGTCGTGGACTCGATGCAGATGGACCCCCTCGCCCGCGTCGTGTAAGGGTACGGGCGAACTTGCGCCGAAGGCGCAGCACGAGGAGGCGAAGCGTCAGGTGGTCGAAGCGGCCGGTCATAGCTGACCCTCGCTTGCAAACGCGTATCTATCGACGCATAGGGTGCAGCAAAAAGCGCCCGACATCACCCTCGATCAGGTGCGTGATGCCATCGCTAAGTTCAACGGCAAAAAAAAGCTGCCGCAAACTTCCTTCGGTTCTCGAGACAAAGCGTATATCGAATCCTCGAGCGGAGCCGTGAAATGTGACAATTTGCAGAAAGTCCCCACTTGTCACACGTTAAAATTTTGGAACTCTCTTTTCGTGTCAGAGGGTTAGCGGAGAGGGACCAGCGCAAAGCGCCATATCAGTGATATGGCCCGTGGGTTCAGTCCCGCACTTTGGGTCAATTCAAGAGCCAATGCAGCGACCGGCTTGTCATAGCGTGATAGGTGAGAATGGCGGCCAAGGCAAGCGCCACAGTGATCTGCGGTGCGAGCTTTGCGCGCAGGCGGTAAGCGGCGCGAAGGTAGTCGATGGCGACATGCGTTTCCTGTGGTTGTGGTTGCTGCTGGCGCCAACTGGCCAGCACCTAACCCGTATGGACGCATGAGCCCGAAGTCGAGTTACCAGCGATTGCGGTCCGGCAGATCGTCAACCGCGAGGTTCACGCTGTTCTCGAAACTGCCCTCGTCACCGCCGGTCGCAGCGATGCGCGGAAACTGGATCGTGGCGATTCCGTCGATGTAGACGCGTTTAGGAAGTTGCTGGAGCTTCCGGTATCTCGCTGCATTGTTGAGCACGGTGTCGACAGGCCAGAATCGCTCAAGGTGATCTTGCTGTCGACTATCTTCGCAGCCAGCATGGCGGAAACTGGGCCGCGCTTCTCCCAGACGCCTTCCGCCCGTGCCAAGAGGTTGATAAGGAACGGCGCATCGCGACCGGCACGCGGCCCTAGCGAAGGCGGGCGCGATCTGGAACGCTCGGGCGCGGCGCCCCCCTGCCAAGCACATTCGTACCACGGACGCAAGGCGTGGGTGCCGGGCGCTTAAGCTTTAGAACATACAAGGACCGGTCCTTGCGTGGGATGGTCTGGATCGCGGACACATGGCCCACGAGCGCGACAGGAAAGGAAACCGATGTTTGGCCGATCCAGCGATAGGCTGCAAGAAATCGCTCTTTCTCATAATAGAAGTCGTTCCAAGATTCCGGCATCCCATTGAATACCAACTTAAGACGGTCCATCACCACGCTGTCCCCTCCACATAGGGCGCGAAGCGAAATAACTCTCTTTGCAGTGTTCAGGTATGCAGATAGAAGACTTCGCGGATCATGTGAAAAATGCTGGACGGTTTCATGCGTTGAGTCGATCGCTTGCCCGAGCGTTGCGCGCGCGCGGAGAGCAGTCAAATCGTGCATATCATTGAAGGCAAGGAGACGGAAGGAATAGCGTTCCCGCTCTAGCGCCTGCAAGAGGCCGAGCGACCGACGTGCAATCACTTGAACGTCATCGCAGACATCGAAGACGTACGCTTTTTCGTGTGTGCCTTTCGGAAGCAGGCGGAAGTACCCTTTCACCCGGTGCACCTTACCTCCGTGCTCGCGCGCGTGTGTGGCGGCACGTAAGAGACAGCAGCGCCGCAATGCTTACATTTCAACGCTTCCGTTTCAGCAAGAGAGGCGATTTCGTCCGCGACGATTTCTCGCCCCTCGATTGTTACTGCGGAAGCCATTTTTCGGCCATTACTTTTCTCCTGCGCGCTCGGGTGGCGCCGTTTAATATGAGTGGAATTTGATACTTGATTGCTGCGGCTTTTCGTTTGTTAAGCTAACTAAATAGCTGACTGTCCGACGAGGGGGCGCTGACTTGCGTACTGAAATATTTCAGATATTCCGTTCTTCAGTTCACCGATTAATGTGATTGGAAACCCATCCTAAAAGCGACTCGTGCTGTACCAACTGACTTGGGTGACTCGGAACGCGCGGTTAGTTTGCCTGGTCGTAACGCACCTTCGAACGTGGGTCCGGGCCGTGCAGTGTCCCAGGGATGGTATCGCGTCGCACGATTGAGGCAAGCCGCGCCTTACTGCGCGGCTTGCACTTAACGAAAAATCGCAGGCGCGCTTACAGCACGCCTGGTTATCACTCCGCCTATTCCGGTAAGTCGCGAACCCGACAACCTTAATGGTGAACTACCCCGTTAGCGATCCGGCCTATGCACGTCCGAAAAGCAAATGTGCCCAACCACAAACAGCGTCAGCGATGTGAAGCAAAGCAAGACTGTTTCAATGATTGCGCGCAAGTCCCAGGTCTTCGTCGCATAGACCAAATACCCTGCACCGACAAGCGCCCAGGCGCTCAGCAAGTGTGCGAATTGACCATTAAGCCGCCGCTGAGACTCAGTCGCCGCCTCAAAGAGTCGCAGCCTGGACAACCAGCGCTCGCCGTAACTACGTCTCGCGCCTACGACATAGTCACCGTTCTGCTTGCGTTCAACTCGGTAGCTGACCCCATCTACCTTAACGCTCATACTGATCTGTCGCTCCGACTTCTCTAGGATGTCGAGCAACGCACTCAGACGCGGCGAGAGGGTGAGACGAGATGACTTCTGCACCACGACATGATCGGTCAGATCCAGACCGCCTGCATAACGGACTTCCAATATAGCGACTTTCATAAAACCTCCTTGGGTTGAAAAGTGTTTGCCTCCAGCGCTATGCCGAAAGCGGACGACAACGGTTAGAAACAACGATGGCGGCGGTATGCGCGTCGCGATCAGCTAAGCCCATCGGCCCGCAAGCGCAGAGACGATGGAAATAAAGTGGAGGTGGAGCGGCACGGGAATCGTCGCCGTCGATAAACGTCCGGTCCGGCTAATCGGCATCAAGAACGCGACCGACAATGGTGGCCACACGTCGGACGCGCTCGCGAGGGCAAGCGTGTTCTTAATTCCGCCGGAATAGAGAGATGAAGATCTGGTGACGGGCGAGCAGAAGCCGCTCGCCTGACATGTCGATGCGTTAAACGCGGTGGATGGATTCAATATAGGCCGACAGCCGTTCTCCGTGAGGCCGAAAGCTTCGAAAAAACGCAGTCTTTCCGGTTTTGCTTGGACCCGCGCCGAGTTCTATCCGGAACGGGGGTATGGATCGCTCTTGTGTCGGCGCGTTGCCCGTGTTGAATCGACGTGCGCCTGCCCTACCCTTGGCCTTGTTTCGCTATCTCGCTTTCGTTGTATGTCCGCTCCGATTTCGTCGCGTTACCGGCTTGTTCTGAAACGACGGGTTAGCACCGCCGGTGATCGACAGGTGACTGGCTTCGCCGGCATGACCGCATGTCCGATCTATATGGCTATCAAGTCGCGCTGCGTCGAGATAACGTGCATGCGTTGCGCGAAAGCTGAGCAATCTCGTGCGCAAAAAATAATGTAAATCGGACAACACTAGAACGCCGTCGGGTGCCGTCGAATGAAGGCGACAGTCCGCCTCAGCAAATATGGCGATGCTCTCGACCGGACAATCGTGCTGAGAGAGGACCGACCGTAGGTGGCGCACCGCCGGCTTTGCGCGCCGTAGAGGCGACGTGTGCACCGTGACCCCGCCCAAGTCATCAGTCACGAGCAGTTCATCGTCATTGGTCCCGGGCCTGACCTCGCCCTTCCAATCGTAGTGGTTGACGACGAAAACACCGAAATGTGTAACGGCAAGGCAATGGACCAATGTCGTCGGGTTTGCGGTGCCCGGCGCATGTCTGAGGGTTACGTCTTCACGAAAGCGCACTTGGGTCTCACACACGCGGCCGAATACGGGCGCGATTGCGCGGCGCAACCGCCGGCAGATGCGCCGACGGCGCGCGCCTGAGACTGAATCGTGCTCTTGCGGATGAGTGAGGTGATCGGCGCCGCTTTGCATTCGATCGTTCAACGGACGGAATGCAGATTCTCGCTTCTGAACTGGATCTCTCATTTCGTTTTCTCGCGGTTGGTTTATTGCGGTCATCAATCAGTCTTCGCCGAGCGCTGCAGGTTGATGCGCGACGCTTTGCTAACAGATCCTCGTTCGGTGTCGTTCCCACCCAGCGAAGAACATTGAGCGATAGGCATCGTGACGTCGCAAATTGCTTGCGATCCTGGTTATCGAGCCAGAGGTCGCACGCAACCGATAGTGACGCGTGAGTCCCATTGCTTCGTGATAATTTCGGTTGAGCGCGTTCCATTCAGTGAACGTTCACGCACATTCTCGGCGACATAATGCTTCCGCATTCAGAAGGTTTCGAAGGGCGCCTAGACGCCTCATCTGCGCGGGGACAAGGCAGATTTCATTCTCTAAACGCTCGAGCCGCCTGAACCAGTAGGACCGATCAAGGTAAAGCGGCAGGGGTGGTGCATTCGCGCTTAGGATGTGGCGTATGACGCTTTCGAGATGCGTCAATTCGGCGTCCGCGCACCGTGAGGGCCGCTTCAGCTCGGACGCTCCGGACCTTGCGATGGGTCGCCGCCTTATCGCACGCATGATTTGGCTCCGCGAGCGCGAGGGCGTTGCGCGCGCATCGGGTCACGCGTGCGCGCTCGGGACCACATAAGGCGCGAGATATGCTGCTTACGAGCGACACTTCGCGCTCGTGGAACGGGTAACGCATGACACAGACGCTTCGTTATTGGCATAGCGGCGGAGAACTGGTTTGAACAAAACCAGCATGACTGCGACAAATAGAAGTCAAGGCGCGCCTCCATAACGTCCCGCACGCGCTTCGCATAACTAATTACTTCGACCGAAACGAGCGGATTAATGCAATGCAGGCGCATGGTGCCGGAATGGCGCAATCAGCCACTCCCCTATCACCATGGCCGCGGCGTGGGCCCACGCCGCGGAAGCGAATAAGCCCTCATTTCCGTGTCCGCGCGACGTCCTCGCTGACGGCACATCGGTGGAGTGACTTTCCGCCTTTCAGGCGTCCTCGCACGTCAGGATTTTTGTGAGCAAACGCGCGACCATAGAGAGGACGAAACTGCGCCGATGCGCCCTGCACCAATGCGTTAATACTGGCGGCGGACAGCGAGTCATGAGCGTTGGGTTGCCGATCGCTGAGCGATGATTGGCGCGACGCTGGGGGCCATCGGCGCTGCGACACTCGGCTGACATCCAAGATCGACGGTTGTCGATCGAACCACATCCCGCGAGACGACTTGCGGCGACGTCATCTGCGGCAACGCTATCCGGATAGCGGCACTTTCGAGAAATGACGCACAGAAGCTTGGCGCTGATTGGCCAACGCTAGGGGCATTGTCGCTGCGGCGCTCGACACAGCCAAGATTGACGATTGTCGATCCAAGCATGCGAGACCCCTCGTCCAGCCCATCGTTTAATATGATCTTCAGGAGGGACGGGGCGCAAATGTGCTGGGCAAGCGGGCGAGCAGAGCTTTATTGAAGATGCCACCGAATTCGCGCATAAACTCAACAAACTCGGCATTAGTAATCCGCTTTTTCAGAACTCTGCTGATCGACTTCTCGATCTCAGCACGGTACTTCCAGAGAAACTCCGAATCTTTACATTCGATCACCAGCCGATTTCGGCCTCTTCCTTTCCTAATGCGTACACGAGTGAAAGCCGACGGCCGGATATTTTCCGCGTTGAGCTCAGAGAGAATGTTCGCTGCCGTCCGGCCGCTCGCGTCGAACATTGACTCCACGCGGCGTGCCCGTACAAGCATCTCATCGAGCCCCAGTTCGTCCTTGAGCATGAGAAGTCGTTTCCCAACCGCGAACGTTAGGTCCTTCTCATAGAACAGATGACGAACTGCGTCGGGAAGCTCCCGAATCGAAACGGCAACGCTAACGTTCCGTCGTGATACGCCGAGCGCCTTCGCACAGGCACTGAAACTTGCCCACTCTCCATTCGTCACCCCGAGGTGATAGCGGTCGGAGATGTTTTTAGGCAGATCAAGCACGCGGGCCACGATCTTTACGGGGTCTTGCCCCGACCAGCGCAGCATTTTCTTGGAATTCAGTGCTTGGCCTTTAACAATCTTCAATACTGTTTTATTCGAATGCTTTGCACTGGTCGCCCCGCTTTGCCGGATACGGCCGAGCACCGTTTTGATCCCATCATGAATGATTGTATGGCGAATAACTCGAACGGTGTGGCTGCTGATTCCAATGCGGTCGTCGAATAGCTCGAGCACTTCATTGGGCAACTCCCGAAGCTGCAATGCCAACGACAAATCTCCCTGGCTCACGCGCAATGCGCTTAACGCGCCGAGTTGCGTCTTCCACTTCCCTTCGTTGAGTCCCTCTTGAAAATTCTGCGCAAGCAGTAAGCAACTGCGACGGCTTATCAAGCGATAAGGTCTTTTTGATGTTTTCATCTGGTCTCCCTTCGTTCAGCGCCTGAATGATCGCATACTTGCTGCTAAAGTGAGAGAGTTGTGAATATGACGCCACAAAGTTTTTTAAATCCGAGCGAAAGCCGTATAAAAAACACCCTGTTTTAGCTTTTCTCTTTTCAAAATATTTACAGAGATCATCGAACAAGTTGACTCGAGTGCATCGCAGTAAGGTGATGGAGGCGGCGACGGATACCGCGTCCGCGACCAGACGCTGCGAAATTCGAGAGCAGCTTGTGCGTCGATGAAAGTTGCCGTAGAATCCGGCACTGATCCAGGCACTGCAACTTCGACGACTGGACTTTCAAACGCAAGTCAGCAGTTTGCTGCTTTCGCTGCCAAAACCCCTCCGCTGTCTTCGCTGTAACCCCCTTCTCGATTCCACCGTTAGTCAGCCCGGCAGAAGTTCGTGCGGAGAGCTTCGCTTTTTTCAGTGGCGACACGCATCTAACCCATTGATTTTTATGTGAAAACAGGGAAATATTGCGAAATCGACTGCGTGTAGCCAACGGCTCGTTTTTCGCTTACGCCAAGTCTTTGAAACGCAAGTCAGCAGTTTGCTGCTTTCGCTGCCAAAACCCCTCCGCTGTCTTCACTGTAACCCCCGTTCTCGATTCCACCGTTAGTCAGCCCGGCAGAAGTTCGTCCGGAGAGCTTCACGTTTTTCAGTGGCGACACCCAGCTAACCCATTGATCTTCATGTGAAACAATTGAAATATTGCGAAATTGACTGCGTCTCGCCAACGGCTCGTTTTTCGCTTACGCCAAGTGGTCAGCGCAAGCGTCGGAACGAATGCGATGAAAAATGCACGTCTGTGCCGAAGTGCCAGGACGACCGTCGCCCTATTTATCAGGACCGACGCGCGTCACGCTCGGCTTGTTCGACGGCGTGATCCCAACTCTGGCATCCTTTGCGTAGACGTGCATTGATCTCGTTGACGTCAAAGAAGGACCAGTTGACGGCACTGTAGCGATCGTAACTTTGCCGTAAGAACTGACTCAGTTCGTGCAGTTTGAAGATCGCAGTGGGAACGCCAAGTTCGATCGCACAAGCCTCATGCGTGGCGATGGCGATCGCCTGCACCGGGCATTGCAAATCCGACAGAAGGGCGGAAAGAAAGTGAACGGCGGGTGCCGCACGCCAAAGAGGACATGGAAAGGTATGTGCAGCGCCCGACTCGCTTAGGACGATCATTTCGTTGGCCTTCTGCGAAGAGGAAATGATGCCAACGACAGGGACGTGCGTGATTACAAAGACGCCGAAGCGAGTGACGGCTACACAGTCCACGTCGACGCCCTGCCCCGAAAATCCTTCGCTCGTGAGCACCAGCATGTCTTCATGGAGAGCGTAACGGTTGACCAGCAACGGGGCCAGAATCGCTCGCAACTTCCGCGAAAACTCGGCGTAATCACGCCGGCGCTTCTTGAGCGCCGGCTCCTTCTCATAATCTTTGGGATAACCGAGGTAAGCCTGGGTCGGAAAGAACGGTGTGGTCTGCTCTTTAGCGTGTGCGGGAGTTTGTTTTGCCATTGATTGAATCTCCGTTGTATCTGGCGAATCGCTCAGCCAGCTCTGGTCGTTGGGGTGCAACGCGAACAATCGTAGCGTCGATTGCGAGCATTGAGAGGTTGGAATGATGTGGAATTCGATAGGTCTTTCATCGCGCCAAAGGCGTCAATGTGCAGCACGCGCGTGTCGAAGGCAGATTCGATCGAATTTGCGCATGGTATTGTGATGCTGACTCTGGTTCCCTCGAGCGGTTGCTCATAACTGCGGTGCCCCGCGAGGAGAACGCATCCTGTACCGGCGGGCAGATCGGCACGGACAACCATGTCGGCAGATCGCCCATTTGAAGCGCTGTCGTCGAATGGCTTTAACCGCTCGAGGAGAAGCCACATGTTGGAAAGCGATGCGTTTTCGTATCTCTTTTCGCCGATTCCCAAATATCATGATATTTCCTAGCCTGCGGTGGTGAACCGACGCGCTCAATCATTTTCTATAAGTGCCACGCTGTCTTAACGGCAAACGGCGTAAAACACACTTTGAAGAGCGAAGCTCGAGCCGCGCTGTGCGCCGCCTCTAGTCGGGAACCAAATTAACAAGATTATTCTAGTTAAACGCGAGGGCCATATGTTTGACACTCAGTACGAGGCATCGGCTCAGCGACGAAGCAAGTTGCAGCACGAAGTGAAGGTTGTCCCGATAGCAACCAGGCCGTGCAGCCTCTCTTGGGGAAAGTCTTATGAAAGGCGTAGGAGGAAAAGCTAGCAGAAAACCGCAGTCATTCTGGGTTATCAGCGCTATCCGGATAGCGTTGGTCGTCGAGATGAGCAGGACGAGGGTATCCACGATTCGCATGCACAACAACGAAAACCGTTGTGTCCGTCGAGTAGATAGTCGTCAAGACGACGCGCGAGGCGCAGCATGGAGTCGCTGCTGTTCAGCCCACATGCAATATTCGTTGTTCAATGTAGCCGATTCCGGCAAGCGATCACCGCGCGACGGCTCTCCCATCTGAGAGCGACCGCGACGACACTGCAGACAAGCTGGAACGAAACCAAGAAGGAAGCGGCACCGTCGTCCGGTTACGGGATCGTTCTATGCGCTGACTTAACGCTGGGCAGAGTAGATCGAGAGAAAGAAGCGTGTCTTGACGGGCGCTGGGAGAGCGGTGTAGTCCATCGTCACCACTCGGACTTGTGCGGACCAAACGAGTGTCTCGCCCGCGTGAGCGTTCACATGAGGAAGGGATCGCCCACAGACGATGACCGTACATACCGCCGGGCGCCGACCCATCTCGGTCGACGCTCTTCCTCAGTAATCATGCAGCCGAGACCATTGTCGCTAGATTCATGTTAGCTCGGCCCATCGTCACGCAGCGACAACTGCCCAGGGACCGGATTGTCACAGGACGCGTTAGCGGGTTCGTTCATAGGTAAATCGTCATGAAACGCTCCGATTGGTCGCGGATTTGCGGCAGCGGCCTCCCCCGGCGAAGCGGCTTGCGATGATCCGCACTTGGCAAGGATGCGATAAAGCGCTTGCCTCGATATCTTTAAGCTCTTCGCGGCTTCAGATTTGATGCCGTTTGCGGCAGCGAGGGCGGCGATCACCTGTTCGGGCGTGATCACGGGTCGCGATAGGCGCTCAGCCGTGGCAAACGTCGAGATATACGCCGTTGCCTTCCCTGCAAGACTATGTCCTGCGGCTTCGACTAACTGTTGCATGGCCTTTTGATGAAGTTCCGGGTCGGGCCGGTGGTCGGCCCGCTTGATGGGCGCCGGTACGCCGGTGATTTGCTCGTACATCCTTTGAAGGTACGCGTGGCGCAGGCCATGTACGGTGACGCCTAATCCGGCGCGGCTGATGCCCTCCTTCTGCAAAACATGATAGAAATGGCGATACCATTTCTTGAGCGACCAAGGCTCGGGGATCATCGACCCAGTGCGTGAATTGGCCAGCCTGGCTGCACGAATAAGAACTTCGTACTGCCATTCGGCATCGATGGGTACAAGCCGAGGCCTGCCTCCCTTGGTGCCGTCAATCACATGGAGGTGCCCTGAAACACGCAGACACTGCAGTGGACGCAGGAGCATGCTTTCCTGCGCGCGCAGCCCAAAGGTCGCCTGCAATTCGACCTGGATTGCGACCCAGCGGTCGCGTTCGCAAAGCCGCGAGATCACGTCGTTGACGTCGACGTTGGCCGCTTCCCACGATTTATCTTCCTGCGCCACATAGTAACGGCGATATCCGTCGGGGCGCTTGATGTAGTCATCGACGGTTCCCACGAGCTGATGCTTTTTCATCCACGCTGCAAGCGTGCGCCAGTAGGTGAGCTTGTTCTCGACCGTACCCGGCGCTTGTTCCTTCTCGGTGACCCAAAGTTTAACCAGATAGGCGATGTGTTTTTCAGAGAGGTTCCACGGCGACTGAAGCGCAAATCCGCCCTTTCGTAGTTCACGAAAGCCGGCGATGAGATGTCGCACGCGATACGTCTGAGTCTTGATGGAAATCGCGTTCGACGTCACGCGGGTCTTGCTGTGTGCTTTGGATAGGTGGTGTTGAAAGAGTTCGGTGAGTTCTTTCGTGAGCCGCTGTGGCAGCCCGGCGTTGTCCAACAGTGCCGAAAAGTTGAGTTGGATTTTCACGGCTGTGTTCTGGAAGGCGACGTTCTCACCTATCAAAAGAACGTCCCGGGGTGATTGAAATACTGCACGCTTTGCTTTCCGGGATCTTAGAGATCAGATTTTCGATTCACCCGGCACAGGGAAGCACTGCGGCCTGATGATCCTGCTCCGGACGAATCCGCAGCACGGCTACTTGACCGCAGGCACAAGCCTGTCGAGCCAAGCAATTCTTGTTGCGCATTTTGTTTTCGGCTGCGCGGGCCGACAGGAAGAGATGAAGAAATCCGCACCGAGGGTGCAAGTGATTTCCCGTCTCAAGAGCTTGTTCATCACGGTCGCCTCGAATCGGGACCGCGTGCGTCAGGCTTGGCTTGATTGCCGGAGACGAAAGGAAAGTGGACGTTCGCACTGTCCGTGCGAGGTTGTTCTCAGTCGATGAGGTTCTGCGTTTTGCTGGAAAGGCTAGCGTTCATGCGGTTCTGGTTGAACTCAGTTTCCGACATGACACGGCCAGCTCAATGGGCAGCGTCGCTGCCGTTCAGTGAGATTGCGCTCATCGAGCGCGAGGCTTGATACAAATGGAGTGCGATGCACTCGGGTCGATGCGTCGATGACGCGGATAGGTGATTAGGATAGTAGGCCCTTCGGCGCGCGAGTTTTGACGGAAAGCTCGCGATTTCGATACGCCTTTCGACATTCGCCTTTCAATGCCCATACAAACCAGCTCAGCAGCGCAAAGCGAATCGAAATGTCGTGCTTCATCTTATGGTCGGCGGTCTCATGCTCACCGGTTCCATCGGTGGGCCGAATTCGCGCCGACGCCGATTGGTGCGCTTCTAGCGGCGCGCAAGCGTTGCGGGAACATTCCTGCAACGCCGGCTAAAACCCGATCGGGTGATGGCCTTGACGATCCTGATTGCGTTGGTCGAAAAAGATCAGACGTACCGCACCGGAGCAGAATCGTACTGCCGCACGATGTCATCGTGCGTAAGCAGCACGATTCCTTCCGAGATCGCCTGAGCGATTAGCATCCGGTCAAACGGATCTCTGTGAATTGGCGGAAGCTGCAGTATCTCGAGGGCGTGATGAGCCTCTATCGAGAGCTCGTTATATCCGGCGTCAAGAAGGTTCGTTCGAAAAACGCGGGCATCGAGTTGGAAATCGGGACGTCGGAGCGAGCTCTTGATGACGATCTCCCAGATACTCTGAACACTGAAATAAAGCGTGTTGTTCGGATCTTCGATCAGACTGCGCGCTTGCCCGGACAGCGCCGGATCATCGCTCGCAGCCCAGATGAGCAGATGCGTATCGAGAAGAAGCTTCACTTCGACTTGCCCTCGAACATATCAGCAATCTCGTCTGCACCCATCGCATCGAAGTCAGCAGGCACCTTCAGCTCCCCCTTCATGAATCCAATACGTCTGCGCGGCTTCTCCGCTTCTGTGTCGATCCGGACAACCTTGACCAACGGCTTACCGGCTTTCGCGATAACGAACGGCTGTCCGCCGTTCACCGTCTCATCGATGAGCTTGGAAAGATTTGTCTTTGCTTCGTGCATGTTGAACGTACGCATTTGCACCCCGATTGAACTTAGTCCGATAGGCTTAGTTTATGTTGGCGATTGCGAATTTGCAACGGTATCGCATTGCCGACCTGAGACGATCAAGCATCGTTTTTGAGGGACGATCCGACGGTTCTCCGCGACAATTCGCCGCTCTGTGACGCGGCAGAAAGCGGAAGCTTGCCACCGGGGTTCACGGCACGGGCCCTCTCGGCCACTGTCCGCTTCGAAGAAAGGTACGACGCACGTACGAGCAGTCGCAGATAAGCGGCGTTGGCACCGACGTTTCTGTCGCAAACAAGGCCTTGCCGCCAGCACGTTCGGGTTGTGGCGCAGGAAGTTTACGGGCGAAACGCTTTCAAAGAGTCCGCTGGCCGTGACGGATGGGTGCAATCTGGTAATGCTTATCGCAGAATGAGAGGAGTTCCCAACAGCTTCTTTGGTACGCCTGTTCAGAGTCCGTTCCGGCTCGTTGCCTCCTCGTGCGGGGCGCCATCAACCGCGCAGGAAAACGCGTCTGGGCGTCTAAAGATCGCCGAGCAACGACAATTTGCCGCGCGCCGGATCGTCGAGGGACCTACCGCGATGTTCGCTAGGCGTGTAATCACCGAGGCACGCTTGCGCAGGCACAGCGTGCACGATGGCGGAGCCTGCTGTTGCAATGGATTGAATACCCCCGCATTTCGCGAGAAGGCGATGAAACGCTTGCCTCGAGATGTTCAAGCTCTTCGCAGCTTCCGGTTTGACGCCACGTGCGTCCTGAAGGCCGGCGATCATCTGTTCGGGCGTAATCACGGGTCGCGACAGGCGCTCGGCCGTGGCAAATGTCGACATGTATGCCGTTGCCTTTGCTGCGAGACTACGTCCAGCGGCTTCCACTAACTGTTGCATGGCCCGCTGATGAAGCTCCGGGTCGGGCCGGTGGTCGGCCCGCTTGATGGGTGCCGGTACGCCGGTAATTTGCTCGTACATTCTCTGGAGGTACGCATGGCGTAGTCCATGCACCGTGACGCCCAGGCCGCCGCGGGTAATGCCCTCCTTCTGCAGGACGTGGTAGAAATGGCGATACCACTTTTTCAAGGACCACGGCTCAGGAATCATCGACCCCGTGCGTGGGTTGGCAAGCCTTGCCGCACGGATCAGAACTTCATATTGCCACTCGGCATCAATCGGCACGAGCCTGGGCCGCCCGCCCTTGGTGCCGTCGATGACATGCAGGTGGCCTGATACGCGCAAACACTGCAGGGGACGCAAGAGCATGCTTTCCTGTGCGCGCAGCCCAAAGGTGGCCTGCAACTCGACTTGGATTGCGACCCAGCGATCGCACTCGCAGAGTCGAGAGATCGTGTTATTGACGTCGACGTTGGCCGCTTCCCACGATTTGTCTTCCTGCGCCACATAGTAGCGGCGGTATCCGTCGGGCCGCTTGATGTAGTCATCGACGGTTCCTACGAGTTGATGCTTTTTCATCCACGCGGCGAGTGTGCGCCAGTAGGTGAGCTTGTTCTCGACGGTGCCCGGCGCCTGCTCCTTCTCGGTGACCCAAAGCTTAACGAGATAGGCGATGTGTTTTTCCGAGAGGTTCCACGGCGACTGAAGCGCGAAGCCGCCCTTCCGTAGCTCGCGAAAGCCGGCAATGAGATGTCGCACGCGGTACGTTTGGGTCTTGATGGAAATCGCGTTCGAGGTCACGCGGGTCTTGCTGTGTGCTTTGGATAGGTGGTGTTGAAAGAGTTCGGCGAGTTCTTTCGTGAGCCGCTGTGGCAGCCCGGCGTTGTCCAACAGCGTCGAGAAGTTGAGTTGGATTTTCACGGCTGTGATCCGAAAGGCGACGTTCTCACCTATCAAAAGAACGTCCCGGGGTGGTTGGAATACTGCACGCTTTGCTTTCCGGGATCTTAGAGATCAGATTTTCGATTCACCCGGCGCAGGGAAGCACTGCGACCCGATGATCCCTACTCCGGACGAATCCGAAGCACGGCTACTTGACCGCAGGCAAAACCTGTCGAGCCAAGCAATTCTTGCTGCGCATTTTGTTTTCGGCTGCGCGGGCCGACAGTAAAAGATCAAGAAACCCGCACTCATGGTGCAAGTGATTTCCCGTCTTGAGAGCTTGTTCATCACGGTCGCCTCGATGTGGGACCGCGTGAGTCAGGCTTGGCGTGATTGCCGGAGACGAAAGGAAAGCAGACGTTCGCACTGTCCGTGCGAGGTTGTTCTCAGTCGATGAGGTTTTGCGTTTTGCTGGAAAGGCTAGCGTTCAGGCGGTTCTGATAGGACTCAGTTTCCGCAAGACGCGGCCAGCTGGGTGGGCACCAATGTTACCGTTCAGGAGGATTGCGCTCATCGAGCGCGAGGCTTGGTACGAATGGAGTGCCGGGCACTCAGGTCGATGCGTCGATGACGCGGATAGGTAATCAGGATAATAGGCTTTCCGCAGGACGCGTTTTGACTGAAAGCTCGCGATTTCGATGCGCCTTTCGACTTTGCCCATATAAAGCAGTTCAGGAGACTACGCGATAACCGACATGCTCGGCATATACCGAGAAGTAGGCTTCCGCCACCCTATGTGTGCGAGCCGGCGTAAGATGATCCTGAGGGCCGCACTCCGCGTGAGGCTTGGCGATCCAGCCTTGCGGCCGGCCATCGGTAGATCAAAGACGCCCTCATATTTCTTCAAGGCGATCAACCGGCGTCGATGACGCGCGGAGTAGGAGCCTCGATACTCGGAAGCGACAGCCCTGGTATGATTTGGTCACGCGCGCGTGTCGGTCTTTAGTTTGAATCCAGGATATCAGTGGATGCGACGGGGGTAATACATTGAATGCTTCAAACGCCATATTGTTGGTCGACTCCTTCCTCGAGCGTCGATATAGTCAAGCGATGGACCATGAAATGCATCAGCGAGCTTCCGAAGTGATGGTTCTTGCACACATTCTGAAGCAGAATCTCAACGCTGGGGTCGAGCTGCATCATGGGCTGACGATCGCGCGTTTGTTCGCGGTACGAGGGCTGCCGAACGTAGCACTCTCGCGTCTGCGCTGCACGATAGTGAACATCGAGTGTTGATTTGCACTGACTCCTGGCCCCCAAAGTCATACGGGCAGCGGGCCTGGATGGTGACGACGCCCCAATTTTTTCAATCTTGGGTTCCGACAACCGCGGGGCGAGTTCACCCAGCCGGAGCATCGTCCTCGACCAACACAACACGGTACGCCCTGCGCTTCCCGATCGTCTTGCGAAAGAGCGCGGTTTCGCCGTCGTCAAATCGCCGTTCTCCGTCACTTGACTCCCTTTCGAAATACGCCTACCTTGGCCCGGCTCCATGACGCTGACGCTTCCGGTGCGTCTTGTTAGTGCCGTCTCATCGATGAGAGGTTCTCAGTGCAAAAATTGTCGCTTCCTCGCGCTTTCGAGCCGGAGTTCTACAGGGAAACATACCCTCACTTACCTCAGCTCACTGACGCGGAATCATTGGAGCATTACCGCACTGAAGGCATAAGGAGCGGACATACGGGCAGCCCCGCCGCCGAGCGCGGACACCTGCTGTCCTCAGCGCACACGGAAGGATCGATTCTTGAAATCGGCCCATTCCATGCTCCTTCGATCGTCGGCGAGCACGTGCGCTATATGGATGTGCTCACCACTGAAGAATTGATACAGGCGGTCAGGAAAGCGGGGCACGATACATCGAACGTTCCGACGATTCACTATGTCGCTCCCAAAGGCGGCTTCGACATGGTCGAACGAAAGTTCTCCGCCGTATTTAGCGGCCATTGCATCGAACATCAGCCTGATCTCGTACGGCATTTTCAAGGCGTTTCCAGTTTGCTGGAGGATGACGGCCGTTATTACATCGCGTGCCCCGACCGGCGCTATTGCTTCGACCATTACTTGCCGGAGACCGCCGTGGTCGATGTGCTCGCCGCCTATCATGCGAAGCGCAAGGTTCATCAACCAAGAAGCTTTATCGCTCAGCGTCTGCACCGGGCGCACAACGACGCAGACCGCCACTGGTCAGGCGATCATGGCCCTCAGCCTTACCAGTCCTATCAAAATGCAACAAGTGAAATCTTCGATGGTCTTCCTAGCGAAGATGCTTACCACGACGCCCATGCGTGGCAATTCACACCAGCCTCGTTTTTCCAGATCATGAGCTTCCTGCACGAGATCGGGTTGACCGACTTTGTCATCGAGCGCGTCTACCACACGCGGTTCGGAACGCAGGAGTTCACGGCAGTGCTTCGTAAAGGAGAGCATGTCTTCGATAAAGACGAGGTGTACGTCGACCCGGTGCCGCTGGAAGATTCGGTCTCTTTCTTGAAGAAAGAAAAATCCCGCGCCGAGCGTGAAATCGAGACCCTCAAAAACGAAATCGCGCGCGTCCAATCCGAAGCGGCGATCTTGCACCAAGAAAATTCACGCATCCATGCAGAGGTCGCGAGACTGAAGAATGACCTTGGTGAAGTGCTTTCATCTCGTTCTTGGGCGCTGACCCGGCCTGTGCGCAGATTCATTACCTATCTGGGCATCCACCGGACGTGAGGATCGCGAGCGGCGCGCGCGCGACGCCTGCCTCGACGGTCTCGTCCGATAGCAGGTCATCGCGGGTTCTCGCAGAGCGCCCTCACCGCCTTTGGAAAACCGCCAAAAGGCAGTCGCCTTCACCTTCGCGGTAGCTATGCTCCGGACGATAGTAAAGGCTAGGGTTGCCATTGCCGCGGGCGAAATCCAACCGTGAGAAAGCGTCGGACTCGAGAATGTGAAAGCCGTGCTTCGCGGCCCTTTCCTGCCACCAGCACAACGGCTCCAGGGTCTGATGTAGCGGCGTGCCGTCGTCCGTGAATCCTCCATCGACCTGCGATATCGAGCAGGCGAACACGCTGCCGGGATACGTATGGCGCGCAAGGTTCGCGAACATCCCGTCTACTCCGTCCGCCGTCAGATGCTCGAGCACTTCCCACGCCGAGATGACGTCGAACCTGAAAGGACTGTCGTCCCCCCTGCCCACTTCGAAGGGGCGAGTAATATCGCAGGTGAAAAGATGATCGCGCAGAAGACGCCATTCGGCGCGCTGCTGCAGTCTGGAAATATCGCTACCCTCAAGTCCCACGCCGATATGACCGCGAAGAATGGCATCGAGCACGATCCCACCGGCGGAGCAGCCCATATCCAGAAACGACAACTGCTTGCCGGAACCGAAGAAATCTTCACAAGCACGGATGAAACGTGGATGGCGTGTGTGATCGAGGACCGTTCCGACCGGATGAATGTGATCTGGACTGTCATAAGCAACCGGATAGTCCGTCACGCACTTGAAGCCCTTCAAACTCTTTAGGTCGATCTCCGACATCAAGGTAATCAGGATATCGCGCTGAGCCCAATCCAGATGTCCATGTAGCTCCGCCGCCGACGTCTGTAAGTCGGCGAGTCGTTCGTTACTGATCTCGAGACGCTGCGAAAAATTCGAGATGCCGAGTTGTACATCGTCCAGCCGCGCGGCAGTGCGTTCGCCGCGTTGCGACAGGCCGTCCTGAATACAGGCGAGTTGTGCCGCGTTGGACCTGCTACTGTGAGAGAGGCTCGATAGTTGAGCCTGAATTGCAGCGACCGAATCGGACAGATTATTGACCGACGCCTCCAGCATCATGCTTTGACCCAGCTGGCCGCGGATCTCCGCGACATCGTCCCGAACTCGGATGGTCATGTCGACGAGATGGTTCACGTTCTCGTCCACACGAAATAATTTGTCGACGATTCTCGCCTTGAAAGGCACATAAAGCGGTCGCAACAGCCGCTTCGCGGAAACGCGTACCCAGCTGCTGCGCGGAACGGCCGGCGCCACTATAGCGTTCGACGAAACCTCTGTTCCCGCCGGCGTCTCCGTTTCCAGCGATGCGTTGGCAATTGGAGGCACGCCCGCGTCGGGCGCTGGCGGCGCCAGCTCGGAGATCCACTCCGATGGATATTTCAGCCCTTGCAATAAAGCGAGGGTTTCGGCGGTATTTTCGCTGGCAAAGCCGGCTTCCGTGAAGACCTTACGCTTCAAGAACGGTGAGCCGTGCCGAAGGAGCGAATTCTGGTGTCGCGATACATCCGCACCATAGGGAATACCAAGCGCAGACCGGTCAATGAGTGGCTCGAACGAGAAGCCATGCTTGGCCAGCAGCTTGCTGAATCCGATCTCGTATTTCACGCATATGTCGAGCTTCGAGCCCTCGACAGCAATCGACTCAAAAAAATCACGAAAAAACGGACTGGTGATGACTGAACGATTGAGCGTAAGAAAATAGCTTTGCAAATGCCGGGCGCCACCATAGTTCTCCGTGATACCCCACGCATCTAGACCCGCGGCATCCATACGTTCGAATATGCTGCTCAGATCACGAAGCGGCCCAAAATTGCTGTCGTTGGCTAGGATGATAGAATCGTATTTCTCAATCACCGTCCATCCCAAGCGGTAAATCAGCTTCTGCCAGGAGCCGAAATCATATTTCGCATGCGCTTGCGCCCGACGGTCGCGCGTCACGCCATTGAGCTTGTCCAGTTCGCTCTCCGGCGCGTCATTCGCGGCCTGATAATATACGTCGGCAACTTTCGACAGTTCTTGACAATAGTAGACGACATAGTCTTCAACCCTATTTTCCGGGCTATAGCCCGCGAAAAGACACAAACGTTTCATTGCGCGAATGTATTAACGCGTCCCGGCTTTAGCAGTTCCTAGCGATCTCGACGGACAAGCTGGGACTTCAGCTCTGCGCCCAGCACTTGCCAAGGCGCGCCGTCGCTACGTGCCCGATCTAGCTCGTTATCGCATTGCTTACTGCGCAACCTTTCAGCGTTCACCCTGAGTTCGATGTTTATCTTCCGCGTCGCATTACTGATGCAGCGCGGTATGAGCTCATGTAACTTTCTTATCCTCAGTCGGATTTATCCCTTCAGCCCTGCTTTTCGACAGACCACGTGCTCCAGACCGGAAATACGCCGAATGCGCGAAACACGTGGCGATTCCCGGTCGTCGTCTTGCTCATCAGCGGCACTTTGCCTACGGCATAAAGCGTCGTGCACAAACTCTGCCGAGGTGTGGTCTGTAGATTGAGCAACGGCCACGATCCGTAAAGGAAATATCCTCGCAATTCGCCGATTTTTTGCCGCCGGAATGTTTCCTTGAAGGAGGCCGGACGCACCGGAGCCAACGCAGTCCCCGCCGCGCTCGTGCCATCGCCCGTGCCATACTTCTGATGCAGCTGCTCCGAACTCATCGTGCCGTTCCAGTTGCTACTGCCTTCGTCCAGGCTCCGATAATGTGCTTCTTCATCTGTCATTCGCTCAACGTCCCGATACCACGGCAAATGCCTTGCCGTGTACGGAGCGCCGACCCGGAACGCAGAAAAGAAGTCGGTCGTACGCCACTGCTTCCTCGGGCGATAGAGCGCAAATGTGGTGTCGATCGGTGCATCATAAATCGTGGTCTCACCGTCTTTCGCCGCTTTGTCGTAAAAGCGCCCTTCCCACTTGATAACATTTTCTTTCAGCCCATAATGCGCCGGAAGATCGTCGATCTTCAGAGAGAAGCCAACCTTGTTCTTGAAAGGATGTCGAAGCAGGACATCCAAAAAGACATAGAGGAAATCACCCGGACACTCCTCCACGGGAAGAACATCCGGATCAGTGAGAACAAAATATTCTGTGTCGATGATTTTCTTGAATCTCAACGACTCAAACAAAACCATGTGCTTGTAATTGGACCCCATATAATGAACCGTGTGCGGCGAGGTTCGCAAATATTCAAGCAGCGGCGGATAAGATGATGCGTTGTCAACTATGTGGATATTCTTGAAGTTTGCCTGTTCAAGATAATTGACAATCGATCTCACGTACGTCAGGTGATTATAAGAGATCACGAAAATCGGAATCGTGCCTACAACGCCCGCGCACAGGCGAACCAAGTCGTCCTTCGAAAACGCTTTGATTTGATGAAAAACCGACAGCAGCTCCAAAGGGGAGCACAACTCCGGGTCCTTGATCGACGCCATCCATTTCGTCAGTGTTTCGACTCTGACGGCCTCGTTGATCGGATCGCCTTTCAACATTGCCGTGGCGATCTCGTTTTCCGGAAGGTCGCCCAGCAGATAACCGATCATCCGCAGCTTGACGCCAACATCGAGACCATGCATTACCTCCACGTTGGCGACTGAGGCACTCTCATCATGCCGCCTATAGTGAAGCAGCACTTCCGGAATGTTGGCCAGCTTCGTCACGCGAATCGCACGAGACCACAAATCATAGTCTTCGCTGAATCGCATGGATTCGTTGTAGAAAAGATCGTGCTTGGCGAATAACTCGCGGCGAAACATCGCGGTGGGATGCCCGATATAGCATCCCATGATCATATCGACGTAGCGGACATTCTCCATGTGATTATGGAGGGCGTCGCCACCCATGAATTGCCGGAACAGCGTGCCACACACCCCCACCTCGGGATGCTCTTCCAAGAAGGCGACCTGCTTCCCGATCCGCGTCGGCTCAGCAATGTCATCGGCGTCCATCCGTGCGATGAACTCGCCTTTTGCCTGTCGAACGGCATGATTCAGGGCCGCAGCAAGGCCAGTCCCGGGTCCGCTCAATATTCTGACTCGGAGATCGTTAAAGCCACGGATGATGCTCAACGTGTCATCGGAAGAATTGTCATCGACGATGAGCACCTCCATGTTCACGAAGGTCTGCCGCAGAATACTCTCCAAGGCATCCTTCAAATATTTTTCGGAGTTGCGTGTCGGAATGACGACTGATACGCGAGGAGTGTTCATAGGTAGTCAAAAATCCACTTCGCAAAATGTCCGGGCTCAAGCGGCGCGGGATCTTTACACGCCGGCGTACTGAAATGCGCCTTCGCTCAGAAAAAAAACGCGGCCCGCGGGGCAATCGAACGAAAACGAGCTCTGCTTCGAACGACGCTCTGAATCAACCCGCAGAAACCGCATGTAATTCATGTGAGGAGCGAACTGACGCCAGTTCCGCACCGAATTTATAAGTCTGTCGGATTATAAAAAATGATCCTGCTGCCGAGTGGTTCAAACCCGAAATGGATTCGCCGCAGGCCCAGTGCCCGTTCAATTGCTTCGTGGTGCTCCGCCGGCGCAAAGAACATGAGAAATCCTCCTGCTCCGGCACCCAGGAGCTTGCCCCCCCGCGCGCCATTTTCCTTAGCTTTGGAATACCAATCGTCTATGACGCTGCTGGTAATTCCCGATGCAAGCTGCTTTTTGAGCTGCCAATTTTCTTCGAGAATATCGCCCATTGCGTCCAGATTGCCATTCTGCAACTCATTGCGCAACTGATAAGCCAACTCGACCATGCGTTTCAGCATCGTTTGCTTGACGACGCTGTCTTCCACATTTGAAGACTGCTCTTGCAGAATGCTGGAAGCACTACGAGCGATGCCGGTATAAAACACAACGACGTCTTTCTCGAGAGCCTCTCGAATATTTCGCTGAAGAATCAGCGGACTGACCTGAACGCTGTCGTCGGGATGAAACTCGATGAAGCTTAATCCACCATATGCGGATGCATACTGATCTTGCTTTCCAATGGGCTCGCCACAACGGTCTATCTCGATCTCGCAACTGAGCGTGCCGAGCTGCTCGGCCGCCACATGCCGCCCCAGATATGCGGACAGCACATTGATAAGTCCCACTGTGAAAGCGCTCGACGAACCCAATCCGGTGCCCTGCGATGGAATATCGGCCGTGCTCGTGATTTCCACGCCGCCCTCGATGCCGAGCATCTCAAGGGTCGTACGAACCAGGCGATGCTCAATAGCAGCGACCTTGCTGACTTCTTCGGTTTTCGAGTACGCAATGCGAATCCCGCCATCGAACTTTTTATTTACACTGATATACATGTATTTGTCGATAGCAGTGGACAGCACCGCCCCACCGTGTCGCCGGTAAAAGTTCGGGAGATCGCTCCCTCCTCCGACGAAGCTCATTCTCAAAGGTGTTCGACTAATAATCATTTTGCGTCACAGGAAAGATTGCCGTTCAGCACGTATTCTGCGGCGGATTTGCTCACATCCAGTTCATGCCCGTACTGCTGATTTAATGCGAGCACGGCTTCCGGATCCGTGAAACCCTGACTCTTAAGCAGTTCGGAATCGCAGGCGCCCCGATCGCATTCCGCGGCCTCGACGTAGACACTCCGGAAGCGTTGATATTCTCGCCATTCGGGCCGAGGGGCCATGACGCTTTCAACGATGAGCACATCGGACTGGGTCACGGAAATGGACGGGGACAACGGGTTCGGACTGACATCAGCCGATGGCATTTCAAGCTGCGTCGTTTTGCCATTCAGCCAGTCGCCTAATGCTCCCCATACTGCATTGACCGGATCCGCCGAGCCGACTGTCGATTGGCGCTGTGCGGCGAGCCACTGATCGATCGACAGAATATGAGCTCGGATACCCTGCGCGCGCAATTCCGCCTTTATCACTTCGGCCGACAACGAGCGGGCCTTGTCAATTCTTCCGCCCATGAAAACCAGATCACCGGGCCGAATTGCTCGCAACAATGCCGACGCCTGATCGACTAGTCCAGGATACGTTTGCAGAATAAACTCCGCTGCCTCCTGAATATCGCGGCAGCGAAAATTTGGTATGACAGCGTATTTGCCGTCCACACCGCCTTCTCCGGTTGCTACGAGAACCGAACGAAGTCCAGCCCGCTCCGCCACCAAAACATCAGCCGTACTGTCGCCGATCATCCACGATTGCGAAGCACTGATATTCAGATCATCGATTGCCTTAAGGATCATTCCAGTTGCCGGTTTCCGGCAATCGCATGCGAATTTCAGTTCGGCGACCTCGCCGGGAAATCCCGCGTCGGGATGATGGGGACAGTAGTACAGTCCGTCGACGAATGCACCCTCGGCGCCCAGTCGGCTTTCGAGTCGATCGTGAATTCTGCGTAGACCTTCGACGGTGCATTCCCCGCGTGCAATGACGGGCTGGTTGGTCACGACCACCACGCGATATTCGCCATCATTAAATTCCCGCACGGCTTTCGCCGCACCAGGCAATAGAATCAATTCGTCCGGATGCCTGATGTAGTCGCGCAGGACATTCAAAGTACCGTCGCGATCGATGAATATGGCCTTCTGCGGGTGCTTGCGGCTGGACCGTTCCACGACGCCATTGCGAAGGTGAGCTTCCGCCTTATCGAGCCTCTTGGGTGTGCCCAGGTCTTTGATGTATTCGAAACTGACGTAACCGTTGATTCTGGTGTTCGCGGCCAGCATGGCCGGAAAAAGGTTTTTGCCAAAATCACTCGGAACAGCGAAATCTCGCCACGGGAGCAGCGCCTTCTTGTCGATGACGTAAAAGGCGGCGTTCACCAGGTTCCGAAGGTCGGCTCCTTCGGGATGCGGATAGCCATGAAATGCCACCACGCGGCTGGACTCGTCCAGTTCGACGAGATCCGAATCTGCCGGATGATCATTGGGGTGCAAAAGCAGGCTGATATCGCAACCGGAAGCTTCGTGCGCCGCCAACATGCAATCCACGTCGATATTGAACAGCGTATCGCCATAGACGACCAGAAATCTGTCCGCCAAATCATCGAGACACGCCAGAATCGCACCGGCCGTGCCGCGGGGCTCGCCGTCGTCAATCAACTTGACTTTGAAACCGAACTGCCGGTCGTTGAAGAAAGCCTGAATCTGGTCGGCAGCGTGATTGACCAGCACGACGAAATCGTCGACACCATACCGCGCCAACGCTTCGATCTGTCGCTCGAGCAGGGGAACGCCGTCGACTTGCACCAATGGCTTCGGGCGACCTTGCAGGCGCTCAACCAGACGCGTCCCTTTGCCCCCGGCCAAAATTACGGCTTGGACCAATTTCACAACTCCTCGGACGCGATCTGGTCAATGGCACGGCTCACTGCCTCGAGCGAACTCAATTTCGGGGCCCAGCCGGTAGTGGCGAGTCGTTGAATGGAATATCGGAAACGCGGCACGTCTCCGATCCATCCACGATTTCCCGTGCCAAACGAAATGCGGGCACCCGGAGATACCCGGTCGCGAACGAGTTCCGCGATCGTTCGAACCGTCACGCCGTCGTCCTGGGGGCCGATATTGAACACTTTATATCGACCGTCGAGCCGGCTGATGTGCAGCATGGCGTCAACCAGGTCGTCGACGTGCAAATAAGCCTTTTGTTGAGTGCCGTCGCCCAGCACTTCGAGACAATCAGGCGTCGCCTTGAGTTTGCGGATGAAGTCGACGATCACGCCATGGGTGGCCGGCACGCCGATGACGTTTGGAAATCTGAATATATCTGCTCGCGGAAGGAAGGCTTCGACCGCCGCGCGGATTTGGGCTTCAGACGCGAGTTTCATCGCGCCATAGTTGGAAATGGGCTGCAGCGGCCCGATGTCCTCATGAATTTCCTGATCGCCGAGATCGCCATAAATCGCCGAACTGGAGGCGAAATGCAACTCGGAGCATTCATGACGACGCATGACTTCGAGTACGGCAAAAGTCGTCTGATAAGTGCGATCGCGATCGATCCGTGGATCTGCGATCCCTGCCGGAATGTCGGAGTTGGCCGCGAGATGCCAGACGTGATCCACGCGTGCGCCCATTTCATCGATGGCGCCGGACAATGCGTCTGCATCGCTACAGTCGATCTGGCGAAAATTGAACCGCGGGTCTTGCTCGAACCCAGCGAGCAATTCGCGCTTGCCTCTCGACAGATCATCCACAGCCAGAATGGCCTGCCCTTCTTTCAACAGTTGGCGCGCAAGATTGACGGCTACGAAGCCGGCGCCGCCGGTGATCAGATGTAATTTCACAGGATTACCAAATAGGTCAGCCGCAACGGCCCAGGGCGAGTCCCATACAGCGACGAATGATCAGGTCCGAAATCAGAACTTCAGGAAACCCAATTGCGAAGAATCAGTAAGATGGCTATGCCTCAAATATTGCGCCAGGATGTGCATTAGCGATTGGTGCGCATCTTCCACGATACCGTAATTCTCCATATCCACGTGCAGACTGATATCTGCGAGGCGCGCAGCCTGGCCGCCGCTAAAACCCGTCATCGCAATCGTGCTCATTTTCATGTCGCGGGCGGCTTCGAGCGCTTTGATGATGTTCGGCGAAGCACCCGACGAGCTAATTGCGATCAACACATCTCCTTCGGAGGCGAGTGAAGTCAATTGATGCGAGAATATGTCATTCACGCCGATATCATTGGCGATCGCCGTGATCAATTCAACCGTTGCGGACAGGCTGTTCACCCTCGGCTTAAGCCAACTATTCGTACGTACGCCCTTCATGCAGTCGCAGACCAAATGGTTGGAAATCGCTGCAGAGCCTCCGTTTCCGCACGAGAAAATCATCGCGCGCTGCTTGGATTTTTCCGCTAGCAGCGTTCCTGCTGCTGCGATCGCAGAGCGATCTACGCTGTCGACCGCTTTGCGAAGCCTCTCGAAATACGCATCTGCATATTGGCCAGCGTCTTGAAAAGGTTCGTTCGGGAAAAACAAAGCAGTCATTCTGGATTGCGCTCGCGTTTGAAGTAATCTTACTGTTAGGCACGAGCTTACCCGTACCGACGGTGGGGCTCCATTCTCAATCGTTTGCCGCTTTTCTGCAAGGTTGGAATTCGGGGGGTGGTCAGGTATGAGTTCCCCGCTGGACGCGGTCTCCCCGCGCAACTGAGTCGTACCGAACGGCCGTTCGGCCATCCTGGCGCGCCTTGCGCAGGCAGTGGAAGCCAGGCGAGACGCCGGCACGAGCAAGCTCAAAGCGGCGGCGCCGACTCAGGTACGAGAATGATCTATCTGAAAATTGCCTGCCGGACGAGCGCCCCGCGCCCCGACCTTGCCGGCGTTTTCCACGTTTTCCCGTAAACGTGCGAGGCGGAGCGGCGAACATGCATCTCGCCTGTGGCCGGTGCCGGCAGAAGCCGCAGCTTTCGGCGTCCATACAAGCGCGCACGGTGCCGAAGCGCGCAATCGCATTCAGACCATCAACGGACTCGGATTAAAAATATATTCATCTGTCGTATTCAGGTGCCACATCACATCAGTCTTTGTGATTTTTGCCGGGATTCCTGAAATCAGGACGTTTTTATCGTCGAAGGCCTTGTTCACCACCGACCGGGCCGCGACAATCGCATCGGAACCGACGCGCGCACCGTTCAGAAACAGTGTGTCCCTGCATATCCATACGCGGTCCCTTATAGCGACACCGAGTTCCTGGCAATACTTTTCCTTGGTTTTTACGTTGTAGGTCAAATGATCGACTGCACCAATTAGATTGACGTTATCCGCAAAAAGATTCTCATTTCCTATCGACACCACGGTTCCCGGCTGCATCCCGCCAATGAGAATCAGATTTCCGTTTACGACATTATTATCCCCCATTCTGATGGTCGATTTATTGGGAGCCCTTCCTCCTCCAAAATAAAAATGAACGAATAAATTGCCGAATATCCGGTTATTCTCACCGATATCGATCCTGCAATCCCGCACCGAATCCTGAATCGTTATATACGCGTGACCGCCGCCGGAAAAATCATTCAGGCGAATGACATTCCCACTGCCCGTGATGTTGAATGTTGTGTTCGGCACATCAGAGAAAGTGAACACGCGCTTCTCGCTGTAGACGATCTCGTTTTCGGTAAACAGCTTTCTCTCCCGGTCCCGGTATTCCGCCTCTTCGCGTGCAGTTTGCTCGCGTGCAGCTTTCTCCTGCTCCTCGGCACGCTCCCTCTCGATTTGAGCCTGCATTTCGCGGGCCGCTTCCCGTTCGGGGGCGGCAGTATGTTCTGCCTCGAGCTGTGCCCTTAATGCATCACGCTCATGAGCAATCTGATAGGCCCGAACAATGCCGTAAGGCAGCGCAAATTTAAGTGCTCTTCTAACGCGACCCATTCTACTAACTCCCTCCGTTAAAGCAGACCTGACGAACAACCAAGTTGGTTACGCTGCCTACGATTCGAATTCCCTGCCAGAGAGACCAATGCCCAAGAGCTTTAAAGGATGGCTGAGCGTACTGTAACCGCGGGACGACCGATGCTCGAGCGCCTATCGCAGATTCGATAATACCTCGTGATTAAACAAAGGTTGAACCAACTGTCTTTTGTCAGATCAATTGCGTCGCGGTCCGGTATTTTCGAACTTATCGACACTCGCGCCAGGCATGGCCGAACGTTCGCAATGTCCCGATGGGCGGGAAGTTTCCCGCCTGGGACTGTCTTCGCCGGCACAGAAGCGCGATCGGTCTGATGGTGTGACGATTTTGTGTACAAACGTTAATGGGGTGGCGCGAACTGCTTGTCCCAAATCCGGACAGCGATTCACAACAGCCGAGGCAGTCGTCCCGGGCACGCACGCTATAATTCAGGTCATTGTCAGCGCCGCTCAACACACGTTTCTACTGTCCGGCCTCCTTCGGCTGCTTCGTATCGTACGAAAAAACGATCGCCCGCCATGCGTTGGTTTTTTCGTGGCGCGTAGAACAAAGCGGGAGATGCAGTCGCCAGAACATCTCCCTGACGTTCTCGCCTTTTTTCAACGAGACACGCCCCAGATTCAATTCGCTTACACTGACTGAATCGGCAAAAGTCAAGCTGGCGGCGTCGTGCGGCGCAAGGGCCGGAGCTTCTCGCAAGGCCCCGAAGCACCGACTGGATCCACCCAATATGCTCTCAAACGAAATCAGCAATCAAAAAGGCCCCTCGATAAGCGACGTCCTGTCCCATGCGTCTTTTGTCCGGCCGACGCGATTCGGGTCATCGAACTGGCAGGAGCACGCACCGTTCGTATTCTGGATCGTCGATGCGATTCAGCCGCGGATTGTGATCGAACTCGGGGCTCGGGCGGACATTGCCTACCTGACGCTCTGTCAGGCCATCACGAACTTCGCACCCAATGCCCGGTTTCACGGATTCGATCTGACCGACGACGCCACGCCCATGCCGGCCGCCGACCCGGCTTATGCCGCCATTTCGTCGTTTGGTCGTGCCGAGCCCGGCGTCGCGGCCGATTCGTTCCGTGACGGCTCGATCGACCTGCTGCACATTCATTCGCGGTTCGACGGCCCTCGTGCTCATGACGAGATTCGGCAGTGGCTGGCGAAGGCGTCGTCGCGATGCGTCGTTCTCATCGACGGCGCCGGTGGTGAAAGCACGTCAGCCATTGATACCGTGCGAAACGAACTGAAAGTCCAGTATCCGTCGCTGACTTTCGAGCATGCGAACGGTCTCACTGTCGTGGGCATCGGAGCGAGCCTGCCCGATCCGGTGCAGAAGCTGTTCGCGCTCGATGTGGGCCAGCAAGCCTTCGTACGCGCCGCTTATGCGCGTTTTGGCGAGACCATCGGCCTTGCCGCTGCGAACGACAGACAAAAGCAACAGGTTGCCCGGCAGCAAGTCGAGCTGGCTGACCGGGCTGAGACTCACACGCTGCTAGAACAGGACATAAAGGCGCACACCAGCGCGCTGCGGGATATGCGCGTGTCCCTCGCACGCTCGAACGGCGCGATGCAGAACGTGCTGCAATCCACTTCGTGGCGCATTTCGGCGCCCGTGCGCCTCGTCGGCGTGGGCCTGCGCAAGTTTCGCGTCAGTCCGCAGCAATTGCGCTTCTTCACTCGCATCGTGATGCAGAACATCCGCACCGTCGGCGTAGCGGAGACGGCGCGCAAGATCGTCCGCCGTCTTCCGTCGATGGGCGCGTTCAGCAGAGCGCACACGGTCGTGGAGCGCCGCATCGATCCGGAAAAGATGCCGCCGCCGCTGCGCGACGCCGCGCAGATCATGGCGCTGCGCGTGGTGCTAATCGCGGAGACCAGCTTGCCGCAGTGCCTGAAATACCGCGTGCTGCAAAAGCAGAAGATGATCGAATCGCTCGGCTACGACTGCACGGTCATCAAATGGAGCGACTACCAGGCTTGTCTCGACGCGCTGCAGACGCACGCCGTCGCGATCTTCTATCGCGTGCCGGGATTCCCGACCGTGCTCGATCTGATCGAAACCGCGCGCACCCTGCGCGTGAAGACGTACTGGGAAGTCGATGACCTCATCTTCGACATCGACAAGTACCGCGCCAACACCAATCTCCAGCATCTCACGCCCGAGTTGCGCAATGAAGTGCTGAGTGGCGTGCCGCTCTATCTGGGTGCGCTGAAGGCGTGCGATGCCGGCATCGGATCGACCGCCGGCATCGCGAAGGCCATGCGGGACGTGGGCGTCGAGGAAACGCACATCATCGAGAACGGCTACGACGAGGAAACGCTTTCGATCGCCGCGCAGCTCACGGCGTCAGCTTCGCCACGCACGCCGGAAGACGTCGCGGACGCCCCGGTGCGCATCGTCTATGGTTCGGGCAGCAAGGCTCACGACGCCGATTTCCTCGAAGCCGCCGCAGGCATCCGCAAAGTGCTGGAGCGATATCCGCGCGTCGAGCTTCATATCGCGGGCGAGCTCAACCTGCCGCCCACGTTCGAGCCGCTGATGACGCAGGTGCACCGCGTCTCCGCCAGCGATTATCCGCAATACCTGAAGTGGCTCTCGGGCGGCGATATCAATATCGGGCCGCTGGAGGACACCGAGTTCAACGACGGCAAGAGCAACATCAAATTTCTGGAAGCCGCCGCGGTGATGCTGCCTTCGGTGTGCTCGCCGCGCGCCGCATTTGTGACCGCGATCACCGACGGCGTCGACGGATTTCTCGCCGATAACGACGACGAGTGGTTCGTGAAGCTCTCGAGGCTCGTCGAAGATCCGGCGCTGCGCCGCGACGTGGGCGTGGCCGCGCGCGAGAGCGCGCTTGCGCACTACCGCATGCAGGCGCTGATGACTTCGCAGGTCAAACCGTTGCTCGAGCGTTTCGAAACCCCGAAGCCGCGCCTGTCGATCCTCGGGGTGAACATCTTCTACGCGCCGCGCAGCTTCGGCGGCGCGACCATCGTCGCGGAGGAGATCGCCAAGCGCCTGTGCCGGCAGGACGGGATTCGTTACTCGATGTTCACGTCCGCCCCGGTCGATGTCGTGCCGGCCTATCAGACGGTGCGCTACGAATCGAACGGCGTGCACGTCTACGCGATGGGCTTGCCGCCCAACCTCGGCCACGGCACCGACTTCGAAAACTACGAGACGCACGAACCCTTCCGGCAGGCCCTGCGTGCGGCGCGTCCGGACATCGTGCACATTCACTGCGTCCAGGGCATCGGCGCAACGTTGATCGATGTGTGCAAGGAAGAGAATGTGCCCGTCGCCGTCACGCTGCACGATGCCTGGTGGATCTGCGCCCGACAGTTCATGATCACCGGCGGAAATCGCTACTGCAATCAGGTGAAGATCGATCTCGACGTGTGCGCCCGATGCCTGGGCGGCAATCCGAACAATCCTTACCGGCAGCACAGACTGGCCAGCCTGCTGCATTCCGCCGACATGCTGCTTGCGCCGAGCGCCTTTTTCCGCGACCTGTATATCGCCAATGGATTCGATACGGAGAAGATCTTCGTCGATAAAAACGGCGTACTCGGCCCGCGCCGGCCGCGTCCTTCGCGGACTTCGCTGCCGGAAGGCAAACTCCGCTTTGGATTCCTGGGCGGCGTCGGTCCGATCAAGGGCTACGATCTGCTGAAAGAGGTCTTCACGCGCATGAATCGCGACGATTACGAACTCGTGCTCGTCGATAACGCGTTGAACCTCGGCCTCACGACGATCCAGGCCTCGAAATGGAATATCAAGGGCACGCTCACGGTCATACCGGCATTCACGCAGGATTCGATCGACGACTTTTACGAGCGCATCGACGTCCTGCTGTTTCCGACGCAGTGGAAAGAGAGCTTCGGCCTCGCCGTGCGTGAAGCGCTGGTGCGGGACGTGTGGGTGGTGGCGACGGACGGCGGAGGCGTCGTCGAGGACATCGCGCCGGGCGTGAACGGCAACGTCATCCCGCTCACTGACGATGGCACGGAGCTGCAGAAGGCCATCGTCGATTTGCTCGATACCAAGGACCGCTTCATCCAGTACCGGAATCCGCGTGCGAAGGAGATCAAGCTATTCGATTCGCACTCGGAGCACGTGCTCAACCTGCTCGAACAGGAAGTGGAGCGCTCCGTCGCGGCTCGTTCGCGCGTGAGGAGCGACAGCGCGGTTAGCGCGGCGTGAGTCGCCGCACGCACCGGCCGAAGCGAAACGGCCGGCGCGGCGTGATTCAACCGATGTAATACCGCACGAGCATCACGTGCACCGTGTAGAAGAACAGGACGACCGGATAGCCGATGATCGCGAACGCAACGACGCCCCGGCATGCCGTCAGCAGCGGCGTCTCGCTGAGGGGCGCGCGCACGAACGGCACAACGGCCATCGCCATCACCGGAAATACGGGCGTGAAGTAGCGCCCTTGCACGCCCTCGATCTCCTTCGCGCCGACTGCCGACCAGAAGGCATAGAGGCCGTAGAAAATCAGCGCGCAAGCGCCGATGAAGGTGAACAGGGGAACCAGCGCGGCAATCAGCCCCGGCCGGCCCTGATCGGCGGCATCGCGTCGTGCCCCGCCGAGCAGCAGCGCAAGAATGATCAGCACGGTACCGACCGCATACACGCCGTTGGGATAGTACGTGTCGAGCCAGCCGAGCACGCCGATGAACGAGTGCGCGTAAAACCGGCCGTAGGTCAGCAGGGTCTGGTGCATCAACTCGGGGATCGCCGTCAGATGGCTCAGCAGATAACGCGTTTGCCCGCTCATCGACCGGCCATCGCGCACGTTGCCGCTCGCAAGATGCGTCTGCGCCATGTAGATCACGGCCGATATCACGCACGTGGCAGCTGACCATGCGATGCGTCGAATCCATGCATAGCGCTCGTTCTCCACCGACATGCGCACCGACGGATGGAAGAACAGCAGCACGAAGAGGATGTAAGGAATGCGCGCAACGGCGGCACTGATGATGAGCAGTGCAAGGGCGATCGCCATCGTGCGGGTCATCGCCTTGCCCGTGCTGCACAGATGGTCGTAGCAGGCGACGATCAGAAAGCCCAGCGGAATCAAGGTCGCATCCTGACTGACCGAGGCCATCAGCGTCGTGGTCATGGGCAGCAGCCCGATCAGAAAGATCACGGGCCGCGTTCGCCGCGCAATGCGCAACGCGGCCGCCGTCATGGCGATCGCACAGATCGCGTTCAGCAGGCACACGAAGCGGTAAGTGGTGAGCAACGGCGCATCGGCGAGACGCAGAAGGTCCAGCGCGATCGCCTGGGGCACATAGTTCAGAGGCGGATAAGGCGCCGTGTTGGGAAACATCTGCGGCCGCTCCTGCCCCGTGAGCCGCGCGGCGCTCGCCACTTCTTCGAGCGCCCGCGTCCACTTGCGCTCCGGATGGAACTTGAGCGGTTCGTCGAGGGCACCGAAGGCGATCACGCCGCTATCGACCATCCCGCCCGAGGAACCCTCGATCTTCTTGCCGATCGGCACGCCGCGCGACACCTGATAGGCGCGAAAGAAGTGATTGCTTGCATCCGGGGTCTGAAACGGCGGAGTTGCCATCGCGAAGAAGATGCAATAAGGAATGGCGATCACGACGAACGCCCAGACGATCCGCGGGCCGACGACGAAGCGGTCCGTCAGCGCGAGCCAGCGCAATGGCGACGAGCCGGCGGGGCGCGCCGGCGCGCCGGGGCGGTGCCGGAACACCCAGAGTCTTGCCGCCGTGAAGTTGACCACCATTCCCGCCAGAGATGCGAACGCGAGGGCAATCAACGGCGTCAAGCGGCTCGGTGGCAGGGACGCGACCAGCGCGGCGTAGATCGCGTAGTTGCACGCTCCGCCGAAGGACATCGCGAGCAGATAGTCGAGCCACTCGCGCCATAGCGACCGGTGCTTTCTGCCGGTGAACGTGTAGTGCCGGTTGAGCAGCCAGGTCACCAACACCGCGAACACAAACGAAAACAGGCGCGACACATAAGGATTCAGGCCGAAATGCAGCAGCGCGTAGAGCACGCCCGCATCGGCGATGAACCCTGCCACCCCCACGAGCGCGAACGAGAATATCTGCTTCTTCATCGGCTTAGACGGCGCCCGGCCCGGCAACGCTCTCGCTCTCGCCGTTCACCGCAGCCCGGATGAACGCTGGGCAATCTTCGAACGTTGGGGCCGGCACGGACAGGTAAGCCATCCGCTTCGTCTCTTTACGGCCGTGCGTGACCGCGTCGAGCACGATGCCGCAGGTGAAGAGAATGCCGCCCAGAATCGCCACGCCGACGCTCAACAGCGCCGTCGGCAGGCGAGGCACGAGGCCGGTCTCAATGTAGGTCGTGAGCAAAGGCAGCGACAGCGCGATCGAGAACAGCATGCAGAGCGAGAAACCGATCGAGAAGAACAGAAACGGCTTTTCGGTCTTGAACAGCCGCATGATGGTCATGAGGATGCGCGCGCCGTCGCGATAGGTATTTAGCTTGCTGTGCGAATCGTCCATGCGCGAGCCGTATCGCGTGGGCAGCTCGGCGACCGGCATGCGCATGCCAAGCGCGTGGACCGCCAGCTCCGTCTCGATTTCGAACCCGCCCGAATGCGCGGGAAACGACTTGGCGTAGCGCCGGGAAAATACGCGATAGCCCGACAACATGTCGTTGAACGAGCGTCCGAAGATGGTCGCCGCGCACTCAGTCAGCATCACATTGCCGAACCGATGGCCGAGGCGATACGCTTGCTGCTCGTCGCTGATGCGCGCCCCAACGACCATATCCAGCCCGTTCGCGCACAGCGTGGCGATCAGTTTCGGTGCGGCTGACGCGTCATAGGTGGCGTCGCCGTCGACCATCACGTAGACATCGGCCTCGACGTCCGCAAACATGCGGCGCACGACGTTGCCCTTGCCCTGCAACTTGACCGACACGACGCGCGCGCGCTCGGCTCTCGCCCTTTCGGCCGTGGCGTCGGAAGAGTTGTTGTCGAACACGACGATGTCCGCGATCGGCAACGCCGCGCGGAAATCCCGGATGACCTTGGCTATCGAGGTCGCCTCGTTGTAGCAAGGGATGACAACAGCGATGCGGTGTTCGGAGACAACCATGCTTACCTTATCTTGTTTCGACTTCTCAACATCGCAGGATGAATTGCTCGCTGCGAAAAGGCCTTCAATGGCGCAGCGACGCCTCGTATTTTTCGATCACTTCGGCGGACGGACCGAAGGCGAGCACCCGGCCCCGCTCCATCCAGATGGCCTTGTTGCAAGTCGCGCGGATGGTACTGTTGTCGTGCATCGCCAGCATCACGATCTTGGCGCGGGCGTGCAGGTCCAGAAGACGCGCATTCGCCTTTTCTCTGAATGACGCATCGCCTACGCCGATCACTTCGTCCAGCAAAAGAATATCGGCGTCGACCGCGGTGGAAACCGCGAACGCAAGGCGCACGCGCATACCGCTCGAGTAGGTGCGCACAGGCAGGTCGAGATAGTCTCCGAGGTCGGAGAATTCAGCGATCTCATCCTGCTTACTGATGATTTCCTTGTCCGTCATGCCCAGCAGCAGGCCACGCAGACGGATGTTCTGCCGCCCGGTGGAGTTTTCGTCCATGCCCAGGCTGATATCGAGCAGCGGCACTACCTTGCCCTGCCGCTCGACGATGCCGGTCGTCGGCGAATAAATGCCGGCCAGAAGCCTGAGCAAAGTCGATTTGCCCGCGCCGTTGTGCCCGATCAGCCCGACGCGATCGCCTTCCCCGAGTTCGAGATCGATATTGTCGAGCGCGCGCACAATGACGATGCCGTCGTTGTCCTCTGCGATCCGGTTCTTGCGGCCGAGACGAATTACTTCCTGCTTCAGCGAGCGGCCACGGACATCATAGATAGGCAGGTCGAGTGTTGCCTGCGAAAGCTTAATGTACGACATATTCAACCCAGATTATTGACTCAAGTACAGCGAAGGTCAGACCCAGTACGGGATGCGCTTGATATAGCGCCCCGTCAGAATCAACGCCACCGTCCAGCCGCAAACGGCCATGCCGATACAAATGCCCCAGGTCAGCAGGCTGGGCATCTCGCCGATCAGCGGCTGCCGCACTACGTCGAGCAGATACGCAAGAGGATTGAAGTCGACGACCCAAGAAAAGCGCGTGAGCGAACCGGGCCGGTACACGATCGGCGTGACGTAGAACGCCACTTGCAGCAACGCGTTGATGATCTGCGGAAGATCGCGAAAGCGTGCGGACATCAGCCCGGCGATCATCGCGACCCAGAGCGCGTTGATCAGATACAGCAGCAGCCCCGGCACGAACATCGGCAGCATCGCCCAGTCCTTCACGCCGAAGCTCGCCAACAACACGACCACGATGATGAAGTTGTGCAACAGGATTACGAGATTGCGATACGCCGCCTGCAGGATAAAGATCAGCTTGGGCGTAGCCGCCTGGCGGATATAGCTTGCGCTGTTGATGTACGCGGTGGCGCCATCCGAGACGGTCTGAGAAAAGAGCCCCCACATCACCAGACTGACGGATATGAACGGGAGGTAATCGCTCATTTTCTGCCCAAACAGCGTGCCATACACGACGCCGATCGAGCCAATGATGACGGCCATGCTGATCGTCAGCCAGAACGGCCCCAGCCGCGATCTGGCATAGCGCTGGCGGATTTCGAGCCAGCCAAGGAGGGTCCACAAGCGCCAGGAGGCGATACTTGAGCGGAGATCGGAAATTGCAGTCGTAATCATGTAATAAGGAGTGAGCACATCGCCGGTCACTGTCCGGCCGCCCAGTGCGACGTTTGTTACGAAAAGGGAGGAATTGTACTCTCCCGGTATGGCGCGAAACACGGGCGCCGGTTCGCCTCCCGCCGTCAAAGCCGGCCGAGACGTCCCCTGAATCCATCCCAAAGTCCGCGCACGGCCATCGCGAGATGTTTGAGACGCTCTTCCGGCATCAGACCGTAGATGACCAGCCGAACCGGAAGCTTGACGATCTCGGTCGATTTCCACGACCACGGCACATACGAGCGCCGGATTAGCGTAATCGCGTTCCTAAACAGGTAGTAATGCCGGAGCGGGCTGTGCATGGGATACGCTCGCCCGAGCACGAGCGCCGGCTCGCCTCCCAGTTCGTGACGCATGGTCAGCCAGGGCGTTCCGACGAGACGATATCCCGCGCGCTTGGCCCGAATGCACCATTCGAGATCGACGAAGTCGATGAAAAGCGCTTCTTCCATCGGACCGACCGACGACCAGCAAGCGAGATTCAGACACGAACCCGATGTGATGAGGAAGTCCACGTCGATCAGCTCGCTGCCCGTGGCAGGGACGCGCTCCAGACTAAATGGCCTGAATCGCACGAACGGCGCCACGCCGCCGAGCCGCTCGTCGTCATAGGCCGGCGCGACGATGGCGACGCGCTCACCGCGCCGCCTCAGATCCGACAGCACAGCGGGCAGGCCTGTGAGGAGTTCCGGGGTCGGCTCGCTATCCTGGTCGAACAGCAACGCGGCGTCGAAGCCTTCTCGCAAAAGCTCCGCGACACCGCGATTCAGCGCCGCCGCAATGCCCAGATTGTCGCCGCACGGAACATAGCGCAGCCCAGCGGCTAGACCTGGCACCAAACTCACGTTCGGCGTGTTGTCGACGACGACGCAATGGACGACCTGAGCCAGGTTGTTCGCGCGCCGTATGCAGTCCTCGTCGGGGTAAAAAAAGACAATGATTGCGCCGATTCGCAGTTCGCTTTCGGCCGTCACTGCTGCTCCAGGCACAGCCGCAGCGCATCGCGCCAGTTAGGCGCGCTGACACCGAAAGTATCGAGGAGCTTGTCGTTGGACATACGCGAATTCGACGGACGCGCTGCCGGCGTCGGATACGCGCTCGCCGGAATCGGCTTCACGGCCGGCTTTCTCTCGCTCGACGACAGTTCGAAAATCGCCTTGGCGAAGCCATGCCATGACGTCGAGCCCGCCGCACACAGGTGATACACCCCGGTGCGCCGCGCCCACCAGTCATTGCGCTCGCCGCCTCGCAACACGGCGGTTTGGGCTAGCATGCTGGCCGTCAGCGCCGCGATGGTGTTCGACCAGGTCGGCGCGCCGAACTGGTCGAACACCACGTTCAGTTCGTCACGCTCGGCGCCGAGCCGCTGCATCGTCAGCAGAAAATTCTTGCCGCGCGTGCCGTACACCCAGCTCGTGCGAAGAATCAGATGATGGCAACCCTGCGCCGCGATCGCCCGCTCGCCGGCGAGCTTGCTCTTGCCGTAAATGTTCTGCGGATTCACCGCGTCGTCTTCGACATACGCGCCCGCTTTCGTGCCGTCGAAAACATAATCCGTCGAATAGTGGACCAGCGCGGCACCGAGGCGCTTCGCTTCTTCGGCAAGCACGCCCGGCGCTTCGCCGTTGATGCGCATCGCGGCATCGACGTCGCTTTCAGCTTTGTCGACCGCCGTGTATGCCGCCGGATTTACGATCAGCGCCGGTTTCACTTCGCGCATCACGCGTCGAACCTGATCGAGGTCGCCGAGATCAAGTTCATTGCGGCCGAGCGCGACGACCTTGCCCTGTCCTTGAAGACTGCGGGCCAGCTCGAAGCCGACCTGGCCGTTGACGCCTGTCAGAAGAATCGTTGGTTGCTCACCGTGAGTCATTGCGTCGCTCACTCAAAACAGTCGGCTTCGGCCAGACGCTTTCCGGCAGCGTCCTTTGCCGCGAGTATCGGCTCGAAATCGATCGGCCATCCGATGCCGATGTCCAGATCGTTCCACACGATGCTGCGCTCGTGCGCCTGATACCAATAGTCGGTCGTCTTGTAGAGAAATTGGGCGCTATCCGACAGCACGACGAAGCCATGCGCAAATCCTGGCGGCACCCACAATTGCCGATGGTTTTCCGCAGACAGCTTCACGCCCGTCCATTTGCCGAAGTTCGGCGAGCTCTTGCGGATATCGACGGCGACATCGAACACTTCGCCTTCCACGACGCGCACGAGCTTGCCCTGCGCATGCTGGATCTGATAGTGCAGCCCGCGCAACACGCCCTTCGCCGAACGCGAGTGATTGTCCTGTACGAACTCGACGCCGCCTTCCACCTGATCCGCGAACTCACGCGCGTTGAAGCTCTCGTAGAAAAAACCGCGCGCATCACCGAACACCTTCGGCTCGATGATCTTGACTTCGGGCAGCGCCGTTGCAGTTACTTGGATGGCCATGCGACTTGGTCCTTCGGAAGATTGAGCAGATATTGACCGTAAGCGTTCTTGGACAACGGCTTGGCCAGCGCGAGAAGTTGCTCCTCGCCGATCCAGCGCTTGCGATACGCAATTTCTTCCGGACACGCCACCACGAGCCCTTGCCGCTTCTGCAACGTCGCGATGAACGTCGCCGCCTCGATCAGTGAATCGTGCGTGCCGGTGTCGAGCCACGCATAGCCGCGTCCCATGATTTCCACGTCGAGCTCCTTCTGAGCGAGATAGCGCGAATTGACCTCGGTGATTTCGAGTTCGCCGCGCGCGGACGGCTTGATGTCCGCCGCGATGTCGCACACCTGGTTGTCGTAGAAATAGAGGCCCGTCACCGCGTAGTTCGAACGCGGCTTCGCGGGCTTCTCTTCGATCGACAGCGCTCGGAACTGCTGATCGAACTCGACCACGCCGTAACGTTCCGGATCGTGCACGTGATACGCGAACACGGTTGCGCCGTCGGTGCGGGAATTGGCGGCGTCGAGTTGCTTCGCGAGATCGTGCCCGTAGAAGATGTTGTCGCCGAGAATCAGCGCCGACGGATCGTTCCCGACGAACTTCCGCCCGATGATGAACGCCTGCGCGAGCCCGTCCGGCGACGGCTGCACCGCGTACTGAATATTCATGCCCCACTGGCTGCCGTCGCCGAGCATCGACTCGAAGCGCGGCGTGTCCTGCGGCGTCGAGATGACGAGCACGTCGCGAATGCCCGCGATCATCAGCGTTGAGAGCGGGTAGTAAATCATCGGCTTGTCGTAGACAGGCAGCAGCTGCTTCGACACTGCATGCGTGATCGGATAGAGCCGCGTGCCGGAACCGCCGGCCAGAATGATGCCTTTGCGCGCCATGCTCAGCCCCTTACGCGCGCTGCGCGTAGTTCGTCTCGACCCATTTCCGGTAGTCGCCGGAAGCCACTTCGTCAGCCCACGCCTGATTGTCCAGATACCACTGAACCGTCTTCGCGAGACCGGTCTCGAACGTTTCCGCGGGCTTCCAGCCGAGCTCGCGCTCGAGTTTGCGCGCGTCGATGGCATAGCGGCGGTCGTGGCCCGGCCGGTCCTTCACGTAAGTGATCTGATCGCGATAGGAACCGCTCGACTTCGGCTTCGCGCTGTCGAGCAGATCGCACAGCACGTGCACGACCTCGAGGTTCTTCTTCTCGTTCCAGCCGCCGACGTTGTAGGTCTCGCCGGGGACGCCGCGCGCGAGCACTTCGTGGATCGCCGAACAGTGATCGCCGACGTACAGCCAGTCGCGCACGTTCTGGCCATCGCCATACACCGGCAGCGGCTTGCCGCCGAGCGCGTTGGCGATCATCAGCGGAATCAGCTTCTCAGGGAACTGGTACGGACCGTAATTGTTCGAGCAGTTGGTCGTCAGAACCGGCAGGCCGTACGTATGGTGGTAGGCGCGCACGAGGTGATCGGAGCCGGCCTTGGTCGCCGAATACGGACTGTTCGGTGCGTAGGGCGTGGTTTCGGAGAATTGTGGATCGGTGGCGGAGAGCGATCCGTACACTTCGTCGGTCGAAACGTGCAGAAAGCGGAATGCCTGCTTCTCGTCTTCAGGCAGCTTGCTCCAGTACATCCGCGCGGCCTCGAGCAGCGTAAAAGTGCCGACGACGTTCGTCTGGACAAAGTCTGCCGGGCCGTGAATCGAGCGGTCGACGTGGCTTTCGGCTGCGAAGTGCAGAATGGCGCGCGGCTTGTGCTGTTCGAGCAGCGCGTCGATGGCTGCGCGATCGCAGATGTCGGCACGCGCGAACACGTGACGGGCGTCGTCCTTGAGCGACTTGAGCGTCCCCAGATTGCCTGCGTACGTGAGCTTGTCGACGTTCAACACGGGTTCATCCGAACCCTTGAGCCAATCCAGAACAAAATTGGCGCCGATAAAACCAGCGCCGCCCGTCACGAGAATCATACGTGGCCCTCTAAATCGCGTTCAGTCGGCTTATTGAGTCGAATGAACGCTCGAGTATGTAAAAAATTTGCAACTACCGCGGAATCTCATGACGAATCGGAATCTGTGACCGATCTCGCCCGACCCCGCCCAAGTCAGATCAACCGTGCATTATAAAGCCAGGCCGTACGAAAACCACACGGATAACAACTTGATACAGCTGACGTTTTATGGTTGGACGTCGTTGCAAGGCCTAGCGGCGTGAGCCATACGAACGGACAGTATTCCGTTGCTATTCCATAATATTCGCTGATTCGAAATTTTCTTCTTCGACGCCTGAGAACAAGCCTTCCAATGATCGACGCCCTGCCCCCCCGCATCGACGCCACCCTCGCCCCGCTCGTCTTCGGCGATCTCCAGGGCTGCTGCGACCCCTTCCAGCGTCTGCTCAGGAAAGCCGCCCCCGAAGCCGGGACGCCGCTCTGGTTCGCGGGCGATCTCATCAACCGCGGCCCCAAATCGTTGGAGACGCTGCGCGAGATCATCGCACTCGGCTCGCGCGCGACCGTCGTGCTCGGCAATCACGATCTGAATCTGCTGTCCGTCGCGGCCGGGCTGCGCAAGCCGAAAAAAGGCGACACACTCGATGAAATTCTCGAAGCGCCCGACGCCGCCGATCTCATCGAGTGGGTGCGTCACAAGCCGATCGCGCACTTCGAAAACAATGTGCTGATGGTTCACGCGGGCGTGCTGCCGCAATGGGACGCGACGATGACGATGGAACTCGCGCACGAGCTGGAGCAGGCACTGCGCTCCCCGAACTGGAAGGAAACGCTCGGGACGCTCTACGGCAACGAACCGCATCGCTGGGACGATTCGCTCAAGGGCGCGGACCGGCTGCGCGTGATCTACAACGCGCTGTCGCGCATCCGCTTCTGCACGGCCGAAGGCGCGATGGAGTTCGCCAACAACGGCGGCCCCGACGCCGCGCCACCCGGCTATATGCCGTGGTTTGACGTGCCGGACCGACGCACGCAGGACGTGACGATCGTCTTCGGCCACTGGGCTGCGCTCGGTCTCATGATCCGCGATGACGTGCTCTGCCTCGATTCGGGCTGCGTGTGGGGCAACAAGCTTTCGGCGGTGCGCGTGACCGCCGATCCCGCGAAGCGAGTGCTTACGCAGGTGAGTTGCTCGATGAAGAAGTGACCATCGGTTCGACGGCAACCGCGCCGCCAACCGAAGCCGGCGCACCGCGCATGCGCTGCAAGGCCGAATAAACGGCAGCTTGCGCCTCGTTAGCGAGCAACCGCCGGTCCGCACCCGGTGCAAGCGCATCGCATACATATAGATGCGCCGTAAGCGGCCGTGCGCGCAACAGCGCATCGAGCGAATCGTTCAGCGACATATCGCCGATATACGCAGGCGCAGTCGATTGCCGCCCTTGCGCATCCTCGTACATCAGGCAGATCGGCTGCACCGGACACGATGCCGACACCGCCGCCTGAAACATGTTCGCGTGAAACGGCAGCAGCGACTGGCCATCGGTCGTCGTGCCTTCCGGGAACACGCACATCATTTCGCCCGCGAGCAGCCGTTTGGCGAGCTCGTGCATGATGCGCTTCGCGTCGCTGCGCTTCTCGCGCTGCACGAACACCGTGCCCAGTTGATGCGCGAGCCAGCCGACCACCGGCCATTTGCGGATCTCCGCCTTCGAGACGAACGGCGTCGGACGCCACGCGTTGATCACATAGATGTCGATCCACGAAACGTGATTGCCGACGACGAGCACGCCCGCATCGAGCCGCGCCTCGTCGTTATGCACGACGAGCTTCATCCCGGAAAGACGCAACATTTCCAGCGACCACACGCGATTCATCTCGGCGCGCTCGCTCGCGGACGCGCGTGGAAAGCGCCTCGCCACGATCCACATGCCGTACAGCAAGTGGACGGCGAGCCGCAGCTTGCGCAACGCGCAGCGCATGATCAGCGGCACTCGTACGCGACGTGACCGCCGACGATCGTCGCACGCACGCGCGCCGGCAGTTCGTAGCCGAGAAACGGCGTGTTGCGGCCCTGGCTCTTCAGTTTCTTCGGATCGACGCGCCATTCGCCCGCCGCGTCGAACACGCAGAGATCGGCGAGCGCGCCGGTCGCGATGCGGCCCGCGGGCAGCTTGAGCACGTCGGCGGGCGCTGACGAAATGCGCGCGAGCGCCTTCGCGAGCGGCACGTCGGCTTCGCGCGCCCACTTCACCGTCAGCGACAGCAGCAGTTCGAGGCCGGTCGCGCCGGGCGTCGCTTCGGCGAAGGGCAAGAGCTTTTCGTCGTCGTCGAGCGGCGTGTGATCGGAGCAGATCGCGTCGATGGCGCCGTCCGCGAGGCCCGCGCGGATCGCGTCGCGGTCGCGCTGCGAGCGCAGCGGCGGATCGAGACGGAATTGCGAATCGAAGTAGCCGATGTCGATATCGGTCAGATGGACATGATTGACCGTCACGTCGCACGAGACCGCGAGACCCTCGGCCTTCGCCGCGCGCACGAGTTCGACGCCCGCCGCCGACGACAGATGCGACAGATGCACGCGCGCACCGGTCACGCGCATCAATTCGAAAATGGTATGCAGCGCGATGGTTTCCGCCGCGACCGGCACGCCCGACAACCCGAGCCGTGACGCCACCGCGCCGCTCGCCGCCACGCCGCCCTTCGACATGTAAGCGTCCTGCGGGCGCAGCCACACGGTGTAGCCGTACGTGGTCGCGTATTGCAGCGCGCGTTGCAGCGTGCGCGTATCGACGATCGGGTTATCGGCCTGCGAAAAGCCGATGCAGCCCGCCTCGGTCAACTGGACCATCTCGGTGATGGCTTCGCCCTTCAGCCCGACGGTCAGCGCGCCGAGCGGATACACATGCGCGAGATGCAGCTTCTGCGCGCGAAACTTGAGCATTTCGACGAGGCCCGGCTCGTCGAGCGTCGGGTCGGTGTCGGGAGGACACACGAGGCTCGTCACGCCGCCGGCCATCGCGGCGGCCATTTCGGATTCGAGCGTCGCCTTGTGCTCGAAGCCCGGTTCGCGCAGTCGTGCGGACAGATCGACGAAACCCGGCGCGATGTAGAGCCCCGACGCGTCGATGACCTTCGCCGCGTTGAAATCCGCGGGCGCCGCGCCGATGCCGACGATCCTGCCCGCCGCGATGAAAACGTCCTTGCGTTCTTCCGTGCCCGCGGCCGGATCGATGATCGTGCCGTTTTGAATCTGGATCTTCATGTCGTCTTCTTCAGTCGCTGTTGCCGGCCACGATGCCCATCACCGCCATGCGCACGGCGATGCCGAAGGTCACCTGATTCAGGATCACCGATTGCGGGCCGTCGGCCACCTGCGAGTCGATTTCCACGCCACGGTTCATCGGGCCCGGATGCATCACGATCGCATCGGGCGCGGCGAGCGCAAGACGCTCGGGCGTGAGTCCCCAACTCTTGAAATACTCCTGCGCGGACGGCAGGAGCGCGCCGCTCATGCGCTCGTTCTGCAGGCGCAGCATGATGATCACGTCGACGCCCTTCAGGCCTTCGTCGAGATTGTGATAGACGTGCACGCCCATCTGGTCGAGGTTGCCCGGCAGGAGCGTGCGCGGGCCGATCGCGCGCACTTCCGGCACGCCCAGCGTGGTCAGCGCGTGAATGTCCGAGCGCGCGACGCGCGAATGCAGAATGTCGCCGACGATCGCCACGCACAGCTTCGTGAAGTCGCGCTTGTAATGGCGGATCGTGTACATGTCGAGCAGGCCTTGCGTCGGATGCGCATGACGGCCATCGCCCGCATTGATCACGTGCACGTGCGGCGCACAATGCTCCGCGATCAGATACGGCGCGCCGCTCGACGCGTGACGCACGACGAACATGTCCGCGTGCATCGCGGAGAGGTTGTTGATCGTGTCGAGCAGCGATTCGCCCTTGCTCGTCGATGACGCGTTGATGTTCAGGTTCAGCACATCCGCCGACAGGCGCTTCGCCGCGATTTCGAACGTGGTGCGCGTGCGCGTCGAGTTCTCGAAGAAGAGATTGAACACCGACTTGCCGCGCAGGAGCGGCACCTTCTTCACTTCGCGGTCGGTCACGCTCACGAACTGCTCGGCGGTATCGAGAATGTGCGTGACGATCGAGCGCGGCAGTCCTTCGATGGTCAGCAAGTGCTTGAGCTCGCCGTTCTTTGTGAGCTGCGGGTTGCCCTTGAGAAAGCCGTACCGGAACTTGTCTTGTGTAGGCGCGCCCGTCTCGGTTGCGCCCTGAGTGGCGGTGTTCATGGTGATCCCGGGTGTTACTGGAAAGAAGCTGCGAGCGTCGCTCAGCGGGCTTCGGTCGTAAAAGTGAATCCGCCGTCCTCGCGACGCGCGAGCACGAGGTTCTGGTTCGCGGGTACTTCAACCGTCGCGCCGGTGAAGCGCGCGCCGATCGGCATTTCGCGCCCGCCGCGATCGGCGAGCACCGCGAGGTCGATCGACGCCGGGCGGCCGTAGTCGTACAGCTCGTTGATCGCCGCGCGCACCGTGCGCCCCGTCGACAGCACGTCGTCGATCAGGATGATGCGACGGCCGTTCACATCGAAAGGCAACTCGGTCGGGCGGGCCTGGCTGTGCAGGCCCTTTTTCGCGTAGTCGTCGCGATGCAGCGCGACATTCACCACGCCGAAGTGCGGTGCGTTCAGGTCCTTCGCGAGCCGCTCGGCAAGCCACACGCCGCCGCTGTAGATGCCGGCGAGAACGGGGCCATCCGGTGCGGCAAGCGATTGTCCAAACGCAGCGCGAATCTGGTCGACCAGCGCGCGATAGAGCGACTCGGCGTCAATGGAACTCATGATCGTCGGGAAGTCCGTCGAGATATTGTTGAAGAATGACGCGGGCAGCTTCGGCGTCGATATCGTCGAAGCGGCCGCGTGCGTTGGTGCGCACGCCGCGTTCGCGCAAATCGGCTTTTGCGTCGACGGACGAGTAGCGCTCGTCCACCCATTGCACGGGCACGTTGAAACGGCCGTTCACCTGATTGCCGAAGCGCTTCGCGAGCGCGCTCATTTCATGCGGCGTGCCGTCGGGATGCATCGGCATGCCGACGACCACGGTATCGGGCTTCCACTCGTCGAGCAGTTTGCCCACTTCGACGAAGCGATATTCGCGATCGCGATTTTCCAGCGTGACGAGCGCACGCGCGTGTTTCGTGAGCGTATTGCCGACGGCGACACCAATTCGCTTCTCGCCGTAATCGAATGCCAGCAGCGTGGCTTCGCGGCTCATGCGTGCCCTGCTTCGCCGGACAACATCGAGCGCGACACGCCGAGCAGCGAGAGCGCGGCTTCGAGGCGGTCTTCGGCCGGCACGTCGAAGATGATGCGCGGATCGGCTTCCACCGTGAGCCAGCCGTTCTTCGAGATTTCCTCTTCGAGCTGCCCCGCGCCCCAGCCGGCGTGACCGAGCGTGAGCAGGAAGCGTTCGGGGCCCTTGCCGCTCGCGACCGCTTCGAGCACATCCTTCGACGTGGTCATGGCGAGACCGCCTGGCACGCTCATCGACGAACTATACGGTTCGCCCTCGCCCGCTTCGTGCAGCACGAAGCCGCGCTCGGTCTGCACGGGACCGCCGAAATACACGGGCAAATGGACGAGCGGCTCGATCTCGAGCTTGAGATCGATGCGGTTGAAGAGCGACTGGAGATCGATATCGGTCGGCCGGTTGATCACGAGGCCGAGCGCGCCTTTCTCCGTGTGATCGCACAGGTAGACCACCGTTCCTGAAAACGTCGGATCGGCCATGTTGGGCATGGCGATCAGGAACTGATTCGTCAAATTGATGCGATCGGAAGTCTTGGACATAATTCAGAATTTTAACAAAGGCGCTGCGAGATGGCCGACTTTGATGTAGGTCTGGTCTGGTTTCGGCGGGACCTGCGCGCGGCAGACAATGCTGCACTCTATCATGCGCTTACACGGTGCCGCCGCGTGCTGTGTGCGTTCATTTTCGATCGCGATATTCTCTCGCCGCTCGAAAAAAAGGACCGGCGCGTGCCCTTTATCCATGCGAGCGTCGTCGAACTGGATCGCACGCTGCGCGAGGCCGGCGGCGCGCTGATCGTGCGGCACGGTCATCCGGTTCACGATATTCCGTTGCTCGCACGCGAATGCGGCGTCGATGCCGTGTTCGCCAACCGCGATTACGAACCAGCCGCGAAGGCGCGCGACGAGGCCGTCGCGAAGAAACTCGCGAGTCAGGACATCGCTTTTTTCACGTTCCGCGATCAGGCCGTCTTCGATCATGACGACGTGATGACAGGCGCAGGCAAGCCCTACACCGTCTTCACGCCATACAAGCGAAAGTGGCTCGCCACGCTCACGCCGGATGCGCTGAAGCCGTATGCGTCGGAGGATCATCTGAGCGCGCTCGCGAAGCCGCCGTCGGGCGTGAAGCACACGGTTCCGTCGCTCGCCGCGCTCGGCTTTGCCGATGCGCACGGTCCCGCGTTTCCCGCCGGCACGAGCGGCGCTTACGAACTGTTCGACGAGTTCCGCGACCGCATGACCGATTACGGCCGCTCGCGCGATTTCCCCGCGCTGAAAGGCCCGAGCTATCTCGGCGTGCATCTACGGCACGGCACCATGTCGATCCGCGCGCTCGCCCGCAGCGCGCACGATGCGCAGCGCCACGGCGACAAGGGCGCAGAAACGTGGCTCGGCGAACTGATCTGGCGGGAGTTCTATTTCTCCGTGCTGCACCATTTTCCGCACGTCGGCGTGGCGGGCGATCATCGGGCGTTCAAGCCGGAATACGACCGCATACGCTGGGAAACGGGCGACGCCGCCGACGCCAGCTTCGCCGCATGGTGCGCGGGTCAGACCGGCTGCCCGCTCGTCGATGCGGCGATGCGGCAGATCAATACGTCCGGCTACATGCACAACCGGTTGCGCATGGTGGTCGCGAGTTTTCTGACGAAGGATCTCGGTATCGACTGGCGGCGCGGCGAGGCTTATTTCGAAGCGCTCTTGAACGATTTCGAGCTATCGAACAACAACGGCGGCTGGCAATGGGCCGCGTCGAGCGGCTGCGACGCGCAACCGTATTTCCGTATCTTCAATCCGGTCACGCAGTCGCGGAAATTCGATGCCGCGGGCAAGTTCATCCGGCATTACGTGCCGGAAATCGCGGGCCTTTCAGATCGCGATATCCACGCGCCGTGGCTCGCGAAGCCGGATGCGCTGAAGGCCGCGAAAATCTCGATCGGCGCGGATTATCCGCAGCCGATCGTCGATCACGACGCCGCCAGAAAGCGCACGCTCGCGCGCTATGACGTCGTGCGCAAGCCCGGCGCGAAAGACGCCGCGCCGCCCGAGGACGATTAACGCGCGACGAGCGCCGGCTTCTCGATCATCGCGGTGAGGGCGACGATCGATCCGCGCCCTTCCGAAGGCGCGATGCCGGCCGCCGCCTGATGCAGCATCGAACGCAGCATTTGCGCGGCGCGCTCGGGCACGGTGGCATCGATGCCGCGTGTCGCGCCTTCGGCGCCATCGGCGTGCGTTTCTCCGTGATGCGCGACGCGCCGCCACGCCAGGCCGAGCGTGTCCGCGAGCAGCGCGACATGCCCGAGGCCCAGCGCGCACGCCGCCGCACCCAGCCGATGCGACGCGTCCGCCGCGGAAAGCGCCGCAGCTTCGTCGACCGTGCCGGTTTCGCTCGCCTGCGTGCCGCGCTCGACGAGCGCATCGATCGATGTCTCCGCGCTCTGCAGGAAATCCTCGTAGGCGGCCGCGTTCACGCGCAGCACGCCGAGATCGCGGGTCGCGGCATCGCGCGAGGCTTCCTCGCTCGCCTGCGCGGCGCCCGCTTCCCACGCGGCCTCCGATGCCGGCGTCGCGGCGACGTGCCATGCCACGGTCAGGCCGTAGTCGCGCAGCACGTCGACGTGCTCGGTGTCTTCGGGCGCCGCGCCGTATAGCGCGAAATCGCGCCACAGCAGCGCAAGCGTCGCGCGCACGAGCGAACGCGGCGCGTACGTCAGCGCGTGCGCCTGGTCCGCCAGCACGAGATTGAAGCGCGCGTAGAGACGCTTCGCGTCGGCGATATGGTCGAGCGCGCCGCCGCTTCGTTCGGCGCGCTCACGCAGCGCCCGCACCGTCGACGACGCGAGCCGCCAGAAATCGTAGGGATCGGAACCTTGCAGCGCGTCGAGACAGGTATCGAGGCACGCGAAGGCATTGGCGGATTCTTCGGCCGATCCGCGCAGCAGCTTGAGCAGCGTCGCCTCGTAATGCGCCCGCAGGTGCGCGAGCCGCTCGGGCGCGATGCCGCGCAGCGTCGCCGGCGCGATCGCGCGGCCCGCGAGCGCGAGGTCGTCGTAGGAAACAGGCGCGACCCGCGTGTGCGCGGCCAGGAGCGCGTGCAGCCCGCGATAGTGATCGAAAAGCCCGGTCGAGCACGAGAGTTCGCGCAGATTGTGGCGCTCGACCGCGCCGCGAAAAACCGCGATCGCATCGGCGATGCGCGCGTGGCTTCCCTCCGATTCGTCGCCGAGCGGCGCGACGAGCGCGAGCGCCTCGGCGAAACGCTGCCCGGGCAGCCAGCCCGCAGAATGCAGCGCGGCGATGGCGCGCTTCAACGCGGCCCCGGTTTCGCCCTGGCGCTGGAACGCGTGCAGCGCGTCGGTCAGCGCCATTTCGGCGAGTCGCACCGACCCGCCGCGCGGATTGGGCAGGGCTTCGATGGGAACGGGCAGATCGGGACGAGATGTCATAACAAGCGCTCACAAGCCGGTTCGCGGGCGCGGTGATCGAACGCCGCCGTCGCACGCCGTTGAAAATGCGTCATCGGTAGGCGGGACGAGCGTCGCCACGCCTGCTTCAAGCGTATGCCTCATCCAGCGGGAGCGGAAATCGAATGCGCCCGCCGAGGCTTTTCGCACCTTTCACCTTTGTTCGCCAACATCGCGCGACGCCGGAATCGCCGCAACGAACTCGCCTTACGCTACAAAAACCGAAAAATCGCGCGAGCCGCACGGCGGCAGCATGCGCGCGGCACGCGTCGTCATATTCGAACGCGGTCCGCAAAAAACGCGCGCCGCATGACGCGAGTCATGCGGCGCGGCAGAACGACAAGATCAGATCTGAACCATCTCGAAATCTTCCTTGCGGGCTCCGCATTCGGGACAGGTCCAGTTGATCGGAACGTCCTCCCAGCGCGTGCCCGGCGCGATGCCCTCTTCGGGCAATCCCGCCTCCTCGTCGTAGATCCAGCCGCAGATCAGGCACATCCAGCTTCTGTATTCCATACTTATGCCGCGTCGATAGGTCGGTTGAAATTAGGACATGATGGTACCGTGTTGCCGTGTCGATGCCTAGCAAGCGGGCCGTCCGGGGTGCGCGCATCGTGATATCGGTCGAAACGGTCACCGCGCCGGCTTTCCGCGACCCAGGCTCGCGCGCCCGAAAAAAGTGCGCAAAGAGAACAGCCGGGCGACATTAGGCCGCATAATCAGACATGACCGAGCGGGCATTCGCTCACGCGCACAAGGCGCGGGCGAGTGCCCTTAGAGCCGACCGTCCAATCAAGCAATCAATACCATAATGTCCGTTTTTGCCATGACCGGCGACTCCCCTCCGATCGTACTCACCTTCGGCCTTTTCGATCCCACGGGCGGCTCGGGCCTGCAAGCCGATCTGCTGACGCTCGCAAGCATGGGCTGCCACGGCGCGACCGTGCTCACCGGCTACGCGGTGCGCGACTCCGCCACCTGCGATGAAGTGACCGGGCTCGATCCGGACACGGTCGCGACCCAGGCGCGCATGTTGCTGGAGGACATGCCGATCGCCGCGTTCAAGATCGGCGCGGCGACGCGCGCGGAGCTGGTATCGGCCATCGCCGAAGTGGTTTCCGATTACGACGACGTGCCGCTGATCCTCGCGCCCGATTTCACGCTCGACGACGAACACGTATTGTCCGCCGACGAACTCCGCGAATCGCTTGCCGATCTGCTCGTGCCGCAGACCACCATGCTGATCGCCGATCACGCCACGCTACTGCAACTCGCCCAGCCGGACAGCGACGCCGAATCGCCGACGCTCGATTCCGCGATTTCCCACATCCTGGCGCAAGGCTGCGAGTACGTGCTCGCGATGGAAACCGGCACGCACCGGCATGTGAACACGCTCTACAGCGAAGAGGGGCAAGTGCGACAGGACACGTGGGAGCGCAGCGTGCAGCGCATCATGGGCCTGACCGATACGCTCGGTTCGGCCGTCGCCGCTTTGCTCGCGAACGGCCAGGAGCCCGCCGAGGCCGCGCGCGAGGCGCAGGAATACGTGTTCCAGGCCGCGCGCGCCGCTTTTCGGCCCGGCATGGGCGCGTATCTGCCGGACCGCTTCTTCTGGGCGCGCTCGAACGACGCTGACGAAGACGGCGAAACATCCGCACTACCTGATGATCCGACGGGGCTGCCCGGAGAAGCCCGACACTGACACCCGAACAATAAGGGAGGCGACGCGAGCGCATGCCATATCGACTGCCCCATCTGCACAAGCCCGGCCCGCAAGGCGCAATCCGCATCGGCTGCGCGGGCTGGGGCCTGTCGAGCGCCGTCTCCGCGAGCTTTCCGCACGAAGGCACGCACCTCGAACGCTATTCGCATGTGCTGACCTGCGTCGAGATCAACTCCAGTTTCTACAAGCCGCATCGCGAGCAGACCTACGCGCATTGGGCGGAGAGCGTGCCCGAATCGTTCCGCTTTTCGGTCAAGCTGCCGAAGGCGATCACGCATGATGCGCGTCTCGTCGATACCGCTTCCCTGCTCGATGAATTCCTTCAGGCAGCCGGGCACCTGGGCGACAAGCTCGGTTGCTGGCTCGTGCAATTGCCGCCGAGCCTGCCCTTCGATCACGACATCGCCGAAACTTTTCTCAAGGCCCTGCGCGAACGCACGAAGCTGCCGGTCGCATTCGAGGCGCGCGAGCATAGCTGGTTCACGACGCACGCGGCGGCGCTGCTGAAGGCGCATCACATCGCGTACGTGGACGCCGACCCGATCCCCGACGAATGCGAGATCAAACATCGCGCGGACGCGTCGCTGGTTTATGTGCGGCTGCACGGCTCGCCCGAGCTCTACAAGTCTTCCTACGACTACACCTATCTCGACGACCTCGCGCGCACCCTGCATAACCGCGCGAAAAAAACGCCCGAAGTCTGGTGCATCTTCGACAACACCGCCGAGGGCCATGCGCAGCCCAACGCGCTGCATCTGATGGAGCGGTTGCGGATTCATCACAAAGTCTGACCACGTTCGACGCTACGGAGGGTTTCCCGATGCATAAGCCGGCAGCACGAATCGCCCGTTTGCTTGGAGCCACGCTGTTCGTTTCGCTGTTCAATCTTGCCCTGCCCGCTCACGCCCAGAATGCCGCGCCGCCGCCCGGCGCCACGCCCGCGGGCGACGGCACGTTCCTGCTGACGATCTTCCTCAAGCACGATGAATCGAAGACGCTGCCGCAAATCAATCAGCAACTGAAGGAACAAGGCTACTTCAAGCAGTTTCCGCCGCCGGGCGTGGAAGTGGTGTCGTGGTACGTGATGATGGGCATCGGGCAGGTGGTGACGCTGCGCGTGCCCGCCGACCGGCTGCGCGAAGTGAACCGCGCGATCGAGAGCACCGCGTGGGGCGGCTATCGAACGGAGTTTTATCCGACCTACGATTACAAGGCCGCCGCGCAGAAACTTCGCGACGAGATGAACAAATAGCCTTGGTATGGACGAAAAAAAACCCGCATCGCTGCGGGTTCTTTCTTGGCACGGCGCGAAACCTCTTTCGAAGTCCGCGCCGATGCAATCGGCCGAAGCCAGATTACATGTCCATGCCCATGCCGCCCATGCCGCCGGGCATGCCGCCAGGCATCGGCGAGTCTTCCTTCGGCAGTTCGGCAACGGCTGCGTCGGTCGTCAGCAGCAGGCCTGCCACCGATGCCGCGTTTTGCAGCGCAGTGCGCGTGACCTTCGTCGGGTCGACGACGCCGGCTTCCACCAGGTCACCGTACTCGCCGGTGGCCGCGTTGTAGCCGTAGTTGCCCGTACCTTGAGCAACAGCCGCCACCACGACGGAAGCTTCTTCGCCGCCGTTCGTGACGATTTGGCGCAGCGGCTCTTCCATTGCACGCAGAACGATCTTGATGCCTGCGTCCTGATCGGGGTTGGCGCCCTTCAGGCCGTCGATCGCGCGACGAGCACGGATCAGCGCAACACCGCCGCCCGCCACGATGCCTTCTTCCACAGCTGCGCGCGTTGCGTGCAGTGCGTCTTCGACACGTGCCTTCTTTTCCTTCATTTCGACTTCGGTCGCAGCGCCGACCTTGATCACCGCAACGCCGCCAGCCAGCTTGGCCACGCGTTCTTGCAGCTTTTCACGGTCGTAGTCCGACGTCGCTTCTTCGATCTGCGTGCGCACTTGCTTCACGCGCGCTTCGATGTTCGCGGCTTCGCCAGCGCCATCGATGATCGTCGTGTTTTCCTTGCCCACTTCGATGCGCTTTGCCTGGCCCAGTTCAGCCAGCGTCGCCTTTTCGAGCGTCAGGCCGGTTTCTTCCGCAATCACTTGACCGCCGGTCAGGATCGCGATGTCTTCCAGCATGGCCTTGCGACGGTCGCCGAAGCCCGGAGCCTTGACGGCAACCGTCTTCAGGATGCCGCGGATGTTGTTGACGACCAGCGTAGCGAGCGCTTCGCCTTCGACGTCTTCTGCGATGATCAGCAGCGGACGACCAGCCTTCGCGACTTGTTCCAGAACCGGGAGGAGGTCACGAATGTTCGAGACCTTCTTGTCGTGCAACAGCACGAACGGGTTGTCCAGAACGGCGACTTGCTTGTCCGGGTTGTTGATGAAGTACGGCGACAGGTAGCCACGGTCGAACTGCATGCCTTCCACGACGTCCAGCTCGTCTTGCAGCGACTTGCCGTCTTCGACGGTGATTACGCCTTCCTTGCCGACCTTGTCCATCGCTTCAGCGATGCGCTCGCCGATCGACGTGTCGCTGTTCGCCGAGATCGAGCCAACTTGCGCGATTTCCTTGTTGGTCGTGCAGGGCTTGCTGATCTTGCGCAGTTCTTCGATTGCTGCGGTGACGGCCTTGTCGATGCCGCGCTTCAGGTCCATCGGGTTCATGCCCGATGCGACGTACTTCATGCCTTCGCGAACGATGGATTGCGCGAGCACGGTAGCGGTCGTGGTGCCGTCACCTGCGTTGTCGCTGGTCTTGGAAGCCACTTCCTTGACCATTTGCGCGCCCATGTTCTGGAGCTTGTCCTTCAGTTCGATTTCCTTCGCGACCGAAACACCGTCCTTGGTGACCGTCGGGCCGCCGAACGAGCGCTCGAGCACGACATTGCGGCCCTTCGGACCCAGCGTGACCTTGACGGCGTTGGCCAGGATGTTCACGCCTTCGACCATCTTGGCGCGTGCGGAATCGCCAAAAGTGACTTCTTTAGCTGCCATATCCAAACTCCTTGATTCGATTCGATTTTCCGGCTTCGCTCAGCGCGCCCGAAACGGGCTGCGGCTTGTTGGCGAAGCCGAACGTGCAGGAAGGATGCTTACTTGACCAGAACGGCCATGATGTCTTCTTCGCGCATGACGAGCAGTTCTTGCCCGTCGACCTTGACGGTCTGGCCAGCGTACTTGCCGAACAGGACGCGGTCGCCGACCTTCACGTCGAGGGCGTTCTGCACGCCCTTGTCATCGCGCTTGCCCGGGCCGATGGCCAGGACTTCGCCTTGATCCGGCTTCTCAGCCGCTGCTTCCGGGATCACGATGCCCGATGCGGTCTTGGTTTCCTGGTCCAGACGTTTGACGATGACGCGATCGTGCAAAGGACGAAGGTTCATACACACTCCTCTCTTGATTGAGACTGAAAACGCGGGAAAACCCGTCCGTTGAGAACAATCTCGCCGGACGGCAATCTTGTTAGCACTCTCGTGCAGTGAGTGCTAATTATATGGACCGAGTTTGACAATTTCAAGGAGGGTACGAGCGGGGAATCCCGTAGTGGCCGGATTTATCGAACTTTGCGCTTCGTGTTCGGCGTGTTGCGCGGGGACTCCGTCGGACATTTCGCGCCTGAATAAGTTTTCGACGGGGCGCGAATGATCGGCATAGCTAGGGTAAACGTTGGTACCGCCGTCACTTTGTTATGCGGCGTCCCACGCTGACGCATGAAGTTCACGCTCTCGCGCATCGACTCAAGCGGTTCACCCTTGAAGCCGCACTCCGCACTGAGCAAACCCTGATAGCCACATGCTTTGAGATGACCGAAAAAGCACGGGTAATCGTACGAACCCGTGCCGGGATTCAGACGGCCGGTGTCGGCGAGATGAATATGCGCGAGCCACGCGCAGTGCTCGCGTAATTCGTCGAGCGGCTCGTTCTCTTCGTCCATGTGATAGAAGTCCGCAAGTCCGCGCACTTCGGGCCGGTTCAGCTTCCTCGCGAGCCGCGCGCCATCGCCGACGCTGTTCACCAGATTCGACTCCTTGCGATTCAACGGCTCGATCGCGAGCGTAGTGCCGCTGCCTCGCAAGGCGTCCGCGCACCATTCGAGCGCGCTCAAGAATTCGTCTTCCGCCTGCACCTGAGTCCAGCCTTCGGGAATGTTGCGCGTCCAGCCGCTGCCGAGCACGACCACGCTCGCTCGCGCAATCGTCAGCAATTCGACGACGCAATCGAAATATGCACGATTGCGACGCTCGTCTTTCTCCGGACCGACGATGCGCGCATCGTGCGGGAACAAATAACTGAAGGCGCTCGCGGGCAACGGCAAGTCAGCGACCCTCGCCTTTGCATCGGCGAACGATGCGTCGTCTTCGAGTTTCATCGGCACGAGCTGCGCCTCGATGTAGTCGAGCCCGGCCTCCTTCATCAAGCTCGCGTTTTGCAGCGGCCCGCACCAGCCGAATTGAGGTGTCGTCGTCATGTCGCTTTCTCGTAAGAGGATGGGCTCGAGCGCAGCACTTCCGGCGTCGTCGTCGGCCGCGCGCGCCGCGCAGTTGCCAAATGTGCGCGTTTGCATCGACTTCCTCAAGCAGGAACTCGCGCACGGCGAATTTGCCTTGTGGAAGGCGGCGTCGGCGACCGACGAACGCGACGCCTGATCGCGCGATCTCGCTCAGCGCAAGCTGCTGAATAGCTGCGCCATCAGATCGCGCAGCCAGCGATTGCCCGCTTCGTGGTGATACCGCGCGTGCCAGTGCTGCCGGACCGCAAAACCCTCCACGGGAATCGGGCACGGATGAAGCGAAAGCCCATTGACCTTTGCGAGCGTCTGCCCGATGTGCCGCGGCAGCGTGGCGATCAAATCGGTTGTCTGGATGATCGCGCCCAGCCCGAGAAAGCCGGGCAATTCCAGAACGACATCCCGCTCGATCTGCTCGCGCACGAGCGCCTGCTCCAGCAGTTGAGCGCCGGTGCCTGCCGCGATCGCGACGTGACCTTCAGCACGGTACTGCTTCACACCGAGCTTTGCGCGCACACGCGGATGATGCGGATTGGTCAGGCACACCCAATCCTGCGTATAGAGCTGTTGCTGATAGATGCCGCCGCCTAGCCAGGGCACATGGCCGACGGCCAGATCGGCTTCGCCCGACTCCAGCGCACGTTCCGTGTTGCCGTCGATTCTCGCCGCCTCCAGACGAATGCCCGGCGCCTGCGCGCGGACATGCGCAAGCATTCGCGGCAGTAGCGTGATGTGGCTCGCATCGGTCATGCAGATGCGAAACCGTCGCTTCGCCGTAGCGGGATCGAAGGCGATTTCCCACGCGGTGAAGCGCCGCAACGATTCGAGAATCTCCCGGCACGGCCCGATCAGCGCATCAGCCTGCGGGGTCGGCGCCATGCCGCCCGGCGTGCGGATAAACAACGGGTCTTGCAGATGCTCGCGCAGACGTCCGAGCCAGATGCTGATGGTCGGCTGACTCTGGCCGAGCTTCTCGGCCACGCGCGTGACGTTGCGAGCGTCGTAAAGAAGGTCGAAAAGCTGCAGCAGCTTCAGGTCCGGCAGTTCGGTCGGAATCATGGCGTTATTACCGTACGCAATGACGTCATTGTAGCCATTGCATTGCCATGATGATCGGCAACTCCTATCGTGGCGTCAACACATCAGGGAGACGCCATTGAAGATCGCAATTCTCGGGGCCGGCGCGCTGGGCTGCGCCATCGGTTCCACACTCTCGCAGGGCGGTCACGAAACCTGGCTGATCGACCGCTCGCCGGCGCACGTCGATGCGATGCGTCGCGACGGCCTGCAAGTCGACGATACCGATGGTTCCCGACACGTCGAAGTGCGCGCGGCCACGAAAGCCGCCGAAGTCGGCGCGGTGGATCTGGTCGTCGTGCTGGTCAAGTCCTTCCATACCGATTCGGCCATGCGCGGCGCGCTCGATCTCATCGGACCTGAAACGCTGGTGCTTTCGTTGCAGAACGGCCTCGGCCATGAAGACGTGCTCGCCGACGTCGTGGGCCGCGAGCGTGTGCTGGCGGGCAAGACGTATGTCGGCGGCGTGCTGCGCGGGCCGGGACATATCCAGTCCGGCGTGAAAGGGAAACTGACCTACATCGGCGAACTCGACGGCCAGGTCACCGCGCGGGTGCAGGCGATTGCCGAAGCCTTCAATGCGTCGGGGCTGATGACCACGGTGAGCGACAACATCCTCGGCACGATGTGGGACAAGCTGCTGATCAATGTCGCGACAGGCGCGATAACGGGCATCACGCGTCTCACTTACGGACAGCTCTACGAGGAACCCGTTCTCAAGGCGACCGCGCTCGCGGCCGTCGCCGAAGCGATGGCCGCAGCGAAGGCGGCGGGCGTCACGCTATCCATCACGGACCCGGAACAGGCGTGGACGCTCGCGTCCGAAGGACTGCCCTCGGCCTTCAAGACGTCGATGCTGCAAAGCCTCGAAAAAGGCTCGATCACCGAGATCGACTTCATCAACGGAGCGGTCGTGCGCTGGGGCGAACGCCTCGGCGTGCCGACTCCGGTCAACGCCACGCTGGTTGCATGCATCAAGGGCATCGAGCGCGCCATGACGGACCTTCAACGTGAAGGAGCGCGAGCATGAGCGCATCGAAAGCCTATCTGGAGCATGTCGCCATCTTCGTGAAGGACATTCACTGGCACATCCGCTTCTTCGAAGACGTGCTCGGCATGACGATGCGCGAAGTAGACGGCACCGTCGATGCACCCCGTCAGTATTGGACGCTCGGCGGCCTGCAATTCATCCACAACCCGAAGCACGAAGCGCCGGAAGGCCGGCTCGCGCATCTCGGCGTGATGTGCGAAGACCTCGAAGCCGCGCTGAGCGCCGCGCAACGCTACGACGTCACGGCGATGGCGCAGGGACGCAACTGGCTGCGTCTGCCCGACGGCCTCGCCATCGAACTGATCCAGGCGAAGCCGGCCTCGTGCGTTGCGCGGGCCCTCGAAATCAATCCGCGTGCGGAGGCTTGAACATGAACATCATCGATAAATACTGGGACGATGCGCGCGAAGGCGACGAGTGCGTAAGCCCGACATACACCGTCACCAAAGCGCGCATTCTCGCGTACGCCGATCTCACCGGCGATCACACGCCCGTGCATGTCGACGAGGAATACGCCAACGCGAGTCACTTCGGTTCGATCGTCGCGCATGGCCTCTTCGGACTGTCGATCGCCGATGGCCTCAAGACGCAAAGCGACTATCGCTTTCTGCCGGGCATGTCGCTCGGCTGGACGTGGGACTTCAATCTGCCGATCAAGGTCAACGACGTGCTGCACGTCAAATTCCGCGTGGGCGCGATGCGCGCGAGCAGGAGCCGGCCTGACTGGGGCATCGTCGTGTTGCCGTCCGAGCTGATCAATCAGAGTGGCGAGGTCGTGCAGCATGGCGAGCATCGTCTGATGGTGCCGCGCCGTCCGGGAGCGTTCTGATGCAAGCACGTCCTCTCGAAGGTATTCGCGTCGTCGATTACAGCCACTTTCTCGCCGGTCCGTATGTCGGACGCTGCCTCGCGGCGCTCGGCGCGGAAGTCATCAAGGTCGAACGTCCCGGCAGCGGCGATGCGGGACGCCAGCACGCCACCGTGCTCGACGATCAGCAAAGCGCCTACTTCCTGCAACTCAACATGGGCAAGCGCGGCGTGAGCGTCGACATGAAAGACCCGCGCGGCAAGGCGTTCATGCAGCGTCTGTGCGACTCGGCGGACGTGTTCATCGAAAACTACCGGCCCGGTGCGCTCGACAAGCTCGGGCTCGGATATGCGGCGTTGTCGGAACGCAATCCGAAGCTCGTCTATTGCTCGATCTCGGCCTACGGTCATACGGGACCGGATGCGCATCGCGCGGGCTTCGGCCTGATCGCGGAAGCCAAGAGCGGCATCATGCAGATGATCGGCAATCCCGGCGAGCCGCCGCCCTTGATGCGCATCTCGCTCGGCGACATGTACACGGGCATTCACGCGGTGGCCGCGATCAACGCCGCGCTGCTCGGCCGCGTGAAAAGCGGGCGCGGTCAGCACATCGACATGGCCCTGTACGACACGCTCGTGTCGATGCACGAATACGCCGTGCAGTGCTACACGACGCAAGGCGTGCTGCCCGAGCAGACCGGCCACGACATGCCGACATCGACGCTCTACGGCGTATTCCGCGCCGCCGATGGCGATCTCGTGATCGCCGCTCAGGTCGATGATTCGTGGAAGCGCTTCGCCGCGCTGATCGAGGCGAACGGCGGCCCGGCAGGCTTCGGCGCCGATGCGCGATTCCACACGCTCAACGGGCGCAATGCGCATCGCGTGGAAATCCTCGACGTGGTGAAGCCCTGGGTGGCCGCGCGAGCGGTCACGCAAGTGCTGGCGTTGCTGGACAGCGTCGATGTGCCTTGCGCCAAGGTGCAGCGCATCGACGAGGTGCTGGCCGACCCGCAGATCGTCGCGCGCGGCATAGTGATCGAGCAGCAGCATCCACGCTTTGGCACGCTGCGCCTGCCGAACCTGCCCTTCCGCTTTTCCGATTGCGACACGACGATCCGCGAAGTCGGGCCGGACCTCGGTCAGCACAATGCGGAAGTTGCGGCGTCACTCGGTTTCGATGCAGCCGAGATCGAAGCCATGCAGACCGAAGGCGTTCTATTTTCGAAGTGAGGCGATGATGACGGACCAGTACGCGGTGATCGGCAATCCGATCGGACACACGAAATCTCCCCTGATTCATGGCCTTTTCGCCGAGGAAACGCAGCAGGACATGGCTTATACGGCGATCGAAGGACCGCTGGAACCCGAGCAAGCCTTTGCCGAAACCGTGCGGGCGTTCGCCGCGGCGGGCGGCCGGGGCATGAACGTTACCGCGCCGTTCAAGTTGAAGGCCTTCGCGATGGCGGACGAACGCAGCGAGCGCGCGGAACTCGCCGGTGCGGTCAACGCGATGAAGTTCGAGGGCGGCCGCATCATCGCCGAGAACTTCGATGGCATCGGACTCGTGCGGGACATCGAAGTCAATCTGGAACTGCCGATGGCAGGCAGGCGCGTCCTGCTGCTGGGCGCTGGCGGCGCGGCGCGCGGAGCGTTGCTGCCGTTCCTGTCGGCGCGGCCGGCTGAACTCGTCATCGCCAATCGTCACGTGGACAAGGGGCAGGCGCTTGCGGCGCAGGTGGCTGCGCGCGGTCCGATCGTCGCTTGCGGCTACGGCGATCTCGAAGCAATGGGACGCTTCGATCTCGTGGTCAACGCGACATCGGCCAGTCTCACGGGCGACCTGCCGCCCGTTCCGCCGAGCGTGTTCAGCCATGAAGGCGCGGCTTATGAACTGGCCTACGGAAAGCGGCTGACGCCCTTTCTGCGGCTCGCGCGCAATGCCGGTGTGCGCAACGTCGCCGACGGCGTCGGCATGCTGGTCGAACAGGCCGCCGAAGCGTTCGACTGGTGGCGCGGCGTCCGTCCGAAAACGCGAACCGTCATCGACCGACTCACGGTGCCGCTGGACTAACGCGTACGACGGAGCGACAAATGAAGAACATCCTGATGCTTCACGGTATCAATCACAACATGTTCGGCAAGCGCGACCCGGTGCAGTACGGAACCATCACGCTGGCTGAAATCGATACGCGGCTGCGGGCGCTCGGCGCCGAACTCGGCGTGCAGGTCGAATCGTTTCAGACGAATAGCGAAGGCGCGATGTGCGAGCGCATTCACCAGGCCTTCGAACAGCATTGCGACGCCGTGCTGATCAACGCCGGTGCATGGACCCACTATAGCTACGGCATCCGCGATGCGCTGGCCATTCTCACGTGCCCGGTCGTGGAGCTCCACATGTCCAACATCCACGCGCGTGAGGCGTTTCGGCATCACTCGGTATTCGCCGAGGTCGTCGACGGGCAGATCTGCGGCTTCGGCGTGGAGAGCTATCTGCTGGCGTTGCGGGCAGCGGTCGCTCACAGCAAGAGCAACTAAGGTAATCGCGCCTCACTTGCTCATGTATTTGTGCGCCAATGCCTCGTACAGCGGCGGCGCAAAGAGCCGCGACACCTGACTCGAAATCAACGCCGTGGCCATCAGCGACAACACGAGCGCATGACCATTGATCATCTCGATGACGATCACGAATGCCGTAATCGGACTCTGTGTGACCGCCGCGAGATAGCCCACCATGCCGAGCGCGATCAGCATCGGCAACTGCATGCCGCCGAAGACCTGATGAAGCGCGTTGCCGATGCCCGCACCGATCGCGAGCGACGGCGCGAAAAGGCCGCCGGGCGCGCCGGGAAGATACGAACCGACCATCGACGCCATTTTCAGCAGCGGATAGCTCGCGCCGAGCGTGGAACTGCCTTCGAGCATGCCGCGCGCTTCCGCATAGCCGCTGCCGAACGTGTGACCGCCCGCGACCACACCGATCACGGCGATGAACAAGCCGCACGCCGCGCCGAACGCCACCGGATGCGACTGACGCCAGCCGACGAGCCACGCGGGCATCCAGCGCTGCGTGTTCAGCAATAGCCAGCAGAATATCCCGCCGGCGACGCCCGTCACCGCGCCGAGCAGGACGACCGCGAGCGCGAGCGAATCGGGGAAATGCCCGTCCAGGCTGATCGTGCCGAAATAGGTGTAGTTGCCTTGCAGCGCGAGCGACACGATACCGGCAAAGATGATCGCCGTGATCAGCACGCCGCTCGTGCGCTGCTCGAAGCTGCGCGTAAGCTCTTCGATGGCGAAAACCACGCCGGCCAGCGGCGCATTGAACGCGGCCGACAATCCGGCGGCCGCGCCCGCAAGCGCCAGCTTGCGCTCCATCGCGCCGCCGCGAATGCTGAGCAAGCGCGACGGATAGAAACGACGCAGGCTGTACATGAGCGCCGCGCCGACGTGGATGGTCGGCCCTTCGCGCCCGATCGTGAAGCCCCCGAGAATCGACAGAAACGATATGGCGATCTTGCCAACGAGAATACGGATGGTAAGCAGCCGCGGCCCGAGTTCCCGCCCTTCATGCAGTGTCGCGATGACCTGCGGAATGCCGCTGCCTTCAGAACCTGGGAAAAAACGGCGCGTGAGCCAGACGCAGAACGCGGCGATGGCGGGCGTGATCACCAAAGGCAGCCACCAGTAGATGGCCGTGAAGCGCAGGAACGTGTCGTACCCGAAGTCGATGAGCCGCGCGTACATGACCGCGACGAGCCCGGTCGCGACCGCGCCGAGCCAGAACACGCCGTAGTGCAGCCATAGCCGCCTGCCGCGCAATATCGTGCGTCGGTCGATGAATCCGGGAATGCGCATCACAAATAGTCGAACTTGAATTTAAGGCACATTGTGACATAAATTCGAATCGGCCCGACGTGCGGCCCGGCGCGTGCGCTATCGGCTCATTCCTGTCTTTCGTTGAACACCCAGCCGAACGATCCGTAGTGCGTCTTGTGCTCGGCCGCGAGCTTGAGCAGACATCGCTCGCCTTTTGCCGTCAGATGCACTTGCACCTGCCGGCGATCGGTCTTGTCGGTTTTGCGCGTGACGAGCCCCGCCGCCTCGCAACGCGACACCAAGGCAGCGGTTCCGTTGGGCGCGGCCTGCAATCGTTCCGCGAGTTCGCCGACGGTCGCCCACTGCCGCTCGGGAAATCCGCGAACGTGCAGAAGCAACTGATATTGAAGCGACGTAATTCCGGCGACATTGGAGATTTCTTCCGACACACGCAGGAACTTGCGCAGCTCGTAGCGGAAGAGGGACATCGCTTCCAGATCGTGCTTGTCCGGAGACGCAGCTTTGTGTTTCGTGCGCGATGACATAGGTGATCCTGATTCGACATCATATCGGCGGATCATACCTAGTTTTGATTCGCGGCCAGCAGCACCCGCAAGCTTGTTTCGTCATGCAAACTTCTTGTGCGGAAACCGGGCGTGCCACGCCCGGCCCCGCTCTCCTTCGTCTTACTGCGACATCGCGCCCGATGCGGGATGGTCCATGCCCATCGCATCGTTCTTCTTCATCTTGTCGCCCTTGCCCATCGAGTCCTTCGACATGGCGCCCTTCTTCATCGAATCGTGAGACATGCTGTCTTTCTTCATCGTGTCGTGGGACATCGCGTCGTTCGACATCGTGCCGCTTGCCTGTGCGAACACGGACGATGCACCCATTGCCAGCGCCGCTGCGAATACTGCCGTCATCAATTGCTTCATGGTTTCTCTCCTTGGTGAGTCAAAAATGGCATCCGGACAATCCGGAACCGTTGATCGATTCGGCGCTCAGGATCCGCCGAACCAGTTGTACCCCTGGTCGACCCAATAGCCGCCCGGATAGGTGTTGGTCACGAATATCTCTACGATGTGCTTCGGGTTTTTGTAGCCGAGCTTGGTCGGCATGCGCAGCTTCATCGGATAGCCATATTTCGCCGGAAGACGCTGGCCGTCGTACTCGAACGTGAGGAGCGTCTGCGGATGCAGCGCTGTCGGCATGTCGATGCTTTCGTAGTAGTCGTCGGCGCAGCGGAAGCCGACGTACTTCGCCGTCGTGTCCGCGCCCACGCGCCGCAGGAACTCGGAGAACGGCGTGCCGCCCCAGCGCCCGATCGCACTCCAGCCTTCGACGCAGATGTGCCGCGTGATCTGCTCCTCGTGCGGCAGCGCATACAGTTCCGGCAACGTCCACACGCGCTGTCCCGTCACGAGCCCGCTCACCTTCAGGCGATAGTCGCTGCCGTTCACCGCAGGCACCTCATCGATCCCGTAGAAGGCATTGAACGGAAACGGCCGTGTGAGCTGCGCTTCGGTGTAGGTCGGCGCGAGTTGCTTCGGATCGAAGAGAAGCGCCTGCGCGCGATCGTTCAGACGCGATACGGCGGTGAGAAACTTGTTGACGGAATCGTCGTCCGTGATCGAGCAGCCGGTCAGGAGCGAAAGGCCGCCCAAGGTCAGCATGCGCTTGCCGAAGAGCCGTCGCGACGGCATGTCCAGTTCGCGGCGCGCATCCGCCAGCACCGAAGCACGATCGACCGTGATGATTCGCTTGTCGTTGGATTTCATGGCATGTTCCTGAAATACATCAGCGGCCGCGCAGCATCGTCAGAAGCGAGCGCGGCACGAGCGCGACCATCGCCACATGCACGACGACGAACGCCGCCATCACCGCCATCGCGCAGAAGTGCACGACGCGCGCGCTGTCATAACCGCCCATGAGTTCGCGCAAGAGCGGGAATTGCACGGACTTCCAGATCGCGAGCCCCGAAAGCACGAGCACGATCAGATCGGCGACGACCACGAGATACGCGAGCTTCTGCACCGCGTTGTACTGGCGCAGATCGGCGTGCGCGAGCCTGCCGCTCAACGCCGCGACGAAATCACGCAGCACCGCGCGCGGCGACAAGGGAAAGAACTTCGAGAAGAACCGGCCGCTCGCGACGTTGAGCGCGACATAGACGATGCCGTTGAACACGAGCAGCCACATCGCCGCGAAATGCCATTGCAATGCGCCGCCGAGCCAGCCGCCGAGCGTGATCGAAGGCGGAATGACGATGTCCCGAAACACGGGAGACGCATCGTAAATGCGCCATCCGGACAACATCATGATCAGCGCCGCGACTGCATTGAGCCAGTGCGTGACACGCAGCCATAGCGGATGGATCGGTGTTGTTTCGGACGCTGGCGCCAGTGGCGCTTTCATCGTTTCCATGTCGGTCCCCTGATTCTCGAACTACCAGTTAATTCGTCGCCGATACGTCGACGGTTACAGCATTCGATCGATTAATTCGATGCGCGAAAAATTTCAGGCCGTGTGTAACCCGTGGAGGGCGGAGAACGAACTAGCGATAGGCAGGAGGGAACCGACGAACATGAATCAGGACGGCGTCATTGCAGCGCACCACGGCTTCGGATACTGTGTGACGACCGAACCAAAACACAGCGCGGCGCTCGCTCCGGCAGCGGCGCGCAAAACTTCGTCCCGTAATCCCGCCCATACAGGAACCATGTCGCACGACGCGGAAAGCCGGCTGAAAGCGTTGTTCATCAGCGGACTCGATGGCGATCAGAACGCATATCGCGGCTTTCTGCAGGCGCTCACGCGGCATTTGCGGGGCTATCTGCGAAAGCGCATTCCGCATCGGCTCGACGATGTCGAAGACCTCGTCCAGGAAATTCTGCTCGCCGTACATAACGCGCGACACACCTATCGGCCGGACGAGCCGTTGACGGCCTGGCTGCACGCGATCGCGCGCTACAAGCTGATGGACTTCTTCCGGTCCCACGCGCGACGCGAGTCGCTGAACGTTCCGCTCGACGATCACGAGGAACTGCTCGCCGCCGCCGATGATGAACCCGCCGAGGCGCGGCACGACATCGGCAAGCTGCTCGAACATCTCCCGGACAAGCAGCGTCTGCCGATCGTTCACATGAAGCTCGAAGGGTTGTCGGTGACGGAAACCGCGCGCCTCACCGGGCTTTCCGAATCGGCGGTCAAGGTGGGCGTGCATCGCGGACTCAAGGCGCTCGCGGCTAAAATCCGGGGACTAAGATGAAGACCGATGAACTCATCTCCCTCCTTTCGAATCAGGTCACACAGGTCGACCGTGCGGCCATCGCACGCCGGTTCGTTCAGGCGTTGCTGATCGGCGCGGCGGGCTCGCTGGTTTTGATGAGCATCGTGTTCGGCATTCGTCACGATCTCGGCAGCGTCGCGCGTACGGGCATCTTCTGGGCGAAGCTCGCATTTCCGCTGGCTGTTGCCATCGGCGCGATGTTCACCATCGCCCGGATCGGCCGGCCCGGTGCGCGCGCGGGTTATTCGTGGGCGCTCGTCGCGTTGCCGTTCGCCGCGGTGTGGATCGCGGGCTGGATGGCCGTCGACAGCGCCGGCTCGAACGCGCGTGCAGCGCTGGTGCTCGGCCAGACGTGGCGCACCTGCCCGTTCAATATCCTGCTTCTTTCGATACCGACCTTCCCCGCCGCGTTCTGGGCCATGCGCTCGCTCGCGCCGACGCGGTTGCGGCTCGCCGGTGCCGTCGCCGGGTTGCTGGCAAGTTCGACGGCGACGATCGTCTATTGCCTGCATTGCCCCGAAATGAGCCCTGCGTTCTGGGGCGTGTGGTACGCGATCGGCATGCTGATGCCAGCGCTCATCGGCGCATGGCTGGGCCCGCGGCTGCTGCGCTGGTAAGGCGCTACCCAAAGACGCGCGCCCATGCCACCCGAATGCGGCGCGCCCGATCTTCGAGAAGATAGGAAGCGAGCAGCGCCAGAAGTCCCGAGACGACGCCCGTCAATACGTGCTCGACGTAGGGCAAACGGTAATGGCTCGCGTGCGCGTAGGTATCGCCGATTGCAGTCAGCAAGCCGACGATCGCCGCATTGCCGTAGCGGTTTTCATAGAGCTTCGCGGCGGGCGTGAAGGTCAGAAGCACCGCCAGAAGGCCCGTGAGAAGTCCGGTCTTGAAGGCTACCGACCAGTGGGCCATGCTCGCGATGTTGCTCCAGCTTCCCGGCATGCAGGTCATGCACGCGCTGGTCGGCTGCCAGAAACGCTGCACGAACAATTTGACCCGACTCTTCAACTCGATTGACATGATCGACGTCCCACACTCGTTGATCAATGAAGATCCGACTCGCCCGAGAGCGCGCCATCGATTGCTTCCAGCGCGTAAATGAAACCGAACTTCCGGCCCTCGTGCCCGATCCGCTGAAGCTCGTTCATCAGCGCAGCGCTCCGATCACCCCTTCCATACGAAACCAGCGCATGTGCGCGCGCCACGTAGAACCGGGAAAAGAGCGATGGTTCACGGCACGCATATTCCTCGAAAGCCACGGCGTGATGCGCGGCCGCATCCCAACGACGCCGGTCGATGCATGCTTCTATCGCATCACGTCGAAAGAGAAAGTGATTGTGGCTGACCGCGCCGGCCGCGAGCAGCGCCTCGCCTTCCGCCAGCGCGTCTTCGAAGACATCGATGTCGTCTGTCGCACGCGCGAGGACGCCGAGATAGTGTGCGCCCAGATAAGCCATGCCGGTCTCTCGGCTGATCGACAGCGCTTCTGCGATATCGTCCAGCGCTTCGCGCCTTCGCCCGGCGACTCGATGCAACTCCGCACGCAGCGCGAGCGCTTCGCCTTCGAACCTTCTCGACTTCAACTCGCGCGCGCACTGCAACGCAGGATCGACATGCTCCCAGGCGCGGTCCCATTCGGCGAGATCGTGCAGGCAGTGCCACGCGGCGTGATGAGCGACCGCGAGCGCCCGCAGATGCCTCACTTTCTCCGCCGCCGCGACACTCGCGAGCGCGGCATCGAGGCCGACCTCCGTCTTGCCTGCGAACCACGCCGTGATGGCGCGCATCGGAAGATTGGCCACCTCGATTCGTCCGAAGCCGTGGCGTTTGCACAACTCGATGCATCGGCTGAACGCGTCGTGAGCACTGATCATCCGGCCGCGCATGTACTCCGCGTCGCCGAGCCCGCCCAGCGCCGCCGCCTCCTGCTCGGGGTCGTCCGCTTCGCGCGCGAGTGCGAGGCTGCGTCCGTGTTCGCGCACGCAGCCGTCGATATCGCCGCGCGGAAAACATAGATTGCCGCGCAGGAAGTGGATGCGCGCGGCGTCGCGCTGAAGGCCGTGGGCCGCGGCGGCGTCGGCGGCGAGGTGAAGATCGGACCATGCGCCGTCGAGATCGTCCGTGACGCGCTTGACGGTGGCGCGCCCGATCCAGGCCGCGCAACGCTGCGCATCCGACTCCGCGACTTCAAGCGCGGCTTCGAATGCCGCGAGCGCCGATCGCATGTCGCCGGCGTCATGCAGGATATCTCCGCCAAGACATTCGAGTTCGACGCGGTCGCTGCTTGCGTTCGCGAGCTGAAGCCCGCGTTCGACGAGCCGCAGCGCGGATTCATGGCGGTACGCGCTCGCCTGCGAGCGCGCCGCGTCGCAATAGGCGCGCGCCGCCTCGCTGTCCGCCGCGCGATCGAGATGTTCGGCCCGCAGGAGCGGGTCGCGTCCGGCGTACCACTGCGCGGCGCGACGATGCAGTTCGCGTCGCCGGCTTTTCAGCAGGCCGTCGTAGACGGCATCGCGAATGAGTGCGTGATGGAAGATGAATCCGGCGCCCTGACGTCGCAACAAGAGACTCATCACGAGCGGCTCCATTGCGGCGCCGGCGCCATCGACGAGATATTCGACCGCGTCCTTCTCAAATAGTTGACCGAGTACCGAGGCCGCCTGCAGGACGGTCTTGTCGACGGCATCGAGCCGATCCAGCCGCGCCTGCACGAGACTTCGCACCGTGCCCGGCACGCCGGTTTCGTCGCTTTCCTCCGCATTGCCAAGCAGTTGCTCCAGAAACAGCGGATTGCCCGCCGCCCGCGCGATGCAGCGCGCCGCCAGATCCGCCGCCGCACCGGGAAACGATGCGGCCATCACGTGCGCCTCGTGGGCGCTGAGCGGACCCAGATCGACGAGCGAATACGCTGCGCCGCCCGCCGCGCACCATGATTCATCGAACATCGCATCCGACGGCCGCGCGGTCAGCACCAGCATTGCCGGACACGCCGCTACCGTCGCCGACAGTCCGGCGAGGTCGCGGAACGTCGATCCATCCGACCAGTGGATGTCCTCGACCGATAGCAGTCGAGGCTGCCGCCGGCTCGCGCGCTCGACGAGCCGGGTCACGACATTTCGCCGTCCGCTGACGCGCATCGCGTTGTCCATCGCCTCGTAGATCGTGCGGTCGTCGAGCGACATCGGCACATCGACCAGATCCTTGAGAAAAAGCGCGTCGCCGCGATCGATCAGGCCGTCGCCGATCGCACGCTCTACGCAGGCATTTGCATCGGTCGAATCGTCGAGCGCAAGAAGCCCGCGCACGATGGACTGAATCGCGCCCCGCCCGGTGGCAGCGCCGAAATCGAGCACGAGGCCGCCGTGGCACAGGAAGCCCGAATCGTGCGCCTCGCGTTTGAATTCATCGAGAAGGCGCGTCTTGCCGATTCCGGCCTCGCCGCGCAGCAGAATGATGCGTCCGGTTCCGGCGTCGCGGCACGCGTCGAGCATCGCGCGAAACTCGCGCAGTTCGTCGATGCGGCCGATGAAGGGCCGATCCGGCGCGCCGTGCCGAAGACCCGCGATACACCACACCGAAACTGGCTCCGCGAAACCCTTGACGGCCAACGCGCCGCGTTCGACGCATTCGACGCGCCCGGCCAGAGAGCGTCGCACGGCCGCGGAAATCAGTATCTCCGACCGCCCGGCCGCGTCGGTGAGACGCGAGGCGAGATTGACCGTATCGCCGGTCACGGTGTACTTGCGATGCGCAGCGCTTCCCGTGCCGCTCGCGACGACCTCGCCGCCCGCAATGCCGATATGCACCGAGAGCGGACGAGCGAGCATGCGAGATAGCGCGGGCATCGCGTCGCCGATCGCGAGGGCCGCCCGCACGGCGCGTTCGACATCGTTCCCATGCGAAACCGGTGCGCCGAAAACCGCCATGATCGAGTCGCCGACATGCTTGTCGATGTAGCCGCCGTGCTGCTCGACAATGCGATCGACCTTTTCGAAGTACCGGTCGAGCACGGCGACGATTTCTTCCGGATCGGCTTCCCGGCTCATTTTCGTGAAGCCGCACAGATCGGCGAAGAGCACCGTGACCTGCCGCCGTTCTCCCCTCGCCTCATTCGAGCTCGTGACAGCGCCTGCGGGTGCGGTTCGCGCGCGCAACGCGTCGAGCGCGTCGAGCAACTTCCGGCGATGCCCGACCGATGCGACTCCGAGATCCTTCAGATCGTCGGCGGTGAGGCTGCGCAGCACGTCGGCGTCGATGGCGTTCTCGACGAACGCCGCTTCGTACCGTTCCATTCCGAGGCTGCGCAGCCAGGCGGCGACGTCCACGATATCTCCGGGCGAACGAATCCGAGTCACTTAAAAGATAGCATGTCGGCCTGCCGTCAATCGGCGGACCGTTTTGATTGAAGCGATTAATGTCAATCCGGGAATTCTGATTTGGGTGAATCAGGGTTTTTACCTACAAAACCGCGTCCTACACTGCCTCTCAACGACGAAGCAAGTGGAGAGAAACCTCACCCACACTGCGACGTTCCCCAAGTCAGCATTCGGAGGTCATCATGTTCAAGTCCATCGTTCCCGCCATCGCCATCGTTGCCGTTCTCGCCGCTCCCGGCTTCGCCCAGGCGCGTGAAGACGGCCCGGTCACCCGCGCGCAGGTGCGCGCCGAACTGGTCCAGCTCGAACGCGCGGGCTACAACCCGGCGGCCGATCAGACCACCTACCCGGCCGATATCCAGCGCGCCGAAGCCCGCGTCGCCGCGCAGCAAGGCGCTGCCGCGTCGTCCTACGGCGGTGCGAGCGAAGGCGCGTCGGCGTCGGGTCACGCTAGCCGGTCGGGCTTTCTCAATCGGATCGTCCGCCCGGAGGCCGCGAATCCGGTCGACTTCAATCGTCCGTAAGCCGCTTCTCGCGCAGTAACGAACGCCCGGCCGCGCGCCGGGCTTTGCGCTTTCCAGACCGATGAATCGACCCGTCCGGCTTGCTTTCATCACGCTGTAAACCTCGGATTCGACGATGTTTTCAGACTGCGATTTTTCATCGGCCGGTCCGGCGGCACTACAATTTGTGTCTGCCGTTTGACACAAATTTTGGATCCGCTGCCTCATGCCCATGCCGTCCCTGCGCCTCGTTTTCGCTTCCCTCGGACTCATCTCCCTCGCTGCCTGCGGAGGCCGAGGCTCGGTCGCGCCGAGCTATCAGCAGGAGCTTTTCAACACCGGCGCGAGCCCTTTTGCGCGCAATTTCGACGCAACCGTGAACGAAACCTGCGAGGCCGCGCGCCGCGCGCTGCTGTCGCAAGGCTTTCTCACGACGATGGGCCAGCCCGACACCGTCGACGCGACCAAGAACTTCCAGCCGAGCGCCGAAACGCACGTCGTCGTGTCCTTCCATGTGGTGTGCACGCCGGGCGAGAACGCGACCAATCAGAGCATCGCGTATGTGAACGCCGTGCAGGACGGCTATGCGCTCAAGAAAAGCGATACGTCGGCGAGCGTCGGGTTGAGCGTACTCGGCTCGCTGTCGCTGCCGATCCGCTCGAATAGCGACGCGATGGTCAAGATTTCGAGCGAGACCGTGCCCGCCGGCAAGTTCTACGACCGCTTCTTCAACCTGATGGGTCACTATCTGAACACGGTGCCGCGCAGCGCGCCCGTCGCAGCCGACGAAGTGAAGAGCAAGCCGCTCGTGCCGTCGCTCATCGTCAGCTCGCCCGAGCTCACGCCGACACCGATCGTCGTGCAGACGCCGGCCGCCGCAACGGCGATCCAGGCGTCGGATGCGGTTGCGGCTGGTGCAGCGTCGAACGTTCCCGCGGCTGCGGCGGCCGCGACGCCCGCCGCGCCGCGAACCACCGCGACTCAATAAGCCACGCGCCGCGTCAGTTCGGCACGTTGACGATGCCGCCCGCCGTCGTGATGGCGTTCGCGCCCGGATCGGTGGCGATCGGCGGCAGATTCGACGTCGTGAGCGCGGGCGCCGATCCCGCCGCGCCGCCCCGCGCGACCGTGCGCACCACCTGGGAAGGCGGCAGCGGCGCGTTGTTCTTCAGGTGATTCCACATCAGGTTGAGCGCCTGAATGTTGTAGTAGTGGACCGGAATGAAGCGCGTGTCGAAGCCGGCCACGCTCAGGAACGCGTCGAAGTGCTGACCGTTCGTGATCTCGTAGAGCGAAAGCTGGCTGTTGTTGCCCTCCGCCACGCGATTCGCGCCGAGATACGGCCGAGACGCATGGTTGATCGGCACGAGCGCATCTGCGCGGCCCTGCACGATGATCGCGGGCTTGCCGCGCAGGTTCGCGTTCACGCGGATCGCGTTCACGCTGCCCACCATCGTCGCATTGCCATTGGTCCACAGCGAGCGCAGGCATGCGGCGCCCGCGTAGCTGGCGTCGGGCGTCGCCAGCCGATGATCCGCCGCGCCCGTCGTCCCCGCGTTGTAGACCAGGTTGATGCCGTTCGTCGGCGGCACGCCGTTGCCGTTTCCGAAGAGCGTCGGCATCGGCGAGACGAGCGGCGCCACGCCCGCCGCGCCCGTCACCGCGTTGGTCGTGCCGAAGCTGAAGTTGCACAGGTTGTCGAGCACGCTCGCGGTCATGTACGCGTCGGCATAAGTGACGGCGACGGCCGGCACGGCCTGCGAGTCCCACATCGGCGCATGAAGCGTGTCGGAGTCGGTCTCGTAGCCCGCCTGATGCAACTGGTTGAGCGCGTCGGTGGCCTGCGCGACGGTATTGCCGCCCGTGATGAGCCCGCTCCCGGCGAGCGTCGCGCAACGCGCCGTGCGGATCGCGTTGGTGGTCGCCAGGGGTAGCGCCGTGAGATACGGCGCGCCGGCCGCGGCGGGCGCGAGCGCCGCGCAGGGCTGCAGTAGATTGGCGAGCGTCATGTAATCTGCGAGCGGCCGCCCGAACGAGCCGACCGGCAAGCCGCCCTGCCGCACCGAAACCTGCGACGGCAGATTCAGATTGATCTGCGGCTCGCCGACGACGACCGCCGTGATCCAGCCATCGCTATCCTGCTCCGCCGCCGCCAGCGACGCGCCGCCGCCGTTGCTCACCGATGCCGCGATCGTCGTGATGCTGCCCTTGTTGTAGCGCACCTGATGGCTCGAACCGCTGACCGCGCCGAACATGTCGTTGAGCGCCCAGTACGCAAACTGAATCGCCTGCAAGGTGTTCTTGCCCCAGTCCTTTTCCGGATTCTGTTGCGAATGCGCGTGCTTGTATGCGTAGCGATTCGGGAACGCCGAATTGAACGAAGACAGCGCCGACGCGCTCACGTTCGCCTTGAAGATCGCCTTGGTCCCGGCGATGCTGGCGCCGGCGAGCGTGCCGTCGATCAGCGTGACGAGATCGGTGGCCAATTCGTGGCCGCCGTTGCCGCTGCCCTTGTCGGTGTAGGCCACCGCGCAGCCGCGCTTCAGGCCCCACTCGCCCGCTGCCGAAATCGCGCCATAGACGCCGCGCGACCCCGATGACGTCGCCGTGACGATACACGGCTGATCGGGATTGAAGCTCTGCGGAATCTGCACGAGCAGGCTGACGTTCTGCATGCCGCTGCCGTCGTCCGCGTAAGCGATGTATTCCTTGCCCGCGATCTTCCCTTCGCCGAGCGTGTCGTTGCCGTTCAGATCGACATTCGGTCCCCAGAAGCGGCCATAGCCGCCGTTCGCCGACATATCGACGAGCGCGCGGTAGTTCGAATAGATCGCGAGCCGGCGCAATTCGGCTGCCGTCGGCGCTGCGGGCTTGGCGATCGAGGGCGCAGTCGCCGACGCGAGGCCCGTCTTGCCGAGACCCGCCGTGAGCAGGTCGTCCGATACGCCGTCGTAAGTCTGTGTGTTGACCGAGCCGGAAATGAAGGTCGGCAAGGTGTTGGTCGGCTGGCCGCTGCCGCCGTTATTGTCGTCGTCGCCGTGACATGCGGCGAGCGTCACCGCGACGAGCACCGCCAGCGCGCCGAGCCCGGCCGTGCGCGGCATGTTCTGCAAAGTCTGCAACCTCTGGGTACGCGCGAATCTTTTCATTGTGGGTCTCCGCCATACGTTCCGATGAGTGGTGCAACCTGACGACTGCATCGCGTCCGACAGTGCAAGTATCGCGCGTTATCGTCGCTCGCCGCAGCGAACGAAAGCGCCAAACGACAACGGGCTCCGGCGGGAAAGCCGGAGCCCGTTTCAAGCACCCGCGTGACGAGCGAAGCCAGCGGCAGTCGCGCGACGCCGCTGGCTCCTACTGACTCGCGCTATTAACCTCCGCCGCCTTGCACGCCGAGGGTGATCTTGTTGGAAACCGACTTCACGCCCGGCACGCCCTTCGCCACTTCTTCGGCCTGGGCGATCTGGCCGCCTTCCGGCACCGTGCCGGTCAGCGTGACCGCGCCGCTGCGTGCGCGCACGAACACATTCGACACATCGAAGCCCTGCGCCTTCGACAACGCGCGGCGCACGTCGTAGCCGAGCTTGCGGTCGGTCTTCTTGGTCGCGGATTTCTGGGCTTTCGCCTGCGCCGCCGAATCGGCGCTCGTGGCCGCCGCGTCGCTCGATTGGGCGTAGGCGCTCGAAGCCACGGCCACGCACACCACGACACCCAGCGCCTTTAACAGATCGACTGCTTTCATGATTTCTCCTTTTGTTTCGCTTGTTGACTTCGCACAGTTGCTACTTCGCTCGGTTTGCACTTCAAAACCGGGCCGCATTCCCAGCGGCAGGGCGACGACTTCGAGCGACTGCCCGTGGCCACGCGCGCCCGAGGCCCGAAAAGGCGCAGGCATGACGGCGGCAAGCCGGCGAATGCGGCTCACGGTGCTGCGAGAGACTGGCGAAAGAAACAAACTGCGGCCGGTTGGTCGGGCGAAAAAACCCGTCGGCTCGAATATGACCTGCCGCATGGCGGCTTCCCGGCGCGACTCACGAACCCACATTCCGGGTTGCGGCGCGCGAAGCCTTGTCGTGCGGTGGCGAACGTCAATTTAGCCCAGCGCGGCAATAAGCGCAAAGCTTTTAACGACGCGGCCCTGCGCGAAGCCGCGCCCGCGCAACAGCATCGCCGGCGCGGACACACATCCGTCACACGCCGCGCGCGCCGGGCGGCGCGTCCGGACGCCCATCGATCTCATGTACCATCGACGCCATGCCGGCCACCCGGACGCGCCGCTCGCGCGTCATGCAGAAGCCGTTCGAGGAGATGTCCGCGCATCGCGATCGGGTAAGCTCGCGGGCACACAGTTTTGCAATTACCGACGAGATGACCCACCCTTCAGGAAACAATCCGGGCACCGATCCGGACGTCCCACCGCGCGGCAAGCCGCAGCAGCGGATCGTCGCGCGCTTTGTCGCGATTTCCTGGCGCGACCTCGCGCTCACCTTCGGCCCGATCCTGCTCGTCTGCGCGGTCGCGCTCTATGTGGCCGTGCGGCTGATCCAGCCCGCGCCGCCGAGCACGCTGACCATCGCCGCCGGGCCGAAAGGCAGCTCGTTCTGGTCCAGCGCGCAGAAATACAAGGCGATCCTCGCGCGCAACCGCGTGACGCTCAACGTGCTGGAAACGCAAGGCTCGCTCGACAACCTGACGCGTCTCGAAGATCCGAAATCGAATGTCGATGTCGGTTTCGTGCAGGGCGGCCTGACCAAGCCCGGCGCGACGCACGACAATCTAGAATCGCTCGGCAGCGTGTCCTACGTGCCGCTCGCGGTGTTCTATCGCGGCGCGACGCCCGTCACCCGTTTGTCGGAGCTGAAGGGCAAGCGGCTCGCGATCGGCGCGGAAGGCAGCGGCACGCGCGTGCTCGCGCTGAATATGCTGAAGGCGAACGGCATCGAACCGGGCGGCGACACGGAACTGCTGCCGCTCGCCGGCGACGAAGCCGCGAAAGCGCTCGAAGACGGCCGGATCGACGCCGTCTTTCTGACCGGCGACTCCGCCCAGCCGCCGACGATGGCGAAGCTTCTGCGCACGACGGGCATCCGCTTCATGGATTTCGTTCAGGCCGATGCTTACGCGCGCCGCTTTCCGTACCTGACGGAAATCGAGTTGCCGATGGGCGCGTTCGATTTCTCCCGCAACCTGCCGCCGCGACCGGTCCACATGATCGCGCCGACGGCCGAGCTGGTCGCGCGCGACAGCCTGCACCCGGCGCTCTCCGACCTGCTGATCGAAGCCGCGCGCGAGGTGCACGGGCGCGCCAATCTGCTGCAGCGCGCCAACGAATTCCCTGCGCCACTCGTCCACGAATTCCGCATCAGCGACAACGCCGAGCGGTATTACAAATCGGGCAAGAGCTTCCTGTACCGCACGCTGCCGTTCTGGCTCGCGAGTCTCGCCGATCGCGTGCTCGTGCTGCTGGTGCCGCTGATCGTGGTGCTGATTCCGGGCTTGCGGCTCGTGCCGGGGCTGTACCGCTGGCGTGTGAAATCGCGTATCTATCGCTGGTATGGCGCGCTGATTGCGATGGAGCGCGAAGCGATCAGCGGCCCCGATACCGCCCAGCGCGATGCCCTGCTCGACCGCATCGACGCGATCGAATCGGCCGTGAATCGCATGAAGATGCCGCTCGCGTTCGCGGATCAGTTCTACGTGTTGCGTGAGCACATCGGCTTCGTGCGGCAGCGCCTCGCGCACGCGCCCGTCGCGCAGGCCGAGCAAGCCCCTACGCGCAACGTGGCGCAACCGGATACGTCCGGTGTCGCTGCGCGGGCAGACACGGAACAAGGCAGCACGTAATATCTATTGAAGGGAAGCAACGCCGCGCGCGTCGCATCCGCCATGCAGGACACGACAAAAAACGAACAGATGAGGCTCGGGCGAGCGCTGGCGCGAGCAGAGCCAAGGAATCTCAGGGAGAAGGGAACATGAGTGCCCCGCATTCGACCAGTCATGGTCAGCCGTACTTTTTCTTCGACTTCATTTCGCCGTTTTCGTACTTGCTGCTGGAACAGCATGAAAAATGGCCGGACATGCCGTTCGAGCTCGTGCCCGTCCAGTTGATGAAGCTGCTCGACCGCTGGGGCCAGCCGCACGCCGCGACGATTCCCTCCAAACGCGTCTTCACCTACCGGCACGCGCTGTTCCGCGCGGAACAACTGGGTATTCCGTTCAAGATGCCGCCCGCGCATCCGTTCGATCCGTCCAAGGCGCTGCGGCTCGCCGTGCTGGCGAACGGCGAGATCGCCCGCGTGCGCGAAATCTTCCGCTACATCTGGCGCGAGGGGCGCGATCCCGCGACGCCGGAGGGCTTCCGTGCGCTATGCGAGCGCGTCGGCATGCCGGAAGGCGAAACGCGCATCGAGGACGAGGACATCAAGGCGAAGCTGCGCGACAACAACGACCGCGCCGTGTCGATGGGCGTATTCGGCGTGCCGACCTTCCTCGTCAACGACCAGATCTTCTGGGGCGAGGACACGCTGCCGATGGTGCTCTACGTCGCGCGCTCGCCGAACTGGCTCGACGGCGCGGAGGTGAAGCGCATCAGCGCGCTGCCGATCGCGCCGCGAGACGCCGATTTCGGCTGAATGCCGCAGGGCTGGCGGGCGCGCCTATGCCGTGCATAGCGCGCTCGCTATGGCGTCAAAAATGGATAAGCGTTTAACTTCGGGTGAGGGATCGCGAGTTCGCGCCCGCGCGTCCTGAATACAACCGCTTCGCAGGCCATGAACGATCCCGCCGACTCACTCGACATCTGGCTCATCCGCGTATTGCGCACCCTGTTGCTGGAGCGCAGCGTGACCCAGACCGCGCAGCGGCTGAACCAGACGCAGCCGGCGATCAGCACCGCGTTGCGGCGCCTGCGCGAAATCCTGAACGATCCGATTCTCGTGCGCGGCAAGCAGGGCATGGTGCCGACCGAGTACGGCGAGTCGCTGCTCGCGCCCGCGCAACGCGCATTGCGGGAAGTGGAATTCGTCGCGACGCCGCATGGCGATTTCGATCCGGAAAGCTCGCGCCGCACCTTCCGCGTCGCCGCGCCCGATTATCTGAACGATTTCTTCATGCCGACGCTCGTCGCGGCTTTTCGCGACGCGGCGCCCAATGCGCGTCTGGAGATCGAGTCGCTGACGCCGATGCGCGACCACGAGCGCATGCTCGACGAAGGCGAAATCGATCTGATGGTCGCCAACTGGACGAAGCCCGAGCCGCGCTTCGAGCGCCAGGACCTGTTCACCGACGTATTCGTCTGCCTCATGCGGGCGAACCATCCGCTCGCGCGCGAGCCGCTGACGGCGGAACGCTATGCGCTCGCCGCGCATCTCGCGCCGACGCCGTATAGCGGCGGCAGGCGGCATCCGATCGACATCGGCCTCGCGCGCGCGGGCATCGAGCGGCGCATCGTCACGACGATTCCCTATTTCGGCCTCGTGCCGCAGGTGCTGTTGCAGTCGGACCTCATCTTCACCGCGCCGCGCCGCTTCGCGCAGCACTATGCGGCGATGCTGCCGCTCGCGGTGCTTGACTCGCCGGTGCCATTTCCGCGCATCAAGTGCTATCAGCTTTCGGTGCCGCAGCCCGATCAGCCGACGGATGTCGCTTGGCTGCGCACGCTGATGTCGACGGTGTCCGATTCGCTCACCGGCAAGAAGGCCGTCGCGGCGTCTTCGGCAGACGAAACCCGCGAACTGGGCGAAGTCGAGAAGTAACGCACGCCTGGCGGGACTTCGGTACTATCCGGAACGATATCCTCGGCCCGACCTGCTCTCATGGACGCACTCGACAAACTGATCCAGCTCGCGAGCCTCTCCGGCACGCTCGATCTGCGCTGCCTGTTGAGCGGCCCGCTGGAGCTCGATCACGCGCCCGCGCCCGCCGGCGAAGCGGTGTACCACGTCGTGCTCGATGGCGCGTGCATGGTGCTTCGGAAAGGTCATGCGCCGCTGGAGCTGCGGGCGGGCGACATTTTCTTTCTGCCGCGCGGAGACGCGCACGTGCTGAGCATTCAGCCTCGTGAGAAAGGGGCGGCAAAGACGGAGATGGAAGTGCGCCATAACGGCGCGGTCACGGTGGAGAGCAATTGCGGCGGGCGGCAGCCGGGCGTGGACTTGCTGTGCGGGCGATTCCTCTATGCCCCGCGCGCGCTGCTGATCGATGTGCTGCCGAATGTCGTGCATGTGTCGTTTGCCGATGCATCGGCGACCTACCTTGCGCCGCTCGTCCAGACGATGCGCCGCGAGGCGGAAGAAGCGCAACTGGGCGCGCCGTCGATCGTCACGGCGCTGTCGACTGCGCTCTTCACGATGGTGCTGCGCGCATGGCTCGACGGACAGCCCTCGCTCGCGGGCGTGCTCGGCTTGCTGGCGAATCGACGGCTCGGCGCGTCAATCATCGCGATGCTGGAACGGCCCGCCGAGCCGTGGACGCTGGAAATGCTGGCGAAGGAAGCGGCGATGTCGCGCGCGACGTTCATGCGCGCGTTCTCCGCGCATTCGGATAGCTCACCGCTGGCGTTGCTGAGCCACGTGCGCATGCAGCTCGCGAGCACGATGCTCACGCATACGAAAAAGAGTATCGCGGATGTCGCGGCGGATGTGGGTTATCAATCCGAGGCGGCGTTTTCGAAGCGGTTCAAGGAGCTTTATGGCGTGGCGCCGGGGCGCTTCAGGGCGGTCAACGGGTTGGGATAATGGGTGTTCATACTTCGCTGGCGCACTTCCAGCTTTTTGCCGGATCCCGATTTCGTGACGGTCTATTAGCACTGCCCCTGTGCGGGGCGGCAGTCACTTTCTTTGCTGCTGCAAAGAAAGTAACCAAAGAAAGCAGCTCGCTTAAGCCCGCGGTCACACGCAGTTTAGCCATGCTTGCCAGCCGTCGATGGCACTCGCCTAAGTGTCGCCCTCGAAGGCCCAATCGGGCTTGGCTCGCGCACGGTCTGACATATCGCACCGCTCCCCTGACTGGTTCAGCACTAAATGGCTCCGGCCCGCTTCGCGGCCGATGGGTCAATCGGGTATGCGCGTGCTTCTTCTTCGTCGGTTTCCCTCGCATACCCCACGGCAGCGCGTAGCGCTGTGCCGAAGCTATTTCGTGCTGAACCAGCGCGCTTAAACGTCTCGGGCGACAGACCGTGCGCGATCCAAGCCCGGTAAGTCCTTCGAGGGCGACACTTAGGCGAGGGCCACGGGCGGCTGGCAAGCGTGGCCAAACTGCGTGTGACCGCGGGCCTGAACGAGCTGCTTTCTTTGGTTACTTTCTTTGCAGCAGTGTATGGACCGGAGACATGGTTGACACATGTGCGGAGACATAGCTGACACTTCTATCTTGACGCATCGGGCTGATTTGGGTCAAAGGTCATGAGTCGATGATGGGCGAAATAAAAATCATAGGCGTCGGCAATTTCCGGGTTCATACGCGCTGCCACGTCCAATCGATGCAATGCGCTCGATACGCGTAGTTGGTAGCCTCGAAACGTTATCTTGCCGTTCCAGCCCACGCGCAACACTTCGTCGTCGGGACCGTACTCGATCGGCGCCAGCGTGCTGGGCATCGCGCGCGGGCTGCTGCGATAGCGCGTG
>Ga0160440_100102_pt1 | contig 94290 bp, 85 predicted proteins | sample HID1971I_E1MG_FD_108277 | JGI IMG/M metagenome (GOLD analysis project Ga0160440, IMG submission 108277) | Enriched millipede-associated microbial communities from UW Madison campus, WI, USA - HID1971I_E1 MG | ecosystem: Host-associated > Arthropoda: Insects > Digestive system > Unclassified ... | reverse complement strand
GCTGACGATCGAGGCCGTGACCATGCCCGGCAAGGGCGTGATCAGCCGCACCGGTTCGCTGGGCGACGTGATGAAGGAATCGGTCGAGGCCGCGCGCACCGTGGTGCGCAGCCGCTCGCGCCGACTGGGCATCAAGGACGAGGTGTTCGAGAAGCGCGACATCCACATCCACGTGCCCGACGGCGCCACGCCCAAGGACGGCCCGAGCGCGGGCGCAGCGATGACGACGGCCTTCGTGTCGGCGCTCACGGGCATCCCGGTGCGTGCCGACGTTGCGATGACCGGCGAGATCACGCTGCGCGGCGAGGTCACGGCCATCGGCGGCCTGAAGGAAAAGCTGCTGGCCGCATTGCGCGGCGGCATCAAGACCGTGCTGATCCCCGAAGAGAACGCCAAGGACCTGCAGGACATTCCCGAGAACGTGAAGAACGGCCTCGAGATCGTGCCAGTGAAGTGGATCGACAAGGTGCTCGAGATCGCGCTCGAGAAAATGCCCGAGCCGCTGTCCGACGAAGAGGTGGCCGCTTCGGCTGCTGCAGTGGCCGAACTGGCCAAGCAGCGTGCTGCGGCGCCGGCCGTCGAAGGCTCGGTCAAACATTGATCGATTGATTGCAGAACTTGTGAAGCCTCAAAAAACTGGTATATAATTTGAGGCTCGAAACGCGGGAATAGCTCAGTTGGTAGAGCGCAACCTTGCCAAGGTTGAGGTCGAGAGTTCGAGACTCTTTTCCCGCTCCAGTTTTGAAAAAGGGAAGCAAGCAGCTTCCCTTTTTTTCGCAGTTCGATTTCGTTATTCAGCGTGGCGCGATAGCAAAGCGGTTATGCAACGGATTGCAAATCCGTCTAGCCCGGTTCGACTCCGGGTCGCGCCTCCACCCTCTCGTCAAGACCGATCGGCTCCGATACACAAGCCCCGCCAACCGACGTTGCCGGGGCTTGTTTCATTTGGGTTATCGTCGATGTTCAACCCGAGGCCCGGATGGTGAAATTGGTAGACACATCGGACTTAAAATCCGCCGCTTCCTTAATCGGGGCATACGGGTTCGACCCCCGTTCCGGGTACCACCATATTTACAAGGGAGTATTTGATGCCTCGCTACAACGCTCCATTTGAGATCCATGTGCATGGCGATGTGCCGCTGCGCTCGGACGTGAGCTTCGAGCAGATCCAGGAGGCGCTGCGGCCGCTCTGGAAATACGCAGGCGCCAAATCGCTGGCCGACGGTGCCACCAGCACCTACGAAGAAGAACCCGGCATCCGCTTCGAGCAGAAGGACCACACGCTGCAGATCTGCTGGACCGTGCCGGGCGACGAAGACTTCCGCCAGGCGCTCGACGAGATGTGCATGGGCCTGAACGAACTTTCCGAACGCGGTGCCGCGATCGAAGTCACCTTCTACGACACCGATTTCGACGAGGAAGAGGGGGACCCTGACGAAGAATCGCGCGACGACTTCCTGATGCTGTTCGTGGGTCCCAACCCGGCCGCGATCATGCAGGTGCAGCGCGACCTGCTGGTCGAAGACGTGGTCAACCTCATGGAACGCCACTTCGACGGTGCTGAACTCGGCGGTGTGGTTGCCGAAATCGATCGCCTCTTCAGCGACCGCTTTGATGCCCTCGTGAACTCGCTCGAAATCGGCAAGCGTCCGCGCGGTGCCGGTGGGGCCGGCGGCGGCAGCGGTGGTGGTCACGGCGGTGGCCGTCGTCCGCGCCACCTGCACTGATCCTTCACCCCGCCCGGTCCCAAGGCCGCATGGCCCTGTTCCCAGCCTCCGCGTTGCGCCCCGGCGTGCGCAAGCGCGAGGTGTTCGGCTGGGCGATGTACGACTTCGCGAACTCGGGCTACACCACGGTCGTGATCACGGCGGTGTTCGCCGCCTACTTCGTCGGTGGCATCGCCAAGGGCGCACCATGGGCCACCTTCGCGTGGACTGCGGCCCTCAGCACCTCGTACGCCATCGTGATGCTCACGATGCCCGCCATCGGCGCCTGGGCCGACCTGCGCGCCGCCAAGAAGCGCGTGCTGGTCATGACGACCACGGGCTGCGTGCTCGCCACTGCAGCGCTCGCGCTCACGCCGGGCTTCGCGGGCGGCGCGATGGGCGTCGCGCTCGCGATGGCGCTGGTGATCGTCTCCAATGCTTTCTATTCCTACGGCGAGTCGCTGACCGGCGCCTTCCTGCCCGAGCTGGCAACGGCCGAAGGCATGGGCAAGGTGAGCGGCTGGGGCTGGGCCTTCGGCTATGTCGGCGGCATGCTGGCGCTGGGGCTGTGCCTGGCGTACGTGCTGTGGTCGCAGGCCCATGGGCTGCCGGCGGCGCACTTCGTGCCGGTCACGATGCTGATCACGGCGGCAATCTACGGCGTGGCCGCCTGCGTTACCTTCGCGCTGCTGCCCGAACGCGCCGTGCCGCAGGCCAGTCGAGGCGAGGACAGTGCCTGGCGGCAGTTGCGCGCCACCTTCCAGCAGGCCCGTGCCTACCGCGACTTCATGTGGCTGCTGGTCTGCACCGTCTGCTACCAGGGCGGCGTGGCGGTCGCGATCACGCTGGCGGCGATCTACGCCGAGCAGGTGATCGGCTTCGTCGCGAGCGAGACGATGGCGCTGATCTTCGTGCTCAACGTCGCGGCCGCGCTCGGCGCCTTCGCCTTCGGCTACGTGCAGGACCGCATCGGCCACAAGGTGTCGCTGGCCGCGACGCTGCTCGCGTGGATCGCGGTGTGTGTGATTGCCGCATGGGTCACGACCAAGGGCGGCTTCTGGTGGGCCGCCGCGATTGCGGGGCTGGCGATGGGCTCGAGCCAGTCGGCCGGGCGCGCGATGACGGGCTACCTCGCGCCGCCGCAGCAGCTGGCCGAGTTCTTCGGCCTCTGGACCTTCGCCACGCGCCTGGCCAGCATCATCGGCCCGCTGAGCTTCGGCGCCATCACCTGGGCCACCGGCGGCGACCAGCGCATCGCGATCCTGTCGACGGCCGTGCTGTTCGTCGGCGGGCTGTTGCTGCTGCTGCCGATCGACATGCAACGCGGCCGCAAGGCCGCGCTGCAGGCGCGCTGATCAACGACGCTCAGGGCAGCTTGTCGCCGAACAGGCTGTCGCGCGTGAGCGGGTAGCCGGCTTCCGGCGCATAGCGCTTGATCCAGTTGTCGGGGTTCTTCACGCGCGTCGCGAACGCCGCGAGGTCCGAGCGATCGAGCGAGCCGTTGTAGATCGCGTTGGTCTGGTTGGCCGGGCTCACGGTGAAGCTGAACGCCGTGCCGGCCGTCGTGAGTGCATCGGGAATCGTGCCGGCGGCGCCGCCGAGCGTGATGCTCGCCAGGTAGTTGCCGACCACCGTGATCTTGCCGGCCTTGCCTTCGCCCAGGCCTTCGATCGTGCCGCCCGCGATGGCGTAGATGGTTTCCGATTTGCCGATGCCGCCCGGCGAGCCCAGCGTGAAGCCCTTGTCCGCGATCGGACTGCCCACGACGTCGGTCTGGATCGTCACGATGGTGCCGGCCGGCAGGTTCTGGTTCGCGGTCCAGAAGAAGGCCGTCTCGTTGGTGATGTCGGTGAACTCGGCCGCGTCCTTCTTGCGGTCGCGGTCGGTGAACAGCACCTGCGTGCCGCCGTTCACCGCCTTCAGCAGCACGAAGGCATAGGCGTCGGGTGCCTCGGCGTTGGCGGCCATGAAGAGCAGGTCGCCGGCCGCCAGCGGCGTGGGCACGCCGGCCGTCGTGAAGCCCAGCGTCGCCGTGTCGTTGATGCCCGCGAAGGCGTTGCCGGCGGCGTCGGTGATGGCGTCGGCATCGACCGTGACGTAGTAGCCGGCATTCATCGCGAGCTTGGCCGTGGGCACTAGCGTCAGCACGTTGAACGCCACCTGCACGCGCGCGGCGGGGCTGTTGGCGTGGAAGGTCTCGACCACCGCGCCGTCGGCCGCATGCAGCACGATGCGCCCGGACCCGAGGCGCACCGCCTCGTTGAACGACAGGATGATCGAGGTGTCGAGGTTGACGCCCACGCGGCCGGCCGGCGGCGACGCCTTCTGCAGCTTCGGCGCGGCCGTGTCGACCCACGGCGCGCCCAGGCGCACGACGAAGCCGTCGAATTTCTGCTCGGCGGCGGGCAGGTCCTTCGAGGCCGTCTTGCCGTCCCACTTGGTGTCGCCGTTGTCCAGCAGCAGCTGCACCTGCGTGCCGGCTTTCACCGGACCCGGCACCTCGACGACCGATTCGAAGCTGCCGCCCGTGGCCTTGTGCAGCGCGTCGAGGTCGTTCGAGAGTTCGACGGGCGCGCTGTTCGGGTTGCCGTCCCAGGCGAACAGGGCGAAGTTGCGGTCCACCTCCGGCACGGCCGCGCCCGCGGGCCCGGCAACGATCAGGTAGTTGCCGTCGGTGCCCTTGTCGATCGAGCGGATGCCGCGGCCGCCCAGCTCCAGTTCGATGGGCGCGCCGAAGACGGCCTGGGTGGCGGTGCCGGCCATCAGCGCGGCGTGGTTCTGCAGCGGCACGATCAGCGCCTTCGCGCGCACCGAGGCGCCGGTCTGCGGCGCACGGAAGCCCAGCCACAGGGCGGTGTCGCCGGGCGCACTGGTCATGCCTTCGATCGAGAAGCCGTCGACGCGCTCCGGCACGATGCCGGCGGCGGCCGACACGGCAAAGCCGAAGTGGTCGGCGCCGAGTCCGTGCGCGTTGCCCTTGTCCCAGGCGATGAGTTGCGCTTCGAGCAGCGAGAACTGGCCCACGTAGTCGAAGGTGGTGGCTGCGCCGGTGCCGCCGACCTTCACCGCGAAGAGGTGCGAACGGTCGGCCGCTGCGTCGCCGCCGTCCTTCTTGTTGCTGTTGGAGCCGGTGAAGTACAGCGTGTCGCCGATGCGCGTGCCGGCTTCGAGGTCGAGCTCCTTGGCGAGCTTGGGGCCCTCGAGCTTGTAGCTCCATTCCTTTACCGCCGCGCCGCCGGCGCGCGGGTACACGCGCAGCACGTTCGATTCGTCGTCCGCCACCAGCATGAAATCGCCGGGCAGGGCGAGGGCGGTCGATGCGTCGGACGAGCCTTCGGTGGTGCCTGCGTTGGGCGTGAACTGCGCCTTCGACACGAGCTGGTCGGGCTCGGGCTGCACCACGGCGGGCGGCGTGGTCGGCGGCGGGTTGGCGACAGGCGGGAAGAACCCGCTGAAGCCGCCGCCGTCACTGCCGCCGCCGCAGGCAGCGAGCAGGATCGACAGGGCGCCGGCGAGCAGCATGGGGCGGAAGGGAATGCGGGACGGAAGGGAAAGCGAACTCATGGTGCGTGGCCGTTCTTTGGAACAAACCGCGCATGCTGTTACTTTCGCATGACGGGTCCGTGAATGACCCGCCGGGTTTCAAGTGCGCCTCAGGGCGTCTGCTGCAGCGACTTCGGCACCTTGTAGCGCTCGCCGTCATAGCGCAGCGTCACGGTGCTGAACTTGGCGGGCAGCGCTTTCTCGACGCAGCCCTGGTCTTCCTGTTCCTGCGCGCGGCTTTGCACCAGCGTGCGCGACAGCTGCAGGTCGGCAAAGCCGTTGCTCGTGGTGCGCGCGACCGACAGCATGGTGCGCAGCTTCTCGAAGTGGCCGGTGCAGGTGGCGTCCCAGCCGCCGTTGTCGTGATCGAGCTCGATCTCCTGCAGCACCTGCTGCAGCTTGTTGCCGCGCTGCACGTACAGGCGCACGGTCTCGCTGGCTTGCGGGCCCGAGGTCGTGCTGTTGCCGCGGTAGCGCACGCGCAGGCCGAAGGCGCGCGTGTCGGGCGACAGCACGTAGCGCGAGGTGTCGACGCGGATTTCCTGGATTGCGGTGGTGGCGTCTTCGTCGAGCGCCTCGGGCAGGAAGATCCGCCCGATCACCGTGTCGCGGTCGGTGTTGCCGTTGTCGGGCCGCTGGATCAGCAGCAGCGCGAGGTCGAAGACCTTGGCGCCCTTGTCCGTGGTTTCGCGCGGCATGGGCAGCACCACGATGCTGCGGCCGGGAAACGCCGGCCAGACCTTGCAGGCGGCCAGCCGCTCGTCGAGCGGCTGCTTCGGATAGAGCTTGGCGTGCATGCGTTCGGCCAACCCGCTTTCGCAGGCGGCGTGGCCCAGGCCGGCGGCCGAGGCCAGGCCCAGCAGGACCAGTGCATGACGCAGGAAGAAGAGGGCGCGCATGGCGGGTGAGTGGATGTCAGGCAGCGTTCGCCGTCGGCACCGAAACGCCTTGCGCGCGTGCAGGCAGCCAGCGCGCCGCGGCGGCTTCGAGCACCGCCTGGTCGCCGCTGCTCTCGAGCACCAGCGCGCCTTCGCTGCCACCGTCGGCCAGCCGGCCGAGCGATGCCAGCACGCGGCGCGTCTGCTGCGCGACCGGTGCGCCGGTGTCGATGAAGCGCAGCGTCGGCGGTGCGTGGCGCTGCAGTTCGTCTTTCACGAGCGGGTAGTGCGTGCAGCCGAGCACCACGGTGTCGACCTGGCCCGCGCCGTCGCCGAAAGGCCCGGCCTGCTCCATGTAGCGCGCGCACAGCGCGGCGATGCCGGGGTTGTCGAAGCCTTCGATGGCTTTCACGAGGCCGTCGCACGGCACGGGTCGCACCGTGGCCGAGCCGCCAAAGGATTCGCGCAGGGCCGCGTACCGGGCGCTGGCCAGTGTGCCGCGCGTGGCCAGCACCGCGATGTGGCCCGTGCGGCTCGTCGCCACGGCGGGCTTGAGCGCCGGCTCCAGGCCCACGATGGGCAGCGCGGGGAATTCGGCGCGCAGCACGTGGATCGCCGCCGTGGTGGCCGTGTTGCATGCCACCACCAGCGCCTTGATGCCGTGCGCACGCAGCAGGTGTTCGACCACCTGGCGCGAGTGCGCAATGACGTAGGCGTCGCCGCGCTCGCCATACGGCGCGTTCGCGGTGTCGGCGAAGTAGACGAAGCGTTCCGTCGGCAGCTCGGCCTGCAGCGCGGCGAGCGTGCTCAGCCCTCCGACGCCGCTGTCGAACACGCCGACCGGGTTCAAGCGACTTCCAGCGGAATGGTCTTGAACTCGCCGCTGGCGATGCGCTTTTGCCACTCGGCCGGGCCGGTGATGTGCGCGCTGGTGCCGCCGGCATCGACCGCCACCGTCACGGGCATGTCGACCACGTCGAATTCGTAGATGGCTTCCATGCCCAGGTCCGCAAAGCCCACGACCTTGGCGGTCTTGATGGCCTTGCTCACGAGGTAAGCGGCGCCGCCCACGGCCATGAGGTAGGCGCTCTTGTGCTTCTTGATGGCTTCGATGGCGACCGGGCCGCGCTCGGCCTTGCCGATCATGGCGATCAGGCCGGTCTGGGCCAGCATCATCTCGGTGAAGCCGTCCATGCGCGTGGCGGTGGTGGGGCCGGCGGGGCCCACGGCTTCGTTGCCGACCGGGTCGACCGGGCCGACGTAGTAGATGACGCGGTTCGTGAAATCGACCGGCAGCTTCTCGCCCTTGGCCAGCATGTCCTGGATGCGCTTGTGCGCGGCATCGCGGCCGGTGAGCATCTTGCCGTTCAGCAGGATCGTGTCGCCCGGCTTCCAGCTCGCCACTTCGGCCGGCGTGAGCTTGTTCAGGTCGACGCGCTTGCTCTTCTTCTCGTCGGGTGCCCAGTTCACGTCGGGCCACAGGTCCAGCGACGGCGGATCGAGGTAGACCGGGCCGCTGCCGTCCATCACGAAGTGCGCGTGGCGTGTGGCCGCGCAGTTGGGAATCATCGCCACGGGCTTGCTGGCCGCGTGCGTGGGGTACATCTGGATCTTGACGTCGAGCACGGTGGCCAGGCCGCCCAGGCCCTGCGCGCCGATGCCCAGGGCATTGACCTTCTCGAACAGCTCCAGGCGCAGCGCCTCGACCTTGCTGAGTTCGGCGCCCGAGGCGGCCTTGGCCTGCAGCTCGTGCATGTCCAGGTCGTCCATCAGGCTTTCCTTGGCCATCAATGCGGCCTTCTCGGCCGTGCCGCCGATGCCGATGCCCAGCATGCCGGGCGGGCACCAGCCGGCGCCCATGGTCGGCACGGTCTTGAGCACCCAGTCGACCACGCTGTCGCCGGGGTTCAGCATGACCAGCTTGCTCTTGTTCTCGCTGCCGCCGCCCTTGGCGGCCACCGTCACCTCGACGGTGTTGCCCGGCACGATCTCGGTGAAGATCACCGCGGGCGTGTTGTCCTTGGTGTTCTTGCGATCGAACTGCGGGTCGCCCACGACCGAGGCGCGCAGCGTGTTGTCGGGGTGGTTGTAGCCGCGGCGCACGCCTTCGTTGATGGCGTCGTCCAGCGAACCGGTGAAGCCGCCCCAGCGCACGTCCATGCCCACCTTGAGGAACACGTTGACGATGCCGGTGTCCTGACAGATCGGGCGGTGGCCCGTGGCGCTCATCTTGCTGTTGGTCAGGATCTGCGCAATGGCGTCCTTGGCGGCGGGGCTCTGCTCGCGCTCGTAGGCCTTGGCCAAATGGGCAATGTAGTCCGCGGGGTGGTAGTAGCTGATGTACTGGAGCGCGGCGCTGATCGATTCGATCAGGTCGGCCTGCTGGATCGTGGTCGTCATGGTGGGGAGTCTTCTTGGAGGGGGAACGCCCTCGATTATCTCAGCCACCAATACCGCAGGCCGGCGCCGGGCGAAAGAGCGCCGGCGCGGGGGGAGGCCGTGTTACCGGGCCGCGGCGCGCGCCTGCGCAATCCAGCCGTCGAAGGTCGCCTGGTGCACCCGAATCCACCCGTCGGTATGCCGCGTCACGTCCTGCATGCTGTTCGCGCCTTCGCTCATGCGCAGGTTCTGCGCGTTGATGTCGCTGATCGGCAGCTTCATCACCTCGAACAGGCGGCCGGCGGCGGGGTTCTTCTCGATGAAGGTCCGGTTGGCGACGATGCGCTGCTCGTTGGCCAGGAAGCCGTAGTTGCGGCCGTTGGGCAGCCGGGTGTCGACCTGTGCGCCGGCCTGCGCGGGCGAGAACGGCACCTGCAGCCAGACCACGTCGGCGCCCGGGCGCAGCACGGCGCTGACCCAGTAGGGCGTCCACGTGTAGTAGAGGATCGGCTTGTCCTGCTTGAAGCGTGCGATGGTGTCGGCCATGAGCGCGGCGTAGCTGCCCTGCTTGTGGGTCACGCTGTCGCGCAGCTGGTAGGCGTTCAGGTGGTTCTCGATGGCCAGTTCGCAGCCCCAGCCGGGGTTGCAGCCGGTGAGGTCGGCCTTGCCGTCGCCGTCGGCATCGAACAGCTTCGCGATGGCCGGGTCCTTCAGCTGCGCGAGGTTGGTGATGTTGTATTGCTCGGCGGTCTTGCGGTCGATCAGGTAGCCCTGCACCGCGCCGTCGGAGTAGGTGCCCTGGCGCCACAGCCTGGCGTCGCCGCCGCTGTTCTTGTAGAAGTCGGCGTGCAGCAGGCTCCAGTGGTTGGCCATGAAGGTGGCGTCGCCATTGGCAATGGCCAGGTGCTCGGTGGCGGGCTCCAGGTCTTTCATCGGCTCGACCTTGTAGCCGAGCTTCTCGAGCGCGCGCATCACCAGCAGCGTCTGGAAGGCTTCCTCGGCGAGCGAGCTTTTCAGCGGCTGAACGGTGATGCCCTGGCCGGGCAGGTCGTTGGCGGCCTGTGCGGTCGCACCGAAGGCGATAAGGCCCAGCGCCAGGAGGCCGCGGGCAAGGAAGAGGCGGGTGGTCTTCATGCGTGGTTGTCCTCCGTGACGGTCAGTGCGCTTGCGCGGAAAGGGCGGGCACGGCGTCGTCGGCGTGCGAGCCGCGCGAGGGCGTGCCCACGAGGCGCTGCAGCAGGCGTAGCGCGAAGCCGGCCGGACCGGTGTGCCACCAGCGGTGGCCGGCGCTGCGGCGCGACTTGCCCATGGCCTGCGTCAGGCGGTCCAGCGTGATCGCCAGCAGCACGATGCCCAGGCCGCCGACGGTGGCCAGGCCCATGTCGAGCCGGCCGATGCCGCGCAGCACCATCTGGCCCAGGCCGCCCACGGCGATCATCGAGGCGATCACCACCATCGACAGCGACAGCATCAGCGCCTGGTTGATGCCCGCCATGATCGAGGGCATGGCCAGCGGCAGCTTCACCTTCACGAGCATCTGCCAGGGCGAGGCGCCGTAGGCGCGCGCGGCCTCGATGAGGTCGGGGCGCACCTGGCGCAGGCCGAGGTTGGTCAGGCGCACCAGCGGGGCGAGCGCGAAGACGATGGTCACGATCACGCCCGGCACGTTGCCGATGCCGAACAGCATGACCACCGGCACGAGGTACACGAAGGCCGGCGTGGTCTGCATGGCGTCGAGCACCGGGCGCATCACGCGCTGGGCGCGGTCGTTGCTGGCCAGCAGCACGCCCAGCGGCAGGCCGATGACCATGCAGAACACCAGCGAGGTCAGCACCAGCGACAGCGTGACCATGGCCTCGGGCCAGATGCCGAGCATGGTCACCAGCATCAGCGACACGACGGTGCCGATGGCCAGCGCGCGGCCGGCGAACTGCCAGGCGAGCAGGCCGATGAGCGCGATCATCGGCAGCGCGGGCAGGGCGGTGAGCAGACCCTGCACCGAGTTGAGCGTGCTGTCGATCGGCAGGCGCACGGTCTGGAAGAAGGGGCGGAAGTGTTCGACGACCCAGCCCAGGCCCTGGTTGATCCAGGCCTCGACGGGCAGCGAGCCGTCCCACAGGCGGTGCAGCGCGAAGCCATTGGTGGCGGTGTCGGCCTGCCCCGCGAGGGCGTGCGCGGTGTTCGCCGGCGCGTCGAGCCAGGCGCTGGCGGTCGAGGTGTCAGGTGCGGCCGAGATGGCTTCCCACGGATCGAGGGCAACAGGGGGCGCGGCGGGCGTGTCCAGGACGGGGGTGTCCAGCAGGGGCGCGTTCAGGTCGGAAGGCAATGTGGTGTCGTTCATCGTTCAAGGTCCTTCGTGAATTCAGTGCGGCTCGGCGGCGAGTGCGGGCGCGGCGTGCGGCGAGACGGGTTCGATCGGCGGCGTGTCGCGGTCGAGGAACTTGAGCAGCGTCGTCTTGCTGATCGCGCCGCAGAAGCGGCCGTCGCCGGCCACGACCGGCAGTGCGCACGGCGCCTGCGCGAGCTGGCCGATCAGGCCGGCCACGGGGGCCTCGGCGTCGATGCGCGGCAGGTCCTCGAGGAAGGCGTGCTGCAAGCCGAGCGGGCCCGAATGCCCGTCGAGCGCACCGCGCAGCGTGTCGGCCGAGACCACGCCCAGGAAGCGCTTGGTCGGGCTGGTCACGTAGGCGAAGTCGCGGTCCTGGTCTTCGAGCAGCTTGAGCGCCGCGCGCGCGCCGCGCTCGGGGTGCTCGCACACCACGGTGAGCGACTTGCGCGCGATGTCGGCCGCCTTGAACACCGCCGCCGCGTCCACGCCGCGCACGAAGCTGCGCACGTAGTCGTCGGCCGGGCTGCGCAAAATCTCGTCGGGCGTGCCGACCTGGATCACGTGGCCGTCCTTCATGATCGCGATGCGGTCGCCGATGCGCATGGCTTCGTCCAAGTCGTGCGAGATGAAGACGATGGTGCGCCGCTGCACCTGCTGCAGCCGCAGCAGCTCCGATTGCATCTCGGTGCGGATGATCGGGTCGAGCGCCGAGAAGGCCTCGTCCATCAGCAGGATCGACGGGTCGGACGCCAGCGCGCGCGCCAGGCCCACGCGCTGCTGCATGCCGCCCGAGAGCTCGTCGGGGTAGCTGTCGCCCCAGCCCGAAAGGCCCACCTGCGCGAGCGCGAGGTCGGCCTGCGCGAGGCGGTCTTTCTTGCGCGTGCCCGACAGCTCCAGGCCGAAGGCGGTGTTCTCGCGCACCGTCATGTGCGGCATCAGCGCGAACGACTGGAACACCATGCTGATGTCCTTGCGGCGCAGTGCGCGCAGCTTGCTGTCGGAGTGCTCGTTGATGTCGGCGCCGTCGATCACGATGCGCCCGGCGGTCGGCTCGATGAGCCGGTTCAACAGCCGCACCAGCGTCGACTTGCCCGAGCCCGACAGGCCCATGATCACGAAGATCTCGCCGGCCTGGATCTCGAAGGTGGCATCGAACACGCCGATCGACTGGCCGGTCTTCGCCAGGATTTCCTTCTTGGAAAAACCTTGGCGGACCAGCTCGAGGGCTTGTTCGGGCGAGTCGCCGAACACCTTGAAGACATGGTCGATGAGAATTCCTTTGGCCATATGCCGGGGCTCCTTGAGTGAAGGGTGGACACAGCACCGCCCCGAAGGGCGGCAACGGCCACGCCATCAGCCCGATGAGGGAGCTGCCCGACAGCGCGCATGAAGATTGCGCATGCGCATGCAATGGCCCGGCGAGCCCCGAGGGCTGCCGACAGGCACTGAAGACGACTTGGCGACGAAGCCAGTGCCCGCCGGATGCTTCATTCGCAGACAACGGGCCTGGTCGAGGGGCGCCGCCTGGATGAGCGTGACGTGGCAATGGGGCCGGAAAAAAGATCCGGCCGGTTTGCCGGGCTGGGCCCGGCGTGAAGGGCCTTGCACCGCGACGGGATTCGCAGATCCGCGAGTAGTGCAAGGGTGACCAACATGACTTGTTGGTCGTCGGAAGCCGCTAATTATAACTTTTTGGCATGACGCGAGTCAACCCACGGGCGTATCGTGTCTGTGGGACCCGGGCGAAAGGCCTCGTCAGATGCGAGCCATTCTTATCGAGACCATACTCGGCATCGCGCCCGACAAGCGGCGCAACCACCCAAGACTGCGGAGCCATTTTTCTCATGACGACTTCTCCCAAGACCCGTGCCGAGCGCGACACCTTCGGCCCGATCGACGTGCCGGCCGACAAGCTGTGGGGCGCGCAGACGCAGCGCTCGCTGCAGAACTTCGACATCTCCGGCGAACAGCAGCCGCGCGAGATCATCAAGGCGCTGGCCCAGGTCAAGCGCGCGTCGGCCGTGGTCAACCACGCGCTGGGCCTGCAGGACGAGAAGAAGACCCACGCCATCGTGGCCGCGGCCGACGAGGTCATTGCCGGCAAGCACCCGGGCGAGTTCCCGCTGGTGGTCTGGCAGACCGGCTCGGGCACGCAGAGCAACATGAACGTCAACGAGGTGCTGGCCAACCGCGCCAGCGAGCTGCTCGGCGGCGAGCGCGGGGAAGGGCGCCTGGTGCACCCGAACGACGACGTGAACCGCAGCCAGTCGAGCAACGACGTGTTCCCCACCGCCATGCACGTGGCGGCCGTGGAGGCCATCACGCACAAGCTGCTGCCCGCCATCGCCAAGCTGCGCGGCACGTTGGCGAAGAAGGCCGAAGACTTCGCCGACATCGTGAAGATCGGCCGCACCCACCTGCAGGACGCCACGCCGCTCACGCTGGGCCAGGAGTTCTCGGGCTACGTCGCGCAGCTGGCGCACGGCGAGGCGCACGTGCGCGCCGCGCTGCCGCACCTGTGCGAACTGGCGCTGGGCGGCACGGCCGTCGGCACCGGGCTCAACGCGCCCAAGGGCTACGCGGAGCAGGTCGCGGCCGAACTCGCGAAGCTCACGAACCTGCCGTTCGTGACCGCGCCGAACAAGTTCGAAGCCATGGCCAGCGTCGATGCGCTGGTGCATGCCCACGGCGCGCTCAAGACGCTCGCCGCCAGCATGAACAAGATCGCCAACGACGTGCGCTGGCTCGCGAGCGGCCCGCGCAGCGGCATCGGCGAGCTGAGCATTCCCGAGAACGAACCGGGCTCGTCGATCATGCCGGGCAAGGTCAATCCGACCCAGAGCGAGGCCGTCACGATGCTGGCCGCGCAGGTGTTCGGCAACGACGTGGCCATCAACATCGGCGGCGCCTCGGGCAACTTCGAGCTGAACGTGTTCCGCCCGATGGTGGCGCACAACTTCCTGCAGAGCGTGCGCCTGCTGGCCGACGGCATGGTGAGCTTCAACGACCACTGCGCCGTGGGCATCGAACCGAACCGCGAACGCATCACGGAGCTGGTGCAGCGCTCGCTGATGCTGGTGACGGCGCTGAACACGCACATCGGCTACGACAAGTCGGCCTACATCGCGAAGAAGGCGCACAAGGAAGGCACGAGCCTGCGCGAGGCGGCGATTGCGTCGGGGCACCTGACGGCCGAGCAGTTCGATGCGTGGGTGGTGCCGGAGAACATGACCGGTCGCTGATCCGCTCTGCAACCCCCAATGAAAAAAGGACCCGCGAGGGTCCTTTTTCGTTGCCGGCCGGTCGATCAGTAGCCGATCGTGTAGCGCTGGCGCGAGTGCGCGGGCTTTTCCAGCTCGTCGATGAACGCGATCGCGTAGTCCTCGAACGTGATCCAGCTGCGGCCTTCGGCGCTCACGAGCAGGTCGTCCTTGCCCAGGCGGAACTTGCCCGTGCGCTCGCCTTCGACGAATTCGGCCGAGGGCGACAGGAAGGTCCAGTCGAGGTCCTTCTCGTTGCGCAGCGCGTCCAGGAACACGCCGCCGGCCGTGGCTTCGGCGCGGTAGGCATCGGGGAAGTTCGGCGTGTCGATCACCTTCAGGCCGGGCGCTGCGAACAGGCTGCCGGCGCCGCCGACCACCAGCAGGCGCTTCACGCCCGCACGCTTCACGGGCTCGATGACGGCCGCGGGCGGCACGGTGGCGAAATGCGCGGCGCTGAACACGGCGTCATGGCCGGCCACGGCCTTTTCGAGGGCGGCGGCGTCGAGCGCGTCGACATCGACGGTCTTGACGTTGGCACGGCCGGCCAGCTTTGCGCTGGCATGGCGGGCGATGGCCGTTACGGTGTGGCCGCGGCGCAGCGCTTCTTCGAGAAGGCGACCGCCGGCACGTCCGGTGGCGCCGAGGATGGCGATGTGGCTCATGAGGGACTCCATTCAAAAGTTGGGAAGGGGATGAACCGCATCTTAGGTTTCTGGTTTCGAAAGAAATACCTCGAATTCCGCGCTTCTTTATTCCTAAAATCGTTCGAATGGACCGATTGAACGCAATGCGGGTGTTCGTGACCGTGGTGGACGCGGGCAGCCTCTCGGCCGCGGCCGACAAGCTCGACCTGTCGCGCCCGGTGGTCACGCGCTACGTGGCCGAACTGGAGCAATGGACCGGCGCACGCCTGCTGCACCGCACGACGCGGCGCCTCAGCCTCACGGCGGCGGGCGAAGAGCTGCTGCCGCGCTGCCGCCAGGTGCTCGAACTCGCGGGCGACATGCAGGCGGCGGTGCGCCACCCGGCCGAGGCGCCGAGCGGGCAGTTGCGCATCACGGCCAGCACCTCGTTCGCGCAGGCGCAGCTGGCCGGCGCGGTGGCCGACTACGTGCGGCGTTATCCGGGCGTAGCGGTCGACCTGGTGCTGCTCGACCGCGCGGTGAACCTGGTGGACGAGCGCATCGACCTTGCGATCCGCGTGTCGTCCGAGATCGATCCGAACCTCATCGCACGCCGGCTCTCGGTGTGCCGCTCGGTGGTCTGCGCGACGCCCGATTACCTGAAGGCACACGGCCAGCCGCAGCGCGTGGAAGAGCTGGCGCAGCGCAACTGCCTCACGCACTCGTATTTCGGCCGCAGCCTGTGGAACTTCACGCGCAAGGCCGACGGCCTGCCGGTCTCGGTGGCCGTGGCCGGCAACCTCTCGACCAACGACGCGGCCAGCCTCATGGCGTTGGCGCGGGCCGGGGCGGGCATCGCGATGCTGCCCACCTATCTGACGTCGGGGTTGCTGCAATCGGGCGAGCTGGTGTCGCTCTTTCCCGATCACGAGCCGCAGGTGCTGGGGGTGTACGCGGTGTACGCCTCACGCAAGCACATGCCGTCTGCGCTGCGCACCTTGCTCGATTTCCTGGCCGAGCGCTTCACCGAAGTGCCGGCCTGGGACACGCCTTCCTAGTGGTGGGCGTTGGCGGCGGCCGCCTCGTTCATCAGCTTGTCGGTGTAGGCGATGGCCATGGCCGAGAACAGGAACGCGATGTGGATCACGGTCTGCGCGATCAGCACCTTGTCGGTGTAGTTGTCCGCGTTGATGAAGGTCTTGAGCAGGTGGATCGAGCTGATGCCGATGATGGCGGTGGCCAGCTTCACCTTGAGCACCGAGGCGTTCACGTGGCTCAGCCACTCGGGCTGGTCCTGGTGGCCTTCGAGGTCCATGCGGCTCACGAAGGTCTCGTAGCCGCCCACGATCACCATGATCAGCAGGTTGGAGATCATCACCACGTCGATCAGCGCCAGCACCACCAGCATGATCACCGTCTCGTTGAGCGAGCCGACCGGAGCGGTGGTCTTGTAGCCGATGCTCGCGATCAGGGCCTGCAGCGCATCCTTGTTGCCGAAGGCGGCTTCGACCAGGTGCAGCAGCTCGACCAGGAAGTGCACCACGTACACACCCTGCGCCACGATCAGTCCCAGGTACAGCGGCAACTGCAGCCAGCGGCTCGCGAAGATGAGCCGGGGCAGTGGCTTCAGCGGGGAACTGCGTGCTGGTACGGGCGCGTTCCGGGCGTCGAAAGGATCGGGGGCGGACATGAAGTAAGAAGACAGGTGTAAAAAGTCGGGCGATTCTAGAGGTCTCCCAGTGACGCACTCGTGATAACCCTGCGAACTAACATCGACCCCGTCAGTGGCCCGTAAGTGCGTGCCCCGACATTACGGCCGCATTCAATCAGGAGACAAGAGCATGAGCAGCGCATCGAAGAACATTGAATCCGTCCTGGTCGAGAACCGCGTGTTCCCGCCCGACGCCCGCGCCACCGAAGGCGCCCGCATTGCCGGCATGGCCGCCTACGAGGCGCTGTGCAAGGAAGCCGAGCAGGACTTCGAAGGCTTCTGGACCCGCCTGGCCAAGGACAACCTCCAGTGGACCAAGCCCTTCACCCGCACCCTGGACGAATCGAAGGCGCCGTTCTACGAATGGTTCGGCGACGGTGAACTCAACGCCAGCGCCAACTGCCTGGACAAGCACATCGGCACCCCCGTCGAGAACAAGACCGCCATCGTCTTCGAAGCCGACGACGGCGCCGTCACCCGCGTCACCTACAAGGAACTGCTGGCCCGCGTGAGCCAGTTCGCCAATGCGCTGAAAGCGCAGGGCATCAACAAGGGCGACCGCGTCATCATCTACATGCCGATGACCATCGAAGGCGTGGTCGCCATGCAGGCCTGCGCGCGCATCGGCGCCACCCACAGCGTGGTGTTCGGCGGCTTCTCGGCCAAGGCACTGCAGGAACGCATCATCGACGCGGGCGCCGTGGCCGTCATCACCGCCAACTACCAGCTGCGCGGCGGCAAGGAACTGCCGCTGAAGGCCATCGTGGACGACGGCATTGCGCTGGGCGGCTGCGACACGCTCAAGACCGTGCTCGTGTACGAGCGCACGCCCACCGCGTGGAACCGCGTCGAGGGCCGCGACAAGACCTTCACCGAAGCGCTGGCCGGGCAGAGCACCGAGTGCGCGCCCGTGCCGGTCAATGCCGAGCACCCGCTGTTCATCCTCTATACCTCGGGCTCCACCGGCAAGCCCAAGGGCGTGCAGCACGCCACCGGCGGCTACCTGCTGTGGGCCAAGCTCACGATGGACTGGACCTTCGACATCCGCCCCGAAGACCTGTTCTGGTGCACCGCCGACATCGGCTGGATCACCGGCCACACCTACGTCGCCTACGGCCCACTCGCGGCCGGCGCCACGCAGGTCGTGTTCGAAGGCATCCCGACCTTCCCGCATGCGGGGCGCTTCTGGGAAATGATCCAGAAGCACAAGGTCTCGATCTTCTACACCGCGCCCACCGCGATCCGTTCGCTCATCAAGGCGGCCGAAGGCGACGAGAAAGTGCACCCGAAGAACTGGGACCTGACCAGCCTGCGCATCCTCGGTTCGGTCGGCGAGCCGATCAACCCCGAAGCGTGGATGTGGTACCACCGGAACATCGGCGGCGAGCGCTGCCCGATCGTCGACACCTTCTGGCAGACCGAAACGGGCGGCCACGTCATCACGCCGCTGCCGGGCGCCACGCCGCTGGTGCCGGGTTCGTGCACCTTGCCGCTGCCGGGCATCATGGCCGCCATCGTCGACGAGACGGGGAAAGACCTGCCCAACGGCGCCGGCGGCATGCTGGTCATCAAGCGGCCGTGGCCCTCGATGATCCGCACCATCTGGAACGACCCCGAGCGCTTCAAGAAGAGCTACTTCCCCGAAGAGATGGGCGGCACGATCTACCTGGCCGGCGACGGCGCGGTGCGCAGTGCCGACCGCGGCTACTTCCGCATCACGGGCCGCATCGACGACGTGCTCAACGTGTCGGGCCACCGCCTGGGCACGATGGAAATCGAATCGGCGCTGGTGTCCAAGACCGACCTCGTGGCAGAAGCCGCGGTGGTGGGGCGTCCCGACGACGTGACCGGCGAGGCCGTGTGCGCCTTCGTCGTGCTCAAGCGCGCGCGCCCCACCGGCGAAGAAGCCAAGCAGATCGCCAACGAGCTGCGTGCCTGGGTCGCCAAGGAAATCGGCCCCATCGCCAAGCCCAAGGACATCCGCTTCGGCGACAACCTGCCCAAGACGCGCAGCGGCAAGATCATGCGGCGCCTGCTGCGCAGCATCGCGAAGGGCGAGGCGATCACGCAGGACACGTCGACGCTCGAGAACCCGGCGATCCTCGATCAGCTGTCCGAGACGAACTGACCCCCGGGATTGGCCGAATCCGGCCAATCCGGAACAGTTGTCACGAGCGCGCTGTACAGAGGTGTAGGACATGGCCGTTTGTGCGGCCATGTGCACCAAAGCGACCTCCTGGCTGAGGTAAAACCGATGTCGTCACCGCGCGCCACGACAGGCGCGCGGCTTTTGTCATCGTGATCGGTTGTTTGCAAGGAGGCGCCACATGGGCGTGAGATCCGCTTTTCTTTTTGTCATCGTGCTGCTCATCGCGGGGCTTGCCGCGCTGAACTGGGGCACGTTGTCCGCACCCACCGACGTGTGGCTGGGCTTCATGAGCGTGTCGGCGCCGCTGGGGCTGATCATGCTGGGGCTCACGGCCGTGCTCGCGGCCTTCTTCCTCGTGTACGTGCTGTACCTGCACAGCTCGGTGCTGCTGGAGACCAAGCGCCACACGAAGGAAATGCAGACCCAGCGCGACCTCGCCGACAAGGCCGAGGCCTCGCGCTTCACCGAGCTGCGCAACTTCCTGGAAGCGCAGGAGAAGCAGCACATGTCGCACAACGCCGACCGGCACACGGCGCTGCTGGCGCGCATGGATCAGCTGGAAAGCGCGGTCAAGCTGCGTTCGGACCAGACCGACAACACGGTGGCGGCGCACATCGGGCAGCTCGAAGACCGCATCGAGCGCCGTCCGGTGCCCAGCGACATCAATCCGAGCATCTGAACGGGCGCGCCGCCGCGCGCTTCGTTTTGCTGCCGGTTACTTCGTCGACAACACCCAGGCTGCGAGCTTCTTCGCATCGGCTTCGCTGACCTGGTTGTTGGCCGGCATCGGCACCGGGCCCCACACGCCCGAGCCGCCCTTGATGATCTTGGTGGCCAGCGAGTTGGCCGCGCCCTTGTCGTCCTTGTACTTGGCCGCGATGTCCTTGAACGACGGCCCGAGCACCTTGCGTTCGACCGCGTGGCAGCTCATGCAGTTCTTCGACGTGGCAAGGGCCAGATCGGCAAAGGCGGGCGCCGCGAGGCCGAGGCCGAGGCCCAGGGCTGCCATCAACATCGTTCTTTTCATGGGGACTGTTTTCGTAAGGGCTGAGTTACATTCGATCCAACGCGATTGTAGGTAGCGCGGTGCACACGCACCGGCGGCGATACCGACCAACTCGGAGGGTATTCGCGATGTGGTTTCTGCTCTTGGGCCTGCTCGGTGTAGCCCTCAAATATTTCGAAGTGGGCATGGTCGCCGGCTGGAGCTGGTGGATCGTGCTGAGCCCGTTCGCGCTGGCGCTGGCCTGGTGGGCCTGGGCCGATTCGTCGGGCTACACCAAGCGTAAGGTCATCGAGCGCGAAGAGCGGCGCAAGCAGGCGCGCATCGATCGCCAGAAGACCAACATGGGCCTGCGCACCAGCAACGGGCAGCAGCGCCCGCGCCGCTGAACTCACGGCTCCGTCACCCGCGCCGCATGCCGACAGGACGCGCGCCATGGACGACGAAGCCGCCACCCACGCCTTGCTCGTCTTCGGGCTGTCGCTGCTGGTCGGGCCGGCCGTCGGCGCGCTGGTCGGGCGTTTCAAGACTTTCTTCTGGGGCGCAGGCATTGGCGCCTTGCTGATCGGCTGCGCCGGCTTGTACGGCGCGGTCACGGTGGGTTGGCAGCGCTACCAGTCGATCGCGGGCACGGCCAGCACGCAGGGCAGCCTGGTCGAGTTCGTGGAGGAGCGCAGTAAGGACAGCAAGGGCTACGTCACCACCACGCGCGCGCCCCTCGTCGAATACACCGCCGCCGACGGGCAGAAGCGCCGCGTCAAAGGCCTGGGCGGCAGCCTGTCGGACAAGGAGTGGGGCGATGCGGTCGAGGTGCGCTACAGCACCGCCGACCCGGCCCAGGCGCTGGTGGCCGACTTCCAGAACATGTGGGGCATCGTCTGGGGGCTCGGCCTCTTCGGCGGCTTTCCGACGATGTTCGGCCTGTTCTTCACCGGCATGGCGCTCAAGGAAGGCCGCAGGGGGCGGCCGGCGCCGGTGCGCGAGCCGACGCCCACGCAGAAGAAATGGCGCACGCGCGGCACGGTGCTGGCGAACGTGGTGTTCCTGGCCGGCTTCGCGCTGGTGTTTCTCTATCCCGACGACAGTGCGATGAAGCAGTTCGGTGCGGGTTTTCTCACCATCGGCGCGGGGGCGCTGCTGCACTTCGTCGTGCAGAGCTTTCCCCCGGCGATGGATTTCGAAGCCCGGGCCATCTTCGCGATCGTAGGTTTAGGCTTCATGGCCTTCGGCTACGGCGCGTGGATGATGGGCTGATGCCGCTTCAGAACTTGTCGAGCACCGCGCCCGAGCTTGCGCTCGAGGCGTTGAACGCGAACTTGGCCTGCACGCCGCGCGTGTAGCGCGGGGCCGGCGGCGTCCAGCCTTCGCGGCGTTTGGCGAGTTCGGCTTCGGGCACGTTGAGTTCGAGCTTCAGTTCGTGCGCGTCGATGGTGATCGAGTCGCCTTCGTTGACGAACGCGATGGTGCCGCCCGCCGCCGCTTCGGGCGCGACGTGGCCGACCACCATGCCCCAGGTGCCGCCCGAGAAGCGGCCGTCGGTGATGAGGCCGACGCTTTCGCCCAGGCCCGCGCCGATCAGCGCGCCCGTGGGGGCCAGCATTTCCGGCATGCCCGGGCCGCCCTTGGGGCCGAGGTAGCGCAGCACCATCACGTCGCCGGCGACGATCTTGCCGGCCAGGATGGCCTGCAGCGCCGACTGCTCGTCGTCGAACACGCGCGCCGGGCCGGTGATGACCGGGTTCTTCAGGCCGGTGATCTTGGCGACCGCGCCTTCGGGCGACAGGTTGCCCTTCAGGATGGCCAGGTGGCCTTCCTCGTACATCGGGTTGTCGATGGGGCGGATCACGTCCTGGTCGGCGCGCGGAACGTCGGGCACGTCGTTGAGCACTTCGGCGATGGTCTGGCCGCTGATGGTGATGCAGTCGCCGTGCAGCAGACCGGCCTTGAGCAGCACCTTCATCACTTGCGGAATGCCGCCGGCCTGGTGCAGGTCGACCGCGAGGTACTTGCCCGAGGGCTTCAGGTCGCAGATCACAGGCACCTTCTTGCGCATGCGCTCGAAGTCGTCGATGGACCACTCCACGCCGGCCGCGTGCGCGATGGCCAGGAAGTGCAGCACCGCGTTGGTCGAACCACCGGTGGCCATGATGACCGCCACGGCGTTCTCGATGGCCTTCTTGGTCACGATGTCGCGCGGCTTCAGGTCTTTCTTGATGGCCTCGATCAGCACCTTGGCCGATTCCTTGGCCGAGTTGGCCTTTTCGTCGTGCGGGTTCGCCATGGTCGACGAGTAGGGCAGCGAGATGCCCAGCGCCTCGAACGCGCTCGACATCGTGTTGGCCGTGTACATGCCGCCGCACGATCCGGTGCCCGGAATGGCGCGCTTCTCGATCTCGTGCAGGTCCTCGTCGCTCATGTTGCCGGCGGCGTTCTGGCCCACGGCTTCGAACACGCTCACGATGTTCAGGTCCTGGCCCTTGTAGCGGCCCGGCAGGATGGTGCCGCCGTAGACGTAGATGGCCGGCACGTTGGCGCGCAGCATGCCCATGAGGCCGCCGGGCATGTTCTTGTCGCAGCCGCCGACCACCAGCACGCCGTCCATCCACTGGCCGCCGACGCAGGTTTCGATGCAGTCGGAGATGACTTCGCGGCTCACCAGCGAGTACTTCATGCCTTCGGTGCCCATGGCCATGCCGTCGGAGATGGTGGGCGTGCCGAACACCTGCGCGTTGCCGCCTGCTTCCTCGATGCCCGCGATGGCCGCGTCGGCCAGCTTCTGCAGGCCCGAGTTGCAGGGCGTGATGGTGCTGTGGCCGTTGGCGACGCCGACCATCGGCTTCTTGAAGTCGCCTTCTTCGTAGCCCATGGCGTAGAACATCGAGCGGTTGGGGGCGCGGCTCTTGCCTTCGGTGATGTTCGCGCTGCGGCGGTTGATCTGGATGGTCTTGGTGTCCATGGTGTCTCTTCTGTCGTGGGGAGATCGTGAGGGGGAAGCGCCAAGTATCGGACTTCTGATTGATTGGTTCCAATCCAATTTGAAGCGTGGATTGATATGCTTGGCATATGAATGAAGCCTTTATCGACCTGCGCGCCTGGCGCCAGTTCGTGGCCGTGGCCGAAGAACTGCATTTCGGCCGCGCCGCACAGCGCCTGCACATGACGCAGCCGCCGGTCACGCAGGCCATTGCCCAGCTCGAGAAAACGCTGGGCGTGGTGCTGTTCGATCGCACCCGAAGGCGCGTGGCGCTCACGCCGGCCGGCGAGGCGCTGCTGCCCGACGTGCGCGAGCTGCTGGCGCGCGCCCAGGCGCTGCCGGCGCGTGCGCGTGCGGCGGCGGCAGGGCAGGTGGGGCGCGTGCGCATCGCTTTTGTCTCGACCGTCGGTTTCGAACAGCTGCCGGCCTGGGTGCGCGAGTTCCGCGTGCTGTGCCCCGAGGTGGCGCTCGAACTGGTCGAGGCCACCGGCGACGTGCAGCTCGAAGCCTTCGCGCGCGGCGAGATCGACGCCGGCCTGATGCTGCATTCGCCGGGCGCCGCGCCGCCGGGGCTGGCCTGCCTGCCGGTCGAGGTGGAGCCGCTGGTGCTCGCGCTGCCGGCCCAGCACCGGCTGGCCGAGGCGCGGCCCGTGCCGCTGGCCGAGGTGCTGGACGAGCCGCTGGTGATCTTTCCGCGCCGCATCGTGCCCTCGCTGCACGACGCGATCTTCGACCTGTACCACGCGGCCGGGCGCACGCCGCAGGTGGCGCAGGAAGCGATCCAGATGCAGACCATCGTCAACCTCGTGTCGGGCGGCATCGGGGCGGCCTGGGTGCCGCACAGCGTGATGCAGTTCCGGCGCGCGGGCGTGGTCTACCGGCAGGTTCACGAGTTCAAGGGCGTGGGGCGCCGCCGCGTGACGCTGCCGGTGTGCGAGACCAGCCTCGTGTGGCCCGCGCAGGCGGCGCACCCGGCGCTGGCGCGCTTCGTGGCCTTCGTGCGCGAGCGGGCAGGTCGCGTGACGGCGTAAGGCTCAGGCGCTGCGCGCCGCCCGGCCGGCGGGCGAGGGCGCATCGAGCGTGGCCGCCAGCAGCGTGTCGAGCCATCCCGCGAAGGCCTGCACCCGCCGCGAGAGGTTGCGCCGGTGCGGAACCACCAGGTGCACCGGCAGCGGCTCGGCGCGCGCGTCGGGCAGCACTTCCACCAGCTCACCGGCCGCCAAGTGCTCGCGCACGTCGTAGGCCGGGATCTGGATCAGGCCCAGCCCCGCCAGCGCGCAGGCGATGTAGGTCTCGGCGTTGTTCGCCGCCACCTGGCTGCGCAGGCGCAGCACCTGGGTCTCGCCGTCGCGCACTTGCCACTCCCAGGGCGCGGCCCGGCCGCTGGTTGGCGAGGCGTAGTTGACCGCCATGTGCTGCGGCAGGTCGGCCGGCGTGCGCGGCGTGCCGTGGCGCGCGAGGTAGGCGGGGCTGGCGCAGTTGATGAGCGTGAAATGCCCCAGCGGCCGGGCCACGAGGCTGCTGCTGGCGAGCGGGCCGACGCGCAGGGCGCAGTCCACGCCTTCGAGCACGAGGTCGACCGCGCGGTCGCTGGAGCCCAGTTCGAGCTCGACCGCCGGGTGGCGTGCAAAGAAATCGGGCAGCGCCGGCGCGATCAGCAGGCGCGCGATGCGGCTGGGCACGTCGACCTTGAGCCGGCCGCTCACGCTGCTGTGCGCGGGCTGGAACTGCTGCTCCATGTCTTCCATGTCGGCCACCAGCGCGCGGGCCCGCTCGAGCAGCACCTCGCCGTCGGGCGTGAGGCCCACGCGGCGCGTGGTGCGATGCAGCAGGCGTGAACCCAGGCGCGCCTCGAGCTGCTGGATGGCGGTCGAGATGGTGGCGCGCGGCAGCGCCAGCCGGTCGGCGGCGCGCGTGAAGCTGCCGGTTTCGGCCACGCGCAGGAAGACCTGGAGGAGTTCGATGCGGTCCATGGCGGCGGGGCTGATTGTTCGTGGTTTTCAGAACAGTTTAGCCTTGAATGAATGATTTATCTGCAACTTGGCGATCAATAGACTGGCGGCTCGTCACACATCCCGTCCCGGGTCTTTCACTCACTCAGAGGAATCCATCCATGTCCGCACGCACGCTCACGAACAAGGTCGCCGTCATCGCCGGCGGTGGCAAGAACCTCGGTGCCCTCATCGCCCACCAGCTGGTCGACGGCGGCGCCCGCGGCATCGCCATCCACTACAACAGCGACGGCTCGCGCGCCGAGGCCGAGCAGACCGCCGCCGCGCTGAAGGCCAAGGGCGCCGACACGTTGCTGGTGCAGGGCGACCTCGCGGTGGTCGAGAACAATGTGAAGCTGTTCGACCAGGCCGTGAAGCACTTCGGCCAGGTCGACCTGGCGATCAACACGGCGGGCGTGGTGATCAAGAAACCGATCCTGGACATCACCGAAGCCGACTACGACAAGAGCTTCGACGCCAATTCCAAGGCGGCCTTCTTCTTCATCCAGCAGGCCGGCCGCACGATGGCCGACGGCGGCAGCATCGTGACGCTGGTGAGCTCGCTGCTCGCGGCCTACACGCCGTTCTATGCCATCTACCCGGCGGCCAAGGCGGCGGTGGAGCACTACACGCGCGCGGCCTCCAAGGAGTTCGGCGACCGCGGCATCTCGGTGAACGCCATCGGCCCGGGCCCGATGGACACGCCGTTCTTCTACGGCCAGGAAAGCCCCGAGGCCGTGGCGTACCACAGCAGCGCGGCCGCACTCAGCAAGTACTCGAAGAAGGGCCTCACCGACATCGAGGACATCGCGCCCATCGTGCGCTTCCTGGTCACCGAGGGCTGGTGGATCACGGGCCAGACGATCTTCGCCAACGGTGGCTACACCACGCGCTGACCCGTCGATATCCGGCAAGATGCGCCCAGGAGGACAACGCAGATGCACACAGTCATGGTGATGGGAGGCGGCTTCGCGCTGCTGGTGGTGTTTCTTCTGGCCGGCCGCTTCATGGGCGACGGCTCGGCGATGGCGCTGGCCGCGGCGGCCAAGTGGTTCATTCCGGCGTGGTTCGTCGGCGCGGGCATCAACATGGCCGTGGGCGTGTTCAAGGCCGGGTACTCGGTGGCCGAGGAGCTGCCGATCTTCCTGTTCATCTTCGCGGTGCCTGCCCTGGTGGCGGGGTTGCTGTGGTGGAAGTTCGGGCGCTGACATTGCCCTGAATGCCCCCGTGGCGGCGGCGTCATTGCGCCACGGCACAATCGTCGGATGCTCATGTATCCGCAGATCAATCCCATCGCCTTGCAGCTGGGGCCGGTGGCCATCCACTGGTACGGCCTGACCTACCTGGCGGCCTTCGCGCTGTTTTATTTTCTGGGCACGCGCCGCCTGCACCACGAGCCGTTCCGTTCGCTGGCCACGGCCGGCGTGTGGCAACGCAAGGACATCGAGGACATCCTGTTCCTGGGCGTCATGGGCGTGATCGTCGGCGGTCGGCTCGGCTACTGCCTGTTCTACAAGCCCGAGTACTACCTCACGCACCCGCTCGAGATTCTTTATGTGTGGCAGGGCGGCATGAGCTTCCATGGCGGCCTGCTCGGCGTGATCGGCGCCATGGTGTGGTTTGCGCGCTCGCGTGCGCGGCCGTTCTGGCAGGTGATGGACTTCGTCGCGCCCTGCGTGCCGACCGGCCTGGCCGCGGGCCGCGTGGGCAATTTCATCAACGGCGAGCTGTGGGGCCGCTTCAGCAGCCCCGAGCTGCCTTGGGGCATGGTGTTCCCGCAAAGCGGTTCGATGCTGCCGCGTCATCCGTCGCAGGTCTACCAGTTCCTGCTCGAAGGGCTGCTGCTGTTCGTCGTGATGTGGCTCTATGCGCGCAAGGAGCGCAAGCAGGGGCAGGTGGCCGCCGTGTTCCTCATCGGCTATGGCGTGCTGCGCTTCGTGGCCGAGTACTTCCGCGAGCCCGACGATTTCCTGGGCCTGCGCGCCCTCAGCCTGAGCCAGGGCCAGTGGCTCAGCGTGCCGATGGTGATCGCCGGCATCGCGCTATGGTTCTGGTTCGGCCGTGCCGGCAAGACGGGCAGCACCGCGCGGGCCTGATCTTTCGGACCCCCGCACAACGCGGCGCAGCACCTTCGGGTGCGCGCCGCTTTTTTTCGTCCGTCTCAGGGTAATTCCGGGCCGCACAGGCAGGGCGCGGCCCTTGCATTGCGTTAACCATGCACTCACAATTATGCGTAATTACAGGAAATTACGCGAAACGCTCACCGACTTTCCGAGTCTTCAACGCATGCGCCTGGTCCCCAATTCCCTCCACGACGAAGTCGCCGCCACGCTGCGCGAGCAGATCTTCGACGGCACGCTGGCGCCCGGCAGCTTCGTGGACGAGGTGGCCCTGTGTGAACGGCTGTCGATCTCGCGCACGCCGCTGCGCGAGGCGCTGAAGGTGCTCACCGCCGAAGGCCTGCTGCGCCACGAGCCGCGCCGCGGCTGCTTCGTGAACGAGGTGACCGAGCGCGACCTCGACGAGATCTTTCCGGTGATCGCGCTGCTCGAAGGGCGCTGCGCCTACGAGGCGGCGCGCAACGCCAGCGACGCCGAGCTGAACGAGCTCGACGCGCTGCACGAGCGCCTGGTGCGCCATGCCAAGGCGCGGCGCATCAACGACTACTACGCCACCAACCACATCATTCACGAGGCGATCATCAAGCTCGCCGACAACAAGTGGCTGGCCCAGGTGATCGGCGACCTGCGCAAGATCCTGAAGCTCGCGCGGCTGCAGCAGCTGCACGCGCCGGGGCGGCTCGACCAGAGCCTGTCGGAGCACCTGGCCGTGTTCGCCGCGCTCAAGGCGCGCGACAGCGAAGGCGCCGATGCCGCCATGCGCACCCACATGACGCGCCAGCGCGAAGCCTTGCGCGAAGTGATGCAACAGCAGAAATCCAGGGTGATGCCATGACAGGCGCCACCCATCCAGCCAACGGCACAGGAGCAGATCGATGAGTGCGACCGAGTGGTTCCAGGCGCGCCTGCGCATGGGCGAATCGTCCAAGGTTCCCGTGGCGAGCAACGGCGCCACGAAAGGCCCGGCCCGTCACACGCCCAAGCCCAGCGCCCGCACCACCGCCGAGCGGCTGCAGGCCACGCTGCGCAAGGCCGACGAGGCGCTGTCGCCGCGCACGCTGCGCCGCGTGCTGGCCGAGCTGCAGGCCGTGATCGATCCGCGCGTGAGCGAGGTCGAGGGCGGCCGTCGCGCCCATGCCATCGCGCAGGCCTACGCCGGCGCCTCGCCCGAAGAGCGCCGCGACTACTGGGCGCTCATGAGCGAGCATTTCGCCGCCGACGCGGGCAAGCTCAAGAGCGCGCGCGATCAGCACCAGAGCGCCGTCGGCACGCCCGACGAAGGGCAGGCGGAGCTGCGCCTGCGCCGCGCGCTGGTGTCGCCGCGCATGCGGCTGCTGCAGCGCTTCGCCGTCGAGCCCGGCGGCATGCGCTTCCTGGTCGACCTGCGCGCCGACCTGCTGCCGTGCCTGAAGTCCGACAAGCGCCTGCTCGCGCTCGAGGCCGAGCTGGAGCACCTGTTCTCCACCTGGTTCGACGTGGCTTTTCTCGAGCTGCGCCGCATCGACTGGAACTCGCCGGCGTCGCTGATCGAGAAGCTCATCCGCTACGAGGCGGTGCACGACATCAAGAGCTGGTCCGACGTGAAGAACCGCCTGGACGACAGCGACCGCCGCTGCTACGGCTTCTTCCATCCGCGCCTGCCGAACGAGCCGCTGATCTTCGTCGAGGTGGCGCTGGTCGACCGCATCAGCGAAGGCATCATGCCGCTGCTCGACGAGGCCGCCGTGCCGGTGCAGCCGGCCAAGGCCACCACCGCGATCTTCTATTCGATCAGCAACACGCAGACCGGCCTGCGCGGCGTGAGCTTCGGCGACTCGCTCATCAAGCGTGTGGTCGAGACCCTGCAGGACGAGCTGCCGCGCCTGAAGACCTTCGCCACGCTGTCGCCCATTCCGGGCCTGCGCGCGTGGCTCGCCAAGAACGCCGGCGAACTGCTGCCCCGCCTGGACGAGAAGCGCGAAGCCGAACTCGGCCGCCTCGTCGGCTCGGTGCCGCCCACGGCCGAGCGCCTGCTGGCAGCGGTCGATGCAGCAACAGAACTCGACGCGAAATCGCCGCTGCGCCAATGGCTGCTGCAGGCCACCGCCGAGTACCTGGGTCGCACGCTGGTCGACGGCACGCCGGCCGACCCGGTGGCGCGCTTCCACCTGGGCAACGGCGCGCGCGTCGAACGGCTCAACTGGGCCGGCGACCCGTCGGCCAAGGGGCTCAAGCAGTCGTACGGCCTCATGGTCAACTACCTGTACGACCTCAAGCGCCTGGACCGGCATCGCGCCTGGCTGGCCGAAGGCAAGATCGCGGTTTCGGGAGACATCGAAGGCCTGTTCCTCAAAAAAGGCTGAGTCCGTTCGCTTTGCCGCGGCAGCGCTGCGGCCCGCACCTTGACCGCCGGAGGGCGGCAACATCTACAACGACGACGACAGGAGACGAGACAGATGACGCAACAGAGTTTTCAACGACGCGATGTGCTGCGCGTCGCCGCAGCAGCCGGGGCCGTGGCCCTGTGCGGTGGCGCACGTGCCCAGGGCTGGCCGACCAAGCCCGTGACCATGGTGGTGCCGTTCCCGGCCGGCGGAGGCACCGACGCCTTCGCGCGCCCGCTGTCGGCCCAGTTCTCCCGCGCGGCGGGCCAGACGCTGGTCATCGACAACCGCGGCGGCGCCGGCGGCACGGTGGGCGCGAGCATCGCGGCCAAGCTGCCGGCCGACGGCTACTCGCTCTTCATGGGCGCCGTGCACCACGCGATCGCGCCGTCGATCTACCCCAAGCTCGACTACGACCTCGAGAAAGACTTCGTGCCCCTGATGCTGCTGGCCAACGTGCCGCAGGTGGTGGTGGTCAACCCGAAGCGGGTGCAGGCCGCGACCATCCAGGAGCTCATTGCCACCGCCAAGCGCAACCCCGGCAAGCTCAACTACGGCTCGGCCGGCTCGGGCACCTCGCACCACCTGGCGGGCGAGCTGTTCAAGCTGCAGACCGGCACCTTCATCACCCACATCCCGTACCGCGGCGCGGGCCCGGCGCTGTCCGACCTGATCGCGGGCAACGTCGACCTGATGTTCGACGGCCTGGGTTCCTCGGCGCAGCACATCAAGGGCGGCCGCATCAAGGCGCTCATGGTGGCCGGCGCCAAGCGCAACCCCGCATTCCCCGACGTGCCCTGCGCCGCCGAAGTCGGCCTGCCCGACTACACCGTCACCACCTGGTACGGCCTGTGGGCGCCCAAGGGCACGCCGGCTGAAGCGCAGACGCAGATCATCGACACGATGAAGAAGGCGCTGGGCACCGACGAGCTGAAGGCCATCTGGGCCCAGAACGGCTCCGAGATCCCGAACGTCACGAACGCCGCCTACGGCCGCTTCGTCAACGCCGAGATCAAGCGATGGGCGACCGTCGTGAAGGCCTCGGGCGCCAAGCTCGAATGACCGAGCGGCAGGTCTCGCTGCGCCGCGAAGGCGCCGTGGCGCTCGTCACGCTGTCGAACCCGGGGCGTCTCAATGCCATGACGCGCGCCATGTGGCGCGCGCTGCGCGCGGTGTTCGACGGCCTGCACAGTGACACCGCGCTGCGCTGCGTCGTCGTGCGCGGAGAGGGCGGTGCCTTCTGTGCGGGCGGCGACATCTCCGAGTACCCCTCGTTCCGCTTCGAGGAAGCGAGCCTGCGCGAATTCCACGAGAACGAAGTCTGGGCCGCGCTGCAGGCGATGCTCGACTGCCCGCTGCCGCTGGTGGCGCAGATCGAAGGCGCCTGCATGGGTGCCGGCGTCGAGATCGCCAGCTGCTGCGACATCCGCCTGGCTGGCGCGTCGGCGAAGTTCGGCGCGCCGATCGCGAAGCTGGGCTTTCCGATGGCGCCGCGCGAAGCCGCGCTGGTGCACGGCGCCATCGGCGACGTGCTGGCGCGCGACATGCTGCTGGCCGCCGGCGTGCATGGCGCGCAGCGGCTGTACGACGCGGGCTTTCTGCTGCACGTGCTGCCAGACGCCGAAGTGCCGGCTGCCGCGCAGGCGCATGCGGCGCGCATTGCCGCGCTGTCGCCGCAGGCCGCGCGCCTGCACAAGGCCACCTTCACCGCACTGAAGAGCGGCGGCGCGGCGGCACAGCAGCTGCTGGCCACCGCGTACGACTATGCCGACACCGCCGAGCACCGCGAAGGCATCGATGCCTTCCTGGGCAAGCGCCCTCCGAATTTCCGACCTTCCTGAGCCTGCCGTTTGATGATGACGAAGATGATGAAGACGAAGTCCTCCCCCAACGCCAACCTGTTCGCCGCCTTGCGCGCCGCCTTTCCCGCCGACCTCGACGCCATCGCGGTCGAGACCGACAACGGCCTGCACTATTCGTGGCGCGACCTCGACCGCGCCAGCGCGATGATCGCCAACCTGCTCGACGGCCTGAAGCTCGAGAAGGGCGCGCGCGTCGCCGTGCAGGTCGAGAAATCGGTCGAGGCCATGCTGCTGTACCTCGCGACCCTGCGCGCGGGCTACGTGTTCCTGCCGCTCAACACGGCCTACCAGAGCGCCGAGATCGAGTACTTCATCGGCAACGCCGAGCCCGCCGTGGTCGTGTGCACCGGCCGCAACGCGGCCTGGGTGCGCCCGATTGCCGAAGCAGCCGGCACGCGCCATGTGTTCACGCTGGACGACGACCGCACCGGCACGCTGCTCGACGCCGCGGCGCGCTGCAGCGACCGCCACACCGTGGCCATCAAGAAGCCCGACGAACTCGCCGCCATCCTGTACACCAGCGGCACCACCGGCCGCAGCAAGGGCGCGATGCTCACGCACCGCAACCTGCTGTCGAACGCCGAAGTTCTCAAGGACTACTGGGGCTGGACGAAGGGCGACGTGCTGATCCACGCGCTGCCGATCTTCCACGTGCACGGCCTGTTTGTGGCGTTGCACGGTGCGCTGCTCAACGGCAGCAAGATCCTGTGGTTCTCGAAGTTCGACCCCAAGCGCATCGTCGCCAAGCTGCCCGAGGCCACCGTGTTCATGGGCGTGCCCACGCTCTACGTGCGCCTGCTGGCCGAGCCGGGCCTCACGCGCGAGGCGGTGCGCACCATGCGCCTGTTCGTCGCGGGCTCGGCGCCGCTGCTCATCGAGACCTTCGACGAATGGCGCGAGCGCACCGGCCACACCATCCTCGAGCGCTACGGCATGAGCGAGACCGCCATGCTCACGTCCAATCCGTATGACGCCAAGAAGGGCGAGCGCCGCGGCGGCACCGTCGGCTTCGCGCTGCCGGGCGTGCAACTGCGCGTGCGCGACGACGGGGGCAAGGACCTGCCGGTCGACGAAATCGGCGGCATCCAGGTGAAGGGCCCCAATGTGTTCGCCGGCTACTGGCGCATGCCCGAGAAGACGAAGGAAGAGTTCACCGCCGACGGCTTCTTCAAGACCGGCGACGTGGGCAAGATCGATGCGCGCGGCTACATCACCATCGTCGGGCGCAGCAAAGATTTGATCATCAGCGGCGGCTACAACGTCTACCCGGCCGAGATCGAGGGCTACATCAACGAGATGGCCGGCGTGGCCGAAAGCGCGGTCATCGGCGTGCCGCACCCCGACTTCGGCGAGGTGGGCGTGGCCATCGTGATCCCCAAGGGCGGCGCCACGATCGACGCCGACGCCATCGTGGCCGAGCTCAAGGCCAAGCTGGCGAACTTCAAGATCCCGAAGCGCTGCTTCGTCGTGCCGGAACTGCCGCGCAACACGATGGGGAAGGTGCAGAAGGCGTTGCTGCGGGCGGAGCACAAGGGGCTGTTCGCCGCCTGAGCCCCGCCGCGCGCCCGGGCTTCAGGCGGCGGGCGCGAGCCCGTTCATCAGCCCGCTGCGCGCGTGGCAGTTGATGTACTCGTAGCTTTGCTCGTCGGCCTTCAGCACCGACACCTCGTGGTACAGGCGCAGGCGCAGCTCGAAGTTCAGCGCCTGCACGTAGCGCATGAAGCTGCCGAAGATCGCGACGTGCGTCGGGTGCGACTCGGCCCAGCGCTCCATGTCGGCCAGCGAGCGCCAGTAGCTCAGGCCGAAGGACTTCTGCAGCGGTGCACCGTGTGCGTCGAGGTGGTGCATGAAGCGGTTGCTGTAGCAGCCGATGGGCAGACCCTGGTCGCGCAGGAAGTCCATGCCTTCGCGCAGCACCGGGGCCATGTCTTCCAGGTAGAGCTGGCGTTCCTGGCCGGTGGTCTCGGTCCATTCCTGGCCCGAACGGATCATCGCGAGGTGCGTGTGGCCCGCGATGCGCACGCGCTGGCCCGGTGCAGGCGTGCCGGCGATCACCGCGCGCGTGCCCGAAGGCGCGAGCGCGTCGGCCTGCGCGAGCGGGAGTCGATCGCGCATCGACCCCCAGTAGCCGTGCTCCTGCAGTTCGCCGCTCACACCGCCCATCACCACGCCGATGCCCTCGAGGCGGTCGGGCGTGCTGAACAGGGTCTCGAAGTGCGCAGCACGCGGGGATGCGATTTCTCGGAAGTAGCCGAGGCCTTCATGCAAGCGCTCGTCGGCGTTCCACCAGGCCTCGATGGCGGGCGTGGCACACCAGCGCGCGAACGCCGCCGCATCGTGCCAGTAGGCGATGGCGATCATGTTGTCGTACCCGTCGGCGTCGACACAGTGGGCCAGGTCGTGGTGGCCGGGGCCGTCGGGCAAGGCGAAGTCGCGGGCGATCTTCAGGAGCGCGGCGCAGGCCCGACCCTGCATCGCCGGGCCGCGCGACTGCACGCCGAAGTAGCCCATCACGACCTGGGTCGTCGCCGCGGGCGCGCGCGCCGACCAGCCGGGGTAGGGCGGGGTGTGGTCGTCTGCCACGCGGCGCTCGCGGGTGCGCGGGCAGCGCAGGTGCTCGGGGATGGCCGATTCCATGGTGCGGCTCCGTGGTCGGCTCAGGCCGCGACCGGCTCGGGCACGCTGCCCTCGGGCTCCGGCGTGAGCTGCACCACCACGGGCGTGCGCCGCGTCTTGTTCAGCAGCAGCTGCGTGACGTCGGGCCGCGAATAGTGGCCGCTCGGATCGGCCGCCGCCTTGGCGAGCGCGATCATGCTGAGGTCGATGTCGGCGATCACCAGGCCTTCGGCGTCTTCGGCCAGCGGCGTGCCCAGTGGCGAACCGTCCGGGCCGTAGATGCGCGCATGGCCGCCGCCGACGCCCAGCATCTGCCGCTTGCCGTCGTCGGTGCACATCAGCTCGCTCATCGCCTTCGACACCGTGGCGCAGGGCGCGATGACGAAGCAGCCGCCCTCGACCGCATACACCTGGCTCGCGGCGTTGTTGACCTCATGGCCCAGCGCGTAGGCCGCGCCGCGATAGAGCGAAAAGCTCGGCCACGCGCCGCAGTGGATCTGCTCGTTCTGCGCATACATCGCGTACTTGCTCAGCGGCTGCAGGTGCTCCCAGCAGCACAGCGAGCCGATGTTGCCCAGCGGCGTCTGGACCACATGCAGGTCGGCGCCGTCGCCTTCGCCGAACACGGTGCGTTCCACGTGCGTGGGCTTGAGCTTGCGGCGCGTCTGCACGGTGCGGCCCTGGTCATCGATCAGCGCCTGCGCGATGTAGAGGCTGCCCGCCGCTTTCTCGCTGTAGCCGAGCGAGAGCCAGATCTTGTGCTGGCGCGCCGCCGCCTGCAGGCGTTCGAACTCGGGCGAGCCGATGACCAGCGAGTTGTCGTGGTAGCGCTGCACGAACTGCATGCCCCAGGCCGGCGAATCGAGCCAGACCCACCACGGGTAGCCCGGCACCCAGGTCTCGGGAAAGGCGATGAGCTGCACGCCCTGTTTCGCGGCCTGCGCCATGAGGTCGATGGTCTTGTCGATGGTGGCGTCGAGGTCGAGGAACACAGGCGCGGCCTGCACGGCGGCGACGCGGAGCTGGGGGTGGACGGTGGTCGGCATGGGGTGTTCTCCAGGGGGCAATGAACGTAACGAAATCCCCACTGTGCGCACCGGGTTTGCGCGGTGGCATGCGGGTTGCATGAAGCGTAAATTCGCGCCGCCGGAACGCCTTGACCCGGATTGGCGGCGTTCTTGTTCCAGCGTTGCATGTGCCTTGCGAAGGCCTTCCGAGGACCCCGATGACCCCCTTGCTCAGCACCGATGCCGTCCCGCGCGACCAGCGGCTCGCGTACTGGACCGACATGATCTGCAATGTCTACGTGCAGCTCGAATGCGACGCGGTGCGCACCGGCGACGGCGGCGACTTCGAGGGCAGCATCCGCCAGCACGCACTGCCCGGCCTCGGCATGTCGGTCGTGACCTCGCGGGCGCAGAAGGTGATGCGCACGCCGGGCCACATCGCGGCGTCGAGCGACGACTGTTTTCTCGTGAGCATCCAGGCGCGCGGGCAGGGCGTGGTGCGCCAGGACGGGCGCGACGCCGTGCTCGGCGCCGGCGACTTCGCGCTGTACGACAGCACGCGGCCTTACCAGCTGCTGTTCGACCAGCCCTTCGAGCAGATCGTGCTCAAGCTGCCCGGCGAGCGGCTGCGCAGCGAACTGCGCGACACCGAGGCGCTCACAGCCACCACGGTGTCGGGGCGCGAGGGCGCGGGGCACCTGCTGCTGGGCATGATCCGCACGCTGCGCGAGGACTTCGACGCGCTGCAGCCGGCCTCGGCGCTGGCGGTGGCCCATGGCGTGCAGAACATCCTCGTGGCCGGCCTGCAGACGCTGCCCGCGGCGCACGCACCGGCGCTCAGCAAGCTCACGGCGTACCACCTCGCGCGCGTGAAGCAGCGCATCGACGAGCAGCTGGCCGATCCGACGCTGTCGGTGGGCACGCTGGCGGCGCAGCTGGGCATGTCGGTGAGCCACATCCACCGCGTGTTCAAGAGCGAGCCGCTGACGCCCTCGCAGTACATCTGGGAGCGCCGGCTCGACGCATGCAGCCGCGACCTGCTGGAGCCGCGCCTGGCAGGGCGGCCCGTGGGGGAGATCGCGTACGGGAGGGGGTTCAACGACGCGGCGCATTTCAGCCGCGCGTTTCGCGAGCGCTTCGGGTGTTCGCCGCGCGAATGGCGGCAGCAGCGCTCGCCGCAATGACCGCGGCCACGGCGCATCGGCCGTCGCCGGGGTGACCGGGGCTGCTTACTGGACCAGCAGCACCGAGATGTCGGTCTCGGCCACGACCTTGGTCGCGACCGAGCCCATCAGCGCGCGGCCCAGGATGCCGTGGCCGTGCGTGCCCAGCACGATCAGCTCGGCCTTCGATTCGGTGGCCGACTTGAGGATTTCCTCGGCCGCGTGGCCGTGGCGCGCATCGGCAGTGAAGTTGGCCACGCCTTTCTCGGCGAACCAGGCCTTCACCGGGTCGAGCACCTTGGCGTTTTCCTCGGCGTAGTACTCGGTGACGATTTCCTTGCTCAGGTGGCGCGCCACGTGGCCGGAGATGCCGGTGCAGACATTGACCACCACCAGCTCATGGCCGTCCACGAACATGGCGCGGTTGGCGAGCAGATAGTTGAGGGCCTTTTGCGTGTAGGCGCTGCCGTCGACTGCAATGAGGATTTTCATGGCTTTCCTTCTACGACTGTGAACAAGTGCCGCATAGGATGGCACAGGAAAGCCACGGGGTGTTTGATATGCCTCAGCCCCGCAGGCCCTTCCAGAGCATGTAGGCGGCCAGCAGGTACAGGATGCTCGCGAACACGCGCTTGAGCTTCTTCACCGGCAGGCTGTGCGCGGCCCTGGCGCCCAGCGGCGCGGTGAACACGCTGCAGGCCGCGATCACCACGAGCGCGGGCAGCCAGATGTAGCCGAAGGCGCCGGCCGGCAGGCCCTGCACCGACTGGCCGCTGAGCACATAGCCCAGCACGTTGGCCACCGCAATGGGAAAGCCCAGCGCCGCGCTGGTCGCCACTGCGTTGTGGATCGCCACGTTGCACCAGGTCATGAACGGCACGCTGATGAAGCCGCCGCCCGCGCCCACCAGGCCCGAGATGAAGCCGATGGTGCCGCCCGCCGCGAGCTGGCCGCCGGTGCCCGGCATCTGGCGCGTGGGCTTGGGCTTCTTGTCGAGGAACATCTGCGTGGCCGAGAAGCCCACGAACAGCGCGAAGAAGATCGCCAGCGCCGTGCCCTTGAGCAGCGCGAACACGCCCAGGCTGCCCGCGAGGCTGCCGATCACGATGCCGGGCGCCAGGCGCTGCACGATGTCCCAGCGCACCGCGCCGCGCTTGTGGTGCGCGCGCACGCTGGACACCGACGTGAAGATGATCGTCGCCATCGAGGTCGCGATCGCCATCTTCACCGCCAGGTCGGCCGGCACGCCGCGCTGGCCCATGATGATCGTGATGAACGGCACCATCAGCATGCCGCCGCCGATGCCCAGCAGGCCGGCGAGGAAACCGGTGCCCAGGCCGAGCGCGGCGAGTTCGGCGATCAGGAGCGGGTCGAGCAGGGCAGCGAGGTTCACGGGAGGATGGGGAAAGAACGAGCGGCTGAAAAAGCAACGGCCCCGTGCGGTGAAGCAGGGGGCCGTTGCGGGAAAAGGTGTCTGCAGATGGTGTGCCGGACCCGCATCCTGAACCAGGGTTCAGGTGGGCGAGGGCAGCAGGACTTCGGGTTCATCTGACGCGAGATGATCACGCCCGTCAAGCGATGTACCAAGCCCGGCTCCGGAGAGCATTGGAACAAGGAAATATTAAGCCCGACACGTCTGCAGACAAAACGGATTTTACGCCCCGGATGTGCCGGGCCGCGTGCCCTCAGAGCAAATGTCCATCGCCCGCCAGGGCCTGATCAAGTCTCTGAATGAGCTGGGCGGCCTTCGGGTCGGTGTCGGCGGCGGTTTCTTCGGTGCTGCTGGCAACCGCAGGGGCCGGTGCCGCGGCAGCAGCGGCAGAACTGGCCTGTTGGGCCGCGAGATCGAAAGCCAGGTTCAGCGAGGCGAGCACGGCGATGCGGTCGCGTGCCTTCACCTTGCCCGCATCGCGGATCTTGCACATGGCCGCGTCCACGCGGTCGACGGCCTCGCGCAGTTGCGCTTCGCCGCCGTCGGGACAGCCGAGCAAATAGCTCTGGCCCATGATCTGTACTTCAATCTGCTTCATGCGTGATGGGAATCTTCGGAAGGGGGTTCGGCCGGCAGCCGTTCGAGCAGGGCATCGAGGCGGGTGCGGGCCGCGGCGAGCCGCGACTTCAGGCCGTCGCGTTCACGCGTGAGCGCATCGACCTGTTCCTGCAGCAGCGCGTTGGTGCGCTGCACCTCTTCGTGACGCACGAGCAGGCGTTCCACACGCTCGGCGATCTGGTCGATGGGGCTGGAGGCGGGCATGGTTGGCGATTGTAGTTTCCCGGGAATTCGGAACATCCGGCGCACCGCGCGGGGCGCGCACCGGACGTGGCCGAGATTCTGGGGCCTGCGCCGCTCGTGATCAAACACGGTGTGGTGTGCGCGCCCCGTGGGCGCCCCGTGGGCCTAAAATCTCGCCCGTTGGTGCTCGCGGCGTGGTTCGCACGGCGCAGTTCAACGGGAAGCAGGAGTGGACGCCCCCCGGGGCCGAAGCCGCCTGCGCTGCCCCCGCAACGGTCAAGCAGACGACGCCGCAACGCGTCACCCCTTTCCATCCAGCCACTGGGCGCCCTGAAACAGGTGCCTGGGAAGGCGGCAAAGGGTCGATCTGCCAGCCCGGATACCGGCCAACAAGGCGGCTGCCGCATCGGCAGCCATGACGCCCATGGCGCCGGCGGGGAAGCCGGCCAGGGCATAGAAGTTCGTTCGGTTCACCCCATGATTTCCTGTGTTTCCCTCTCCAGCGGCCGCGCCAGCGTGCGCCGCAACCGTCCCGCGTGCCTGCCGCTGACGCTTGCCCTGGCCTCGGCCTTCGGCGGCCTGGCCCTGGTGCCGCTGGCCGCGCAGGCGCAAGCCGCCGCAGCAGCATCTGCCACGCTCGACGAGACCGTCGTCACCGCCAACCGCACGCCGCAGGCGCTGTCGGACCTGGTGGGTGATGTCTCCATCGTCGACCGCAAGACCATCGAGCGCAGCGGCGCCATCGGCGTGGCCGACGTGCTGGCGCGCCTGCCCGGCATGGAGATCTCGCGCAGCGGCGGCGTGGGCAACGCCACCAGCGTGTTCATCCGCGGCGCCGAATCGCGCTTCACCGCGGTCTACCTCGATGGCGTGCGCATCGATTCGCAATCGACCGGCGGCGCCGGCTGGGAGGGCATTCCGCTCGCGCAGATCGACCGCATCGAAGTGCTGCGCGGCCCGGCCGCCGCCGTGTACGGCTCGGACGCCGTGGGCGGCGTGATCCAGCTCTTCACCAAGCGCGGCGAGGAGGGCGTGTCGCCCTACGCCGGCATCGGCTTCGGCAGCCACGGCCTGCGCAAGATCGAAGGCGGCGTGAGCGGCAAGTCGGGCCTGCTCGACTACTCGTTCGGCGTGGCGCACGAGGAAAGCAAGGGCTTCAACATCCAGCCGATCGCCAAGCGCACGCCCTCGAAGGACGGCTTCACCAACCCCGACCGCGACGGCTACCGCAGCACTTCGGGCAACCTGAAGCTGGGCTTCCAGATCACGCCCGACCAGCGCATCGACGCCACCTTGCTCACCAGCAACACCGAGGCGGCCTACGACCCGTCGGTGAGCTTTCGCACCAGGCCGCCGATCACCTTCCGCAACGACGTGTCGACCAACGAGCTGCGCACCGCCGGCCTGACCTGGTCGGCCAAGTGGAACGACATCTACAGCACCCGCCTGCAGGTGACCGATTCGCAGACCGTCTACAAGACCCAGCCCTCGTTCTACCGCACCGAGACCCGCCTGCGCGGCTACCTGTTCCAGAACGAATTCCGTTTCGGCGCGCACCTGGTGACCGCCACCCTCGAGCGCCGCGAAGACGCGCTCGAGAACGCGCCGACCACCTCGGCCAAGCTGTTCTCACGCGACCGCTCGCAGAACGCCGCCGCACTGGGCTACGGCTACGTGAAGGGCCCGCATTCGCTGCAGCTGCATGTGCGCCATGACGACGACAGCGAGTTCGGCGGCAAGACCACCGGCAGCGCCGCCTACGGCTACGCGATCACGCCGAGCCTGCGTGCCACCGTGTCGGCCGGCACCGCGTTCCGCGCACCCACGCTGTACCAGCGCTTCAGCGAGTACGGCCTGGCGAGCCTGCAGCCCGAATCGAGCCGCAACGTCGAACTGGGCCTGCAGTACACGGCCGGCGCCACGCAGGCCGGCATCGTGCTGTACCGCAACCGCGTGCAGAACCTGATCGTGTTTGACGGCAGCGCCAAGGGCTGCCAGTCGTCGTTCGGCTGCTATGCCAGCACGGCGCGCGCACGCTACCAGGGCGTGACGCTCACGGGCGGCCACCGCATCGGCGACGTCACGCTGCGCGCCTCGCTCGACTACCAGGACCCGCGCGACCTCGCCACCGACCACCTGCTGGCACGCCGCGCCCGGGCTCACGGCACGCTGGGCGCCGACTGGCGCATCGCCGGCTGGACGCTGGGCGCCGAGGTCCAGAGCTCGGGCAAGCGCTACGACGACGCGGCCAACACCGTCAAGCTCGGCGGCTACACGCTGCTGAACCTGTCGGCCAGCAAGCAGATCATGCGCGACCTGAACCTGGTGGCGCGCGTGGACAATGTGGGCGACAAGGACTACCAGTTCGCACGGCTCTACGCCACCGGGGGCCGCACCGCGTACGTCGGACTCAAGTGGACTCCGCAGTAAACACCCGCCGCTCTTCGCCCGGCGCAGCTGTCACCTGCGCCGCGGTGCTCGTGGCCGCGCCGGCCTCGGGGCAGGGCAAGACCACAGTCGCCGCCGCGCTCGCGCGGCTGCACGTGCGCCAGGGCCGCCGCGTGCGGGCCTTCAAGTGCGGTCCCGACTTCCTCGATCCGCACTGGCTCGCGCTGGCCACCGGCGCGCCGGTGCATTCGCTCGACCTGTGGATGACCGGCGAGGCCGACTGCCGCGCGCGCCTGCATGCCGCCGCGAGCGAGGCCGACCTGGTGATCGTCGAAGGCGTGATGGGCCTGTTCGACGGTACGCCCAGCGCGGCCGAACTGGCCGAGCACCTGGGCCTGCCGGTGCTGGCCGTGATCGACGCCCAGGCCATGACCGGCACCTTCGGCGCGCTGGCCTACGGCCTGCAGAACTTCCGCCCGGGCCTGCCCTGGGCCGGCGTGCTGGCCAACCGCGTGGCCAGCGAGCGCCATGCCGACATGCTGAAGGACGCCTTGCGCGACCCCGGCGACTGGCTCGGCGCCTTGCCGCGCAGCGCCGATTTCGCGCTGCCCGAACGCCACCTGGGGCTGGTCGGTGCCGCCGAACTCGGCGACGCGATGGTGCGGCTCGATGCCGCGGCCGACGTGCTCGCCGCCACGCCGCTGGGTCAGCGCGCGCCCGGGCAGCTGCCGCAGGTGCGCTTCGAGCCCGCGCCGACGGCGCCCGTCGCGCCGCTGCTGGCGGGTCGCACCATCGCCATCGCGCGCGACACGGCGTTCTCGTTCATCTACCCGGCCAACCTCGAGGTGCTCGAAGCCCTCGGCGCGCGGCTCGCGTTCTTCTCGCCGCTGGCCGACGAACCTCTGCCGCCCTGCGACGCGGCCTGGCTGCCCGGCGGCTACCCCGAGCTGCATGCGGCCGTGCTCTCGGCCAGCGACCGGTTGCGGCTCTCGCTCGCCAACCACGTCACGGCCGGCAAGCCGATCTGGGCCGAATGCGGCGGCATGATGGCGCTGTTCGACGAACTCGCCACGCGCGACGACGCCGAGCCGACCGACGTGCACCGCCTCTGGGGCGTGCTGCCGGGGCGGGCCGTCATGCAGAAGCGGCTGGCCGGCCTCGGCCCGCAGCAGCTCGACCTGGGCGCGCATGCCTTGCGCGGCCACACCTTCCACTACTCGCGCTGCGAGACGCCGCTCGCGCCCGCCGCGCGCACCGTCGGCACGCGCGGCGGCGAGGCGCTGTACGTGCACGGCCCCGTGCGCGCGAGCTACTTCCATGCGTGGTTCGCGTCCAGCCCGGAAGCGACCGCGCGGCTCTTCAGCGCCATGCCCCTCGAACTCGACAGCCACGCCGCACAGGCGCCCCCCGATGCCCCTCACTGAGCACGAATTCATCCTCGGCGGCCAGAAAAGCGGCAAGTCGCGCCGCGCCGAACAGCGCGCGGCCGACTGGCTGGCGTCCGGGCCCGCATCGCGCCGCGCGGTGCTGATCGCCACCGCGCAGGCCCACGACGACGAGATGCGCGAGCGCATCGCGCGCCACCAGGCCGACCGCGCCGAGCGCGTGCCCGGTCTGCAGACCCTCGAGGAGCCGATCGAGCTGGGGCGCGCCATCGTCACGCAGAGCGCGCCCGACACGCTCGTGGTGGTCGACTGCCTCACGCTGTGGCTCACCAACCTGCTGATGCCGCTGCGCACCGAAGGCGCCGCCGTGGTCACACGCACGCCCTCGGCGCACACCACGCTGCTGCTCATCGCGCTGCGCGAGGCGCGCGGGCCGGTGGTGCTGGTCGGCAACGAGATCGGCCTGGGCGTGATCCCGCTCGGCCGCGAGACCCGTGCCTTCGTCGATGTGCTCGGCCGGCTGAACCAGGACGTGGCGGCCGCCTGCCACCGCGCGACGCTGATGGTCGCCGGCCTGCCGCTGACGCTGAAGGCGCCTGGCGCATGAGCTTCGACCGCATGAAGACCTGGTTGTGCGCGTCGTTGCTCGGGCTCGCCCTGGTGGTGGGTGCTCAGGCGGCGCAGGCCATCGATGTGCTCGACGAGCGCGGCGTCACCGTGCACCTGCCGCAGCCGCCGCAGCGCATCGTCTCGCTGCTGCCGTCGTTGACCGAAGGCGTCTGCGCACTCGGCGCCTGCGACCGCCTGATCGGTGTCGACCGCTATTCCAACTCGCCCGCGCAGGTGCGCGCGCTGCCGCAGCTCGGCGGCGGGATCGACCCGAACGTCGAAGCCGTCGTCGCGCTCAAGCCCGACGTGGTGCTGCTCGCCAGATCGTCGCGTGTCACGCAGCGGCTCGAGGCACTGGGCCTGAAGGTGATCGTGCTCGAACCCAAGAGCCATGCCGACGTGCGCCGCGTGCTGGGCGCGCTCGACCAGGTGCTCGGCACGCACGAGGCGCCCGCCGTGTGGCGCGCCATCGACGCGGCCGTATCGGCCGCGGCGCAGTCGCTGCCCGCCAGCGCCAAGGGCTTGCGCGTGTACTTCGAGGTCAACACTGGCCCTTACGCGGCGGGCGATTCGTCCTTCATCGGTGAGACGCTTGCACGGCTGGGTGTGAAGAACATCGTGCCGGCGTCGCTCGGCCCCTTTCCCAAGCTCAACCCCGAGTTCGTGGTGCGCGCGAACCCCGACCTCATCATGGTCAGCGTGCGCAGCGCCATGGGTCTGGAGCAGCGACCCGGCTGGGGCGGCATCCGCGCGGTGCGCGAAGGCCGCGTGTGCCGCTTCGACGCCGAGCAGACCGACGTGGTCGTGCGCCCCGGCCCGCGCATGGACGAGGCCGCGCGCCTGATGGCACAGTGCCTGTCGGACAAGGGGCGGTGAGCGGCATGCATTCCGCCCATCTGCGTCGCGTGCTGCTGCTCGGTGCCGGCCTGCTGGTGCTGGGCGCGGCGCTGCTGCTCTTCGGCCTGGGCATCGGCAGCACCGGTTTCCAGAGCCTGCTGTCCGCGCGGCACGACCCGGTGGCGCTGCAGATCGTGTGGGACATCCGCCTGCCGCGCACCCTCGGTGCATGGCTGGCGGGCGCGCTGCTCGGGCTTGCGGGCGCGGTGGCGCAGGGCCTGTTCCGCAACCCGCTGGCCGATCCGTACCTGCTGGGCAGCGCCTCGGGCGCGTCGCTCGCCGTGGCGCTGGCGCTGATGCTGTTCGGCGGCTCGGTCACCAGCACGCAATGGGTGATGCGTCTGGGACTCACCGGTGCGGCCTTTGTCGGTGCCGTGGCCGCGGTGCTGCTCACGCTCACGCTGGCGCGCGGCGTGCAGCAGACCCTGCGGCTGTTGCTGGCGGGCGTGATCGTGGGCGTGGTGCTGGGCGCCGCCAAAGATCTGATCACCATTGCCTCGGCCGACATTCTTCAGGCGTTGCAGGGCTTCGTGCTCGGCAGCACCGGGCTGGTCGGCTGGGCCGCCTGCACCGTGATGGCGGCGGTTGGCGCGGCCTGCCTGCTGCTGGCCTGGGCGCTCGCGCCGGTGCTCGACGGGCTCGCGCTCGGCGAGGCCACGGCGCGCAGCCTCGGGTTGCCACTCGGCGGCATGCGCGCCGCGCTGGTCGCGGTGCTGGCGCTGGCGACTGGCGCCGCCGTCGCGCAGACCGGGCTGATCGCTTTCGTTGGCCTGGCCGCGCCGCACCTGGTGCGCTCGGTGGTCAAGACCACGCATGCGCGGCTGATCGTGCTGTCGGCATTGATGGGCGGGCTGCTGCTGATGGCGGCGGACCTGCTGGCGCGCTGGTTGATTGCGCCGCAGGAGCTGCCTGTGGGCGTGCTCACCGCGGTGCTCGGCGGTAGCTACCTGCTGTGGCTGATGCACCGGCGCGGCGCGAAGGGAGGCGGCCTATGAGCCGCACGCCATCCGCCGCGCTCGAAGCGCATGGCCTCAGCGCCACGCTCGGGTCGGTCGAGGTGCTACACGGCATCGACCTGTCGCTCGCGGCTGGTCGTTGGACCAGCATCGTCGGACCGAACGGGGCCGGCAAATCGACGTTGTTGAAAGCGCTCGCTGGGTTGCTCGCACATCGCGGCGAAGTGCGGCTCTTCGGCGAGGCGCAGGCGGCCGTGCCGGCCCGCGTGCGCGCCCGGCGTTTGTCATGGCTGGGCCAGAGCGGCACGGGCGAGGGCAGTGCGGATGACCTGATGGTCTACGACGTCGCCATGCTGGGGCGCCTGCCGCATCAACGCTGGCTGGCTGCACCCAGCGAAGCCGACCGCGAAGCCGTGGAGCGCGCATTGCGCAGCACCCAGGCCTGGGATTGGCGCGACCGTCCGCTGGGGCAGCTCTCCGGCGGCGAACGCCAGCGCGTGCTGCTGGCGCGTGCGTTGGCGGTCGAGGCCGAACTGCTGCTGATGGACGAGCCGCTGGCCAACCTCGATCCGCCGCATCAGGCCGACTGGATGCAGACGGCACGCGAACTGGTTGCGCAAGGCCGCACCGTGGTCAGCGTGTTGCACGAGCTGCCGATGGCGCTGGCCGCGGACGAACTGGTGGTGATGAACCGGGGGCGGGTGACGCATCACGGTGCCTGTTCAGACCCTGAGACTCACCAGGCGCTGGAGCAGGTGTTCGACCATCGCATTCGCGTGCATCGCGTGGCAGATCAATGGATCGCATTGCCGCTATGAAGCCTCGCGCATCAAGTCATTCGGGGCGCGCTCCCGCCGACGGGGCACCTTGCTCCGCGAATGTCCTCCGCCCTTCGGGCTCCCCCTTGGTTTCGCTGCGCAAGGCACCCCATCGACGTGAGCGATCAGCGCGGTCGTTGATCCGCCCGCACCACGACAGCGCCCATCGTGCGCAGGACACTGGGTGCTTCCCGCAGCGAAATCAAGGAGGAGGGCGAAGCCCGGGGGACATTCGCGGAGGGAAGTACCCGGTGGCCTGTGCACACCACAAGAACACCCAAGAACGGAACCCTTCATGCAAATAGAAACCCCTCCCAGCGAAAAGCCCTACGAAAAGCCCGAAGGCGAACGCCGCGGCATCGTCATCGTCAACACCGGCGACGGCAAGGGCAAGAGCACCGCAGCCTTCGGCCTCGCCCTGCGCGCACACGGCCGCGGCAAGGCCGTGAAGATCTACCAGTTCATGAAGGTGCCTTCGGCGCGCTTCGGCGAGCACCGCATGTTCGAGCAGATCGGCATTCCCATCGAAGGCCTGGGCGACGGCTTCAGCTGGAAGAGCCAGGATCTCGAACGCTCGGGCCAGCTGGCGCGCGACGGCTGGGAAAAGGCCAAGGCCGCGATTCTGTCGGGCGACTTCTTCCTCGTGGTGCTCGACGAGATCACCTACCCGCTGATCTACGGCTGGCTGCCGCTCGACGGCGTGCTCGAGACCCTGCGCGCGCGCCCGAAGCATGTGCACGTCGCACTCACCGGCCGTCGCTGCCCGCCCGAGATCATCGAGCTGGCCGACACGGTCACCGAGATGCAGATGGTCAAGCACGCGTTCAAGGCCGGCATTCCGGCGCAGCGCGGCATCGAAGACTGATCCCGATGACGGCGCATGCGTTCGCGGCCGACGAAGCGAAGGCGGTGTACCGCGCCATCCACGAGCGGCGCGACATGCGCCATTTCGCGGGCGGCGAGGTGGCGCCCGAGGTGCTGCGCCGCCTGCTCGACGCCGCGCACCACGCGCCCAGCGTCGGCTTCATGCAGCCCTGGCGCTTCATCCGCGTGCGCGGCGAAGGGTTGCGCCGGCAGTTGCACGAGGTGGTCGAGCGCGAACGCGTGCTCACCGCCCGCGCGCTCGGCCAGCGTGAAGACGAGTTCATGCGCCTCAAGGTGCAGGGCGTGCTCGACGCGGCCGAGCTGCTGGTGGTGACGCTGGCCGACGGCCGCGAACAGCATGTGTTCGGCCGCCGCACCCTGCCGCAGATGGACCTGGCCTCGGCCTCGTGCGCGATCCAGAACCTCTGGCTTGCGGCGCGCGCCGAAGGGCTGGGCATGGGCTGGGTGTCGCTGTTCGAGCCCGCCGAGCTGGGCGTGCTGCTCGGCCTGCCCGAAGGCGCCGAGCCGATCGCCTTGCTGTGCCTGGGACCGGTGCATGCGTTCTACGAAGAACCGATGCTGCAGCGCGAACGCTGGGCCCGGCGCGCGCCGCTGGCCTCGCTGGTGTTCGACGAAAGCTGGGGCCGGCCGTCGGACCTGTTCGATCCTTCTTCCACTTCATCTTCTTGCGTGGAGCCCACCTGATGCTGGCCTTCGACACCGTTCTCTTCGAGCTCGCGCGGCTGTTCCTGTGGCCCGTGACGCTCGGCGTGCTGCTGTCCTTCGTCTATGCGGTGTACTGCCTCGGCGCCTTCGGCATCGAGTGGTGGCAGCGCCGACGCGACCCGTCGCGCGCGCTGGTGCTGCAGCCTCACGCGCAAGCCAGCCAGGAGCAGATGGAATTGGTCGTGCTCAAGCAGCTCGAAGGCGTGCGCCTGTGCAGCCGCGTGGCGCCGATGCTCGGGCTGATCGCCACCATGATCCCCATGGGCCCGGCGCTCGTGGCCGTGGCCTCGGGCGAATCGCAGGGCGTGGCGCAGAGCCTGGCGCCCGCGTTCGCGGCCGTGATCGTGGCGCTGGCCTCGGCCTCGATCACCTTCGTGGTCTACACCGTGCGCCGCCGCTGGCTCATGCGCGAGCTGGTGACGCTGCTCGATGCGCGGGACCGGCTGTCATGAGCCGCCGGCAGTTTTCCATCCTGAGCAGCCTGGACAGCGACGACGACGACCCGGTGCTCTCGACCATCAACCTGATCGACGTCTTCATGGTCGTCATCGGCATGCTGATGATCGCGGTCATCAACAACCCGGTGAACCCGTTCTCGCAGGACAAGGTGACGGTCATCCGCCACGAGGGCCAGCCCGACATGGAGATCATCACGCGCGAAGGCCGGAAGGTGACGCGCTTCAAGGCCAGCGGCGCGACGGGGCAGGGCGACGGCGAAAAGGCCGGCACCGCCTGGCGCCTGAAGGACGGCACGATGATCTACGTGCCGGCGGACGCGGTGCCGGCGTCGGGCGGGAAGTGACGCGGCTTTTCGTCTTCTGGCTGGGGCTCCTGTGCCTGATGGCGCAGCCTGCGGTGGCGGCCGGGTCGCGCGTGGTGGTGTTGAGCACGGCGCTGGTGTCGCCTGCGCGTGTGGTGCGGCTGCAGACGGCGGTGCGTATCGCCGGCGTGCCGTTGCAGGTGGTGTCGGCTGCGCAGGACACGCCCGAGGCGCTCGCCGCCGCGCTCGATGGCGCGCGCCTGCTGGTCATCGATGCGCCGCACCTCAGCGTCGCGCAGTCGGCGGCGGCGCGCTTCGGTGATGTCATCGCGCGAACCTCCGTTCCCTACGTGCAGATCGGTGAATTCGCGCTCGTGGCGAAAGGCCAGAAACAACCCGAGGTGCCGCCGCTCGCGGCCGAACGCGGTGTCGATACGGCCTGGGCGCAGCGCTTGCGTGCCTACTGGCGCTTTCCGGGCGAAGCGAACCTGAAAGCCTCGGTGCAGGCGATGGCACGCGTCGGCGATGCCGCCGGGCTGCCCGACCCCGTGCCGTTGCCGCTCGCGGGCTTCTATCACCCCGATTGGCCGCGCGTCGAAAGCAGCATCGCTGCGGTCGAGGCACTGCCGGGCGGTCAAGGCACCGTCGCCATCGCCGTCAACAGTGCCACGCTCACCAGCGACGACACCGCCTGGCTCGACGGCCTGATCGGCACGCTCGCGCAGCGCGGCCTGCGCGCCTACGCCTTCTACGGCCCGCGCCAGCAGAAAGACTTGTTCCTTCGCATGACGCACGCCGGGGAGGGCGAGCGCGAGCGCCGCGTGGCCGACCTCCTCATCAACGCCGCGCTGGTGTTCAGTCCGAACGAGCGCAAGGCCGAACTCGAACGCATCGGCGTGCCCGTGCTGCAGACGCTGCCGTCGCTGGCCATGGACGCGGCGCAATGGGCGCGCAGCAAGGACGGCCTGGCGCAGACCGACATCGCGGCCTATTACAGCCCGAGCGAACTCGCGGGCATGACCGACCCGATGCTCGTGACGGCGCGCGACGCCGCCACCGGCAGCCTGCAGCCGCTGCCTGCGCAGATCGACGCCGTCGCCGACAAGGCCGCCGCGCTGCTGCACCTGCGGCGCACGCCCGCCGCCGAACGCCGCGTGGCGATGCTGGTCTACAACTACCCGCCGGGCGAGGCGAACTTCGGCGCGTCGTTCCTCAACGTGCCGCGCAGCGTCGACCGGATGCTGTCCGCGATGCAGGCGGCCGGCTACCGCACCGAGGCGCCGGGCGCGGACAAGGTGATCGCGCAGGTGCAGGCCACGATGAAGGCCTACTACCCGACGGCGCAGGGCGGCGACGCGCTGCAGCCGCTGCTCGACCAGGGCCTGGCCGACACGCTGCCGCTGTCGCAGTACCTCGCGTGGTTTCGCGCGCTGCCCACCGACACGCAACGCCGCATCGAAGCCTACTGGGGCCCGCCCGAGGCCTCGGCCATGCTGCGGCCCGTGGCCGGCGCGCCAGCCTTCGTGGTGCCGCGCGTGCAGTTCGGCCAGGTGGTCGTGCTGCGCCAGCCGCCGCGCTTCGAGCCCGGCACGCAGGTGGCCGACAAGGCGCAGCAGGTCTACCACCGCGCGGCTGTGCCGCTGAGCCACGGATACCTCGCGACTTATCTCTGGCTGCGCAGCCACTTCGGCGCCGATGCGCTGGTGCACGTGGGCACGCACGGCACGGTCGAGTGGTCAGCGGGCAAGGAGCGCGGGCTCTCGGTGCAGGACGATCCGCTGCTCGCGCTGGGCGACGTGCCCAACGTCTACCCGTACATCATGGACAACCTCGGCGAGGCGACCACCGCCAAGCGCCGCGGCCGCGCGACGATGGTGAGCCATTCGACGCCCATGTTCACGCCCGCGGGCTTCCGCCCTGGCGTGCGAGACATGCACGAGCGCCTGCACGACTGGGAAACGCTGTCGCCCGGCGCGGTGAAGACCGCGCTGGAACGGCGCCTCACCACCGACTTCGTCGCGCAGCACTACGACCGCGACCTGCAATGGACGCCCGCGCGCATCCGCGCCGACTTCGCGGGCTTCATCGCCGTGCTGCACCCGTACCTCGACGAGCTGGCGCAGACCGCGCAGCCGCTGGGCCTGGCCACCTTCGGCGAGGCGCCCGATGCGCAGCGGCGGCGCCAGACGATCCTGCAGATCCTAGGCAAGCCCGTGGCGCAGGCGATGGGCGAAGACCTCGACGAGATGTTCCTCACTGATGCGCAGGGCATCGCGGCCTCGAAGCCTGCGCGTTGGCTGGAAGCCGTGCTGGCGGGCAACGACACCGCCACCGATGCCGAACCCTTGCGTTCGCTCGCCGCACGGGCCCGCGCGCTCGACGCAGTGCTGGCCCACAACGAGGAAATCGAAGGCCTGCTCACCGCACTCGATGGCCGTTACCTGAAATCGCGCTACGGCGGCGACCCGGTGCGCGACCCCGACAGCCTGCCGACCGGCCGCAACCTCTACGGCTTCGACCCCAGCCGCGTGCCCACGCGCGCCGCCTGGGACACCGGCGTCGCCGCGATGGACGACTGGATCGCCGCGCATGCCCGCACCCACGGCGGCCGTGCGCCGCAGAAGATCGCCTTCACGCTCTGGGCCGGCGAGGCCTCGCGCCACCAGGGCGTGACCGAGAGCCAGGCCTTCCACGCGCTGGGCGTGAAGCCGCGCTGGGACGAGGCGGGGCGCATGGTCGGCATCGAGATCGTGCCGGCCGCGGTGCTGAAGCGGCCGCGCATGGATGTGCTGGTCAGCGTCACCGGTTCGTACCGCGACCAGTTCCCGCACGTGATGCGCTGGCTCGACGAGGCCGTGCAGCAGGTGGCCGCGCTCGACGAGCCCGGCAACGCCGTCGCGCAGCACAGCGAGGCGATGGCGCGCACGCTGCGCGCCGGGGGCGCGACGGCGGCCGAGGCACGGCGATGGTCGACCGCGCGCGTGTTCTCGAACGAGCAGGGCAGCTACGGTGCCGGGCTCGAGGAAGCGGTGCTCGCCACCGAACTCTGGAAAGGTCAGCAGCGCGGCGGCGGCGATGCGCAGATGGCCGGGCTCTACATGGACCGCATGGGCCACGCCTACGGGCGCGGCCTCGACGGCGCCACGCGCCCGGGCGCCTTCGCGGGCAACCTCGCGCAGGTCGATGCGGCGCTCATGGCGCGCACCTCCAACCTCTACGGCGTGCTGACCAACGACGACCCGTTCCAGTACCTGGGCGGCATCGCGCTGGCCGTGCGCCACCTCACGGGCAAGGACCCGGCGCTGTACGTGCAGAACCTGCGCGACGGCGCGGCCGTGCGCACCGACACCGCCGCCGGCGCCATCGCCCGCGAGATGCAGACGCGCTACCTGCACCCGCAATGGATCGAGGCGCAGAAGGCCGAGGGCTACAGCGGCGCGCTGCAGGTGCTCAAGACCGCGCAGTTCCTCTGGGGCTGGCAGGCGACCGCACCCGCGGCCGTGCGCACGGACCACTGGCAGTCGCTGCACGAGGTCTATGTGCGCGACACCTACAAGCTCGGCACGCGCCAGTGGCTGGAGCGCGAGAACCGCGCCGCCTTCGCGCAGACGCTGGAGCGCATGCTCGATGCCGTGCGACTGAACTACTGGACGCCCGATGCCACGACGCGGCGCGAACTGGCGCAGGCCTATGCGGAGGCGGTGCGCGCCACGGGGCTGCGGGAGCGGAACGAGGCGGTGCAGCGGTTTGCGCAGGCTGCGTTGGTGCCTTCACCATCGGCTGTGACTGCACCTGCACCTGCACCTGCACCTGCACCGGTCGTCGCCGCACCCGCCATCGCGCCCGTCGAAGCGGCGGTGCCTGCAACGGAGTCGTCCGCTGCGCCAGACCTGGCACAGCCCGTGGCCGGCCTGCAGCTGAAACCCGTCGCCGACACCCCATCGCCCCCGCCGCCGTCCGCCGTGCTGCCGCGCCTGCTCGCCGCATTCGGCGCCGCCTTGCTGCTGGCCGTCGGCGCGCTGGTGCAGTGGCGGCGCGGTCGGGCCGTGCCTGCCGCCTGATTCACGAGAATGCCTGCCATGCCCGCGCTCGATCCCTTTACCGTCTTCGCCCTCGCGCTGGTCGCCGCCCTTTGGCTGGCGCTTGCCGTCGACCGCTGGCTGGGCGAGCCGCCCGCCGCGCTGCATCCGGTCGTGTGGATGGGCCGCTACCTGGGCTGGATCGGCAGCCGCCTCGCGCCGCGCGCCGCCGACGCCAAGCCGCGCGACCTGCCGGGCTTCGCGATGGGCGTGCTCGGCTGGTGCGTGGGCGCGATGGCCGCGTTCGCCGTCGCGTCGGCGGTGCAGAGCCTGGCGATGCAATGGCTGCCGGTCTGGGCCATGGCCGTGGTGCTCGGGCTCGCCTTCAAGCCGCTTTTTGCGTGGCGCATGCTGCGCGACGAGGTGCAGGCGGTCGAAGCCGCGCTGGGCGAATCGCTCGACGCGGGCCGCGCCCGGCTCGCGCGCCTCGTGAGCCGCGACGTCTCGGTGCTGAGCGAATGCGAGGTGCGCGAGAGCGCCATCGAGTCGCTGGCCGAGAACCTCAACGACTCGCTGGTGGCGCCCGTGTTCTGGTTCGTGCTGTTCGGCCTGCCGGGCGCGGCGCTCTACCGTTTCGCCAACACCGCCGATGCCATGTGGGGCTACCGCGGCGAACGCGGCGGGCGCGACTGGACCTGGTTCGGCAAGTGGGCCGCACGCGCCGACGACGTGCTCTCGTGGCTGCCCGCACGCCTCACCGTGCTGCTGCTGGCGCTCGCGGCCGGCCGCTGGCCGCGCGGCGTGGCCCGCGAGGCGCGCCGCACGCCATCGCCCAACAGCGGCTGGCCGATGGGTGCGATGGCGCTGCTGCTGGGTGTGCGGCTTGCGAAGCCGGGGGTCTACGCGCTGAACGGGGAAGGGCGCGCCGCCACGTCGGCCGACACCGCGCGCACCGCGCAGCTCGGTGAACGGGCGGCGTGGGGGCTGGCGGTGATCGCTTCGCTCGCGATGCTGTCGCCGTTGCTGGCGAGGTGGGCATGACGAATCCAACCATGGTGCATGGCGGCCCCGACGAGACGGGCGCCGCGCCGCACGACTTCTCGACCAACGGCAACGCGGTCGGCTCGTGCCCCGCGGTGCTGGCAGCGCTGCTCGAAGCCGACGCGGCGCACTATCCCGATCCGCGCTACACCGCGCTGCGCGCCGCGCTTGCCGATTTCCATGGCGTGGCCGTGGAGCGCATCGCGATCGCCGCGAGCGCGAGCGAATTCATCCACCGCATCAGCGCGGTCGTGGCACAAGGCGGTGGCGGAGAGGTCTGGCTGCCCGCGCACAGCTACGGCGACTACGAACGTTCGGCCTTGGCCTGGGGCCTCGGCGTGCGGCGCGTGCCTGAGGCTTCAGACGGTGCTGCTTTGCGCTGGTGCTGCGAACCGTCGAGCCCATTCGGCCAGCCGCAGCCCGACATCGCGCAGCATGCCGCCAGCGATGCCGTCTGCGTGCTCGACATGGCCTACGAGCCGCTGCGCCTCGAAGGTCAGCCCTCGCACGACGCCGCGCAGCGCGACCGCCTCTGGCAGCTGTGGACCCCGAACAAGGCCATGGGCCTCACGGGCATCCGCGCCGCCTACGCCATCGCACCCGCGAACAGTGACGTTGCTGGTCCGCTGCTGGAACGACTCGAACGTCTTGCCCCGTCGTGGCCGCTGGGCACGCACGGCGTGGCGCTGCTCACGACCTGGACCAGCGACGAAGCGCAAGGCTGGCTGGCGCGCAGCCTCGATATCCTGCGCGACTGGAAGGCGCGGCAGCGCGCCGTGTGCGAATCGCTGGGCTGGCAGATGCTGCCGGGCGACGCCAACTTCTTCGGTGCGCAGCCCGACGTGCCATACCCGCCCCGCGCCGCCGCGCTGCGCGCCGAGGGCATCAAGCTGCGCGACTGCGCCTCCTTCGGCCTGCCGGGGCACCTGCGCCTGGGCGTGTTGCCGCCGGCCAGCCAGCAGGCATTGAAGGCCGCGTGGGCGAGGGCCAGTGCCGCACGACACAGCGGCTGAACGCACCTCGCACCACAATAGGGCCGTCTCAAGAAAAGGAAAACGAACAGGCCCATGCTCTACGCCATCACCACGCTCTTCCTGTGCCAGCTTGCCGGCGAACTGCTCGTGCAGTGGCTGTCGCTGCCGATTCCCGGTCCGCTGATCGGCATGCTGCTGTTGTTCGTCGGCCTGCTGGTGCGCGGCGGCGTGCCGCAGGAACTGACCGACACCTCGGGCCACCTGCTGCGCAACCTGATGCTGCTGTTCATCCCGGCGGTGACCGGCGTCATGCTGCATTTCGAGCGGGTGGGGCGCGAATGGCTGCCGTTCCTCGCGGCCGGCGTCGTGGGCGGTGCCTTCACCATGGCGGTGACCGCGCTCACGCTGCGCTGGATGATCCGTATCACCGGCAAGGACGCGGAATGAACGCGCCCGCCAAGTTGTCTGAAATCTGGGTCTTCCTTGCCCAGTCGCCGCTGCTGTGGCTGTCGCTCACGCTGCTGGCCTACCTGGGCGCGCTGTGGCTGCATGCGCGCAGCGGGCGCAACCCGATGGTCAACCCGGTGCTGGTGTCGGTGATCGTCATCGTGGGCGTGCTGCTGCTCACGCGCACGCCCTACGACACCTACTTCGAGGGCGCCAAGTTCGTCCACTTCCTGATCGGCCCGGCCACCGTGGCGCTGGCCGTGCCGCTGTACAGCCAGGTCGGCCGGCTGCGGCGCCTGTGGCTGCCGATCGGCGTGGCGCTGCTGGTGGGCTCGGTGGCCGCCATCGTGTCGGCCATCGGCATCGGCTGGGTGCTCGGCGGTTCGCGCGAGCTCCTGATGTCGCTCGCGCCCAAGTCGGCCACCATGCCGATCGCGATGGGCGTGGCCGAGAAGATCGGCGGCCTGCCGTCGCTGGCCGCCGTGGCCGCGGCCATCGCCGGCATTTCGGGCGCGATCATGGCCACGGGCCTGCTGAACCTGCTGCGCATCAAGGAACCCGCGGTGCGCGGCTTTGCCGTCGGCATGGCGGCACACGGCATCGGCACGGCGCGCGCCATCCAGGTGAACGAGACCGCGGGCGCGTTCTCGGCGCTGGCGATGGGGCTCAACGGCATCGCGACCGCGCTGCTGGTGCCGCTGATCGTGAAGCTGATGACCGTCTGACATTCATTCCATTCATCCATCGAGGAGCACGACCCATGTCCGAGTACACCGCCGAGATCGTCTGGGAGCGAGGCGACCAGGACTTCCTGGCCAACACCTACAGCCGCCACCATGTGCTGCGTTTCGACGGCGGCGCGCAGGTGTCGGGCTCTTCATCGCCGCACGTGGTGCCGTTGCCGTTCTCCGACGCGTCGGCGGTCGATCCGGAAGAGATGTTCGTGGCCTCGCTGTCCAGCTGCCACATGCTGTGGTTCCTCACCATGGCGGTGAAACGCAAGTTCGTGGTCGACCGCTATGTCGACGCGGCCACGGGGGTGATGGAGAAGAACGTCGAAGGGAAGATGGCGATGACTGTCGTCACGCTGCGTCCGCAGGTGAGCTTTTCGGGTGAGAACCTGCCGACGCGGGAGCAGATTGAGCACTTGCACCATCGGGCGCATGAGGAGTGCTTCATTGCGAATTCGGTGAAGACCGAGGTGCGGTGCGAGCCGGTCGACTGACAAGAGTCGCTCCCCGCACGCGTTGGCAGCGCTGATCCAGCCCTGAGAAGAGGCCGGGAAAGGCGCCCCTCAGCGCCGCTGCAACCGCGGATTCTTCGCAAACAGATCCGCCGCCCAGTCCACAAACGCCCGCACCTTCGCGCTCAGGTGCCGGTTCGGCGGGTACACCACGTGGATCGGCAGCGGGTCGCGCTGCCAGTCGGCCAGCACCTCGACGAGTTCGCCGCTTTCCAGCAGCGGCTCGGCCGTGAAGGTGATGCACTGCGACAGGCCGAAGCCCGCGAGCACGGCCGTCATGTGGGCGTTGCTCTCGTTGACCGACACGCGGTAGGGGCCGTTGAGCTCGATGTACTCGTCGCCCTTCTTGAACTCGTGCGGGTACACGCGCCGGGTGGTGCCCGAGAAGTAGCTCACGACGTGGTGGCGCTTCTCGATGTCGTTCGGATGCTGCGGCGCACCATAGCGCTTGATGTAGGCCGGCGAGGCCACGGTGACGAAGTGCAGGGTGCCGATGCGGCGCGCCACCAGCGACTGGTCGCTGAGCTCGCCCGCACGGATCACGCAGTCGACGTTGTCGCTGATCAGGTCGACGGTGCGGTCGCTCACGCCCAAATCGACCTGGATGTCGGGGTAGCGGTCGCAGAAGCTGGCCAGGTTGGGCAGGATGATCTGCTGCGCCACCGAGGTGCCCACGTCGATGCGCAGCCGCCCCGTGGGGTTGGCCTGCGCGTTCGTCATGCTGGCTTCCATGTCGTCGAAGTCGTTCAGCAGCCGCGCGGCGCGCTCGAAGTAGGCGGCGCCGTCGGGCGTGACGGTGACGCGCCGGGTCGTGCGGTTGAGCAGTTTCACGCGCAGGCGCGATTCCAGCGCCTGGATCTGCTTGGTGACGGTGCCCTTGGGCAGGGCCAGAGAGTCGGCGGCACGGGTGAAGGTGCCGGCTTCGACCACGCGGACAAAGATCCGCATTGCCTGGATTTGATCCATCGAATGCCTGTTCAGGGAGACCGGCGTATGCCGGAAGGAGGCGGATTCTCACACAAGGAATGCGCCCCTACGGTATGCCCGATTGTTCTCCGTTTGGAAACAGAGTAGGGCTGTGTTTCCTGTTTCAACGCGCTTGTAGCGCCTTATATTTCAACCATCGCCCATCCCCCTGAGGTCGCCCATGTCACCCCGTCCATCGTCCCGGTCCGCTGAAGCTGCTGCGCTTGCCGCGGCGCAAGGCGTGGAGTCCGATCTGTCGATCGAGCTGCCCGGCCGCGAGCCCGTGGCTGCCCGTGTCTACGGACTGCGTCCACGGGGCGAGACCGTGCCGTTGGTGCTGCACTTCCATGGCGGCACCTTCATCTGCGGCAACCTCGACAACGGCCGCAACGTGGCCCGGCTGCTGGCCGGCGCGGGTGCGGTGGTGGTCTCGCTCGACTACCCGCTGGCCCCGGCGGCCCCGTTCCCGGAGCCGGTCGAGGTGGGCTATGCGGCGCTCGAATGGCTCTACAAGCAGCGCGTGAAGCTCGGCGGCAAGGGCGCCCAGGTGTACCTGGCCGGCGAAGAGGCCGGCGGCAACCTGGCGGCCAGCGTGGCCCTGGTGGCCCGCGACCGAGCCCATCCGCCGCTGGCAGGCCAGATCCTGCTGTCGCCCATGCTCGACCCGTGCGCCGGCACTGCCTCGCTGCGCAATGCCACGAACGACGCGGCCGAATGCCGCTGGGCCACGGGCTGGGCCAAGTACCTGAGCTGTCCCTCGAACGCCACGCACCCCTATGCGGTGCCGAGCGGATCGCTGCGGTTGGCCGCCCTGGCACCGGCGCTGGTGCTGGTGGGGCCCGACGACGCGATGCGCGACGAGGCCATGACCTTCGCGGGCCGCCTGCGCTCGGCCGGCATCGAGGTCACGAGCAGCGTGCTGACCGGCGCCGACAACTGGCCCAAGGCGCTGTACGACACCGAGGCCGTGGGATGCGCATCCTGCGAAGCCAGCGTGCAGCAGCACTTCCGCGAGTTCTTCAGCGCCACCACACCGCCTCCCGCGGTCCCTGAGCCCAGCTAGGCCCGCGAGGGTCCGCTCCGCCCCCTGAACCAAGCCACCGCCTCCACCGAGGCGGGTGGCAGGGCTTTCTGTTCTCTGAATTCCGCCTCCTGACGCCGCCGGCGCCGGGATGGCCTGTTGCATCCCGAAAAAGTCATCGAGAAGGACGAACCATCATGTCGAACAAGAACGAACAATCGCTGTCTTCCATCACCCGTAAGGGGCTGTGGCCCGCCGTGACCGGCCTCACCGCGGTGCTGGCCGTGGCCGCCGCGGTGGTGGGCATGTACAGCTTCAAGGCCGAGGCCACCGCCCCGGTCGCCGCGCAACAGGGCACGCCGGTGTCGGTCGCCACCGTGGCGTCGAGCGAGATCAACGCCTGGGACGAGTTCTCGGGCCGCCTCGAAGCCGTGCAGCGCGTCGACGTGCGCTCCCGCGTGGCGGGCGCCGTGCAGGCGGTGCACTTCCGCGAAGGCGCGCTGGTGAAGCAGGGCGACCTGCTCATCACCATCGACCCGGCGCCGTACGCCGCCGAGGTGGAGCGTGCCGAAGCGCAGGTGGCGTCGGCGCAAGCCCGCCAGGCCTTCAGCCGCAGCGAGCAGGAGCGTGCCCGCCGCCTGTGGGACGAGCAGGCCATCGCGCAGCGTGAACTGGACGAGCGCGTGAACGCCGGCCGTGAAGCCGAAGCCAACCTGCGCGCTGCGCAAGCCTCGCTGCAGACCGCACGCCTGAGCCTGGGCTATACCCAGGTGCGCGCACCGGTCTCGGGTCGCATCGGCAAGCTCGAAGTGACCGTGGGCAACCTGGTGGCCGCCGGCCCCGGCGCGCCCGTGCTGACCACGCTGGTGTCGGTGAGCCCGATCTACGCGAGCTTCGATGCCGACGAGCAGGTCATCACCCGCGCGCTGAAGGACCTGCCGGCCAACGCCGGCGCCCGCGGCCAGATCGACACGATCCCCGTGCAGATGGGCACCGCTGGTCTCGAGGGCACGCCCTTCACCGGCAAGCTGCAGCTGATCGACAACCAGGTCGACGCCCGCAGCGGCACCGTGCGTGTGCGTGCTTCGTTCGACAACAAGGACGGCGCGCTCATTCCCGGCCAGTTCGCCCGCATCCGCATGGGCCAGGCCCGCAACGACACCGCGCTGCTGGTGAGCGAGCGTGCCATCGGCACCGACCAGAACAAGAAGTTCGTGATGGTCGTGGGCGACGACAACAAGGCCATGTACCGCGAGGTGACGCTGGGCGCACCCATCAACGGCCTGCGCGTGGTGAGCAAGGGCCTGAAGGCCGGCGACCGCGTGGTGGTGAACGGCCTGCAGCACATCCGCCCGGGTGCGCTGGTGGTGCCGCAGACCGTGACGATGGACGCCAAGCTCGATACGAAGCAACAACAACCGGAACGCGTGGCCGAGGCCGCGAAGTCCTGATTTCGGAGGAGGGCGCCCTGGCGCCCGCCGGAGAACCAACATGAATCTCTCAAAATTCTTCATCGACAGGCCGATCTTTGCCGGCGTGCTGTCGCTATTGATGCTGATCGCCGGCCTGATCGCGCTGCGCGGCCTGCCGATCTCGGAGTACCCCGAAGTCGCGCCGCCTTCGGTGGTGGTGCGCGCAACGTACCCCGGCGCCAACCCCAAGGTGATCGCTGAAACGGTGGCCACGCCGCTCGAAGAGCAGATCAACGGCGTCGAAGGCATGCTCTACATGGGCAGCCAGGCAACGACCGACGGCGTGATGACGCTGACCGTCACCTTCCGCCTCGGCACCGATCCCGACAAGGCCCAGCAGCTGGTGCAGAACCGCGTCTCGCAAGCCGAGCCGCGCCTGCCCGAAGAAGTGCGGCGCCTCGGTATCACGACCGTCAAGAGCGCACCCGACCTGACGATGGTGGTCCACCTCGTCTCGCCGAACAACCGCTACGACATCAACTACCTGCGCAACTACGCGGTGCTGAACGTGAAGGACCCGCTGGCGCGCATCGAAGGCGTGGGCCAGGTGCAGATCTTCGGCGGCGGCGACTACTCCATGCGCGTGTGGCTCGACCCGCAGAAGGTCGCGCAGCGTGGCCTCTCGGCTTCCGACGTGGTGGCTGCGATCCGTGGCCAGAACGTGCAGGCCGCGGCCGGCGTGGTCGGCGCATCGCCGGGCCTGTCGGGCGTGGACATGCAGCTGTCGATCAATGCGCAAGGGCGCCTGCAGAGCGAAGAAGAGTTCGGCGACATCATCGTCAAGAGCGGCACCGACGGCGCCGTCACCCGCCTGCGCGACATCGGCCGCCTTGAAATGGGCGCCGCCGATTACTCGCTGCGTTCGCTGCTGAACAACGACCCGGCCGTCGGCATGGGCGTGTTTCAGGCCCCGGGCTCCAATGCGCTCGACATCTCGTCCAACGTTCGCAAGACGATGGAAGAGCTGAACAAGAACATGCCGGAAGGCCTGGAATACCGCATCGCCTACGACCCGACGCAGTTCGTGCGTGCGTCGATCGAATCGGTGATCCACACGCTGCTCGAAGCCATCGCGCTGGTGGTGCTCGTGGTGATCCTGTTCCTGCAAACGTGGCGCGCCTCCATCATTCCGCTGCTGGCCGTGCCGGTGTCGGTGATCGGTACGTTCGCGGTGCTGCACATCCTCGGTTTCTCGATCAACGCGCTGAGCCTGTTCGGGCTGGTGCTGGCCATCGGCATCGTGGTGGACGACGCCATCGTGGTGGTGGAGAACGTCGAGCGCAATATCGAGGCCGGGCTCACACCGCGTGAAGCCACGTACCGCGCGATGCGCGAAGTGTCGGGCCCCATCATTGCGATCGCCCTGGTGCTCGTGGCCGTGTTCGTGCCGCTGGCGTTCATCAGCGGCCTCACGGGCCAGTTCTACAAGCAGTTCGCGGTGACCATCGCGATCTCGACGGTGATCTCGGCCATCAACTCGCTGACGCTGTCGCCGGCCCTGGCAGCACTGCTGCTGCGCGGCCACGACCAGCCGAAGGACGCGTTGACGCGCGGCATGGACAAGGCCTTCGGCTGGCTGTTCCGCGGCTTCAACAAGTTCTTCCATCGCGGCTCCGAGGCCTACAGCGGCGGCGTCAAGCGCGTGATCTCGCGCAAGACGCTGATGCTGGTGATCTACCTCGCGCTGGTCGGTGTGACCTTCGGCCTCTTCAAGGCCGTGCCCAGCGGCTTCGTGCCGGCGCAGGACAAGCAGTACCTCATCGGTTTTGCCCAGCTGCCCGACGGTGCCACGCTCGACCGCACGGAAGAGGTGATCACCCGCATGGGCGAGATCATGAAGAAGAACCCGAATGTGGAAGACGCGATTGCCTTCCCGGGCCTGTCGATCAACGGCTTCACCAACAGCTCGAACTCGGGCATCGTGTTCGCCACGCTCAAGCCCTTCGACCAGCGCAAGCGCGCCGACCAGAGCGGCGGCGCGGTGGCGGGCCAGCTCAACGGCGCGTTCTCGAGCATCCAGGACGCGTTCATCGTGATGTTCCCGCCGCCACCGGTGGCAGGCCTGGGCACGACCGGCGGCTTCAAGCTGCAGATCGAAGACCGCGCCTCGGTCGGCTACGACCAGATGGACGTCGCGGTGAAGGCCTTCATGGCCAAGGCCTATGCAGCGCCCGAGCTGACGGGCATGTTCACGAGCTGGCAGGTCAACGTGCCGCAGCTGTATGCCGACATCGACCGCACCAAGGCGCGTCAGCTCGGCGTGCCGGTGACGGACATCTTCGACACGATGCAGATCTACCTCGGTAGCCTGTACGCCAACGACTTCAACAAGTTCGGCCGCACGTACTCCGTGCGCGTCCAGGCCGATGCGCCGTACCGCGCCCGTGCTGAAGACGTTGGCATGCTGAAGGTGCGCTCGACCTCGGGCGAGATGGTGCCGCTGGCCGCGCTGATGAAGGTCAACTCGACCTTCGGTCCGGAACGCGCCATGCGCTACAACGGCTACCTCGCCGCTGACATCAACGGCGGCCCGGCCCCCGGCTATTCGTCGGGCCAGGCGCAGGACGTGATCACCAAGATCGCGGCCGAGACGCTGCCCAAGGGCGTGAGCTTCGAGTGGACCGAGCTGACCTACCAGGAAATCCTGGCCGGCAACTCCGCCTTCCTGGTGTTCCCGCTGGCGATCCTGCTGGTGTTCCTGGTGCTGGCCGCGCAGTACGAAAGCCTGACGCTGCCGATCGCGATCATCCTGATCGTGCCGATGGGCATCATGGCCGCGATGGCGGGCGTGTGGATCTCGGGAGGCGACAACAACGTCTTCACGCAGATCGGGTTGATCGTGCTGGTGGGGTTGAGTGCGAAGAACGCGATCCTGATCGTGGAGTTCGCACGGGAGCTGGAGTTCGCCGGACGCACGCCCATCCAGGCCGCGATCGAAGCCAGCCGCCTGCGCCTGCGCCCGATCCTGATGACCTCGCTGGCCTTCGTGATGGGCGTGCTGCCCCTGGTGCTCTCGACCGGTGCCGGCTCCGAGATGCGCAAGGCGATGGGCGTGGCGGTGTTCGCCGGGATGATCGGCGTGACGGCCTTCGGCCTGTTCCTGACGCCGGTGTTCTATGTGCTGATGCGCCGCCTGGCGGGCAACCGGCCGCTCAAGCTGCACGGCGAAGTGCCGCACGGCGACGACTTTGTGTCGGCCGACCACCCCGTGGCCTCGTCGCACGGTGGCGGTGGTGGCGGTCTGCACCCGGTGCCGGCCTCGCCGCGCCCCTCGCATGGCGCGCATGACTGATCGACAAGAAGAAAGAAGGTTGTCCATGACATTCGCAATCCCAACCCTGATGCGCCCTCTGCGCGCCGCCGTGCTGCCGCTGGTGGCGGCCCTGGTGCTGGCCGGTTGCGCCAGCGTGCCTTCGGGCATGCCCACGGTGCCGACCGCGGCCCAGTTCAAGGAACAGCCGGGTGCCACGGCGCCGGCCGGTTTCACCCGGGCCACGCCCGCCGAGGCGCAGCCGCGCGGCGAGTGGTGGCTGGCATTCAACGACCCGGTGCTCAACACGCTGATCCAGCGCGCCGAGGTCGACAACACCAACATCCAGGCCGCCGCCGCGCGGCTGGCCGAGGCCCGTGCGCTGGCGCGCAGCGCCCAGGCCGACCGCCTGCCGCAGATCGGCCTGGGCGCCGGCGCCAACCGCGGTGCGGGCCTGGACAAGGCCACGGCCAGCACCCGGCCGGGCACCATGACCAACATCGGGGCCACGTTCTCGTACGAGGTCGACCTGTTCGGCCGCCTCTCGGGCGCGGCCGATGCGGCCAAGCTCGACGCGGCCGGCCGCGAGGCGCTGCTGCAGAGCACCCGGCTCGCGGTGCAGGCCGAGGTGGCGCAGACCTACCTGCAGCTGCGTGCGCTCGACGCCGAGCGCGTGCTGGTGCGCGAATCGGTCGCCGCCTACCGCGACACGCTGCGCCTGACGCAGCGCCGCCAGCAGGCCGGCGACATCGCCGAGCTCGACGTGGCGCGCGTGCAGACCGAGGTGTCGTCCACCGAGTCGGACGCGCTCGCACTCGACCGCCAGCGCGCCCAGGTGGAACATGCGCTGGCCGTGCTGGTGGGCGATTCGGCCTCCAGCTTCGGCATGCGGCCCGACGACTGGGCGACCGCGCTGCCGGTGATCCCGCCGGGCGTGCCGTCCACCGTGCTCACGCGCCGGCCCGACGTGTCGGCCGCGCAGAGCGCCGTCATGGCGGCGCAGGCCCGCGTGGGCGTGGCGCAGACCGCGTGGTTCCCGAACATCTCGCTGACCGGCGCGGCCGGCTACGCCTCGCCCGAGATCGGCGACCTCTTCAAGTGGTCGGCCCGCTCGTGGGGCGTGGGTGCGCTGCTGTCGCTGCCGATCTTCGATGGTGGCCGCCGCGAGGCCGGTGTGCAGGGCGCCAACGCCCAGCTCGACGGCGCACTGGCCAGCTACCGCTCGCAGGTGCTGGTGGCGTTCCAGGAGGTCGAAGACCAGCTGGCCGCCATCCGCATCCTGCAGGAGCAGTCGGTGGTGCAGGCGCAGGCCGTGACCTCGGCCCAGCGCGCCACCAGCCTGTCGGACACGCGCTACCGCAACGGCTACGTGAGCCAGCTCGACCTGCTCGACGCGCGCCGCAGCGAGCTGCGCAACCGGCGCCAGGCGCTGCAGGTGAAGTCGGCCCAGTACCAGGCGACGGTGGGGCTGATCCGCGCCATTGGCGGCGGGTGGGAAGTGCCGGCCGCCGAGAAGGTGGCGACCCGCTGATCGGGTCGATCCGGGCTCAGGCGCTGCTGCCGCCCGGGCGCGGATGCGTCGCCGTGGCGGCCGCCTGTTTCAGCGCCACCGCACCCAGCGCGAGCGCGCTCGAATAGCTGGCTTGCGGGCGCGCAGCCACCCGCAGCGGCCGGTAGCCGAGCGTGTCGGAGGTGCTGCCGGTGTCGTGGACGGCTTCGAGCAGGAGCCAGTAGAACCGGCCCGGCTCGCGTTCCTCGACCGTCAGCGCCAGATCGTTGAGGGCAGACATGGCTTGGCGGATGCGGCCCGCAGCGGGCCGCATCCTTTGGTACGTCCGATTCGGCTTTCCGGATTCGGTTCAGCGCTCAACGACAATCCTCGGATGAGTTCTAGAGCGACAAGCGGGCCGGCGCGCTGCGTCATGGTCCTGGGCACCACCAGCGGCGCCGGCAAGAGCTGGCTGGCCACCGCACTGTGCCGGTGGTATGCCCGACAGGGGCTGCGGGTGGCGCCGTTCAAGGCGCAGAACATGAGCAACAACGCCCGCGTGGTCGAGGGCGGCGAGATCGGCAGTGCCCAGTACTTCCAGGCCCTGGCCGCCCACGCCGTGCCCGACGTGCGCATGAACCCGCTGCTGCTCAAGCCCGAGCGCGACACCCACAGCCAGGTGGTGCTGATGGGGCAGGTGAGCGAGTCGCTGTCGACCCTGCCGTGGCGCGGGCGCAGCGAGCGCGTCTGGCCGCAGATCGCGCAGGCCTTCGACGAACTGCGCGCCGAGAACGACGTGGTCGTCATCGAAGGCGCCGGTTCGCCGGCCGAGATCAACCTCATGGCCAGCGACATCGTCAACCTGCGCGTCGCCCGCCACGCCCAGGCGCGCTGCCTGCTGGCGACCGACATCGACCGCGGCGGCGCCTTCGCCCACCTGTACGGCACCTGGGCGCTGCTGCCCGAAGCCGACCGGGCGCTGATCACGGGCTTCGTGCTCAACAAGTTCCGTGGCGATGCCTCGCTGCTGGCCCCCGCGCCGCAGCAGCTGCAAGAGCTGACCGGCGTGCCCACCGTGGCGACGCTGCCGATGTGGTGGCAGCACGGCCTGCCCGAGGAAGACGGCGTGTTCGACGACCGCAGCCGTGCCAGCGGCGTGGTCACGCGCACTGTGGCAGTGGTCGCGTACCCGCGCCTGAGCAATCTCGACGAATTCCAGGCCTTGAAGAACGTGCCCGGCGTGCGCCTGGTCTGGGCCCGCACACCGGCCGACGTGGCCAGCGCCGACTGGATCGTGCTGCCGGGCTCCAAGCACACGAGCGGCGACCTGGCCTGGCTGCGCGCGCAGGGGCTGGACCGCGCAGTAGCCGAGCACGCCGGGCGCGGCGGCGCGGTGCTGGGCGTGTGCGGCGGGCTGCAGATGCTGGGCGAGGCGCTGGTCGATCCGCACGGCATCGACGGCAACGCGCCCGGGCTCGGGCTGCTGCCGCTGGTGACCGTGTTCGAGCGCGAGAAGACTGTGCGGCACCGCGAGGCGACCTTTTCCGGCGACCTCGTGGCCGGCCCCTGGTCCGCGCTGGCGGGCGTGCGCATCGCCGGCTACGAAATCCACCACGGCCAGACGGCCGCCCATCCGCAACTGGCCCACGACGGCCACGCCGTGATGCCCGAGGGCCTGGCCTGGCAGAACGCGCGCGGCAACGTGCTGGGCCTGTATCTGCACGGCCTGTTCGAAGACCCGGCCGCGCTGCAGGCGCTGTTCGGCACCACGGCGCCCACGTTGGACGCCACCTTCGACGGCCTGGCCGACTTCATCGACACCCACTTCGACGCCGGCGTGCTCGCCGGCCTGATCGCATGACCGACACCGATTTGATCCCCGCCGTTCCTGACATCGCCGACGCCGCGCTCGCGGCGCGCCTGCAGGCCGCGCTCGACAACAAGACCAAGCCCGTCGGCGCGCTGGGCCGCCTCGAAGCGCTGGCGCTGCGCATCGGCACCATCCTCGGCACCGAGCAGCCGGTGCTCGGCGCACCGCAGATGCTGGTGTGCGCGGGCGACCATGGGCTGGCGGCGCGCGGCGTGTCGGCCTACCCGAGCGACGTGACCTGGCAGATGGTCGAGAACTTCCTGGCCGGCGGCGCGGCCGTCAGCGTGCTGGCGCGCCAGCACGGCCTGGCGCTCACCGTGGTCGATTGCGGCGTGCGGCGCGACTTCCAGCCGCGCCCCGGCCTCGTGTCGCGGCGCATCGCCGCCGGCACGGCCGACGCCTCGGCCGGCCCCGCCATGACGCCCGAACAGTGCGCCCAGGCCATCGCCAACGGCCGCGAGGTGGTGCGCGCGCTGCCGGGCAACGCGCTGCTGCTGGGCGAAATGGGCATCGGCAACAGCTCGTCCGCCGCACTGCTGCTGTCGCGCCTGGCCGGGCTGGACATCGGCCTGTGCACCGGCGCCGGAACCGGGCTCGACGCCGACGGCCTGGCGCGCAAGCGCGAGGTGCTGCGCGAGGTGCTCGCCCTGCACGCGGGCGCGACCGCGCCGCTCGAGGCGCTGGCCGCGTTCGGCGGCTTCGAGGTGGCGACGCTGGTCGGCGCGGTGCTGCAGGCGGCGCAGGAGCGGCGCGTGATCGTGGTCGATGGCTTCATCGCCAGCGCCGCCGTGCTGGTCGCCCAGGCGATCCGCCCGCAGGTGACGCAGCGCTGCGTGGCGGCGCACAGCTCGGCCGAGCCGGGGCACACGCTGCTGCTGAAGCACCTCGGGCTCGAGCCCTTGCTGAACCTCGACCTGCGACTGGGCGAGGGCTCGGGCGGCGCGCTGGCGTGGCCGCTGCTCGAATCGGCCTGCCGCATCCTGCGCGAGATGGCGAGCTTCGAATCGGCGGGCGTGTCGCGCCAGCAATGAACGGCGTGCGCCATTTCCTGCTGGCCGTCCAGTTCTTCACCCGCGTGCCGGTGACGGGAAAACTCGCCGCGTGGGTCGGCTTCAGCCCGCAGATGCTGCGCGCGGCCGCGGCGCACCTGCCGGCCATCGGCTGGATCGCGGGCGGGGTGGCTGCTGCGGTGTTTGTCGCTGTGGGGGCCGGCCTGCCGGGCGTGGCAGGGGCGCTGGTCGCGGCCGTGCTGAGCACCGTCGCTACCGTGATGCTCACGGGCGCCTTCCATGAGGACGGCCTGGCCGACGTGGCCGACGGCCTCGGCGGTTCGGCCAGCCGCGAGCGCGCGCTGGAGATCATGAAGGACTCGCGCATCGGCGCCTTCGGCGCGGTCGCGCTGGTGCTGGCGCTGGGCCTGAAGTTCGGCCTGCTGGCCGCGCTGGCCGCGCGCGGGCTGGACGTGGCGGCGGTGTCCATCGTCGGGGCGCATGTGCTGTCGCGGCTGGCGCCGCTGTTCCTGATCCGCTGGCTGCCCTACGTGGGCGACAGCAGCGGCAGCAAGGCCAAGCCGCTGGCTGACGCGATCAGCGGTGGCGCGCTGCTCGTCGCCGTGCTCTGGACCGCACCCGCCGTGGCGCTGCTGCTGTGCGCGCACGACGCGGTGCACGTGGGCGCGGCGCTCGTGGCGCTGGTGCTCGCCGGGGGCTGGATGGCGCGGCTCTTCGCGCGTCGGCTGCAGGGCTTCACGGGCGACGGGCTCGGCGCGACGCAGCAGGTGTGCGAGCTGGCGATCTACCTCGCGCTGGCGTGGAAGGCATGAGCGCCGCGACCGCCCAGCTCTGGCTGCAGCGCCACGCGCCGGTGATCGCGCCGTCGGGCCTGTGCTACGGCGCGACCGACCTCGACGCCCATGCGGACGGCACGCAGGCCGCCGCTGCGCGCATCGCCGCGGTGCTGCCGGCCGGCATCGCGCTGTGGAGTTCGCCGCTGCGGCGTTGCGCCATGCTGGCGGATGCCATCGTCGCGTTGCGGCCCGATCTGTCGGTGCGGCGCGATGCGCGACTGGCCGAGATGAGTTTCGGCGCCTGGGAAGGGCGCCTGTGGTCGGCCGTGGCCCGTGAGGAATTCGAGGCCTGGACGAATCGTTTCGCCGATGCTCCGGCAGGAGGCGATGGCGAAAGCGTGCGCGCCTTCATGCAACGCGTGGCCTCGGCGCATGCCGACTGGCTGGCGACCGGCACCGACGCGCTGTGGGTCACGCACGCGGGCGTGCTGCGCGCGGTGCAGTTGCTGTCGCAGGGCGTGTCGTGCCCGGAGCGGGCCGATCAATGGCCCAACGACGCGGCGGCTTTCGGCGACTGGCGCGTGGTCGCCGCGCCGACCTGAGGGGAACTCGTCAGTTCTTGGCGCGCCACTGCTCGCGCCAGAGACGATCGAGCTGCCCCGCGAATTGCGGGGACGGGCCACCCAGGAGCTGGTTCTGCCCGTTGCGCTGCACCAGGCCATAGAGCCGGCCCGAGCCCTGGTCGTACAGCGCGATGGCGTTGTGGTCGTAGCAGTCGTGCGGCTTGCAGAAGGCGTGCAGCAGGTAGCGCGTGCCGTCCACCGTCACCCATTGCGGCTCGGGCGCCGGGCCTTCGCGGCGCACCAGCCAGCGCTCGGTTTCGCGCGTGCCCAGCGCGGCGCGCCAGGCCTTGTCCATCGCGGGGCCCCGGGCGAGGGCGGCCGGGCTGCCCGTGGCGGGGGGCGGCGGCTTGGGAGTGGCCGTCGCGGGTTCGGCGGGCGGCGCCGCGGCGCGTGCTGGACCGTCGCAGCGCCAGTAGCGTGGCTTCATCAGCTCCGGCCCCAGCTGACCCACGACCGGCTTGTCCGCCTTCAGCGTGATCGACTGGCCGCGCGCGTCGCGAAAGACCAGGAAGTTCATCGTCGCGTTGTCGCCTTTGCCTACGCGGCTCATCAGCGCCACGTCGAAGTTCGGCGGTGGCGGCTGGTTGCCGAAGAAGCTGTGGGCCGTGTCCGGCTGGCGGCCGACCACGCGGCGCTTGCCGCGCTCGGCGATCAGCATGTCCTCGCGCACCTGCAGCGTCGGTGCCGCTGCGTCGGCGCAGTTGGCGGACCAGCGTCCGCCGTAGAGCGCCATCGTCTCGGGCGGCAGCACGCCGTCGCGCGACCAGGCGGCGCCCGCGCTGCACAGCGCTGCGAGAAAGAGGAGGGCGGCGGAAGGCGTCTTCTTGAAAATCGTTGTCGTCGTCATGTGCGAGGTGGTGTGTGCCGCTCAGGCGGTCTTGGGGGCCGATGTCTTGGGCTTGAACGAGCAGAAGGTGGAGACCGCGCATTCCCAGCAGCGCGGCTTGCGCGCCACGCAGACATAGCGCCCGTGCAGGATCAGCCAGTGGTGCGCGTGCAGGCGGAATTCGGGTGGGATGCGCTTTTCGAGCTTGAGTTCCACGTCCAGCGGCGTCTTGCCGGGCGCAAGCCCCGTGCGGTTGCCGATGCGGAAGATGTGCGTGTCGACCGCGATGGTCTCTTCGCCGAAGGCCACGTTGAGCACCACGTTGGCCGTCTTGCGCCCCACGCCCGGCAGCGCCTCGAGCTCGGCGCGCGTGCGCGGTACCTCGCCGCCATGCAGCTCGACCAGCATCCGGCAGGCCTCGATCAGGTGCTTGGCCTTGCTGCGGTATAGCCCGATCGTCTTGATGTACGACTCCAGCCCTTCCACCCCGAGGTCGAGGATCGCCTGCGGCGTGTTCGCCACCGGATACAGCCGGCGCGTCGCCTTGTTCACCCCCACGTCGGTGGCCTGCGCCGACAGCAGCACGGCGGCCAGCAGCTCGAAGGGCGTGGTGTATTCGAGCTCCGTGCGCGGCTCGGGGTTGGCGGCCTGCAGGGTGGCGAAGAAGAGGGGGATGTCGGATTTTCTCATGGGTCGTGGTGGCCACCGTTCACGGCGTGGGGGCTCGCGGGGCGCATGCCGTGGAAGGCAGGGCGAGCACCGGCGTTTGCGGCGATGGATGCAATATATCGTCGAAAAGCCATGGCCCTACGCAGCTTTCCTGCCCGGGCTTTCGCGACAATGACGCCCAGAAAGTGAGACTGACCATGCAATTCGCCTCCCGCCTCGACAACGTCGAAACCTCCGCCATCCGCGAACTCTTCAAGCTGCTGGGCAAGCCCGGCATCATCAGTTTTGCGGGCGGCTTTCCCGACAGCGCCATGTTCGACGTCGAGGGCCTGAAGGAGGCGAGCCAGAAGGCGCTCACCGAAGAGGCCGGCGGGGCCCTGCAGTACGGCGCCACCGAAGGCTACGAGCCGCTGCGCAACCAGCTCAGTTCCTTCATGAAGACCAAGGGCGTCGACGTCGACCCGAGCGGCCTCATCGTCACCACCGGCAGCCAGCAGGCACTGGACCTGCTGGGCAAGACCATGATCTCGCCCGGCGACAAGGTGATCGTCGAGGGCCCGACCTTCCTGGCCACGATCCAGTGCTTCCGCCTGTACGGCGCGCAGCTCATCAGCGCACCCATCGACGCCAACGGCGTGAAGACCGACGAACTCGAGAAGCTCATCGCCGAGCACAAGCCCAAGTTCGTCTACCTGATCCCCACCTTCGGCAACCCCAGCGGCGCCATGCTGAGCCTGGAGCGCCGCAAGAAGGTGCTCGAGCTGGCCGTGAAGTACCAGACGCTGATCGTCGAGGACGACCCCTACGGCGACCTGTACTTCGGCGAAGCGCCGCCGCCCTCGATCATGTCGCTGAGCAAGGACGTGCCCGGCAGCCGCGAACTGCTGGCGCATTGCGGCAGCCTGAGCAAGGTGCTCAGCCCCGGCCTGCGCATCGGCTGGATGATCGCGCCGCCCGAGCTGCTGGCCAAGGCCACGATGTGCAAGCAGTTCAGCGACGCCCACACGAGTACCTTCGCGCAGGCCACGGCCGCGCAGTACCTCAAGAGCGGCCGCATGCCCGGCACGCTGGCGCATGTGCGCGAGGTCTACGGCCAGCGCGCGCAGGCCATGGGCGCCGCGCTGAAGCGCGAGCTGGGCGGCGCGGTGAGCTTCACGCAGCCCAACGGCGGTTTGTTCTTCTGGGCACGCCTGACGGGCGCCAACGGCAAGCTGGCCGATGCCAACGAGCTGGCCAAGCGCGCGATCGAGAAGCTGGTGGCCTTCGTGCCCGGCGCGCCGTTCTTCGCGGAGAAGCCCGATGTGGCGACGCTGCGCCTGAGCTTTGCCACGGCCGACATCGAGAAGATCGAAGAGGGCGTGAAGCGCCTCGGCCAGGCCCTGTAACGCCGACGTTCAGGGGGATCGGTGCAGGCGGGGCGCCGCCAGCAGGTCCAGGTTGTCTGAAATGGCCGCATCCACGTTCGGATAGCGGCCTTTCATTTTGGAGAGCGTCATGATGGTCTGCAGCGCCTTCAGGTCCTTGACCGACGGCGCGACCTTGATCTGCGCAATGGCCGCCGGGGCGTTGCCGCCGTTCACCAATGCCATCACCTTGCTTGCCCAGTCGTTTGCGCGTGCCATGTCTTCACCTGCTTTCCATTTGAACCGCCGACTTTACACAGCGGGTTACCATCACCCATGAGAAAAACCTTCCAGCTTCAGGTCGAGGGCAAGCACCCCGACCGTCACCTCGAAGCCGTCAAGCACGAGATTCGCAAGTACATCAAGCGCGAGCGCCGCCGCGACCTGCCCGAAGGCGCCGACTTCTGGGACTTCGACTGCCGGTTCGGCACCGCCCAGGAATCCGCCGAAACCATCCACCTCACGGCCATCACCGGCCTCATCGACGGTGTGGTGAAAGAGGGCGGCAAGCAGTTCTACATCGAGATCCTGGCCAAGCCCGGCAAGCGCCAGCCGCGGCCCGCGGGCGCGCCCGCGCACACCGAGAACGACGACGAGGAATAAGCCCCGTCAGATCAGCGCCTGCGCCAGCCGCAGGCCATGCCGCTGCTCCGCCTCCTGCAGCGAACGCGCAATCGACGGGTGCAGCCGCACCCCGTTAGCCGATTGCGCTTCCCGACGCTTCAACCCGCCTTCACCCGGCAGCCGCACAGGCCTGGCCGGGTCGATGGGCGCGTTGTCGCGGCACTTTTCGGCCACGTGGTCCATCTGGCGCAGGAAGGCGTCCTTGCCGCCGAAGGCGTGCAGGTCGTGCAGCGTGACGTGCACCGTCGCGCCCCAGCCTTCGGGCGGGTCGGCGCGGCCGTGGCCTGCGAGGCCGGCCGTGAGCGTCTCGACCAGCAGCGCCATGCCGTAGCCCTTGTGGCCGTGGCTCAGGCCGCCCACGGGCAGCAGCGTGCCGGGCGGCTGGTCGAACAGCACCTGCGGGTTGTTCGACGGCTTGCCCGATGCATCGATGAGCCATTCCTCGGCGAAGGTCTCGCCGGCCGCGCGCTTGCGGTTGCTCATGCCGTTGGTGGTGATCGAGGCCGAGATGTCGACCATCACGCCGCCCTGCGAGAGCGGAAAGCCCATCGCCAGCGGATTCGGTGTGAACACCGCCTGCGTGCCGCCGAAGGGCGCGACGCTGGCCGTGTTGGGGTCGGAGCAGGCCAGCAGCATCAGCATGTCTTCCTGCAGCGCGCGCAGCATGTAGACCGCGAGGCAGGCGATGTGGTGGCTGCGGCGGATCACGAGCGAGGCCGTGCCCAGTTCGCGCGCACGCGGCACCAGCAGGTCCATGCCCTGGTCCATGAGCCAGGGGCCGGGCAGGCGCTTGCCGTCCCACAGCACGGCGGCAGGGCGGTCGGACAGCACCTCGGGCGCGCCGTCGCGGGTCATGCCGCCCGATTCGATCTCTTTCACGTAGCCGGCCAGCAGCGCGAGGCCGTGGGTGTCGTGGCCCAGCAGGTCGCCTTCGACCAGCGTGCGCGCCACGCTGTCGGCCATCGAGGCCGCGAGCCCCGCCTTCTGCAGCAGGGCGCTGGCGTAGTCGCGCAGCGCGTCGGCGCGGTACAGCGGGGCGGCGTCGGTCATTTCAGGATTTCCAGCACGCGGTCGAGTCCGCCTTCGTTGATCGCCACCATGGCCTGCTCGCGCACCTTCGGCTTGGCGTGATAGGCCACCGAGAGCCCGGCTTCGCCCATCATCGGCAGGTCGTTGGCGCCGTCGCCCACGGCGATGGTTTCCTGCGGCGAAATGCCCATGAGCGAGGCCACTTCGAGCAGCGTGCGGCGCTTTTCGGCGCCGTCGCAGATGTCGCCCCAGCTTTGCGTCACGACCTCGCCGGTGAGCTGGCCGTCGGCTTCGTCGAGCAGGTTGGAGCGCGCGAAGTCGATGCCCAGGCGGTCCTTCACGCGGTTCGCGAAGAAGGTGAAGCCGCCCGACACCAGCAGCACCTTGAGGCCTGCCTTCTTGCAGGCCGCCACCAGCTCGGTGGCGCCGGGGTTGAGCTTCAGTCGCTCGTCGTACACCTGCTGCAGCGCGGCCACGGGCACGCCCTGGAGCAATGCCACGCGGCGGCGCAGGCTTTCCTTGAAGTCCTTGATCTCGCCGCGCATCGTGGCCTCGGTGATCGCGGCCACCTCGGCCTTCTTGCCGACCGCATCGGCGATCTCGTCGATGCATTCGATGTTGATCAGCGTCGAGTCCATGTCGAACGCGATCAGCTTGAAATCGGCGAGCCTCAGCGGCGGCTTCACGCGCTGGAGGACGAGGCCGGGGGAGATTTCTGTCGTAGCGCTCATGCGGGGGCGGTTTCCTTGACGAGGGGTTGTCCGAGGCTGCGCAGCACGTCGCGCACCATCTGGGCGCGGTCCTTCGGCTCCTTGAGTTCGCGCTCGATGCGCAGCTTCTCGTTGCCGGCGAGCTTGATGTGCTTGTTCTTCTGGATCAGCTGGATGATGGCCATGCCGTCCACCGGCGCGTCCTTGCGGAAGGTGATGTTGATGATGCCCGGCGCCGCATCGACCTTGACCACGCCGTAGGGCCGCGCGAGCACGCGCAGGCGGTGCGTGTCGATCAGCGTCTGGGCCTGCGGCGGCAGCTTGCCGAAGCGGTCGACGATTTCTTCCAGCAGCGTGTCGATCTGGTCGGGCGTCTTCGCCGTGGCCAGCTTCTTGTAGAACGACAGCCGCAGGTGCACGTCGCCGCAGTAGTCGTCGGGCAGCAGGGCAGGCGCGTGCAGGTTGATCTCGGTCGTGACCGACAGCGGCGAGAGCAGGTCGGGCTCCTGCCCGGCCTTCAGCGAGCGCACGGCTTCGCTGAGCATCTCGTTGTAGAGCTGGAAGCCGATCTCCATCATGTTGCCGCTCTGGTTTTCGCCGAGCACCTCACCGGTGCCGCGAATTTCCAGGTCGTGCATCGCCAGGTAGAAGCCCGAGCCCAGTTCCTCCATCTGCTGGATCGCTTCGAGCCGCTGCGAGGCCTGCTTGGTCAGGCCTTCGGTGTCGGGCACCATCAGGTACGCATAGGCTTGGTGATGCGACCGGCCGACGCGGCCACGCAGCTGGTGCAGCTGGGCCAGGCCGAACTTGTCGGCGCGGCTCATCACGATGGTGTTGGCGGTGGGCACGTCGATGCCGGTCTCGATGATGGTCGAGCACAGCAGCATGTTGTAGCGCTGGGCCACGAAGTCGCGCATCACGCGCTCCAGCTCGCGCTCGGGCATCTGGCCGTGGGCCACGGCGATACGGGCCTCGGGCAGGATTTCTTCGAGCTTCTGGCGCCGGTTCTCGATGGTCTCGACCTCGTTGTGCAGGAAGTAGACCTGTCCGCCGCGCTTCAATTCGCGCAGCACGGCTTCGCGGATCACGCCGGTGCCCTCGTTGCGCACGAAGGTCTTGATGGCCAGCCGGCGTTGCGGCGCGGTGGCGATCACGCTCAGGTCGCGCAGGCCTTCGAGCGCCATGCCCAGCGTGCGCGGGATCGGCGTGGCGGTGAGCGTGAGCACGTCGACCTCGGCGCGCATCGCCTTCATCGCCTCCTTGTGGCGCACGCCGAAGCGGTGCTCCTCGTCGATGATGAGCAGGCCCAGGTTCTTGAACTTGACCGACTGCGAGAGCAGCTTGTGCGTGCCCACCACGATGTCGACCTGGCCCTCGGCCAGGCCCTTTGCGGCGGCCGTGATTTCCTTGGCGGAGCGGAAGCGGCTCATCTCGGCGACTTTCACGGGCCACTTGGCGAAACGGTCGACCAGCGTCTGGTAGTGCTGCTCGGCCAGCAGCGTGGTCGGCGCCAGGAACGCCACCTGCTTGCCGCCGGTGACGGCGATGAAGGCGGCGCGCAGCGCCACCTCGGTCTTGCCGAAGCCCACGTCGCCGCACACGAGGCGGTCCATCGGCTGGGGCGAGATCATGTCCTGCACCACGGCGTGGATCGCGGCCTTCTGGTCGGCGGTTTCCTGGAAGCCGAAGTCGTTGGCGAACACCTCGTAGTCGGCCGGCGAATAGCGGAAGGCATGGCCTTCGCGCGCGGCGCGGCGGGCGTAGATGTTGAGCAGCTCGGCGGCCGAGTCGCGCACCTGCTCGGCGGCCTTGCGCTTGGCCTTTTCCCACTGGCCCGAGCCCAGCTTGTGCAGCGGCGCCTCGTCGGCACTCACGCCGGTGTAGCGGCTGATCTGGTGCAGCTGGCTCACAGGCACGTAGAGCGTGGCTTTGTCGGCGTACTCCAGGTGCAGCATTTCCTGCAGCAGCGGCTTGCCGTCGGCGCCCGTGCCCTGGCCCAGGTCCATGTGGATCAGGCCGCGGTAGCGGCCGATGCCGTGCGCGCTGTGCACCACCGGGTCGCCCACGTTGAGTTCGGACAGGTCCTTGATCAGCGCTTCGACGTCGCTGACCTGTTCCTGCTTCTTGTTGCGCCGGCGCGTGGTGGGCGCGGTGGCGAACAGCTCGGTCTCGGTGACGAAGTCGATCGCCTGTTCGCGCCACGCGAAGCCCGAGGCCAGCGCGGCGGTGGCGATGCCGATCTTTTCGTCGCCCGAGGCTTCGAACTCGGCCAGCGAGTCGAAGGCCGGCGGGCTCACGCCGCTGGCGCGCAGGAAGTCGAGCAGGCTCTCGCGGCGGCCGTCGCTCTCGGCGATGAGCAGCACGCGGTGCGGCGTGGCGGCGATGTGGGCCTTCAGGCCGACCAGCGGGTCTTCGGCGCCGCGCACGACGGCAAAGGGCGGCAGCTTGTCGAACTCGGCGTAGGGCGCGTCGGTGGCGATGTCGCCCCGGATGGCGAGCTGCGCATGCGGCTTGGCGCGCTGGTAGAACTGCTCGGCATTGAGGAACAGCGCGTCGGGCGGCAGCGCGGGGCGTTCGGGGTCGCCCTGCACCAGGCGGTAGCGCTCGTTCGTGTCCTGCCAGAAGTGCTGGAACGCGGGTTCGAGGTCGCCGTGCAGCACGACGGTGGCGTCGGGGCCGAGGTAGTCGAACACCGTGGCCGTCTCGTCGAAGAACAGCGGCAGGTAGTACTCGATGCCGGCGGTGGCGACGCCGTTGCCCATGTCCTTGTAGATGCGGCTCTTGGTCGGGTCGCCCTCGAGCAGTTCGCGCCAGCGGCTGCGAAAGCGCGCGCGGGCGTCGTCGTCCATCGGGAACTCGCGCCCCGGCAGCAGGCGCACCTCGGGCACGGGGTAGAGGCTGCGCTGGGTGTCGGGGTCGAAGGTGCGGATGGAGTCGATCTCGTCGTCGAACAGGTCGACACGGAACGGCACCGGCGAGCCCATCGGGAACAGATCGATCAGGCCGCCGCGCACCGCGTACTCGCCCGGGCTCACAACCTGCGTCACGTGGCTGTAGCCGGCCAGCGTGAGCTGCGCCTTGAGCTTCGATTCCTGCAGCTTCTGCTTGGCCTTGAACTGGAAGGTGTAGCCGGCCAGGAAGGCCGGCGGCGCCAGCCGGTACAGCGCGGTGGTGGCAGGCACCAGCACCACGTCGGCCTCCTTCTGGCTGATGCGCCACAGCGTGGCCAGGCGCTCGCTGATCAGGTCCTGGTGCGGCGAAAAGCTGTCGTAGGGCAGCGTTTCCCAGTCGGGGAAGAGGGCGCAGCGCAGTTCGGGTGCGAAGAAGGCGATTTCATCGATGAGCCGCTGGGCGTCGTTCGCGTCGGCGGTGAACATCGCGGTGGCGCGGCCCGCGGCCTTCTCGCGCATGCCGAGCTGGGCCAGCATCAGCGCGTCGGCGGACAACGGGGGACGCGGCAGCGTGAAACGCTTGCCCGCCGGGAGAAGGGGGAGGTCCATGGAGCGGCTCGAAAAATGCACGACACCCCGCGCCGGACGGCGAGGGGTGTGCGAATGTCAATTCTAGAATGGCGGCCCCTTATCCGCTTGTCGGCCATTGGCCCGTGCCGCACCTTCCATGTCATCTTCCCGTTTCTACGTGCTGATCCCCTGTGCCGGCTCCGGCCACCGTGCCGGCGGCGCGCAGCCCAAGCAGTACCGGCGCCTGGCGGGCCAGTCGATGGTGGCCCACACGGTGGACGCGTTCCGCGCGCTGGCCGGGCGTTTCGCGGGCGTGGCCGTGGTGGTGTCGCCCGACGACCGCGAGGTGCAGACGGCGCTGCCGCGCTTCCCGACGACGGGCGAATACCTGCTGCGCGTGGGCGGCCTGACGCGCGCCGCCTCGGTGCGCAACGGCCTGGCGGCGCTGCGCCAGAAGGGCGCCGGGCCGCACGACTGGGTGCTGGTGCACGATGCGGCGCGCTGCCTGGTCACGTCCAGCCAGATCGAGGCGCTCATCGCCGCCTGCGAGCACGACGCCGTCGGCGGCCTGCTGGCGCAGCGGTTGGCCGACACGCTGAAGGTCTCGTCGACCGACAGCCGTGCGACCCAGACCCTGCCGCGCGCCGACAAGTGGCTGGCCCAGACGCCGCAGATGTTCCGCATCGGCATGCTGCTCGACGCGCTGGAGCGCGTGGGCGACGTGGTGACCGACGAGGCCAGCGCCATCGAGACCCTCGGCCTGGCGCCGCTGCTGGTGCCCGGCAGCGCGCAGAACTTCAAGGTCACCTTCCCCGAAGATTTCGCACTGGCCGAGGCGGTGCTGCTCGGCCGCAAGAAGGCCATGGCATGACGACGACACCGTTCAACATCCGCATCGGCGAAGGCTGGGACGTCCACCAGCTGGTGGCGGGGCGCAAGCTCATCCTGGGCGGCATCGAGGTGCCGCACACCACCGGCCTGCTCGGGCATTCGGACGCCGACGTGCTGCTGCACGCCATCACCGACGCGCTGCTCGGCGGGGCCGGGCTGGGCGACATCGGCCGGCATTTTCCCGACACCGATGCGCAATTTCGCGGCGCCGATTCGGCCGTGCTGCTGGCCGAGGCGGCGCGCCGCGTACGGGCCGCCGGCTGGGAGATCGGCAACGTCGACAGCACCGTGATCGCCCAGGCGCCCAAGCTGGCGCCGCACATCCCGGCCATGTGCCAGCGCATCGCCGACACGCTGGGTATCGCGCTCGATCAGGTCAATGTGAAAGCCAAGACGGCCGAGAAGCTCGGCCCGGTGGGCGAGGGCCGGGCGATGGAAGCCCGCGCCGCGGTGCTGCTGCACCGCTGACGCGCGTCCTCAGGCGACCTGCTTCTTGCCCGGCACCTCGCCGGGCTTGCTGCTGCCCGCCGGCATCGCGCGCGGCATCCGGATGTGGGCCGCGAGGCCCCGGCCCGGCGTGCTGGTGAGCGCGAAGGTGCCGCCCATGCGCTCGATGTTCTTCGCCACGATCGACAGCCCCAGGCCGGCGCCCGCCGCCGAGGTGCGCGCCGCGTCGCCGCGGAAGAAGGGCTTGGTCAGCTGCACGAGCAGGGCGGGCTCGACGCCCGCGCCGTGGTCGCGCACCTTGATCAGCACCGCGTCGTTGTTGGCCTGCGCCTGGATCGTGACGTCGGCCACGCCGGTCGACGGCGTCTTGCCGTAGCGCCGGGCGTTCTCGACCAGGTTGGAGATCACGCGTGTGAGCTCCACCTCGTCGCCCATCACCTTCAGGTCGGCGGGCACGTCGACGTGGATGTTCATCTCTTCGTAGTCCTGCACGGCGTAGGTGCAGGCATCGATCACGTCGCGCAGCAGCACGGGGCGCTGGTCGACGTGGTCGGGACGGGCGTAGTCGAGGAACTTGTCGATGATGGCGTCGAGCTGCGCGATGTCGGCGGCCATGTGGTCGCGCGCGTCTTCGTCGGCCACGCTCATCTCGGTTTCGAGCCGCAGCCGCGCCAGCGGCGTGCGCAGGTCGTGCGAGATGCCCGCCAGCATGATGGCGCGGTCCTGCTCGATTTTGGCGAGCTGGTCGGCCATGCGGTTGAAGCCGATGTTCACCGCGCGGATTTCGTTGGTGCGCGCGCGCTCGTCGAGCCGGTGTGCCTCGTACTCGCCCTCGCGCACCTGCAAGGTGGCGCGCGACAGCTGCTTGAGCGGCAGGTTGATGAGTCGCGTGATCAGCGCCGCGCCGGCGAGCGACAGCGCCATCGCCGTGCTGAGCCAGACCAGCCAGGTGCGCCCGCCCACGCGGCTGAAGCGCGTGGGGTCGAGCAGCAGCCAGTAGGTGTCGCTCTCGATGGTGAAGCCGATCCACAGGCCCGGCTCGTCGTTCACGCGGCTGGCGACGGTGGTGCCTTCGCCGAGTTGAGCGATCAGCTCTTCGGTGACGCGCTCGTCGAGCGCGCCGCTGGTGTAGGGCTGGAAGCGGTCGTTGGGCTCGCGCGGCAGGATGCGCACGCCTTCCTGGTCGGCCAGCGTCTTGATGAGCGAGACCCGCGTGATCGCGTCCGAGTACACGAGCGCCGCGCGCGTGAGGTTCACGAGCGAGGCGATCTGGTGTCCGGTCTGGATGGCGCGTGGCTCGTACTCGAGCGAGCGGAAGGTCTGCAGCCACGCGACCGTGCAGCCGATCAGCAGCAGTGCGAGCAGGAAGAAGGTGCGCCAGAAAAGGCTGAAACCCAGCTTGAGGCCGGGGCGGCGGTCACGCTGCGCGCTCGCTTCGAGCGGGCTCGGCATCGTGACCTGCGCACCGTCCTCCTGGGCCGGGTCAGGTCGGGCGGAATGGAGGCCGATGGCCACCTCTCAGCGGATCGTCAGGCCGTGCCGTCCGGCACGAACACGTAGCCCACGCCCCAGACGGTCTGGATGTAGCGCGGCGCCGCGGCGTCGGACTCGACCAGCTTGCGCAGGCGCGAGATCTGCACGTCCAGGCTGCGGTCGAAGGGCTCGAATTCGCGTCCGCGTGCCAGCTGGGCCAGCTTTTCGCGCGACAGCGGCTGGCGCGGATGGCGCACCAGCGCCTTCAGCATCGCGAACTCGCCGGTGGTCAGCGAGAGTTCTTCGCCGTCCTTCTTCAGGGTGCGCGAGCCGAGGTCGAAGGCGAACGGGCCGAAAGTGACGGTCTCGTTCTCGGTGGAGGGGGCGCCCGGCGCCTCGAGCGGCGGACGGCGGCGCAGCACGGCGTGCACGCGGGCCAGCAGCTCGCGCGGGTTGAAGGGCTTGCCGAGGTAGTCGTCGGCGCCGACTTCGAGACCGACGATGCGGTCCACGTCCTCACCCTTGGCGGTGAGCATGATGATCGGCGTGCGGTCGTTGGCGGCACGCAGACGGCGGCACACGGAGAGGCCGTCTTCGCCGGGCATCATCAGGTCGAGCACGATCAGGTCGACCGTGTCGCGCAACAGGATGCGGTTGAGCGCCTTGCCGTCCTCGGCCACGATCACTTCGAATCCTTCCTGCGTCAGGTAGCGGCGCAGCAGGTCGCGGATGCGGGCGTCGTCGTCGACGATCACGATCTTGTCGGTGCGAGCGGGAACTTGAGTCATTTCTACAACGTTGAATTTGTAACAGCGCCGATTCTGAAGGCGTTAGGACCCCATTGCTGCCGAATTCCGTAGTGGTTGACACTAAGTTACACAACTTGCGGCCGCTCGCCGTCTGGTCATCCGGGCTTTGCCCGGCGGTGGCACAGTCCGTGCTGCCTTATGACGATTGCGCGATGAGACCTTCTTTTTCTGCCTTGCCTCTGCTTTTTTTCGCATGCGCCTGTGGTGCGACGTCCGTCGCGTCCGAAGGGTTTTTGCGGGTCAGTGAAGGGCGCCGCAGCGAAGTGCGCGATGCCGTGGCCGCGCACCGGGCGGCCCAACGGGAAGAGCAGCGTCGCGGCGAAGCGCTGGCGGGGCGTCGTCTCACGGCGGGCGAACTCTTCGAGCTGAGGCAGCAGGTCCGGGGTCAGTGGGTGCCTGCGGGAACGGGTGTACTTCTGAATTCGGCAGAATCACAGCCTGCCGAGCGCATCGTGCCGGTACCGCAGCCCGTCGCCAGTCCGCAAACCGCGCCGCGCAGCCTGCGCCACTGAAGACGAAGGCGCGGGCGAGGGCTTTTCCTCGCATCCACCAGGGAGAAATCTGTCTTGAAGACTGTTCAATTGATCGCGGCCTGCGCCGCGCTGACCTTTGCCGGGGCCGCCTTGGCCCAGAATGCCGTCATGCCTGCTCCACAAAACGTGCTCCAGCTGTCGGCCTCCGGCACCGTCGAAGTTCAGCAAGACCTGCTGAGCATGACCCTCGTCACCACGCGCGACGCCGCCGAGGCGGGCACCGTGCAGACCCAGCTCAAGACGGCGCTGGACGCCGCGCTGGCCGAGGCCAAGAAGAATGCGCAACCGGGCCAGCTCGACGTGCGCACGGGGAATTTCAGCCTCTCGCCGCGTTACACCAAGGACGGCAAGATCAATGGCTGGCAGGGGTCGACCGAACTCGTGCTCGAAGGCCGCGACTTCGCGCGCATCACCCAGACGGCCGGGCGCATCAGCACGCTCAGCGTGGGCAACGTCGGTTTCGGCCTGAGCCGCGAGCAGCGCGCCAAGACCGAGACCGAGGCGCAGAACATCGCCATCGACAACTTCAAGCAGAAGGCCGGCGAGCTGGCCAAGGGCTTCGGCTTCGGCGGCTACACGCTGCGCGAGGTGTCGGTGAACGCGAACGACAGCGGCCCGATCCGCCCGCGTGTGATGGCCATGCAGGCCAAGTCGTTCTCGGCCGCCGATTCGGCCGTGCCGGTGGAAGCGGGCAAGACCAGCGTGGTCGTGAACGTCTCCGGCTCGGTGCAGCTCAAGTAGGAAGACAAAGAGCGAAGCGCCGGCGGACGAGTGCCGCCGGCGTTTTTTTGTTGTCTCTGTTTATTTACTGAGCCGTCCAGCCGCCATCCATGGCCCAGGCGACGCCCCGCACCTGATCGGCGGCGGGAGAGCTCAGGAAGACGGCCAGCCCGCCCAGTTGCTCGACCGTCGTGAACTGCAGCGAGGGCTGCTTTTCCCCCAGCAATTCGTTCTGCGCCTGGAGGGCCGAAATGCCTTCGCGGGCCGCGCGGTCGTCGATCTGCTTTTGCACCAGCGCCGTGAGCACCCAGCCCGGGCTGATCGCGTTGCAGGTGACGCCGGTGGTGGCGGTTTCGAGCGCCACCGACTTGGTCAGGCCGACGATGCCGTGCTTGGCCGCGACATAGGCAGACTTCTGCGCTGAGGCCACGAGCCCGTGCGCCGACGCCACGTTGATGATGCGGCCCCAGTTGGCCTCGCGCATCGCGGGGATCGCCAGGCGCGTCGTGTGGAAGGCGCTCGTGAGGTTGATGGCGAGGATCGCGTCCCAGCGTTCGGTCGGGAAGTCCTCGACCTTGGCCACGTGCTGGATGCCGGCGTTGTTGACGAGGATGTCGACGCGGCCGAACTTCGACGCCGCGAACTTCATCATGTCCTCGATCTGGTCGGGCTTGCTCATGTCGGCCCCGTGGTACTCGGCGCGCACGCCGAGCGCCTCGATCTGGGCCTTGGGGGTGTCGGCGTCGCCGAAGCCGTTGAGCACGATGTGTGCGCCCTGTTGAGCCAACGCCTTGGCGATGGCGAAGCCAATGCCACTGGTGGACCCCGTGACAAGCGCGGTTTTGCCTTTGAGCATGAAGATCAATCTCCGGATGAATTAGGATGCAATGAGACCATTATCCGCACCCGAACCCCTCCGTTTCCATGACAGAACCGACCCTTCACGACGTGGCCTGCAACGACGCCCAGGGCGGTCATCGCATGGCCTATTGGCAATGGGGCGACGCGCACAGCGCGCATGTCGTGGTCTGCGTGCACGGGCTGACCCGGCAGGGCCGCGATTTCGACGTGCTCGCGCAAGCCATCGTGGCGCGCGCGGGCGGCGACGTGCGCGTGGTCTGTCCCGACGTGGTCGGGCGCGGCCGCAGCGATTGGCTGCGCGACCCTGCTTTCTATCAAGTGCCTGTGTATGCGGCTGACATGGTGGCGCTGATCGCGCAACTGCACGGCGAGCATCCCATCGACACGCTCGACTACGTCGGCACAAGCATGGGCGGGCTGATCGGCTTCGTGCTGGCCGGCCACAAGGAGCTGCCGCTGCCGCGGCCCATTCGCCGTTTCGTCGCGAACGATGTCGGCCCCACGGTCGAGCCCGCCGCCATCCAGCGCATCGGCGCGTATGTGGGCAAGAGCGGCCAGTTTCCGAGCGTGCAGGCCGCGGCCGATGCGATGTGGGCCCTGTCGACCACGTTCGGGCCGCACACGCCCGAGCAGTGGCGCGCGTTGTCGCAGCACATGGTGGTGCCGGCTTCTGAGCGCAGCGCCGACGGTGCCGCCAAGACCGCCAGTGCCGGCCCGGTGGGCGAGGGCGCCTGGGTGCTGCACTACGACCCGGCCATCGGCGTGCCGTTGCGCGCCATCACGCCCGAGATCGCGGCGCAGGGCGGGGCGGTGATGTGGAGCCTGTACGACGCCATCGAGGCGCGCGCGCTGCTCACGCGCGGCGCGGCGTCCGACCTGCTGTCGCCCGAAACGGCGGCCGCGATGACGCAGCGCGGGCCGCGTGCCACGCTCGTCGAGTTCGAGGGCGTGGGGCACGCGCCGACTTTCGTCGATCCCGCACAGGTCGCCGTCGTCACGAATTTCCTGTTCGATTGAGGGCATCGTGAAGCGAGAGTCTGCGAACCTTCAGACGGCACCCCTGTCCGACGGCGTCATGGTCGATTACCCGCTGTCGGCCGCCACGGCCGACCGCTCGCCGGTCATGGAGAACATGCTGGCGCGCGCCCGCGCGTTCGCCGAGCCGCTGATCGCCGACGAAAAACTCGACACCGGCGAGAACACGCTGGCGCACGCCGATGCCGTGGCCGCCATCGTCGCGAAGATGGGTGGCTCCGAGGCGATGCAGGCCGCGAGCTACCTCGTGTATTCGTGTCAGCACCTGAACCGCCCGCAGGAAGTGATCGCCAAGGTTTTCGGCGACAACTTCGCGGCGCTCGCGGTCGAGACCACCAAGCTCGTGCGCGTGCAGGAGCAGGCGCGCACGGCTTCGCAAGGACACCACGCCGAAGGCGCCGGCGCACAGACCGAGAACGTGCGCAAGATGCTGCTCGCGTTTTCGCGCGACCTGCGCGTCGTGATGCTGCGACTGGCCTCGCGCCTGCAGACGCTGCGGCATGCGGCGGCCAGCAAGCAGCCCGCGCCCGAGAGCGTGGCGCGCGAGTCGCTGCAGGTGTTCGCGCCGCTCGCGAACCGGCTGGGCATCTGGCAGGTGAAGTGGGAGATCGAAGATCTCTCGTTCCGCTTTCTCGAGCCCGAGACCTACAAGCTGATCGCACGCCTGCTCGACGAGAAGCGCATCGAGCGCGAAGGCCATGTCGAGCAGTTGCGCTCGCAGCTGGAGCACGAACTGCAGGCCGAAGGCGTCAAGGCCACGGTGCAGGGACGCCCGAAGAACATTTACAGCATCGTCAAGAAGATGCGCGGCAAGTCGCTCGATTTCGAGCAGGTCTTCGACATCCTCGCGCTGCGCGTGGTGGTGCCGGACGTGAAGGACTGCTATGCCGCGCTGGCCTGGGTGCACTCGCACTTCCAGCCCATCGACGAAGAGTTCGACGACTACATCGCACGGCCCAAGCCGAACGGCTACCAGTCGCTGCACACGGTGGTGCGCGAGATCGTCGACGGCAAGGTGGGCAAGCCGATCGAGATCCAGATCCGCACCGAGGAAATGCACGACCACGCCGAACATGGCGTGGCGGCGCACTGGGCCTACAAGGAGGCGGGCCACAAGGGCTACGCCGGTGTCTGGGCGAGCGGCGAGTACGACGCCAAGATCGCCGTCCTGCGCCAGCTGCTGGCCTGGGAGCGCGACCTGTCGGGCGGACTGCAGGGGCAGGGGCTGTTCGACGACCGCATCTATGTGCTCACGCCCGATGCCGCCATCGTCGAGTTGCCGCAGGGCGCGACGCCGGTCGACTTCGCCTACACGGTGCACACGACGCTGGGGCATCGTTGCCGCGGTGCGCGTGTCGATGGCGCGATGGTGCCGCTCAACACGCCGCTGTCGAACGGGCAGACGGTCGAGATCATGGCGGCCAAGGAAGGCGGGCCGTCGCGTGACTGGCTGAATGCCGAGCTGGGTTATCTGGCGAGCCACCGCGCACGCGCCAAGGTGCGTGCCTGGTTCAACGCACAGATCACGCACGAGACCGTGGCGCGTGGACGCGAAGCCGTCGAGAAGCTGCTGCAGCGGGAAGGCAAGACGGCCATGCGGCTCGAGGACCTTGCGTCGCAACTCGGCTTCAAGTCGGCGGACCATCTGTTCGAGGTGGTCGGCAAGGACGAGTTTTCGCTGCGCAACATCGAGACGCTGCTGCGTCCGCCCGAGCCGGCGCTGAACCCTGACGACGGCGTGCAGATCAAGAAGGCGCGCGGCAGCGAGAAGTCGGGCAAGGGCGGCGTGCTGGTGGTGGGCGTGTCGTCGCTGATGACGCAGCTTGCCAAGTGCTGCAAGCCGGCGCCGCCGGATGCGATCCGTGGCTTCGTCACGCGTGGCCATGGCGTCAGCGTGCATCGCGCGGATTGCAGCAACTTCCGCACGATGGCCGCGAAGGACGGCGAACGCGTGATCGATGTCGAATGGGGCCTGCCGAAGAAGGGCGCGGATGCACCGGTCTACGCAGTGGATGTGGCTGTGGAAGCGGCCGACCGCCAGGGCTTGCTGCGCGATATCTCCGACGTGTTCGCACGCGAGAAGATGAACGTGATCGGCGTGCAGACGCAGTCGATCAAGGGCACGGCGTGGATGACGTTCACCGTGGAAATCGCCGATGCCGCGCGTTTGACGCAGGTGTTGAGTGTGGTGACTGCAGTGACTGGCGTGCGATCTGCACGTCGGCGCTGAAAAGGGCCATTTCTCCTGCTATACTCGATGCTTCTCTTAGGCGCGTAGCTCAGTTGGTTAGAGCACCACCTTGACATGGTGGGGGTCGTTGGTTCGAATCCAATCGCGCCTACCAAATTCAAACACGGGTTGCAGCGATTTCGCTGCAACCCGTTCGTTGTTTGGACGACGTGTTTGTCTCTGGATTCGCCCGGTCGTCCTGAGCGATCGGCGCAAGCAAAAAACCTTTCACGGGTGGCCCTTCGCGCGGTGCAGGCAAGGTGCCTGAGCCATGTGGTTGTGCTACCTTGAGCGGTCTGCCAACCTTCTCGAATTTCCTTGATAAGCGATCTGATGAATACGCGATCAACGCCAGTTGATCGGGCGCACGCCGACCACCGCGTGGCCGCATTGCTCAAGCAGGCCCCTCTTGAATTCGCACGCGCGGTCTACGGCATCAATGACCTCGCCGCCGGTCGCGCCGACACCATGGCCGCACGCGAAGTCGCGCGTGCACAACGACAGGGCATGCCGGTGACCGAGGAGCGCGCCGAGCAGCGCGCACGCGCCTATCTTCCGACGGCGGGGCAGGAGCATTGCCCCCGGTGCTGGGTGGTCTACGGGCAGAAGATCCCGCTGCGATTCAGGTTGTCGACCCCGGAGCGCCCCGAAACTGCAGCGTGTCATGCGTGCGGTGCCGAGTACGCGACAGCGCCGGATGCCTGAAGAAGAATCACGGTCAGGGTAAACCTTGTCGCGATGCAGCAAAACCGCTCCCTAGAATCATCCGATGACATGGGCGTCCATGTGAAGGAGTCTGTAGTGCAGAGCAAGAAGTCCGGGGTGAAGCCGGTCCAGCGTGTGATCAAGAAGTACCCCAACCGACGGCTCTACGACACGGAGACATCCACGTACATCACGCTGACCGAAGTCAAGCAGCTGGTCATCAAGAACGCGCAGTTCGTGGTGCGCGACGCCAAGACCGGCGACGACCTCACGCGCAGCATCCTGCTGCAGATCATCCTGGAAGAAGAAGCCGGTGGCGCGCCGATGTTCACCGAGCAGGTGCTGGCCAACATCATCCGTTTCTACGGCCAGGCCATGCAGGGCTACATGGGCCCGTACCTCGAGAAGAACATCCAGGCCATGACCGAGATGCAGGCCCAACTCGCCGAAAAGGCCGAAGGCCTGACGCCCGAGATGTGGTCGCGCTTCATGACCATGCAGTCGCCGATGATCCAGGGGCTGATGGGCAACTACGTCGAGCAATCGAAGAACGTCTTCCTGCAGATGCAGGAGCAGATGCAGAAAAACACCGAGCAGGTGCTGGGCGCCTTTGGCATCAAGCGCCCCTGAGCGCCGTGCGGCGGCCCGCCCGAATGGGGTGACTGCCCGATGAATGCCCCGCTGTCACCGATAGCTGGGACAATAGAGGCCTATGAGCGAAGTTGCCTCCCCTGAACGTACCGTCACGCCGACCGCCCCCAAGGTCGGCTTCGTCAGCCTTGGTTGCCCCAAGGCCTTGACCGATTCCGAATTGATCCTGACCCAGCTGAGTGCCGAGGGCTATCAAACCGCCAAGACTTTCGAGGGCGCCGACCTCGTCATCGTCAACACCTGCGGCTTCATCGACGATGCCGTGAAGGAAAGCCTGGACACCATCGGCGAAGCGCTCGCCGAGAACGGCCGCGTGATCGTCACCGGCTGCCTGGGCGCCAAGACCGGCGACCAGGGCGGCAACCTCGTGCGCCAGATGCATCCCAGCGTGCTGGCCGTCACCGGCCCGCATGCCACGCAGGAGGTGATGGATGCCGTGCACGCCAACCTGCCGAAGCCGCACGATCCGTTCATCGACCTCGTGCCGAACACCTTCGGCGTGGCCGGCCTCAAGCTGACGCCGCGGCACTACGCTTACCTGAAGATCAGCGAAGGCTGCAACCACCGCTGCACCTTCTGCATCATTCCCTCGATGCGCGGCGACCTGGTCTCGCGTCCGGTGGGCGATGTGCTCAGCGAAGCCAAGGCCCTGTTCGAGGGCGGCGTGAAGGAACTGCTGGTGATCAGCCAGGACACCTCGGCCTACGGCGTCGACGTGAAGTACCGCACCGGCTTCTGGGATGGCAAGCCGGTCAAGACCCGCATGCTCGAACTCGTGCGCACGCTGGGCGAGATCGCCGAGCCGTACGGCGCCTGGGTGCGCCTGCACTACGTCTACCCGTACCCGAGCGTCGACGAAATCATTCCGTTGATGGCGAGCGGCCAGGTGCTGCCGTACCTCGACGTGCCGCTGCAGCACAGCCACCCTGACGTGCTCAAGCGCATGAAGCGACCGGCCAGCGGCGAAAAGAATCTGGAGCGGATCGCGCGCTGGCGCGAGACCTGCCCCGAACTCGTGATCCGCAGCACGTTCATCGCCGGTTTCCCGGGCGAGACGGAGCAGGAGTTCGAGCACCTGCTCGACTTCATCCGCGAAGCCGAGATTGATCGTGCGGGCTGCTTTGCCTACAGCCCGGTCGAAGGCGCCACTGCCAACGACATTCCGGGCATGCTGCCCGAGGCCGAGCGCGAAGCGCGCCGCGCCCGCTTCATGGAAGTGGCCGAGGCCGTGTCGATCGCCAAGCTGCAAAAGCGCGTCGGCTCGACGATGCAGGTGCTGGTCGATTCAGCGCCGGCGCTGGGCCGCAAGGGCGGGGTGGGGCGCACGTACGCCGATGCACCGGAGATCGACGGCACTGTTCGCCTCCTGCCGCCCGAGAAGATCAGCAAGACGATGAAGGTCGGCGAGTTCACGCGTGCACGCATCGTGGGCGCTGAAGGCCACGACCTGATCGCGTTGCCCGTTTGATGCGCCTGATTCAAGCGGCCAAGAAAAAAGCCACCGGAGGCCGGTGGCTTTTGTCAGAAGACCTGGTAAGGGTCTGTTCAATCTTGGTGCCCAGAAGAGGACTCGAACCTCCACGATGTTACTCGCTAGTACCTGAAACTAGTGCGTCTACCAATTCCGCCATCTGGGCTGATTTTGCTTCTCAGCAAAGACTACGATTATATACACAAATTTGGCGCACTCTTTTGAGCGTGTCGAAATTTCAGCTTCTGCGCGACATCGCTCGCGCGGCGGGTGTCCTGCCGAAGGCGGGTGGGTGCGATCGTGCGTGCATGGCCGGCGTCGAGGGGTGCGATCTGACGATCGCGTCGCCCGTTTGATGCAGTTTCGAGCGGCCATGAAAAAAGCCACCGGAGACCGGTGGCTTCAATCGGATGACCTGGTAAAGGTCTGTTTAAACTTGGTGCCCAGAAGAGGACTCGAACCTCCACGATGTTACTCGCTAGTACCTGAAACTAGTGCGTCTACCAATTCCGCCATCTGGGCCCACATGACTGCAGAAGCAGCCACGTTTTGAATTTCAGGAAAGAAGGAGATCATATCAAAAATAATGTCACTTCCAGCAGCTTGTTGGATGAAATCGAAGGAACTGTTCAAGGACATCGCGACGGGCACGGCTTCGTGCAGCGCGACGACGGCGAGGCAGATATCTACCTGCCTCCGAACGAGATGCGCGCGGTGTTGCACAAGGATCGCGTCAAGGCGCGCATCGTGCGACAGGACCGTCGCGGCCGCCCCGAGGGGCGCGTGGTCGAGATCGTCGAGCGACCCGAGCAGCCCATCATCGGCCGCCTGTTGCACGAAGGCGGGATCTGGCTCGTTGCACCTGAGGACAAGCGCTACGGCCAGGACGTCCTGATCCCGAAGGGAGCCACCGGCCCCGCCAAGGTCGGCCAGGTCGTGGTCGTCCAGCTCACCGAGCCACCGGCTTTGTTCGGCCAGCCCGTGGGCCGCGTGAGAGAAGTGCTGGGCGAGATCGACGACCCCGGCATGGAAATCGAGATCGCCGTGCGCAAGTACGGCGTGCCGCATGAGTTTTCCGCGGAGTGCCTGGCGCAGGCCAAGGCGCTGCCCGAGAAGGTGCGCCCCGCCGACAAGAAGGGCCGCATCGACCTCACCGACGTGCCGCTCGTCACCATCGACGGCGAAGACGCCCGCGACTTCGACGACGCCGTGTACTGCGAGCCCGCGAAGGTGGGCCGTGGCAAGGGCTGGCGCCTGTTGGTGGCCATCGCCGACGTCAGCGCCTATGTGCAGACCGGCTCCGCCATCGACATCGATGCGTACGACCGCGCCACCAGCGTCTACTTCCCGCGCCGCGTGATTCCGATGCTGCCCGAGAAGCTGTCGAACGGCCTGTGCTCGCTCAACCCCGAGGTCGAGCGCCTGTGCATGGTGTGCGACATGCTGGTTGCCGCCGACGGCGAGATCTACGCCTACCAGTTCTATCCGGCCGTGATGTTCAGCCACGCGCGCTTCACGTACACCGAAGTCGCCGCCATCCTCGGCAACACGCGTGGCCCCGAAGCCGCCAAGCGCAAGGACCGCGTCAAGGACCTGCTGAACCTCGCCGACGTCTACAAGGCCCTGCTCAAGCAGCGCGGCAAGCGCGGCGCGGTCGACTTCGAAACCACTGAGACGCAGATCATCTGCGACGACGCCGGCCGCATCGAGAAGATCGTGCCGCGCACGCGCAACGAGGCACACCGCCTGATCGAGGAGGCGATGCTCGCCGCCAACGTCTGCAGCGCCGACTTCATCGCCGAAGGCAAGCACCCGGGCCTGTTCCGCGTGCACGAAGGCCCGACGCCCGAGAAGAAGGAAATCCTGCGCGGCTACCTGAAGGCCATGGGCGTCGGCCTGAGCATCACCGACGAGCCGCGTCCCGGCGAGTTCCAGGCGATCGCCGAAGCCACCAAGGAGCGCCCCGACGCGCAGCAGATCCACACCATGCTGCTGCGCTCGATGCAGCAGGCGATCTACACGCCGATCAACAGCGGCCACTTCGGCCTGGCCTACGAGGCCTACACGCACTTCACCAGCCCGATCCGTCGCTACCCCGACCTGCTGGTGCATCGCGTGATCAAGGCGATCCTCGGCAAGACGCGCTACCAGTTGCCGATGCTGCCAACGCCCGGCGAGGCGCATGCCAAGCTGGCCAAGCGGCTCGCCTCGCGCGTCAAGGCGCCGACCAACAAGCCGCAGAAGGCGACCGTCGCGCCCAGCAAGGAAGTGCTGGCCTGGGAAGCCGCCGGCCTGCATTGCAGCGCCAACGAGCGCCGCGCCGACGAAGCCAGCCGCGATGTCGAGGCCTGGCTCAAGTGCAAGTACATGCGCGAGCACCTCGGCGAGGAATACGGCGGCGTGGTCACCGCAGCTACCACCTTCGGCATCTTCGTCACGCTCGATGCGATGTACGTCGAGGGCCTGGTCCACATCACCGAGCTCGGCGGCGAGTACTTCAAGTTCGACGAGATGCGCCAGGAGTTGCGCGGCGAGCGCACCGGCATCCGCTACGCCATCGGCACGCGGGTGCGGGTGCAGGTGAGCCGCGTCGACCTCGATGGCCGCAAGATCGACTTCCGCCTCGTGCGCGAAGGCGAGGACCTGACTTCGCGCGCCATGAAGGACAAGGGCGGCGCACCGGTGAAGGCGTCGGCCAAGCGAAGCTCCCGCCACAAGGCGGAGGCCGGTGGCGAGTCGCGAGCGGAGCACGGTGGCGGCGGCGCTGCCGCAGTGCCCGCCGGTCCGCAATCGGCCATGCAGGCCTTCAAGTCGGCGGTGAAGAAAGCTGCCAACAAGATGCAGGGCAAGGGACGCAAGCCTCGCCGTGGATGAGATGCGCCGTGCACACTACGTGTTTACCGTGTGTATGGACCAGCTGAAAAGGAGACATGAAGCATGAGCGTGGAAAACAACAAGGGCCGCATCGCGATCGTCACGGGCGCCGGGTCGGGCATCGGCCGCGCGGCCGCGCTGGCCCTGCTGGCTGACGGCTGGAGCGTGGCCCTTGCGGGGCGTCGCCTCGAGCCGCTGGAGCAGGTGGCGGAAGAGTCGGGCGCGGGTGCGCGCGCCTTCGCGGTGCCCACCGACGTGGCCAATGCCGACTCGGTGCAGGCGCTGTTCGGCGCCACGGTCGAGCGCTTCGGGCGCGTCGATCTGCTGTTCAACAACGCCGGCGTGGGCAACCCGCCGGGACCGTTCGAGGACTGGACGCCCGAGCAGTGGAAGGGCGTGGTGGACATCAACCTCACCGGCATGTTCTTCTGCATCCAGCAGGCCTTCCGCACGATGAAGGCGCAGACGCCCCGGGGCGGCCGCATCATCAACAACGGGTCGATCTCGGCGACCACGCCGCGGCCGAATTCCGCCGCCTACACCTCGACCAAGCACGCGGTCGAAGGGCTGACCAAGACCGCCTCGCTCGACGGCCGCAAGTACGACATCGCGGTGGGGCAGGTGGACGTGGGCAATGCCATGACCGAGCTGGCCGCGCGCATGGCCACCGGCGTGCCGCAGGCCAACGGCGAGCTCGCGATCGAGCCGCTGATCGACGTCAAGATCGTCGGCCAGTCGGTGCTCTACATGGCGAACCTGCCGCTGGAAGCCAACGTGCTCTTCCACACCATCATGGCCACGAAGATGCCCTTCGTCGGGCGCGGCTGAGCCCTGCGCTCAGTCCGGTGCGCGGCGGGCCAGCGAGCCTGCCGTGAGCGGGGCTGCATCGGCCGGCCACAGGTCGGCGATGCGGCCGTGTTGCCAGACGGCTTCGCATGCCGCCTCGAACGCGGGGCGGCGCATCGCGAGCGCCGCGCCGATCATGCCGGCGAGCACATCGCCGGTGCCTGCGGTGGCGAGGCGGGCATTGCCGGTCGAGTTGATGACCGGCGGCTCGTCGCCCGCATCGGCAATCACTGTTCCAGACCCCTTGAGCACTGTCACCACGCCGAAGCGCGATGCCAGCGCACGGGCCGCGGCGAGGCGGTTGGCTTGCACGCCACCCGTCGTATCGCCGAGCAGGCGCGCGGCTTCCAGCGGATGCGGCGTGAGCACGGTGGGAGCGCCGGCCTGGCCTCGCGCGACCAGTTGCGCTTGAAGTGATGGATCGACGGCGATGGCGTTGAGTGCATCGGCGTCGAGCACCAGCGCGGCGGCCGTCGACAGCACGCGCGGCAGCAGCTCGCGCACGGCATCGCCGCCACCGCAGCCGCACACGACCGTCATGCCGGCGAGGTCCAGGGCATGGGCGTCGCGCAGCATCAGCTCGGGCTGCGAGGTGTCGACCGGCGCTGCGCGGGGATCGAGCAATCCGACGAACACGCGTCCCGCGCCCGCATGGAGCGCGGCCGAGCCGGCCAGCAGCGCGGCACCGGCCATGCCCGAAGCGCCGCCGATCACCGCGACATCGCCGTAGCTGCCCTTGTGCGAGGCGTGGGTGCGCGGCTGGATATCGGGCGCGCCTGCGAGGCGGGCTGTTGGTCGCTCCTGGGCGAACGCGCTGCAACCTAGGTCGTCGAACCACACCGTGCCGGCGGCGTCGCGGCCTTGCGCCGTGAACAGACCGGGCTTCAGCGTGAGGAAGGTGAGGGTGGCGCGAACCGATGCCGGTGCTTGATTTGGGTTGGAGGCCCGCATGCCTGTGTCGGCATCGAGGCCTGAGGGCACATCGATGCTGAGCACTGGCGAGGCGCTAGCGTGCATCCGCGCAAGCCATTCGGCCATTGCGCCCGACGGCGGGCGGGTCGATCCGATGCCGAGCAGCGCATCCATCGCCAGCTCGAAGCTTGATGGCGGCGCCGAGGCGAAGGTGACGCCCGCATCGCGCGCACGCTGCAGCGACGCCTTGGCATCCGCTGGCAGCCGGCCTTCATCGTCCACGAAGGTGACGACCGGAAAGAAGCCGCGATGCCGCAGTTGCGCCGCGGCTTCGAAGCCATCGCCGCCGTTGTTCCCTGGGCCGCAGGCGATCCAGATCGTTCGCGCGTGCGGCGCGAGCGCCATCGCGAGCCGTGCGGCAGCGAGGCCGGCGCGCTGCATCAGCGTATGAGGGGGAAGGGCGGAGGCTGCTGCCTGCTCGATGCGACGCGTGGCGGCGATGTCGAACAGGTCGGCGGCGCTGGCGGACGTGATGCGATGCATCGAGCCATTGTGCCGCCGACGCCGCGCCTCCTATCATCGACCGATGATGCTCAAGACCTTCGGCTGGTTGCTGGTTCTGCTGCTGGCGTGCCTGGCCGGGTTCGTTGGCACGGCCGCAGCGATGATCGCCGGCGTGGCCTGGGCGGTCGGCCTGCTGATCGTGGTGTGGGGGCTGTTCCTGCTGGCCGAGCTGTTGCGCCGGGTGCCGCTGCGCGACGTCGCCTGGGCCCTGGGCGTGGGCTATGGCATCGGCGTGATCCGGTGGCTCGACGTGCCGGTCGAAGCGGGGTCCGGCACGCCGTGGCTGATGCTGGGCCTGGACCTGCTGGTGCTGGGGTTCTTCGGGCTGATCGCGCCGGCGATCCTGGGGTTGATCGCCCAACGCTGGGCGCCCCGGCCCGAACTGCCGGCGGAAAAACAGGCCACCCCCGAGCAACTGCGCCGCTGGGGTCCTAAAGACTGAGCCGCTCGATCCCCAGGCCTTCGAGATCGATGCCCGGGTCTTGCCCCCCGATCAGGTCGCCGAGCACGCGCGCGCTGCCGCACGACAGCGCCCAGCCGCTCGAGCCGTGGCCCAGGTTGAGCCACACGCCGGGAATGCCGCTGGCGCCCAGCACCGGCGGGCCGTCGGGCAGCATCGGCCGGGCGCCTTTCCATTGCTGGATGCCCGACTGCAACGTGGCAGCGCCGGGGAACCAGTCGTGCAGCACCTTGTAGAGCGTCTGGATCGCGGCCGGGCTCATGGCGTCGGGCGAGCCGCCGATCTCGGCGCTGCCGGCCACGCGCACGCGCTGGCCCAGGCGGGAGATCGCGACCTTGTAGCGTTCGTCCATCACCGCGCTGCGCGGCGCGTTGAGCGGCTCGCGCACCGGGGCGCTGACCGAGTGGCCGTAGACCGGCGCCAGCGGAATGCGCAGCCCCAGAGGGCGCAGTAGTGTGGCGGACGACAGCCCGGCGCAGACCACGATGGCGTCGAACTGCAATGCGTCCGAGCCGCTGGCCAGTGTCAGCGAGGTGGGCGCGGCGCGGTTCAGGGGCGCGATGTCGCAG